>Ga0070698_100009721_pt1 | contig 10285 bp, 11 predicted proteins | sample KBSK1502metaG_FD_65477 | JGI IMG/M metagenome (GOLD analysis project Ga0070698, IMG submission 65477) | Corn, switchgrass and miscanthus rhizosphere microbial communities from Kellogg Biological Station, Michigan, USA - KBS K1-50-2 metaG | ecosystem: Host-associated > Plants > Roots >... | reverse complement strand
CGCGATGGCGTCCGACGGCCGCGCCGCGCGCTCGGCGATCTCGCCGCCGGCGCGCTCGATGACGATGGCGGCCGACATCTTGGCGCGCACCGAGTCGCGCAGCTCGACCCTGACCACCCGGGCGCCGGCGGCGTCGAGCAGGGAGGCCATCAGCTGGTGGGTCATCGGGCGCTCGAGCTCGATGCCGTCGAGCTCGGCGGCGATGGCGGGCGCCTCGCCGAGGCCGATGCCGACCGGCAGCGTGGTGCCGCCGACCGGATCCGCCAGGATCACGACCGGCACATTCGTGAGCGGGTCCACCGCCAGGGCGGACACTTGCATCGGGATGAGACCGTCGTCGCTTCTCACGCCGGTCCCAGGAGCATAGACGCGGGGTATGGAGGGGTCAAGCAAGGCCCCCCCAAGTCATTTTCATTTCCTCGTCGTGGGTGCTACCCCAAGAACGGCTCGCGCTTCGCGCTCGCTTGCCCCACGACTCGGCGCCGCCGGCCGATGAGCTGGTCCACCACCTCGCGCAGGCTGTCGAGGTCGCGCGCCACCGCGATCTTGTCGCAATACGGCGCATACTCGCGCATCGCGCTGTCGCCGAAGCCCCACACTGGTGGTGGCTCCGGGTTCAGCCACACGATCTGGCGTGCGCGCCGGCGCATGGCGGCCAGCGCGTCCACCCGGGTCGGGTGGTAGTTGTTGCGGCCGTCCCCGATGATGAGGATGGTTGTGCGCGAGGTGACCCGCCCCAGGTGGCGGTCGGCGAAGGCCGCGAACACCCGGCCGTAGTTGGAGTTGGCAAACACGTTCACCACCGCGCCGCCGTAGGCCAGCTCGATGGCGCGGTCGGCCTTGCTGGCGCGAAACAGGGGCGAGAGCTCGCCGATGTCCGCGACGAATGCGAACGAGCTCACGCGGTCGAACTCGGCCTCGAGCGCGTAGACCAGCTCGAGGAGGAAGCGGGACACGTTGCGCACCGAGTCGGAGATGTCGCACAGCACCACCAGGCGGGGGCGGCGCGGCCGGCGCTCGCGGCGCCGGATGTCGAACGGGACTCCGCCGGTGGCGAGCGAACGCCGGAGGGTGCGCCGGAGGTCGAGGCGGCCGCGGCGCGGCGCGTGCGGCTCGAGCACGATGCGAGCCTTGAGGACGCGGGCGAGCCGAGCCACCTCGCCGCGCAGAAGCGCGATCTCTTTTTCCGTCAGCGCGGCGAGCGGGCGGCTGGCGAGCGCGCGGGTCTGCGCCGCATCGAGCGCGGCCAGGTTCTGCCGCCGCGCCTCCGCCGCCACGTGCTCGCGGACCGCGGCCCGGAGCTCGGCAACTTGCTGCGCGAAGAGCTCGCCGAGGAGCTCGATCTCGCCTGGCGACAGGCCGAGGTCGCGCAGTCGCGCGAGAAGTGCATCGAGATCCTGTTCGGCGGCGCCGAGGCCGAGTGCGTCGAGCACCCGCTGGGTGAAGAAGCCGACCTGCAGCGGAGAGACCATGCGGCCGACGTCGATCCTTTCACCAGCCTCGGCGAGCATGGGAGCCAGCCCGGCGCCCATGCCGAGCGCGGCGCGCGCCAGGGGCGAGATGCCGGCGAGGTCGCGGCGGGTCTCCTCCACCAGCGCGCGGGCGCGATCGGCGTCGACACCGGCACGCGCGAGGAGCGCCTCGAGCGAGGCCAGGCTGGCGCCGGCGCGGCGAAGGAAGGTGAGGTCGAAGACCTCGTCGAAGACCGGCCGATCGGGCGCGCGCTTGACCAAGGACGCCGCCAGCGCCTCGCGCAGATCACCCGGGCGGCCGAGCCCGACCGCGGCGGCCGCGCGGCCGGCGTCCATCACCTCCGCGGTCGAGATGCGCAGGCCATTCTTGCGGAGCAGCTCCGACAGCTCCGCGATTCGCTCCAGCACTCAGTCGGCGTTGCCGTCGGCGAGCGCGCGCTCGGCGGCGAAGATGGCGTGATCGAGGTTCGGCCCGGCGCCCATGGCCGCGAAGCGGACCACGCCCTGGCGGTCGATGACGAAGATGGTCGGCGTCACGTGCGCCGCCACCCCCTCGTGGAAGGCGTGGTAGACGACCGAGCCGACGTCGCGCGCCAGGGTGAAGCCGATCTTCTCCTGCGCCGACAGCGCGCGCAGCGCCGCGTCGCTCTCCTCGGAGATGCCGAGCACCACCAGGCCGTCGCCCCGGCGCTTGGCCTGGAGCTCGCTGAAGGTCGGATAGGTGGTCTTGCAGGGACCGCACCAGGTGGCGATGAACTCGACGATGACCACCTTGCCGCGCAGTCCGGCGAGCGTCACCGGCTGGCTCTTGCCGTCGGCGGCGTCGGGGACGCTCAGCACCTCGAAGGTGGGAGCCGGCCGGTCGAGCCGCCGGTGGTCGAGCTCCTCCTGCGGGTCGAGCTTCTGGGCCAGCCGGGCCAGCACCTGGAAGCGGCGCCCCTTGCGCAGGACGTCGAGCTTGATCCGCTGGCCGACCTTGAAGTCGGCGATCCGCTCCTGCAGATCGGTCGCTTGCACGACCGGCTTCTTCTCGATGGCGAGGATCTCGTCGTCGACCCGCAGGCCGGCCTGCGCGGCCGGCGTGCCGTCGACCACCAGCGTGACCCGGACGCCCTTGGCGCCGTCGGCGATCCCGACCCCGAGCCACGGGCTGCCGTCCTCCGGCTGCATCCGCGGCGGCGGCTTCTGCGCCCGCACCCGCGGAGCCGCCGGGCGCGGCGTGGTCGGGTGAGCGGCGGCGACGGCGCAACCGACCCCGAGAGACAGCGCGACCGCGAGCAGCCTCGTCACGGATCCCTACGTTAGTACGTGGCCGGCGAGCGGGCAACGATGGCTGCTCGAGCAGCCACTCGAGCCCGCTCTGCGCACACGATCCCGCTCGCTTGCGCACGTGGCGTCGGACTTGAATCAGTGCCGGACGTGCGGTCCCAGCTGGCCAGCCGGGTTGTCTTCGCGGCCCTCGCTCTGTCCCTCGCGCTCGCGATGCGCGCCGAGGCCGGCCCGGGCGACGGTGTGCCGCCGACCATCGCCGAGCGACTCGGCCGCCCGGTGCCCCTGGCCCGGCTCGGCGGCTCGCTGCGACCGGTCGCCCGCGACCTGGTCCGCCTCCTGCGCGCCACCTTCGGCGTCGATGCGAGCGCGGTCCCGATCTACGTCATCGACAAGAAGCGGCTCGGCCAGGTCGACGCGATCCTGTCGGGGCGGCCGGGCTACCGCGATCGCCTGCGCGGCCTCGAATACCAGGGCGTCGTCTACCTCGACGCCCAGCACATCGAAGTGCGCGAGACCCTGACCCACGAGCTCCTGCACGCGCTGTCCCGCCGCTTCTCCGGCGAGGCCAACCGGGTCGGCCACCACGAGCTCGTCGAGGGGATGACCCAGTACATGACCAGCCAGACCGGCGTCACCGACGAGCTCCGGGCCGCCGGCTTGCGACGCCGCGGCACCGCCTACGGCATGTACGTCCGGTTCGCCGAGCGGCTGGCCGACGTCCTCGGCGACCAGGTCATCGCCGACTGCTACTTCCGCGGCGGCTTCACCGCGCTCGAGCGCGAGGCGGATCGCGCGCTCGGCAAGGGGCGGCTCGACCACGCGCTCGCCCACCTGAAACGCGACGACCTCGGCGGAGCGCTGAAAGCGCTCGGCGCCGAGGCCGCGAGTCCCTTCGATGGGGTGTTTGCCGACTAGATTCTAGTGGTGATGCCGGCGGCGATCGTCGCGCACCCGGTTGTCACGCACGTCGCGCCTGGCCGGGCCGGGGCCACGGCGATAGGCCGGACCGGGGCCACCACGGCGATAGACGCCCGCGCGGCCGCGGTAGTGGACGTACATGCGCGGGTTGCGGATCCCGATGACCGCGCGCGGTGCGGCGTAGCCGCGCACCCAGCCGCGGTTGTGGTAGCCCGAACGCAGCCAGACGCCGCCGCTGTACATCCAGTAGAAGCCGTCCGAGTAGAACACCGGCTGGTCGTAGTCCTCGATCACCATGACACCCGGGCTGACCTCGACCATGGCCGGCGTCTCGACCGTCGCGGTCGCGGTGTAGCCAGCCTGGCCGCGGACGACACATCCGCTCGTGGTGCTGGCGAGCAGGGTGAGGCCACTCAGGGCAAGAGAGAGTCGAAGCATCAGCATTCCTCCTTTGGTCGCTGGCTCAGGAGCACGGTTCGTGCCACGACGTGCTCGCGGGCACTTGCACGCGGGAACGATGGCAAATCATGGTACGCCGGCGCCACACCGTAAACAGCAGGGTGTGGACGTTCGTTGACGCCGTCGCATTCATTCGTGTGGGTGCTGGTGTCAGGCGTAGCCGTTGGCGCGGAACCAGCGGATCGATTTCTCGATGGATGTGCGGAGCGAGGTCCGCGGCATGCCGAGCTCCTCGTGCGCCTTCTTGGTGTCGAACCAGAGCGTGCGGCTGGCGTAGCGCGCCGACTTGTAGGTGAGCTGCGGCTCCTTGCCGCGAAGGTCGCCCATCTTCTCCATCATCCACGCCATGCCCCAGAGGACGCGGGTCGGCAGCTTGCGGGTGATGGGCGGGACGCCGGCGACCTCTGTCACCGCGTCGTAGAACTCCTTGTAGGTCACGTTGTGGTCGCCGAGGATGTAGCGCTCGCCGACCCGGCCCTTCTCCTCGGCGAGGACGTGCGCCTCGGCGACGTCGGCGACGTCGACCACGTTGAAGCCGCCCTCCATGTAGCCGGGCACCCGGCCCTTGAGCGCCTCGACGATGAAGCGGCCGGTCGGGGTCGGCGCGATGTCGCGCTCGCCGAACGGAAAGGCCGGGTTGACCACCACGATCGGCAACCCCTCGCGGGCGAAGCGCAGCGCGTCGCGCTCCGACAGCCACTTCGAGCGGACGTAGTGGTTGGACTCCTCCCACAGGTTGAACTCGCAGGTCTCGTCTGCCAGGCCGCCGTTTGCCGGCTTGCCGACCGCGGCGATCGAGCTGGTGTAGACCACCTTGTGGACGCCGGCCTCGAGCGCGGCGAACAGCACCGTCTTCGTGCCCTCGACGTTGACCTCGTACATGAGGGCGTTGTCCGGCAGCCAGAGCTTGTAGATCGCGGCCAGGTGATAGAGCGATGTCACGCCTGCCAGCGCGCGTCCGATCTTGTCCCTGTCGTTGATGTCTCCCTCGATGATCTCGACGTCGAGCCCCTCGAGGTTCTTGCGACTGGCGCCCGGCTCGACGTAGCAGCGGACGGCGCGGCCGCGATCGAGCAGCGCGCGCACGACGCCGGATCCGATGAAGCCGCTCGCGCCGGTCACCAGGGTGGTCGACATGGCTGGCCTTATATCGCGATCGCGCGCCCCGCTTCATGTAGGACAAAGTAGGATTTTTGACCCCATGGCCCTACCTGCGGCAGGATCGATTCTCCATGAAAGCGAAGAAGCGCGCCCGCGCCGCTCCCCGCATCGTCTCCTCCCGGATCGAGAACCGCTTCCATATCCGCTTCAACAAGGCCTTCCCGGTGATGGTGCTCTCCGAGCTCTACGGAGAGACCGGCGCGGTCGCGCGCAACATCTCCGAGGGCGGGATGTTCATCGAGATGGCCGACCCGCTGCCGCTCGGCAGCCAGGTGACGATCTCCTTTCGCGCCGCCGGCGGCGGTGACCTGTCCGCGCGCGGCGAGGTGAAGCATCACTACTGCTTCAACTACGGCGGCGACGACGGCGAGACGCGGATCTCGCGCGGAATAGGGCTCCGGTTCCTGGAGTTCTTCCCGCACGGTGACAGACCCCTGGACGCACTCCTCACCGACCCGAGCGCGCTCCACTAGCCCTGGTCCCTGCAGGCGTCGCACGGGAATGATAGGGTGCTGGGGCGTGGTGCGCCCCGCCCTGCTCTCGGTCGTCTGTGTCGCGCTCGCCGCGCCGGCGTTCGCGGCCCGCCGGCCGCCGGCCAAGAAGACCCCGCCGGCCAAGAAGCAGCCGCCCAGCAAGCAGCCGGCGGAACCGGACGACGACGACAGCCCCGCGCCGGCCGAGCCGGCCGCACCGGCCAAGCCGCCGCCGCCGGTCGATGCCAAGGTGCAGGCGCTGTTCGACACTCTCGCCGCGGCCAAGGATGCGGCCGGGCGCAAGCAGGCCGAGGACGCCATCCTCAAGCTGGATCCCATGCCGGTCCAGGACGTGGTCGGCGTGCTCGGCCGCGCGCGCAAGTCGACCGATGCCGACCGGCGCGCCCTCCTCAGCGCCCGCGGCTTCGAGGTGCCGGACGCCAAGGGCAAGTTCAGCTCGCCGGGACGCCAGAGCGACAAGGAAGAGAAGGCGAACGACGAGCTCGACTGGCTGGCGCCCTTCCAGGGCGCGGCCGCCTCGCCCGCGGTCGCCGACGTGGTGGTCGACCTGACCGCCATCCGCGCGCTGGCCGCCAGCAAGGGCACCGCCGGCGCCACCGGCATCCTCGAGTTCGCCTTCACGGCGGACGGCATCGCGTACCGCGACGAATGCGGGCGCTTCCTCCGCCGCATGTCCCCCTGGTCCTTGCCGGCGCTCATCCTCGGCGCCGAGTCGAGGAAGAGCGACAAGTCGCTCGCGCGCTATGCCAAGTATCAACTGGAGCGGCTCGACCGGGAGAACCCGCGCAAGGCGCTGAACGACGCGCCGACCGACGCCCTCCAGATCGAGATCCTCAAGGCCTTCGCCGACAGCCAGTACCGCGAGGCGGTCTTCACGGTGATCGACACGGTCGATCACACCTCGCCGCAGGTCCGCAAGGCGGCGCGCGACGCCTGGATGGAGTACGCGACCGGCCGGCCGCCGCGCCCGGTGCCGAAAGAGAAGCTGATGCTGCCGGGCGGGAAGCTTGCCGACGAGCCGACCCCGCTGTGGATGAACCACCGCGAGCTGGCCGACATCGCGATCCGGCGGCGGCTCGAGACGCTGACCGGCCAGCCGCCCGACAAGAACGCCAAGCTGGCCGACATGTCGAAGCAGCTGTTCGACTTCTACGACCAGGCGCGGCGCAAGAAGCTGGACGGCGAGCTCGACGCCGGGCTCGCCGAGGCCAAGGGGGGCAAGCTGGCCGACGCCGCCGGCCGCTTCGACCGCATCCTGGTGCAGGACCCGGTTCACCCGCGGCGCGCCGAGATGGCCGAGGGCTACCTCAAGTACGGTGAGGAGCTGGAGAAGGCGGGCAAGCTGCGCGAGGCGGCCACCGCGTTCGGCAAGGCGGCGGCGGTGGCGCCGGACGGACCGCTGGCCGGGCGCGCGCTGGCGCAGCACCACCAGGCGCGCGGTCTGGCGCTGCAGAAGGAAGGCAAGGACGGCGCCGCCGAGCTCAAGCGCGCCAGCGAGATCGCGGCGACCGTGGGGAGCGCGGAGGACGACAGCGACACCGCTTGGATGCTGTACGCCGGGGTCGGCGCGGCGATCGGCGGGGTCCTGTTGCTCGGCTGGGGACTCGCGTGGCGGCGCCGCTCGCGGTGGACATGACCGCCGGCAGGCTGATCGTCATCGAGGGGATCGACGGCGCCGGCACCACCACGCAGGCGCGCCGGCTGGTCGACGCGCTCGAGGCGCGCGGGATGGCCGCGCACCTGACCCGCGAGCCGTCGGATGGGCCGGTCGGCCGGCTCCTGCGCGAGATCCTGGCGGGGCGCCACGCGCCGACCGACCCCACCACCCACGCGCTCCTGTTCGCCGCCGACCGCGCCGACCACATCCAGCGCGAGGTCGACCCGGCGCTGGCCGCCGGCGCGATCGTGGTGTCGGATCGCTGGTACCACTCCTCGCTCGCCTACCAGGGCGCGGCCGAGGAGCGCGCCTGGATCGCCGAGCTCAACCGGCGGGCGCGGGCGCCCGACCTGACCCTGTTTCTCGAGGTGGCGCCGGAGGTGGCGGCCGAGCGGCGGGCGCGCTCGAACCGGCCGGACGAGCTGTTCGACGCGCTCGCGCTGCAGCGCCGGGTCGCCGCTGGTTACCGCGAGGTGATGGCGGAGCTGGGCGCGCGCGAGCGGATCGCGGTGCTCGACGGCGAGCGGACCGCCGACCAGGTCGCCGCCGACTGCCTGGCGCTGGTCCTCGCGCTGGCTGGGGAGCAGCGGTGAAGCGGCTCGCGCTCCTGTTCCTGGTCGCCGGCTGTGCCGAGCGAACGCCGCCGCCGGACGAGCCGATGATCGATCTCGACGACGACGCGCGCGCCGAACCGGCTTCCCCGCGGGTCGCGGAGAAGAAGGTCGCGCCGGAGGTAGCGCGACGCCGCACCGGCGAGATCCCGCGCGCCGACCTCGAGCGGGTGCTCGAGGCCGGGCCCGGCCGCCTGCTCGCCCGGGTCGAGGTGAAGGCGAGCGTGACCCGTGGCCGCTTCATCGGGTGGGAGGTGGTGCGCAACCCGTGGGCCGAGGTGGATCTGCTGGCCGGCGACGTGATCCTGAGCGTGAACGGGCGAACTCTCGAGCATCCGCTCGAGCTCAAGGTGCTGTGGGACGATCTGCGCAAGGCGAACGCCATCGCGGTCGAGGTGGAGCGCAAGGGCGAGAAGCTCCACCTCGAGTTCACCATCGTGCCGGCCGTCGCGGCGCCCGCCCCCAGTACGCCGTGATATCGTCGGTTCCATGATCCCGTACGACGAGCTGGTCGCCGCCCTCGCGAGCTGGCGGCAGAGGCAGGGGCTCCAGGCCGGTCCGTCCGATTACCTCGGCGAGCCGGCGCAGCCGCGCTACGACGACGACTATGCGGCGAGCGCCGGTGCCTCCGGCGGCTACGGCGAGGACGTGGTCGAGCTGTCGGACGACATGATGGACAGCGTGATGGAGGAGCAGTCGAACCCGTACTCGGTCGAGGCGGTCGAGACGGTCGACGACGGCGGCGCTCAGTACGAGACGGACACGCAGGACCAGGACTACGAGAGCGCGATGCCGGTCGAGCCGCCCAAGCCGGAGCCCGAGCCGACCGGCAAGCGCAAGCGCAAGCGGTGAACGGCGCGCCCGCGTGCGGCGCTGGCTGGGTGCGCGTCGCGGTCGAGGCGGCTGCCTGCGCCGAGCCGGAGCTGGCCGCCCTGACGGCGGATCGCGCGGTGCCGGGCGGCGCCGCCGTCGGCCGCGTGGTCGACGCCGGCGAAGGAGGCGCGCACCTCTTGGCCCGCCGCGTCCTGGTCGGCCCGTTCCAGGGCTGCGGCGAGTGCGATGCGTGCCGGCGCGCCCGACCGCACGCCTGCGCAAGCGGCGCGATCCTCGGCCTCACCGCGCCCGGCGCGCTCGGCGGCTCGGTCCTGGCCCGCGCGCGCTGGGTGGTTCCGCTCGACGAGGGCCTCGCGCTCGACGGTCCCTTGGCGGCGCTGGTGCCGCGCGAGGCGGCCGATGCCTACGCGCTCCTCGCTCGCGCCGGCGTCGGGGCCGGCGATCGCGTCGCGGTCGTCGGGCGCGGCCCGGTCGCCCGGCTGGCGCGCGCCCTCGCCCGCCGCCGCGGCATCAAGACGGACAGCGACGGTCCGCCCGCCGCCGTCCTGGTCGCGAGTGACGATCCGCGCGCACTGGCAGACGCGCCGGAGGCCCCCCTCCTGGTCGCGCTGGCCCGCCGCGATCTCTCGGCCGGCATCTCTGGCGAGCGGGTCGCGGCTCTGCTCGCTGCCGGCGGCGCGCTCGTCGGCATGCCGGGCGCCCACCCCGACCTCTACTCCGAGGTCGCGGCCCTCGCCGTCAAGGGCGAGCTCGACCTGGCCGACGCCGCTACCGTCATCGAGTCCCGCGATCCGCTCGCCGACCGCGCCGCGCTCGCCGCCCTCATCCGCGCCGCCCTCGACGTCGACCGCGCCCTCGTCGTCGCGCTGCAAGCCGCGCAATAGCGTTCGAGCGAGGGAAGCGCCAAGACGCAGAGGCCGCAGAGCTCGCAGAGTCTTTTCTGGTTTCTGAACCCCAGAAATCTCTTCTCGGCGACCTCTGCGATCTTTGCGTCTTTCGCGATTCTGCCGACCCGCCCCTGCGAGGGCCTAGGAGGAGGCGAAGTAGGCGACCAGGCCGGCGATGGCGGCGAGGACGAGGAGGATGACGACGATGAGCACGCCGCGGCCCGACTTCATCTCGCCGACCAGATCGTCCTCGGACAGGCCCTTGCCGCGCCGCCCCTCGACCGCTGCAGCGTGGGGATCGCGCACCGCCTGCATCATCGAGGTGGCGCCGGTGCGCAGGCTGAGCCGCTCGGCGTCCTGCCGGCTGAGCGTGCCGTCGTCCTTGTAGCGGTCCTCGATCGGCAGCGCGTCGGCCTTGTCGAGGGCGAGCTCGCCTTCGTTCATCGCGGCGGCCGCCGCCGCCGCCGCCTCGTCCAGCTCGCCCTTCTTGAACCACATCGTCTCGCGGAACTTGCCCTTG
>Ga0070698_100009720_pt1 | contig 10285 bp, 8 predicted proteins | sample KBSK1502metaG_FD_65477 | JGI IMG/M metagenome (GOLD analysis project Ga0070698, IMG submission 65477) | Corn, switchgrass and miscanthus rhizosphere microbial communities from Kellogg Biological Station, Michigan, USA - KBS K1-50-2 metaG | ecosystem: Host-associated > Plants > Roots >... | reverse complement strand
CGGCCGGCACGAAGGGCGGCTTCACGTAATGGGCGAGCAGCACCTGCCGCGGTGACGTGGGGCTCTCCGCGCTGCGGTCGCCCGCCGCCAGCCGTGCTACGAAGTCAGGATTGACGGAACCGCCGCCTGAACCCGCTCCGGACGGATCGCACAGCGTGCCCTCCGTCCCTCGGGTGCCGCCGAATCCGCAGGGAGAGACGGGCGCCACCAGGGTCACGGACGCCGCGCGGTGAGCCTGGGGCCGTTCGGCGAGGTACTGCAGCACTACTCCGCCGCCCATGCTCCAGCCCACCAGGTGGACCGACGTCAGCCCCAGCGCCTCGATGACCGCGGCCAGGTCGTCGGCGTAGTCGCCGAGCCCACGGGTCGCGTCCACCGGTTCCGGGTCGGTCTCGCCGAAGCCGCGCAGGTCCACCGCCAGCGGCCGGTAGCCGTCCGGCAGCGCGAGCATGGTCGGCTGCCAGAACAGCGCCGACGACACGTTGCCGTGCACGAACAGCACAGGATCGCCGCTCCGCCCGGGCACTGACAGCACGGCCGTGGTCAGCCGGCTGGTGGGCACCCGCTCGGCGGCAATGCCAGGCAGCAGTGTCTGCACTAGGAGGTCCTTTCCGCGACGACGACACCCGCGGGTACGGGGTCGGTGTACAGCATGTCCACCAAGTCTGCCCGGCGTCCAGGCTGGCCGGGCTCGCCAGCACGACGAAAGGATCTTCGCCGTTCCGTCCGGGCTGAGGTTGGCGAAAGCTGTCCGCGCTGCCTTGCCCGGATTCGTATTCATCAGAACGGACAGTTGCTCCGCCCCGTCCCGGTGACCCGCGCTCACGACGGCGGGGATGCCGGGCAGCGCGTCGAGCGCCGCCCCGAAGGCTGCCGCGTCCGCGGCGAACACGGCGGCGCGAACAGATCGCGCCCACAAGGCTCTGTACATCCCAGGGGCGGCGATCTATTATGAACATTGTTCATGAACGTCGTTCATAACCGGAGGAGATCGTGACGGACACGCTCATCGTCAACACCGCGCAGGCCGAGGCCTGGAACGGCTACGAAGGAGAGCACTGGGCGGCCAACGACGACCGCTACGACACCGTCAACAGCGGCTTCAACGAGCCGCTGCTCGACGCCGCAGGGATCGGCGAGACCAGCCGCGTGCTCGACGTCGGCTGCGGGAACGGGAAACTGACCAGGCTCGCCGCCAGCCGGGCCTCGCACGGCCAGGCCACCGGCCTGGACCTGTCCGGACCCATGCTCGCCAGGGCCCGCGCCAGGGCGGCGGAAGAGGGCATCGGCAACGTGACCTTCGAACAAGGAGACGCGCAGGTCTACCCGCTCCCGCCGGGCGGCTTCGACGTGGCCGTCAGCAGGTTCGGCGTGATGTTCTTCGGCGACCCCGTAGCGGCCTTCGCGAACATCGGCCGCGGCCTGCGGCCCGGCGGCCGGCTCGCCTTCGCGTGCCTGCCTCACCTGTCCGGCACGGACCTCGGCCCCATGTTCGCTGCGGTCGCCGCGCACCTGCCTCCGCCGCCGCCCGCGGTCACGGGCACGACGAGCCCGGAGTCCCTCGCTGACCCGGAAAGAGCTCGCGAGGTGCTGGCCGGCGCCGGGTTCACCGACGTGTCCTGGACCCTCGTCGAGACCGCCCAGGTCTGGGGCCGGAACGTGGTAGACGCCGCGGGATTCATCTGGGGCTGGGGCCCGGTCCAGTTCCGGGTCCGCCACGCCGGGCCCGGCGCGATCACCCGGGCGTGGGCCGCGCTCGAAGACGCGCTGGCGCCCTTCGCGACGCCGGACGGAGTGATCCTGCGCGGCGCGGCGTGGCTGGTGACGGCGCAACGGCCCGGCGGCTGAGACCTCGGTACGATCTGGGGGTGTCCCCCAGAAGGGCGGCCGTGCTGCGCGGCGCCGGTGACGGTCAGAACCTGCGCGAGCACCTGATCGCCACCGCCGAACGGCTGATCTCCAGCCGCGGCACGGCCGCGCTGACCGTGCGCGAGATCGCCAGGGAGGCCGGGGTCGCCGACGGGGTGCTGTACAACTACTTCGACGGCAAGGAAGACCTCCTCGCGAACGCCCTGGCCGCGCATGTGCGGACGATCGAGGCCGGCCTCGGTGACCTGCCCCGTCCGGGGGAGGGTGACCTCGCGGAGAACCTGCGGACCCACGTCAGGTACGGCATCGCCTTGCACCGGGCGCTGCTGCCCTTCATGGCGGGGCTGCGGCCGGAGTCCGAGGCTGTCAGCCGGTTCACCGGTCTCGTGGGGCCGGACACGAACTGGCGTGACGAACTGCTCCGCTACTTGCACGCCGAACGCGACCTGGGCAGGCTCGCGCCCGACGCTCCTGTGGAGGCCGCCGCCGCGATGATCGTCGGCGTGTGCCACGAGCTGGTGCTGACGCTGCTGCTCCCGGACGGCGCGCACACGGGCATCTTCGCGGCGCCGCCGGACGCAGGCGACGTCGTCGCGGTCATTCTGGACGGGATGCGGCCTGGGCAGGACGGAGCGACGCGATGAACGCGACCAGGAGGTTCCGGATCGCGGCGATCCCCGCGGACGGCGTGGGCCAGGAGGTGGTGGCCGCCGGGCGCCAGGTGCTCGACGCGCTGGCCGCCGGGAGCGCGGGCGCGTTCGCGTTCGACTGGGTGGACTTCGAGTGGGGCTGCGACTACTACGCGCGGACCGGGCGGATGATGGCCGAGGACGGGCTCGATGTCCTGAAGGGCTTCGACGCCATCTACTTCGGCGCGGTCGGCTGGCCAGGGGTGCCCGACCACGTCAGCCTGTGGGGCCTGCGGCTGGCCATCTGCCAGAACTTCGACCAGTGGGCGAACGTCCGGCCGGTCCGCTTCCTGCCGGGCGTGCGGAGCCCGCTGCGCACGGCCGATGACACCGGACTGGACTGGGTCGTCGTGCGGGAGAACAGCGAGGGCGAGTACGCCGGCATGGGCGGGCGCAACTTCGCCGGACGCGGCCCTGGCGGCGAGATCGCCGTCCAGTCGGCGCTGTTCACCGAGGTCGGCTGCGAGCGCATCATGCGCTTCGCCTTCGACCTGGCCCGCACCCGGCGCCGCCGCAAGGTCTCCAGCGTCACCAAGAGCAACGCCCAGCAGTACGGCATGGTCTTGTGGGACGAGGTCTTCGCGCGGGTTGCCAGGGACTATCCCGACGTCGAGACCGAGAGCGTCCTTGTCGACGCGATGTCCGCGAAGTTCGTCCTGCGGCCCGAGGACCTGTCCGTCGTGGTCGCCTCGAACCTGCACGCGGACATCCTGTCCGATCTCGGCAGCGCGCTGGCCGGCAGCCTCGGCCTGGCCGCCAGCGCCAACCTCAACCCCGAACGACGTTTCCCCAGCATGTTCGAGCCCGTGCACGGGTCCGCGCCGGACATCGCCGGGCAAGGACTGGCCAACCCCGTCGGCGCCGTCGGCAGCGCCGCCCTGATGCTCGACCACCTGGGCCTGCCGGAGCAGGCCGCCCGGCTGCACGCCGCCATCGAGGCGACCACCGCGGCGGGCATCCTCACCCGCGACCTGGGCGGCACTGCCACCACGGAAGACGTCACCAAGGCGCTGATCGACGCCCTGCGCACCTGAGCAGGCGACCGAAGAACCTGCGTGACGAATTGGTCGAATTGCGCCTATTTTGGCACAAACGGTATCGGGTGCCGGCGCGCGAAATGGAGCGGGTGTGAATTCCCGAGGCAATACCGCTTCGCGGGCGCCGCTCGTGCCTAATTCTCTTGTGCAACTGCAGTCACATAACTTCAATTACGCCACAATTATCTTCGCAGCAGGCACGAATCAGGCCGTAAATGCCCCAAGCGCGTTGAGGATGAGACTTCAGTGTGCTTATTCTCACTCAAGAGCTAGCTGAAAAAGCACGTGAGGAGAACCTGCATGAGATCCAAACGCGCCCTAGACCAGCATAGGCGGGGTGACGCCTTCGTGGGCTTCATCGGCTAGCAAAAGCGGTCCCGGCCAGGTGTTCGCAGCACGCGGCCGGGACCTTTTGTCGGACAACCTTGGAGGGCCTCCCGACATGTTCATTATCCCCGTTTCAGTCGTGGCCAAGATCATGATGGCGGTCACGATTTCGCTGCATCCAGCAGCGCACCACGCCCCTGCCAGTTACACCGTTCACCAGGGCGACACGCTGTCCGCGATCGCCGCCCACAGCTACGGCAACGCGGCCGACTGGCCCGCCGTGTGGTGGGTGAACCGCCACCAGGTGAGCAACCCCAATATCCTGCTCGTCGGGCAGCGGTTGCGGCTGCCGGCCAGCGGTCATGTGACGGCCGCGGTGGCCAGCGCCGCCCAGGCCGCGATCCCGGCCCCGCCGCCGCCGTCTCCGGCTCCGGCTCCGACCACTCCGGTGACCTACTCTCAGCCGGATCCGTCCTCTGCCGCGCCCGTCTCCACCTCGGCCCCGGCGTCGTCGTCCTCTTCCGGGGTTAACTGGAACGCCGTCGCGGCGTGCGAGTCCGGCGGTAACTGGAGCATCAACACCGGCAACGGCTTCTATGGCGGGCTGCAGTTCACGCAGCAGACCTGGCTAGGCTACGGCGGCGGCCAGTACGCTTCGTCGGCAAACCTGGCCAGCCCCTCCCAGCAGATCGCGGTGGCCCAGCGGGTCCTCGGCGGTCAAGGTATCGGCGCCTGGCCAGTATGCGGGGCAGGCGGCTGACGACTCGTTCCCTGTGCTTTGCCGGGCACAGCGTCGCTGTGCCCGGCAAAGACGCCGTTTTCCACAGGGAGGTGCGCATGATGCTTCCGCGCACCACGGCAATCTGGCTACTTCGTCCACAGGCTGTGGATAACGCCGCGCCCGCCTGGGCTCCTGGCTCGGGCGGTCTCATGCTGCCCGCGGGAACCCCGATGACTCCCGTAATGCCGTGGATACTGCAATACTGCATGCATGCCCGCTATCGGCATAACCGCGCTCAACTGCAATAATCTAGGGATGCCTGCTCTCAGCGTCGCCTTGCTCAACCTCAAACCAGGGACGGGCAAGACCACGTCGGCGGTATGGCTCGCGCACATCTTCGTCGAGGCTGGACGTCATGTGCTTCTTGTGGACGCGGATCCGTCGGGGAGCGCCCTGGAATGGTCGGACCTCGCAGCTATGGATCCGCGGGTCCAGCCTGCGGGGTTTCCGTTCCGGATCGTGGCCCTGCCCTCCCGCCGGGTGCACCTACGGGTACCCGAGATCGCCCGCGAGGATGAGGTGGTGATTATCGACGCCCCTCAGCTTGAAGACCACTCCGGGATAGCCCGGTCAGTGATGCGGTATGCCGACGAAATCCTGATCCCGTGCGCGCCGAGCCCCATTGAGATCAATCGCACCACGCCGGTACGCGACGAGATCGCCGAAGTCGAAGAATTCCGGGATAAGCCAGCCCGTTCCGCAGTGCTGCTGACCCGGTGCATCACCCGCGCCCACTCGGTAGCCAACGCGAAAGAGACCCTGGGTGACCTGGGCTATGACGTGCTGCGAACGAAGGTGCCGAGGCTCGAGGTCTACGCGCAGAGCTTCGGCCTGCCGATTCCCGAGACAGGCCGCAGCGCCTGGCGCGAGGTCGCCGGTGACCTTGTGGAACGGTGCGTTCCCCTGTGGAAGGTCCGGTTATGGCAACAGATCAGGAGCGGCGTAAGGCCCAGATGACTGCCGCCGCTCTGAGTCGCCTTGAACCCGGTGCCCGGCCCGCTGGGCGAACGGCGATCCGGTCGAAACCGGTAAGGATCACTCTCGACCTCAGCCCCGAACTTTACCGGCAGCTCACTCAGTGGGCACAGTCTGCGGCGATCGAGCTAGATGTGCCGCGCGTAGCGCTGGCGGACGCGGTGCGGGCCATGATCAGAGTCACAACGGAGAGCCCCGACCTTGTTATCGAGCGGCTTCGTCGCGATCGCGAGCTCTAACACGCGCCCGGTTGAAGGTCTGACAGCCCGGCTACCAGCGCTCCACCAGATGCTCGCGGCCAGGCGGTGGTTCGTAGGGTTCCGGCCAGAAGTCTGTGACCTGCGTGATCAACCCGTCGGCGAATGTGAAGAAAGCCATCCCATCGTCAACGCGGTCATCGAGGTGCCACTCGAACCACGCCACCCCGTGCTGTTCGTCAGCGATCACGACCTTGGGCTGCAGATGCCAGTCACCGGGGTACTCCCGATTGAATCGCAGGTAGCGATCACGGCCCCGGATACGCTCCCGCGACTGCGGGATCTCGTAGACCACGGCCGGATGCAGCAGCGCTGCCCAGTTGTCCCAGTCCCTGGCCTCAAGGCTGGCAATGAATCGCTCCACCAGCTCGCGGTTGCCGCTCATCCCGGCAAACTATCTGGTGGCTAGAATCGTCGGGATGCCAGGGCTGACCGCAGGAAGCCGTGCCCATGGGTAGGGCCCGCACACTCGCTCAGGTGTACCGGCGCTTCGGTGAAGTCGACGCCGCCGAAACCTCGCCGCTGTATGAGCGCGTCGCCGTCGCCCTGAGTGAGTCCGGCGAGGCGCTGCGCGCCATCGAGGCGGCGCCGGCGCGCAAGCGGCACCCCGCGGTGATCCTCGCCGCGCTGCACGACCTCGCCCTCGCCGGACGCGCCCCGGCGCTTGCCGCGGCCTATGCCGCCGCGGACGGCGGCGCCGCCGCTGACGCGGCGATCGACACGCTGCTGCGAATGACCGACTCGGTCGTGGCCATCGCCGCGCGCCGGAAGACGCGGGCCAACGAGACCGGACGGTGCGCCGTGCTGTATCCGGCCATTGCCGAGGCGGCGCGGCGGGCAGGCGCGAATGCGGTTGGGCTGATCGACGTGGGCTGTTCCGCCGGGCTCAATCTCAACGTCGATCGTGTTGGCATCACCTACAGCAACGGACAGTCGCTGGGTGACCCGTCATCTCCTGTGCAGCTGTCGTCTTCGATCGTGGGAGGCCGTCCCATCCCGACCCGGGCAATGCCTGAGGTCGTCGCCCGGGTCGGCGTCGACCTCGATCCGGTTGACGTGACCGATGCAGATGACGCCCGTTGGTTGCGCGCCTGCCTGTGGCCGGATCAGCCGGAGCGGATCGCGAGGCTCGACGCGGAGATGGCGCTGGCGGCGACGGCCCCTCCGCTGCTGCTGCGAGGTGACGCCGTCGAGGTGCTGCCCGGCGCCTTCGCCCATGTGCCCGCGGGTGCCCTGCCTGTCGTCACCACGACGTGGGCCCTGTCGCGCTTCCCGCTCGAGAGCCGCCTGCGCTTCCTGCACCGCCTTGACGAGGCGGCGACCGGCCGGGCGGTGGTGTGGGTGTCGGTAGAGGGCGTCGGAGTCGGGCCGGGGATACCGACATTCGGCGATCGTCGCGCCTCTGGCCACAGCATCATCGGCCTGGCGCTGTTCGAGCAGTCGGCTCTGCGCGCCGAGGCCATTGGCCGCTGCTGGTCGAGAGGCCGCTTGCTGGCGTGGCTTACAGACTCCTCAGCCCCGCCAGGGCCAGCACTGCCATGACGCCCGCAGCTATCGCGGCCACCGCGAGGCCGCCGTGAGCGCCGAAGGTGTCCACTGCCCAGCCAGTCGCCGCCGCCGCGCTGGCCGAACCCGCCGCGCTGGCCGAGTTCAGCCAGGCAAAGGCCTGGGTGAGCACGGCCCGGTGGACGGATGCTTCGGCCAGCAGTGAGCAAAGCACCAGGATCAGGGGGATCGCAAGCCCGGTCAGCGCGACGCCGAACCCCAGCTCAAGCGGCGAGCGGGCCAGCAGCAACGGCAGGCAGCTGATCGCCAGTGCGCCCGCTGCCACCGTCAGTTGGACCCGTGGAACTGTGCGCCACTGGCGCAGCCCGTACAGCCAGCCGGCCAGCAGGCTGGCGCAGCTGGATGCCGTGAACAGCACAGCGGCTGTGCTCGCCGCGCCGCGCTCCACCGCGAAGGCGGTCACTGAGACCTGCGTGGCGCCGAAGAACCCGCCGATTGCCAGGTTCACGCCGACCAGGACTGCGAATCCGGGCCGCAGCAGCCAGCGGCCCGTACGGCGGCGCCCGGCAGCGCCCGATGCCTGCGGTGCGGTGCGGTGCTGCGCGGCAAAGCACAATCCGCCGGCCACCACAAAGACCGCGGCAAGCACCGAGCCAGCCGCCGGGTAGCCGCTGGCGCCGAGGATGCTCACGAGGACCGGGCCGGCCAGATAAGCCAGCTCATTGGCCAGCGATTCCAGCGCGAACGCGGTGGGCAGCGCCGCGGCCCGCCCGTCGCGCAGCAGCGCCGCCCAGCGGGCTGCAGACAGGGCGCCCAGCTGCGGAATGGTGGCGCCGGCCAGTACCCCTCCTGCCGTCATCAGCCAGTCCGGGGTGCCTGCGGCGACTAGGGCCAGCAGCGTGGTCACCGCCCCGGCGTGGGCCAGCAGCGCGGGCGGCAGCACCCGGGTCTGGCCGAAGCGGTCGGCCAGCCGGGCCAGCTGCGGGCCAGCCACTGCCTCGGCGACGGCGAACCCGCCGGTCACCAGCCCGGCCGTGGCATACGAGCCGGTCCGGGCGTGCACCAGCCAGACGATACCCAGGCTGGTCATCGCGATTCCGACCCGGCCGACGGCGGCGGTCAGGAAGAAGGCAGCGGCGCCGGGGGCGCGCAACAAAGTACGGTAGGTCGCCAATGACATGACGTGTCCCGTTCGCTGCCCGGCGGGGCGAGCCACCTGGGGTCGTCGGCGTCCAGAATTACCGACCCGTGGTCATCGCCTGGAACCGTCCACTAGTGGCGTGAAGCGGGGACACGCACCCCACGCCAGCTCCGTCACCGGGCAGAAGCCTCTCGAGGCCGTCTCAGTCGTTCTCGGTCGCTGAGACATAACGAGCGTACCAGCAGGGGCGGGATCGAACCGCCGGCCTCAGCCCTCCAGAAGCCCTAGCCCTCGGGCGCCGATGACTGCCTGATTGCGGTTGGCCGCTCCCAGCTTGCGGTACAGCGAGATCGCCTGGGACTTGACGGTGTTCGGGGACAGGAACAGCTCGGCTCCGATCTCGCGGAACGACAGGTGCGTGGCCAGCAGCGGCAGCACACGTAGCTCCGCGGTGGTCAGGGCCGATGGTCCGGGGACGTTTGACCCGCGTTCCTGGGTCAGCCGGACCCGCAGTGCCTGAGCGTCACTGACCAGCGTTCCCAGGTCGGGCCGGCGCTTGAGCACCCCGTCGATCTCGCGCATCAGCGTCCTGGCCCCTGCCGTGTCGGCCAGCGCGAGGTGCACGCGGACTAGTTCGATCCGCGCCTGCACGGCAAGGTGCGGGAGTGCGTAGCTCAGCACGGGCCGCAGCAACAGGGCATCGACCAGCCGCTGCCGCGCGGCCGCGGTGTCTCCGCGGTGCATGTGCACGCGGGCCTGCGCGGCGCAGACCAGAGGCGTGACGTAGCTGTCTTCGATCCCGCCCTGGTACAGCACGGCGCGTGCCTGCCCGGCCAGGTCCCCGGCCGGGCCCCAGTCGTGGTGAGCCATCGCCAGCAGCGACCGCTCGCACAGCGCCACCGCCAGAACATCGGGCGCACCGACGTCCCCGATGCTGATGGCATTTTCGAACGACGCGTCGCCACCGTCGGGGTCACCGTCAACGACCTGTGCGATCCCCTTCAGGAGCGGGGCGACCGGCGCCACGAGGCCTGCCGCCGTGAGCTTGCGCGCGGCTTCGTCGGCGTCGGCCCTCATCTGCTTGACGCCGTGCCGGCACAGCAGGGTCCGCAGTACCATGGCCCAGGCCGCCACGACTGGGCTGTCAGGCTGGGCCTCGGTCTGGTGCTGCCAGCGGTCCACCACGTCGGCCCACCGGTCGGCCTCGACCGGCCGCCCGGTGCGCGCGGCCAGGATGGCGGCCCACACCGCGGCCAGCGGGTGTCCGGTGATCCCATCCTGGTCTTCCAGCCAGCGGAACCACCGCTGAAGGGTTGCTACCCGGCCTTCCCGGTAGGCCGGCACCGTCAGTTCTTCCACCAGACGGCCGGCGGTACCGACGTCGCTCGCGGCGATGGAATACTCCAGCGCCTCCTCGGGCAGGCTGTTGCGCAGGCACCAGTCGGCCGCGCGGCGCCGCAGCACCGGGATCAGGGCGGGGTCGGCGCGTTCCAGCTCGGCCAGCAGCATCTCACGGAACAGGTGATGGTATCGGTACCACTGTCCGCGCCGGTCAAGCGGCACCAGCAGCAGGTTCGACCGGGCCAGTCCGGCCAGGTCCGCACCGGAACCAGGCCGCTCCAGGACCGCCTCGCACAGCGGACCGCACATCCGATCCAGCACCGCGGTCCGGGTCAAGAACACCCGCTGCGGCTCGGGAATCC
>Ga0070698_100009719_pt1 | contig 10285 bp, 9 predicted proteins | sample KBSK1502metaG_FD_65477 | JGI IMG/M metagenome (GOLD analysis project Ga0070698, IMG submission 65477) | Corn, switchgrass and miscanthus rhizosphere microbial communities from Kellogg Biological Station, Michigan, USA - KBS K1-50-2 metaG | ecosystem: Host-associated > Plants > Roots >... | reverse complement strand
CCTGGGGCATCCCGGGATCAGGCCGCGACCCGGCCGGCGGCCTCGGAACTCCGGGGCCGGCCGGTCGGTGGTCCGCCGGCGGCGAGGTAGCGTTGAAGGCATGTGGGCGAAATGTCACGACTGGGGGTGAGGCGATGACGGCCGAGGTGTTCTCGACGGCGGGCCTAGTGGAGCGGGCCGCGGCGGCGTTCACCGCCAGCGTGCCCGACAGTCCGGCCGACGACGGGTTCTTCGGCCCGGGCAGCGTGACGTGGCGGCTGAACGGCGACCTGTCGGCGCCGGTCGCCGGACTGCGGTCACTGCTCGTCCAGGCGCTGCACCCGCTGGCCATGGCCGGGGTCGACCAGCACAGCGACTGGCGCGCCGACCCGGTGGCCAGGCTGTCCTCGACCGCCGCGTACCTGGTCACGATCACCTACGGGGACAAGGCCTCGGCGCGGCGCGCCGCGGACCGGGTGCGGAAGATCCACGAGCGGGTGCGCGGCACCGACCCGGTCACCGGGCGGCCGTATGCCGCGGGAGACCCGGACCTCCTCATCTGGGTGCACGCCGGGCTGGTCGACTCGGTGCTCGCCGCCGCGGACGCGTTCGGCACCCCGGTGAACGCGCCGGACCGGGACGCCTACGTGGCCGAGATGACCGCCGCCGCCGAACTGATCGGCGTGCCGGCCGGGCGCGCCCCGTCGAGCGCCGCCGAGCTCGACGCCTACCTGGCCGCCATCCAGCCGGAGCTGGCCCTCAGCCCCGCGGCGGCCGAGTCCACCTCCTACCTGCTCGACCTGCCGGGACTCGACGAGGACACGGCGGACATCTGGCGCCAGGTCGGCGGCGCCGCGGCCGCGTCGCTGCCCGCCTGGGCGCTGGACCTGTACGGCAGGAAGCCCGTCGCGCTGACGGCCCAGTACCGCGAGGAGGTCCGCCAGGTGCTCGGCGTGCTCGACGTGCTTTATATGGGCGAGCCTGGCGTGCTCGAGGCCCGGCAGCGGCTCGAGCTGCGGATGCGCGACGCGCAGCGGGCGGACGAGGCCTAGGTGTGTAATTCCGGGGCCTATTCACCCGAAGAGACAAAGCTAAGCGGACGGCACGAGAACCCCGGAGGGCTCGGGAAGCACTGGGGGCGCCGGTGAGCGCCGGGACGGGCGGACGCCGGCAGCGGCATGCGCGGCTGCGGCTGAGCCGCGGGCTAGCGGCCGCCCGGCTGGTGGCGCGCGGCGGCGCCCGGTACGCGACCAGCGCGCCGCGGCTGTTCGCGGCGGCCGGCGAGCAGCGCGAGCAGCTGCGCAACGACCTGGCGCTGCGGAACGCTGAGGACATCGCGGCCACCCTCGGGACGATGAAGGGCGTCCTCATGAAGCTGGGCCAGATGGCCAGCTACGTGGACGACGGCCTCGCCCCGCCGGTCCGCCGCACGCTGAGCACGCTCCAGGACAGCGTGCCGCCGATGACCGCCGAACTCGCCGCGCAGGTCGTGGCCGAAGAACTCGGCGGACCGCCGGATCAGGTCTTCGACACCTGGGACCCCGAGCCCATCGCCGCCGCCTCCATCGGGCAGGTGCACCGCGCCATCACCAAGGACCGCCGCGCCGTCGCGGTCAAGGTGCAGTACCCGGGCATCGCCCAGACGATCGCCGCCGACCTGGGCAACGTCGGGCTGCTGCGCAGCCTGCTGCGGGTCGCCGCCCCAAGCCAGGACGTGAACGCCCTCATCGAGGAGCTGCGCGAGCGGATCACCGAGGAGCTGGACTACCTGCGCGAGGCCGAGAACCAGCGCACGTTCGCCGCCTACTTCGACGGCCACCCCACCATCACCGTGCCGAAGATCGTCGACGAGCTCTCCACCGCTCGCGTCATCACCAGCGAGCTGGCCACCGGGGCGCGCTGGGCCGAGCTGCTGACCTGGCCGCAGGCCGAGAAGGACCTAGCGGCCGAGACGATCTACCGGTTCACGTTCCGCAGCCTGTACGAGATGAGCGCCTTCAACGGCGACCCGCACCCGGGCAACTACCTGTTCCGCCCTGGCGGGCAGGTCACGTTCCTCGACTTCGGCCTGGTCAAGTACTTCACGCCGGAAGAGCTCAAGCCGCTCGTGCACATGGTGCGCTACCTGTGCGTCGACAACGACCCCGCCGCGTTCCGCAAGGCGATGGAGGACGCCGACTTCCTCACCCCGGGCGCGCCCATTACCACCGAGCAGGTCATCGAGCACATGGCGCTGTTCTACGACACCGTGCGGACGCCAGGCACCCGGACCATGACCCCCGGATACGCGTCGGCGGTCGCCCGCCGGTACTTCGACTTCCGTAACCCGCTGGCGGCCTACGCCCGCATCCCCAAGTCCTACGTGATCTTGCAGCGCATCAACCTGGGCATGTTCGCGCTGCTCGGCGACCTCGCCGCGACCGCCGACTGGCGGGCGATCGCGGAGGAGATATGGCCGTTCGTGCAGGCGCCGCCGTCCACTCCGATGGGCGAGGAGGAAGTCGCCTGGCGCGCTAGCCGCCCGGTGGTCTAACCAGCTATCCCGAACGAGCCCGTGGTGTCTCCGGTCTTGGTCAGCTGGCACTACGGCGGCTGCGGTACGCCGCGACGTTGACGCGGTTCGCGCAGGTCAGGCTGCAGAACCGGCGCGACCTGTTCTTGGACAGGTCGACGACTACGTCGTCGCAATCGTCCGCGGCGCAGACCAGCAGGCGGGCGAGCTCGCCGGCCCGGATGACGTCCGCGAAGGCCATCGCCGCGTCCACCGCCATCCGGTCGGCGAGCGGCGCGTCCGGCGTCGTGGCGTGGATGTGGTAGTCCCAGCCATCGTGCTTCAGCAACTGCGGCAGCGCCCCGGCGTCCCGCAGCAGCGCGTTGACGAGGGCGGCCGCCTCGTCCTCGGTCATCTCCCACAGCCGCGCGAGGCGCGGGCGGAGCTGCCTGACCTGGTCGAGTTCCTGCTGGTCGTGGGTGCGGCTGCCGGTCCACCGCCAGTACTCGATGAACTGGTCGAGGGCGGCCATGTCGGGCAGCTCTTCCCTGCCGCCGCGCGCGGTGTTGACCAGCGCGGCGGTCGCGTTCAGTGAAACTTCGGTGTCATGGGCAAAAAGCATTTGACCTCTTTCGCCGCCCACGAGTAGCGTCATTGCCGTAACTCATTTTTACCACTTACACGTCGCGGATGGCGAGGAGAGGCGAATGAGCAGCGTGCGTGCACTGGACGACCTGCCCGGCAGCGGCGGCACGCTGGACACCGTCAGCCGTGGCACCACCGGTAGCCAGGACGGCCTCGCCAGTAACGTCGGCGGCGGCCGCAGCATCGGGCTGGTGATCGGGCTGCTGTCCGCGGCGGCGTTCGGCACGTCGGGCACGTTCGGGACGTCGCTGATCGGCGCCGGCTGGTCTCCGGCCGGCGCGGTGCTCGCCCGGGTGTCGATCGCGGCCCTGGTCCTCACCGGGCCCGCGCTGGTGCAGCTACGCGGGCGGTGGGCGCTGCTGCGCCGGTGGGGCTGGCGGACGGTCGCCTACGGCTGCGTCGGGGTGGCCGCCTGCCAGCTCGGCTACTTCAACGCGATCTCCCGGATGCCGGTGGGTATCGCCCTGCTGATCGAGTACATGGGCATCCTGCTTGTGGTGGGGTGGCTGTGGGTGCGGCACGGCCAGCGGCCGCGGCGGCTGACGCTAGCCGGCAGCGCCGCGGCGATCGGCGGCCTGGCGCTGATGCTGGACCTGTCGGGACCCGGCGGCGTCAGCCCGGTCGGCGTGCTCTGGGCGCTGCTCGCCGCAGTCAGCATGGCGGTGTACTTCATCCTGTCCGCGAAGGCAGGCCCGGACCCGCTGCCGCCGGTGGTCATGACGTGGGGCGGGATGATCGTCGGGGCGGTCGTGCTCGCCGCGGCCGGCGTGACCGGGCTGGCGCCGCTGGCGGCCTCCAGCGCGGACGTGACGCTGCTGCACCAACAGGTCAGCTGGCTGGTGCCGGTCCTCGGGCTGTCGGTGCTGGCGGCGGCCTTCGCGTACGTCACGGGGATCGCCGCCGCCCGGCGGCTCGGCGCCAAGCTCGGGTCGTTCGTCGCGCTGGCGGAGGTCCTGTTCGCCGTCGCGTTCGCCTGGGTGCTGCTGCACCAGGTGCCGTCGACGACGCAGTTCCTCGGCGGAGCGCTCATCCTGACCGGCGTCGTCCTGGTCCGCCTCGACGAGTCCTGACGGTTCCTGGCAGGGTGGGGGCATGAGCGCAGACACCCATCGCCAGGTGACGATCGAGCGGATCACCAACAGCCACTACACCGTCACCAACGCCCGCGGCGGGACGATCACCGTGGGGACGGCCGACTCGGCGGACTTCTCGCCGGTCGAACTGCTGCTGGCCGCGATCGGCGCGTGCACCGCGATCGACGTCGACATCCTCACCTCGCGGCGCGCCGAGCCCGACTCGTTCACGATCGCCGTGGACGCGGAGAAGCTGCGTGACGAGAAGGGCCGCAACTCCCTGACGGACATCGCGGTGACGTACCGGATCAGGTTCCCTGACGGCGAGGGCGGCGACAAGGCCCGCGCGCTGCTGCCGGACGCGGTGAAGCGGTCCCACGACCAGCTCTGCACGGTCAGCCGCACCGTCGAACTCGGCACCCCGGTCGCCACGCGCATCGAATGAGGCCGGTTGTCGGTGGGCGACCGTAGAATCGCCGCGTGGCCACCCCCAGCGAACCCAGTCCGGCCGACGGCGTGCGCCGCGCCGCGACCGTGCTGCACCGCGTGTTCGGCTACGAGAGCTTCCGCGACCGGCAAGAGGAGATCATCGGTCACGTCATCGGCGGCGGCGACGCGCTCGTGCTGATGCCGACCGGCGGCGGGAAGTCGCTGTGCTACCAGATCCCCGCGCTGGTCCGCCCCGGCACCGGCGTGGTGATCTCGCCGCTGATCGCGCTGATGCAGGACCAGGTCCAGGCGCTGCAGCAGCTGGGGATCCGCGCCGACTTCCTCAACTCCACGCAGGACCCGGGGACCAGGCACGTCGTGGAGCAGGAGTTCAGGTCCGGCGAGCTCGACCTGCTCTACCTCGCACCCGAACGGCTGCGCACCGAGGCGACGCTCAAGCTGCTCGACGACGCGAACATCTCGGTGTTCGCGATCGACGAGGCGCACTGCGTGTCCCAGTGGGGCCATGACTTCCGCCCCGACTACCTCGGGCTGCAGGTGCTGCACGAGCGGTGGCCCGACGTGCCGCGGATCGCGCTGACCGCCACTGCCACCCAGGCGACGCGCGAAGAGATCGCGATCCGGCTCAAGCTGGCCGGCGCCCGGCTGTTCGTGTCGTCATTCGACCGGCCGAACGTGCAATACCGGATCGTTCCGAAAAATGAACCCAAGAAGCAGCTGCTGCAGTTCTTGCGAACAGAGCACCCGGGAGACGCGGGGATTGTCTACTGCCTGACCCGCGACTCCACCGAGCGGGTCGCCGCGTTCCTCACCGAGCAGGGCATCGCGGCGCTGCCGTACCACGCCGGCCTGGACGCCGGCACCCGCGCCGCGCATCAGGCCCGCTTCCTGCGCGAGGACGGGCTCGTGATGGTAGCCACGATCGCGTTCGGCATGGGGATCGACAAGCCGGACGTGCGGTTCGTCGCGCACCTGGACCTGCCGCGCTCTGTCGAGGGGTACTACCAGGAGACCGGCCGGGCCGGCCGTGACGGGTTGCCCGCGACCGCCTGGCTCGCCTACGGCCTCGCCGACGTGGTGCAGCAGCGGCGGCTGATCGACGGTTCCGACGGCGACCTCGCGCACCGGCGGCGGCTGGCGTCGCACCTGGACGCGATGCTCGCGCTGTGCGAGGCGACGGACTGCCGCCGCACGCAGCTGCTGGCCTATTTTTCCGAACGGGCGCTCGCTTGCTCGAACTGCGACACCTGCCTGTCGCCACCGGAGGTGTGGGACGGCACGGTGCCCGCGCAGAAGCTGCTGTCCACCATCGTGCGGCTGGACAGGGAGCGGGACCAGCGGTTCGGCGCCGGGCAGGTCATCGACATCCTGCTCGGCCGCAAGACCGACCGCGTGGCCCAGTACGGGCATCATGAGCTGAAGACCTTCGGCATCGGCACCGAACTGCGCGAAGCCGAATGGCGCGGCGTCGTCCGCCAGCTGCTCGCCCGCGGCCTGCTCGCCGTCGTCGGCGAGTACCAGACGCTGGCGATCACCCCGGACAGCGGCGAGGTGCTGCGCGGGGACCGCTTGGTCATGCTCCGCCGCGACGCCCCGACGCCGAAGGCGCCGCGCTCCGCGCGCCGCTCGGCTGCCGCCGGCACCGGCGCTGACACGGCGCGGCTGGAGGCCGCGGAGCTGTCCGCGGCGGACGCCGCGGTCTTCGAGCAGCTCCGCGCCTGGCGCGGCGCCACCGCCCGTGAGCAGAGCCTGCCCGCCTACACGGTCTTCCACGACGCGACGCTCCGCGCGATCGCGGCAGCCCGTCCAGCGACGCTGGCCGAGCTCTCGGAAATCAACGGCGTCGGCGAAGCCAAGCTGGCCAAGTACGGCGAGCAGGTCCTGGATCTGCTCGCCGATGTCGACGAGGCGTAGCCCCCGCAGGCGTGGTCGTCATCTCTCTATCAGTTACGTGGGGATAAATCGGACGAATCGGGCGGGAAAGTGGTCATAACTGATAGACAGTTGGCGCATCCGGCACCCGAACGGGTCAGGCGGGTTGCGAGTCGCCGCGGTCGCGGCGGCTGAGGAACTGGACGAATTCGCGGCCTTCGCGGAGGCGGCGGGCGGCCATCTGGGGGCTGCGGACCATTTCCGCTGACATCTCGGCGATCTTGGAGGCGCGGAAGTAGAACCGCTTGTAGAAGGCGTCCACCGAGTCCAGGATCTCGGTGTGCCCGAGGTCCGGGTAGGACAGCGCCGCCAGCTGGGTGCCGCCGCCGCTGACCAGGGTCGCGCCCTCGTCGTCGTCCGGCAGCCAGCCGTTCTCCCTGGCCTGGCGGTAGAGCTCGGTGCCCGGGTACGGCGCGGCCACCGAGACCTGGATGGTGTGCGGGTTGACCTCGCGCGCGAACCTGATCGTCTCCTGGATCGTCTCCCGCGTCTCCCCGGGCAGGCCGATGATGAACGTGCCGTGCACGGCGATGCCGAGGTCACGGCAGTCGGCGGCGAATCGCTTTGCCCGCTCCACCCGCAGGCCCTTCTTGATGTTGATCAGGATCTGCTGGTTCCCCGACTCGTAGCCGACGAGCAGCAGCCGCAGGCCGTTGTCCCGCATGACCTGAAGTGTTTCCCGTGGAACGTTCGCCTTGGCGTTGCAGGACCAGGTGATACCGAGGCGGCCGAGACCGCGGGCTATCTCCTCGGTGCGCCGCCGGTCGTCGGTGAGCGTGTCGTCGTCGAAGAACAGCTCCTTCATCTGCGGGAACAGTTCCCTGGTCAGCGCCGCCTCGGCGAGCACGCTGGCCACGCTCCTGGTGCGGTACCGGTGCCCGCCCACGGTCTGCGGCCACAGGCAGAACGTGCACCGGGACCGGCAGCCCCGCCCGGTGTACAGCGACACGTAGGGGTGCAGCAGGTAGCCGATGTAGTAGTCCTCGATCCGCAGGTCACGCTGGTAAACGGGGACGACGGACGGCAGCCGGTCCATGTCCTCGAGGATCTGCCTGTCCGGGTTGTGCGCCGCCCGGCCGTCCTGGCCGCGGTAGCTGAGCCCGGCGATCTCAGGCAAGGGCCGGCCTTCGGCCACCTCGGCGAGCGTGAAGTCGAACTCTTCCCTGGCCACGAAGTCGATGGCCGGCGAGGCGAGCAGCGACGCCTCGGGTTCCACCGCCACCTTGGGGCCGGCCAGGCCGGTGAGCAGCGACGGGTTCGCCGCCTTCAGCGCCTCGGCGACCTTGACGTCGCCGGCGAACGTCGGGGAGCTCGTGTAGAGGACGGCCAGTTCGAAGTCCGCGGCCAGCGGGAGGATGTCGCCGAGGGTCTTGCCCGCCGGCGGCGCATCCACCAGCACGCTGTCCGGCACCAGCGCGGCGGGCTGGGCCAGCCAGGTCGGGTACCAGTACGAGCGGATCTCGCGCTTGGCCTGGTACCTGGCGCCGGCCCCGCCGTCGAAGCCGGCGTAGCTCGGCGGGTTCAGGAAGAGGGTGCGCATGCGTCCTCCGCGTTCACCTCGAGTCCGATCCGTTCCAGCGCCGCGGCGAACGCCGGTTCCCAGCGCGGGGGCCGCGGCACGTCACGACGCGCGCCGTCCAGCATCGCGAGCGCGCTCGCGGTCACGTCGGCCGCGGCCGGGCCGCACACCTCCGCGTTGCCCTGCTCCAGTTCGTGCAGCAGGTTGTCCCGGCCGTGCCCGGGCATCACGTCGAGCAGCAGCAGGGGGCGGCCCGCCACGCGGGCCTCCGCGCAGGTCGCCGCGCCGGGCAGCGCGACCACCAGGTCGGCGGCGGCCATCAGCTCGGGGACCAGGTCGGTGAAGCCGAAGGCGGTCACGCCCGGCCGCGCGGCGGCCAGCTCGCGCAGCTGCCGCTCGGTGTCTTCGTTGCGTCCGGCGACCGCCAGCACGTGCACGCCGGCGGCGGCGAGCCCGGCCGCCGCGGCGGGCAACGGGGCGAACCCCCAGCCGCTGTCGATGAGCAGCGCGCACCTGGCGTCCGCCGGGACGCCGAGCGCCTCCCTGGCGCGCTGCTGGGTGGGGGCCTGGTAGAAGACGGCCCGGACCGGCGGCGGGACGAGCGCGACCGGCGCCAGCGGCCGGAACCGGCGGACCGACGCGGCCGCGGCCGGCGAGCTCACCAGGAACAGGTCGGTGCCCTCGTGCACCCACAGCTTGTGCGCGGCGACATCCGGGCAGTACACGACCGTGCGGAAATCCGGCGCGGCGCCGCCGACCGCCGCCGACTTGAGCGCCGCGGCGGCCAGCGCCCCGGTCGCGAACACGCTCAGCACCAGATCCACGGGCTCGCGGTCCAGGTCGGCACGCAGCGCGGGGACCACCCGGCGCGCCGCGGCGCGCTCGGCCAGCCTGGCGACCCGGCTGCCGGTGCGCAGCTCGGCGAAGTGCAGCCCGTCGTACACGCCGGGGACGGACATCAGCCGGTCGAACACCCGCTGCCCGGCCTGGGCCGCCGCGGATCCCAGCAGCGTCATGCTGTCCCTGGTGCGGACCCGCCAGCCCGAACGCTGGAGCACGTCGCGGAAGCTGCGCATGGGCATTTCGTGGCCCAGCCCGTGCGGCCCCGACAGCAGCAGCGCGCTGTGCGTCATGCGAGCCGGCTCTCGAGCAGCCGGTAGAGGCCGGGGAAGCTGACCTTCAGCCGGGCCGGCCAGTACAGCCAGCCGGGCAGGATGATCGCCTCCCTGGACCGCTCGACCGCGTCGACGATCGCGGCGGCCACTACCTGCGCGCTGATCGGGCGCGGGTGGTCCCGCACGTACGGCGAGCTGCGGCGCTCGAAGTAGGCCGTGTCCACCACGCCGGGGGTCACCAGCGTGACCGCGATGCCCTGGGCCTTCAGCTCGGCCCGCACCACGTCGGCCAGCATGGCGAGCCCCGCCTTGGTCGCCGAGTACCACGCCTCTCCCGGCACGCCGACCAGGCCGGCGATCGACCCGACGAAGACCAGGTGCCCGGCGCCCGGCCGCAGGTACGGGAGCGCGGCGTGGGCCACGTGCGCGGACGCGCGCAGGTTCACGTCGAGCAGGTCGTCGATCTCCTCGCCGGTCATCGTCGCGAACTGTCCTGACCAGCCCGCGCCCGCGTTCGACACCACCACGTCGAGGCCGTCGAGCGCCTGGGCCGCGGCGTCCACGATCAGCCGCGACCGGCCGGGCTCCCGCAGGTCCCCCGCTATGCTCACGCCGCCGGTGTCGCCGGCCACCTGCTGGAGCGCCGCGGTATCGCGGCCGGTCACCGCCACCCGGAAGCCGCGCGCGGCGAACGCCCGCGCCGTCGCCGCGCCGATGCCGCTCGACCCGCCGGTGACCAGCACCTTACGCGGCTCGCCCGCCCGGGCGGCCGCGTGCGTTCGGGCCGGCCTCAGCGCCATGACCGCCTGGTTAGCTCTCGATCCGCGGCGGGCCGGGCCGGTCCGGCGGGCTGCGGGGCCGCCTGGCCGGTGATCAGGTCGCTGCGGCTCAGCACCCACACGCCCAGGGCAAGCACGATCAGGCCGAGCACCTCCGCGGCCAGCGCCGCCGGAGACGTATCCAGCGTCTCGCCGAACAGGAAGGCGCCGAGCAGGATCGCGGTGATCGGGTCGCCGAGGGTGAACCCCGGCTGGGAGGCGGCGAGCGGCCCGGCCGCCATCGCGTGCGAGGTCAGCAGCAG
>Ga0070698_100009718_pt1 | contig 10285 bp, 12 predicted proteins | sample KBSK1502metaG_FD_65477 | JGI IMG/M metagenome (GOLD analysis project Ga0070698, IMG submission 65477) | Corn, switchgrass and miscanthus rhizosphere microbial communities from Kellogg Biological Station, Michigan, USA - KBS K1-50-2 metaG | ecosystem: Host-associated > Plants > Roots >... | reverse complement strand
GTATCAGCGGTCCGACCCGCGGGCGGTCGACGAGGTCTTCGCCGCCCTGGCGGACCCCACCCGCCGGGCCATCCTGGGCCGGCTCAACGAGGGCGAGGCGTCGGTAAGCGAGCTCGCCGCGCCGTTCCCCGTCTCGCTCCCGGCGATCGCCAAGCACGTGCGGGTGCTCGAGCGGGCGGGCCTGCTGACCCACCACAAGACCGGGCGAGTCCGCTGCTGCCGGATCGTCGTCGACCGGCTGCAGCTCGCCGATGACTGGCTCGAGACCTACCGCGCCTTCTGGAGCACGCGCCTCGACGCGCTCGCCGATCACATCGAATCGGGAGGGGATCAGTGACCGACGAGCCCGCAGTCGGCGAGCGCGTAGTCGTTCGCCGCGTCATCGGCGCGCCGCGGGAGCGCGTGTTCCGCAACTGGACCGAACCGGAGCAGCTGCGGCGGTGGTGGGGGCCCGGCGGCTTCACCTGCCCGGACGCGCGGGTCGACCTGCGGACCGGCGGCACGTACCGGCTCTTTATGCAGGCGCCCGGTGATGGCCCGCTGATGTCGGTGGCCGGCACCTACCGAGTGGTCGATCGGCCCGCACTGCTGGTGTACACGTGGCGGTGGGACACCGGGCCGGCCGCGTCCGATCATGAGTCGCTCGTGACGGTCGAGTTCACCGACCTCGGCGATGGGCGCACTGAGGTCGTCGTTACCCACGAGCGCTTCCCGGTCGGCCACGACGGATCGCCGTACCGATCGGGATGGGACGAGGGACTGGAGAAGCTCGATGCAATCACCGCGGGAGGAGTCGTCGATGCCTGAGGAGTCGAACACCATCACCATCGCCCGCCCCGTCAGCGACGTGTTCGCGTTCCTGGCCAACGCCGAGAACGACACGCAGTGGCGCGGCGGGGTCATCGAGATGACCAGGACGAGCGGACAGGGCATCGGGACCACGTACCGTCAGATCGTCGCCGGGCCCGGCGGACGACGGATCGATGCCGACCTTGAGATCACCGAGTTCGTCCCCGATCAGCGGATCGCGTTCCGCGCCACCAAGGGCCCGGTCCGCCCCACAGGGAGCTACGACGTGCAGGCCCGCGATGGCGGGACCGTGGTGACATTCCGCCTCGCGGCGACGCTCGGCGGCGTCAAGAAGCTCATGGCGCCGATGGTGGCGAAGACGATGAAGTCCGAGGTCGCCGCTCTCACCGAGCTGAAGCGGGTGCTCGAGAGCCGCCCATAGGCACTGATTGGCCGCCAGCCAGACCATGGCCGCGATGACCGCGCGCCCGCGGGCCAACTGAACGACCACGACCTCAGGGTTCGCTGGCAGGTCGTTCGTGTGCATCGCTTCGCGTGCTCGCGGGCAATGCCGGTTGCCGACTTCAAGCGGCAGGTATCCTCGAGGCGAAGGGCAGCACGATCGCTGCCGTGCGCGTGGTGGTGCCGCATTCCGCGGACTGCCGTTGGCGGGTCTGGACCGCAGGCGCGAGAGATGACTGAAACGAACTGGAAGATGAAAGCGCCAGGGGAACCCCGTTCAGGTTTTCCTTTCTTCCAGTTCGGCCTGGCGCGCTCACCCGGGAAGAGGGGAAGCCGCACCAGGTAAAGGAGTTCCCTCCGTGTTCCCCCGATCGGCTGGCCGGCCGTCGCCGTCGCGCTCATCTTCCTGATCTCGCGGATCATCATCCAGGCGCTGCTGGCCACTGAGGACACCGACGTGCTGTTAGTGGCCGGATGCGAAGAGAATCAGGTGAAGTTCCATCCCGAGTTCGATCACATCATCCTGCTGAGCGCCCCGGTGGAGATCCTCACCCAACGGCTGGCAACCAGGACCAGCAACTCGTTCGGCAAGTCAGCCGGGGAGTATCGCCGGTTCCTGGCAGACCTTCAGGAAGTCGAACCACTGCTGCGGGCAATCGCAGATTGCGAGATCGATACCACGATGTCGATCAGTGAGGTAGTGCGGGCGATTCTGCAGGCCGTCGGCCCCCGCCGCCCGCCTGACTACCCTAATCGACGGCTAGATCGGCCGATTGCCGACATACTATCTCCGAGTGCGATGACCGGCCGCGTAGTTCTTGCTGCGCGGGTCTCGGCCTCAGGTTGTCCCTGTCTGCCCTGGCGGGGTCCAGCGGGTCAGCTGCTCGCGCGTACCGGCTTGGCCGGGAGCCCGGAGACGAAGGCGAGCCCTCGCTGCATCCAGCTGGCGAGCGCATCATCAGTCGCATAGCCGTCCGGCTCGATGCAGATGAAGCCGGACAAGGCCCGGCCGGCGAACAGCATCGGCCGCACGTGCGGCTCGCGGAGTGCCCGCTCGCGGCGTTCAGCGCCCACCCGGACCATCAGCGCCGTACCGGTGATGCCACAGCACATATTGCCGTTGACCAGGAAAGACAGGCCACCTACCATCTTCTTTTCGGCCACATCGCTCCGGCCGGACAGCAACTGCCGCACCCGCTCGGCAGCCGCAGGATCGTAGCTCAAACGCCCGGTGCCCCCGTTTCGTCATCCGCCATGGTCGTCACGACCAGGATGCGCCTTCCGCCGCGCAGGTAAATCCCGGCCAGCCGGTGTCATGCCGCGCTCCGCGGATTTGACCGCCGGGCTGCAAGCGGCGATATCGCCGATCGGCGGGCTCACACCGGCTCCAGCACGTCACGGTCAGTTCTCGTGCCCGCCTGGCCGCGCACCGCCACCACTGCGCGCTGACCTCACCATAGATCGCCACCCGTCAGGACGTAGAGGAACGGCACGAGGGGAATAAGGCTGAACAGGGCCCATGCCAGCTTCGCGCCGCCGCCGATATCACGGCGGGTTGCCAGGTCAATCCAGATCAGGACCACGGCGACGGGATGGAGGAAACAGACCAGCAGCTCGAGAACCTTCTTCATTATCCGAATCTACCGGAGCGCTGCGGGCGCCTGGCCGGTCCCTGTGCCTCAGTGCCAGGACAGCGCGAGAATTCACCGAACGTACGCGGTCTTCGCGGGACCCACGCCCGTAGAGCCCGGCGCGCTGTCGGTCGCCCGAGTGCCGTTCGCAGCTAGTGTGGCGCGCCGGAAATTAGTGGTTAAGTCGGTAACCTGGGAGTACGGCTTCGTAGAGTGCCTGGTCAGGCCTACAGGCCGAGGTTGCGGGCGATGATTTCCTGCTGGATCTCCTTGGTGCCGCCGAAGACCGGCTGGACACGGCCGTCGGCTCAGACGTGATCCGGCCGTCATCACATCACCGGCCGCCTCGCAGTTGCGGGCGGGTCGGGCCAAGCACGCCAAGACGAGTCAGCGAGACTGGGGCAAGTCCTCAAGCCTGGTTCCCGCTACCTCGCGCCATGCGCCAGCCTCGATTCGGCCGCCGACCAGGGCGGTCGCGGCGGCCAGCGCCAGCATGGCGTGTACCTGCGCGGTGGCGAGCATCTCGCCGGTCAGCGGTCCATCGCGGGCCAGCAGTTCTTCTGCACGCCGGTAATGATCAGGGCCAGTAGCCACCGCGAACTCCCTCAAGGCCCGGCGGTCCGATAAGCGGCATGATGGGCATCCGGTTCCGGCGGAAGGATCGCGCCACCTGACCTCGCGGCGACCGGCCCGCTGCCTTACTCCACAACACGGTGCACGGAACCGCCCCCGGCACGGTTCAGCGTGCCGCAGGCCGGGAATCCCGTGGGAGTCATCACCCGTGTGTCTGTTAAGCGGGGTGGCCATGAGGACGGGAACGTTCGAGCCGCAATACCACCTTCTCGCTGGACGCGATCGACGCGGTGCTCGCCACGGCCGGACCCAGCCTCGACCCGGCCGAGCAAGGCCTGGCCGCTGCCGTGTTCCGGCTGCTGTCGGCCGGTGAGCCGGTCAGCATCGATGCTGCGGCAGCCGCGGCCCGGATCCCCGGACCGCGGGCCGAGGCGGCGCTGCGGTCCTGGCCCGCCGTGTTCTGGGACGGCCACGACCACGTCACCGGGTTCTGGGGCCTGGCGCTGGCTGAGATGCCGCACTAGGTCCGTCATGCCGGGAGAGATCTGTATGCCTGGTGCGCCTGGGACCCGTTGTTCCTGGCCCGGGTCATCGGCGACCTGCAGGTCGCCACCGCCGACCCGGTCACCGCCGAGGCCATCACGTATCGCATCGGCGCAGACGGCGTCGTCGCCGACGCCTCGCATCGGGATTCGGTGCTGTCGTTCCTGCGCCCGTGCCAGCCTTGGGACAGCGCCGTGATTGCCACCTTCTGCCACTACGTCTGGCACTTCACCGGCCGGGCGACCGCGCAGCAGTGGACCGCCGCCCACCCCGGCACCTTCGTGATCAGTCTCGGCGACGCGGCCGAGCTGGCCCGCCGCCACGCCGCCCGGGCCTTCGGCGCCGGGCCCGCACTGCGACGAGACGGTCTGACCTGGGAGGGATGGGCCGATGACTGACCCGGACGAGCTGTGGCGCGGCGGCAGCGCGGAGCGGCAAAGCCTGCATTCCTGCGCCGCTGCGCGACCTGCACCGCGCGATCTTGCGCCAGTTCCTGCGGGCCGGCACCGCGCCGACGGCCGCGTGGATCACCGGGACCGCCGCGGGCCTGGGCCTGGACGCCACGGCCGTGGCCGGCCTGGAGGCCGCCGACCTGGTCCGCATCGCCGGCGGCAGGGTCACCGTCGCATACCCGTTCTCCGGCACGCCCACCCGCCAGCGGGTGGAACTGGACGGATTCCCCGCCGTGTATGCGATGTGCGCCATCGATGCGCTCGGCATCCCGGCCATGGCCGGGGGGGACGGCCGGATCACCGCCACCGACCCGCGCGACGGCGGCCCGCTCCAGGTATCGGTGCGGGGCCGCGCCTGGACGTGGACTCCGCCCGGGGCGGTCGTCGTCTACGGCCGTACCGCCGGATGCGGCACCGATCGCGGGTCCTGGGAGGTGATGTGCCCGCATACCACCTTCCACGCCAGCCGCGGCAGCGCCCGGGCCTACCTGGCCGGCCGGCCCGGCATCGACGGCGAGATCCTCGGCCAGCAGGCCGCCATCGACCTGGGACGGCACATCTTCGGCCCGCTGCTCGGCCGCACCGCATGATCCGCACCCCCGCCGCCGGGGCGCGGGAGATCGCGGTCGAACGGCTCACGCTGCTCGGGATCCTGGGCGAACGCTGAGCCCGAGCGCGGCGGGCGGCGAGCCGGTCCTTGGGCCGCTGGAGCACAGCCGCGGCCCGGCCTGCCCGCGCCCCGGCCCGAGCCCGGCCAGGGCAGGCGCCGCCCGCCCTCGCGCCGGACAGCCCGCCGCGCTCAGGCGCCCAGGCCAGCGAGGTTACCGCCCAGTCGGTCATCGGCGGTGCACTTGCCGGATAATTCGACTACGTATGCGTAGTACTACGTTATAGTAGTTGACCGGGGCTGATTCCGGAGAGTATTTGCCTGGAGGACCAGGTGGCGAGGCAGGGCAGGTCAGCAGCCGGGTTGGGGCGTCTGGAGGCCGAGGTGATGGCCGTGCTGTGGCGCTCGGATGGGCCGCTGCTGGTGCGGCAGGTGGCGGCGGCGCTGAATGCGGACCGCGCGGAGCCGCTGGCGTACACGACGGTGATGACGGTGATGTCCCGGCTGGCCGGCAAGGGGCTGCTGGACAGGTCTCGGTCCGGGCGCCGGTTCGTGTACACGCCGACCGCGGCAGATACCGCCGAGGTCGCCGTCCGCAGCGTGCTGGATGAGTTCGGAGATGCGGCTCTGGCGCGCTTCGTGGAACGAGCGGAACTGGACCCGGTGTTGCGCGAGCGGCTCCGGCGGCTGACGGACCAGTCATGAGAGCGCTGGCGAGACGCGCGGGCGGCGCGCTGGCCTGGCTGACGGCCGGGGCGGCGGTCGCGGCCCAGGTCGCGGTGGGGATCCTGGCGGCGGTCGACATCGCGGTGGCGGGATGGCCGCTGCCGACCGGCTATGACAGTGCCGCCGTGATCATCGTGCTGGCCGCGGCGGCGACGGGGGTAGCCGCCAGCGGGTCCACGGCGGCGCGGACCGCGGCCGGTTCGCGGGCGCTGCAGATATTGATGCGGACCGCCAGCCAGCCGGTGCCGCTGGTCGTCATGGAGGCGGCCGCCGCGCTCGGTATCGCCGACCGGGTGGATGCGGCCGGTACCGGGGAGGCATTCGCCGTCACGTACCGGCTGATCCGTCCCCGGATCCTGGTCAGCACGGCCTTGGCCGCCGAGCTGACCACCGCCGAGGTGGCCGCGGTGCTCGCCCACGAGCGTGAGCACGTACGGCACTGGGACCCGTTGCAGATGCTGGCCGTCCGGCTGCTCGCCGCGTTCGCGTGGTACGCGCCAGCCGCAAGCTGGCTGGCCAGCCGGGCCGTACTGCGCCGCGAGCTAGCCGCCGACCGGGCGTCAGCTCGTGGCGCCGGGTGCGGCGTGCTCGCGGGCGCGCTGCTCAAGCTGGCCAGCCTGCCAGCCTGCCCGGCAGCCGCCGCGGCGGGCCCGGCTCCGGATGCGCCGGGGTCGCTGGAAGCCCGGGTCGCCCAGCTGGAAGGGGGCCGTCCGCCCCGCCTGCGGCTGACTCCGCCCCGCCTGCTGGGCACCGCGGGCATCGTGGTCGTGCTGATGGCGGCTGGCGGCTGCTGCGCCGCCCTGTCGCAGCTCCTGCCCGGAGGTATCGCGTGAACAAGTACTGCGTCGGCCCGGCCATGGCGGTCGACTGGGGCGAGGGGGAGCTCGCCCCGGCCGACCGGCGGCGGATGACGATGCGGATTCTCGGCTACTTCCGCCCGTACTGGCGCCCGGGTCTGGTCGTGGTCGCGTGCATCGCGGTGCAGGCGGTGCTCGGGCTGGCGCCTGCGGTCGTGTTCAGGTCGCTCATCGACACCCTCGCGGCCCGGCATCCCTCGATCGCCCACGTCGTGCTGCTGGTCGGCGCGGGCATCGGCGCTGCCGCCGTCGCCGGGCTGATCGGCGTCGGCCAGGCCTACCTGTCCACCGGGATCAGCCAGGGGATCGTGGCCACGCTGCGCCGCCAGCTGTTCGGCAGGCTGCTGGACCAGCCGATCGGCTTCTTCATCCACCGTAAGGCCGGTGACCTGCTGTCCCGGATCAACACCGACATCGACGGGATAGACGACGTGGTGACCGACACCGTGTTCGGGCTGGTCTCCAGCGCCTTGACCACGGCGGCCACGCTGGCCCTGATGGTCCGGTTCTCCTGGCCGCTCACGCTGGCCGTGCTGGTGATGATCCCCGCGGTCGCCTTCCCGGCCCGCCGCGCCGGGAAGGCCAGCTACCGGGCGCGGTCGGCGACTCAGGAGCAGCGCGGCCACGCCACTGCCTACCTGCAGGAAATCCTCGGCATCTCCGGGATCATGCTGGTCAAGGCGTTCGGCCAGGAGGCCGCCGAACGGCGGCGGTTCGCCGCGATGACCGAAGACCTGCGCGCCCTCGAGGTGCGCCAGAACCTGATCGGCCAGTGGTTCGGCATGCTGATGTCCACCCTGCAGACCGCCGGCCCGGCTCTGATGATCCTCTTCGGCGGCTGGCTGGTCATCACCGGCCGCGCCACCGTGGGCACGGTGTTCGTGTTCGCTACCGTGCTCGGCCAGCGGCTGGCCGGGGCGGTCACCACCCTGGCCAGCATGCACGTCAATGTCACCGGGTCGCTGGCCCTATTCGGGCGGCTGTTCGCCTACATCGACCGGGTACCGGAGATCGCCGATGACCCCGGCGCCACCGAACTCGGGCAGGTGCATGGCGCGATCCGGTTCGATCGGGTGAGGTTCAGCTACCCCGGCGCCAGCCGGGCCGCAGTCCGCGACCTGACCCTGAATATCGAACCGGGTCAGCTGGTTGCGCTGGTCGGCCCCACCGGAGCCGGGAAGACCACGATCACTCACCTGGTGGCCCGCTTCTACGACCCGCAGCAGGGACAGATCCTGCTCGATGGCACCGACCTGCGCCGCATCACCCGGTCCTCGCTGGCCTGCCAGCTCGGCATCGTGTTCCAGGACACCTACTTGTTCCACGCCTCGATCGCCGACAACCTCCGCTATGCCCGCCCCGGCGCCAGCGACTCCGAGCTGACCGCCGCCGCCAAGGCCGCGCACCTGCACGACTTCATCTGCTCGCTGCCTGCCGGTTATGACACCATCGTCGGGGAACGCGGCCACCGGCTATCCGGCGGGGAGAAACAGCGGCTGGCGATCGCCCGCGTCATCCTGCGCGACCCGCGCATCGTGATCCTCGACGAGGCCACCTCCCACCTGGACAGCGTCTCCGAGCAGCACATCCAGGCCGCCCTGCGCCCGCTGCTGCGCGGCCGCACCAGCCTGGTGATCGCGCACCGGCTATCCACCATCCTGGCCGCGGACACGATCCTGGTCTTCGACGAGGGCTGCCTTGTGGCCCAGGGCACCCATGCCAGGCTCCTGGCCGCTGGCGGGTTGTACGCCCAGCTGTACCACCGCCAGTTCCGCACCCAGCACACCCGACGCCGCCGGACCGCGGTCCGTTCCGGCTGAGGGTCAGCCCCTGCTGCGGCCGGCGGCGACGACCGCTGTTTGACCAGAGCCACGGACACTTCCGTCAGGATGTGACCCGTGGGCAACGGGGGATAACTTCCCGCCGCTGGAGAGCCACGGCCCCGAAATCCTCACACGGCTCCGCGCCCCGGCGAGCTAACGGGAGCACCCGCTGGGTTCAGGACCCATTAACCGCGATTCCGTCCGCGTACCTGTTTCGGCGCGGATACCTCGGGTAGGCGTGGCTGGAGCGGCAAGCCCTGCGCAGGGTGAAGGACGGCTCGCTCGCCGATGATCAGATTGAGCGTATCGGATCGACGCTGATGGCTCTGGAATCGCGGATGGCCGAGCTCACGGAGCACTTCGGCCTCGAGCCCGAGGACCTGAACCTGGACCTCGGGCCACTCGGCCCGCTGCTGTCTTACGAGGGGTCGCAGCAGTGACACCTGACGTGAACTCCGCGGCCAGGCCACCGGCCATAGGCGACGGTGTCGCCGTCATAGCGCGCTCGCCGGTGCCCTCGCCGATTCGGTTTCCTGGCTACGTTCGGTCCTAGTGCGCGGCGGGTGTTTGGGACAGAGCCTGTTCCAGGCTCGAGAAATTAGGGATCACGCGGTCGAGTCCGGTGATCGAGAGGATGCGGCGGACGGCGGCTCCGCCGATGACCAGCAGCACCTGGCCGCCCTCGGCGCGGGCCCGCTTGTGCGCAGCCACCAGGGCATGAATCCCGGCCGTATCGCAAAACTGCGTGTGGCTCAGGTCGACCACGAATATTCCGTGCCCGCAGGCGGCTACCTGCAGCAGCGCCGTGCGCAGCCCGGCCGCGTTGGTGATGTCGATATCTCCGGGGGCCGCCACCACCGAAACGCTCCTGATCACCTCAACCGGGAAGCCGACATCAGACACCCGCATCAACTCCACTGCCTGCTTGCGCTGCCTGGACCCGGACCATCAGCAGGGCGATGTCGTCGCGGGCTGGCCCGCTGCCGACCAGCGCCTGCATCACCGCCGCGCAGGCCGCCTCCGGGAACTGCGCCGTCACCGCCTGGCAGAGCCGGGCCAGCCCGTCATCGATCACCTCACCCGGGCGCTCGATCAGGCCATCGGTGTAAAAGCACAGCAATGCGCCCGGCGGGAGCTGCACCGTGGTCACCGGCCGCCGGACCTGATCGGCGATGCCTAGGATCACCCCGGTCGCGACACTGGCCAGCTCCGCCGGCTGCCCCGGGTACGCGATGACCGGAGGAAAGTGCCCCGCCAGGCAGATGTCCATCCGGCCGAGCCGCGGTTCGATGACCGCGTACAGCACGGTGGCCATCGCGTCCGGCTCGAAGTGCTGCATCTTGCGGTCGAGCCGGCCCAGGACCTCAGCCGGATCCCGGGTCTCCAGCGCGTAGGCACGCAGCGCGCTGCGCATCCGGCCCATGATCACCGCGGCGGGCAGGCCAGACCCGGCCACGTCGCCGATCACCACGCACAGCTCCCCGGTGGGCAGGGTGAACACGTCGTACCAGTCCCCGCCCACCCCGCCGCTGCCCGGAATGTAACGGGCGGCCAGCTCCGTCCCCGGCACGGCGGGCAGCGCGGTCGGCACCAGGCTGCGCTGCAGTGCGGCCGCCGCCAGACGATCGGCCTGGGCGGTCATCGACTGCACGGCCGCCGCCGCCCGGTCCGCGGCCAACTGCAAGAGCTCGGCGTCGTGGCCGGTGAACTGGCGCGGCGTCAGCGACCCGACGTGGAGCACGCCGATCACCTTGCCGCCCGCCACCATCGGCACGCCCATCATGGACTGGATGCCCTTGGCCCACAGGATCGGGTTGAGCAC
>Ga0070698_100009717_pt1 | contig 10286 bp, 8 predicted proteins | sample KBSK1502metaG_FD_65477 | JGI IMG/M metagenome (GOLD analysis project Ga0070698, IMG submission 65477) | Corn, switchgrass and miscanthus rhizosphere microbial communities from Kellogg Biological Station, Michigan, USA - KBS K1-50-2 metaG | ecosystem: Host-associated > Plants > Roots >... | reverse complement strand
CCGAGCGGACCAGGAGCTGATTCGAGGCGTTGTCCTCGACGAGGAGAATGAGCGGCTCCGAGGTCACAGGCCGCTTAGTTTTGCATCTGTCCTCGCCTGGCTGGCGGTCGGCACTGGGCTGGAAACGAACTCGCGTACCTGCCGGCCGAAGGTCCGAGTGTCGATCGGCTTGGAGATGTAACCCACGCATCCGGCCGCCAGCGACTGCTCGCGGTCGCCGTTCATGGCGTGGGCCGTCAGCGCGACGATCGGAATGAGCGCCGTCGCCGGATCCTCTTTGAGACTGCGCGTAAACGAAAGACCGTCCATCCCCGGGAGCTGGATGTCCATGAGGATCAGGTCCGGCGCGCGCTGCCGCAGCATCTCCAAAGCTTGCATCGACGTGCCCGCGATGTCGACGGCAAAGCCTTCGCGCTCCAGCACCGACGACGTCAGCAGCTGGTTCACCTCGTTGTCCTCCACCAGGAGGATCAGCGGCGCCTTGGTCACGTCTCGAGCACCTCAGGAGTGATCACCTGGCGGAGATGGCTGACGAGCTCATTGGCCCCCGTCGATCCGCGCTGAAGGATGCTGGACACGCGACCATTGAGCTGCCTCTTGTCTGCGTCGGTGAGCTCCTTGGCCGTAAGGACCATGATCGGCATGGCCGACGTCGATTCGTCCGAACGGAGTGCCTCGACGACGTCAAAGCCCGACACTTCCGGCATCATCAGGTCGAGCAGGATGAGGTCAGGCTGCTCAGAGCGCGCAAGCTGGATGGCCTCCCGGCCACCTACGGCTGGGATGACGCCAAAGCCGGCGGGCTCGAGCACCTCCGTAAGCCATTCACGGTTGGCGCGCTCGTCGTCCACGACCAGCACCTGCGTCTTGGCCGGCCCGCCGAGCCCGACGAAATTGAAGCGCCGCAGCCGGCGGACCAGCTCCTCCGCAGGCACCGGCTTGACGAAGTAGTCGACCGCGCCCAGCGCCAGTCCGAGCTCGGGATTGTCCACGACGCTGATCACGATCACCGGGATTGATCTGGTGATCTCGTCGTGCTTCAGGCGGTTTAGCACCTCCCAGCCATCGAGCTCAGGCAGCAGGATGTCGAGGGTGATCGCGGCGGGCTTCGACTGGCGCGCCTTGGCCACCACGTCCACGCCGCTTCGTACGATCTCGGCGCGAAAGCCGGCCCTCTCTAGCTGCCGGGAGAGCAGCTCCCCGGCTGGAGGATCGTCTTCCACGATGAGGACCAGCGGCGCTGCCGCGTTGCCGTTCGAATGCACGGTTGCGGCACCCAACGGCTCGACGATCCGACCTTGAGTCACGACCTGTAGCGGCATGTGGATCGTGAATACGCTTCCCTTGCCAGGCTCGCTTTGGACACGGACCTCGCCGCCGTGCAGGCGCGCGAACCGGCGCGTGAGCGTCAGACCGAGGCCCGTGCCCTGCTGCTGGCGGTCGACGCCTCCGTCGACCTGCTGGAACTCGTGAAAGATCCGTGCCTGGTCCGATTCCGCGATGCCGATGCCGGTGTCGGTCACGGAGATCTCGGCCGCATCAGCGAGGCGCCGGCCAGAGATGCGCACGGTGCCACCGGTCGGTGTGAACTTGATCGCGTTGGAGACGAGGTTGAGCAGCATCTGCTTGAACTTGCTCGCGTCGGCCTCGATCTCGCCGAGGCCGGTGACGGCCGCCTCGAGGCGGATCTCCTTCTGCGTCGCCAGCGGCTCCACGATGCTGAGCACCTGGCCGACCATGTCGGAGATCGACACCTTCACCAGGCGCAGCTCCATCTGGCCCGCTTCGATCTTGGAGAGGTCGAGGATGTCGTTGATCAACCCCAGTAGGTGCTTCCCGCTCGAGTGGATCTGCTGCAAGAACCTCTGCCGCGTCTCCTCCGTGTGCTGTCCCTCGGCCGCGTCGATGAGCAGCTCCGAGAAGCCGAGGATCGCGTTCAGCGGGGTCCTCAGCTCGTGGCTCATGCTGGCCAGGAAAACGCTCTTGTGCTTGTTCGCCTCCTGCAGCTTGGCGTTCGTCTCCTTCAGCTGGTCGAGCAGCCGCGCCCTGTCGAGGGCGGCGGCGACCGCGGTCATGAACTGCTGCACGCGGCTGATCTCATCGGCGCCGAAGCCCGGGGTGAACGGCCCGGCGAGCACTGCGAGCCGGCCGCCGATGCTCACGCCGCCGATCTGCAGGAGGAGGAGTGACGTGCCCTTGCCGTGCAGGTCGATGTGGTTCACGCCAGGGTGAAGCGGGCCGATCGCCAGCTTGACCTGCGTCACCTCATCGGTGTCGAGACCCCGAGCCGCGAGCAGGCCTCCGTCGGCTTCGAAGGCCACCGCCGCCGCGCCGCCCGCCAGTCTCATCGCCCAGTCGAGGGCGCGGTTTGCGAGCGCGGCGCGGCTCTCCTTCAGCAGGAGAGTGTCCTGCATGAACGCTCGCAAGCCCTCCTCCTCGGAAGCCCGCCACTCGCGGCGCAGCCAGGCCGGCGGCGCGAAGCTGAAGTAAAGCAAAGGGATGATCGCGAGCACGACCAGCTGAATCGCAAGCTGCACGACCAGGTTCGATGCCGCCGCGCCGGCCCCGACAGCAAACAAGATGACGGCCACGATGCCGGCAAAGCCAAGGCTCAAAGACCTGAGGCGCCAGGCCTGCACAGCGGGCAGGGCGCGCGCAACGAGCCAGAAGCGAACAATCGGTTCGATCACGATCGCGGACCAGACGAGCACGAGCGCGATGGCCGCAGCCAATGCGTACCTGGGCCCGGCGAGGTATTTGGCGGCCAGGAATAGCCCGCTGGCAGCCGCCACGGCCACGACCGCGACGGCATGCCAGGGGTTGGGAAGGGGGATGAGCGAGTCCCGATAGCGCAGCAGCGCGTATCCGCAGCCCATGAAAACGATGAGGCTGATCTCCGACAGCAGCGGCGGCGTGTAGTGAAGGAGTGCTGGGATACGCCCGAGCAGCGACACCGACGAGAGAAGGACGATGGCCAAGGCGAGGAAGCCGAGAGGGCGGTCCCGGCGCCTCGCCCAGCCGATTCCGACCGCGATGCCAAGAACGATGAACGCGAGCGCGTCGAGGTTTTGCAGGAAGGCGACGACGCTGTTCATCGAGTCTGCCTCACGCCGCTCCAACGCGGTGGATGGCGGGGATCTCACATGAGAAGAGCCTGACGAGCTCGGGGTCCCACTGCCGGCCGGCACCACCGGCGAGAACGCTGAGCGCCTCGCGCTCTGACATGCGCGACCTGTACGGGCGGTCGCTTGTCAGCGCGTCGAACGCGTCGCATACCGAGACGATCCGCGCCAGCAGCGGTATTGCCGTGCCTCGCAAGCCGTCCGGGTAGCCTCGCCCGTCGAACGCCTCATGGTGGTGACGGACGATCGGCAGCAGATCGGACCCGGAACGCAGCGGGCGGACGATGTTCTCGCCGATTTCGGGGTGCGCCCGCATCAGCACCAGCTCGTCAGCGTTGAGTGACCCAGGCTTGAGCAGGACGGCGTCCGGGACTCCGATCTTGCCGATGTCATGGATGATCCCGCCCCGATAGAGGGCGTCGAGGTCCCCCTCCGACAGGCCAAGGCGCGAACCGAGATACCGCGCCGATTCGGCGACCCTGTTGGTGTGCCTCTCGGTGTACGAGTCCTTGGCCTCCACGGCGGCCGCGAGGCTGAAAATCACCTGCTCCGCGCTGTCCAGGCGGTCATACACCGCCTTCAGCCGCAAAGCGGAGCGGACCCGGGCCACAAGCTCGAGCCGCTCGACGGGTTTCGACATGAAGTCGTCCGCGCCCGCCTCGAGCGCCTGGACTCGGTCCTCCGAGCGGTCGAGCGCGGTGATCATCACCACGGGGACGAGCCGGAGGGCCGGATTCGACTTGATGCGTCTGCACACCGTGTAGCCGTCCATTCCCGGCATCTGGACGTCCAGGAGCACGAGGTCCGGGGCGGCGGTGTCGATGGCCGCCAGCGCGCTCGAGCCGTCGCCGGCCAGCCTGACCCGGCACTCGACGTCGGCGAGGCAGGCCTCGATCAGCTCGCGGTTCGCGGCGCTGTCGTCGACGACGAGCACCGATGGCATGGACCTGGCCGCCTTCCCGTTCAGATGGGGTCGCGCCAGCACGACGGAGTCCGGGCGGTCGCGATGCACCCACGCCGCGGGCGTCAGCGCGGCCACGAACTGCGTCGCGCTTCCGAAGCGTTCCACAGGGGTCTTGGCCAGCCCTTTGCGCAGGGCCTCCTCGACGTGGCTGGACAGCTCGCCGACGAGCTCCCGAGTAGGCGGCACCGCTTTGTTGATGTGCGACAGGAGCACGGCAGCCGGAGTCTCGGCCTCGAAGGGCACCCGGCCGGTGAGCATCTCGTAGGCGACGACCGCGAACGAGTAGCGGTCGCTGGGCGGGCCGATCGGTTCGCCCGCGCCCTGCTCGGGTGACATGTACTCGGGCGTCCCGAGCACGGTGCCGCTGGCTGTGAGCTTCCGACCCGAGTCGGCCATCTGCGCGAGCCCGAAGTCTGCGAGCACGGGCGTCCCGTCCCGGTGGACGAGGATGTTCGACGGCTTGATGTCGCGATGGACGATGCCCTGGGCGTGCGCATGGTCGAGCGCGCCCGCGATCGGCCGCAGCAACTTGATCGTCTCCTCGAGGTCCATCGGCCGGCCGAGACGTTCCGCCAGCGTTCCGCCTTCCACCAGCTCCAGGACCAGGTAGGTGACGCCGCGCTCCTGCCCGAAATCGAAGACGTTGAGGATGTTCGGGTGCTTGAGCCGGGCCACCGACCGCGCCTCCTGCTGGAAGCGCTCGCGGTAGTCATCGTCTTCGGCGAAGAAATCAGGCAGGACCTTGATCGCGACATCGCGATCGAGCGCATCGTGGTGAGCTCGATACACGGTCGCCATCCCGCCGCGGCCGATCTTGGCGATGATCCGGTACGGGCCCAGCATGAACCCCTCGGGCAGGCTCATGGGTTCTCCCGCGCCCGCGCGACCATCACGAGCAGCGGCACATATAAGACGACGCGCGCGTGCGCGATGTACGAAATCCAGGTCGATATCCCGGAGGCCCACTCGTGGCCGCTGCGCATGAGGTTCGAATCCAGGAGCGATAGGCTCGCCATGAGCGCGGGGAGGGACATCAGGAGTGCGGCCGCGACAAGCACGGCTAAGAGCGCCCCAGGGCGTCGCCCCGAAGCTACGGACGTTTGGGTTCGAAGATATCCGCCCATTTCTCGTCGCCCCCACGCGACGATCCGAGCCTAGGCTTGGATTTGCCCGAAAGCCGCTATCTCGTGGGATGAATTAACGACCCAACCGGGTGAATTCACATACCCGATTGGGTGAAGCAATCGCTTAATAGCGGCTCGGCTGAAACGGGCTTTACAACCAGCCTTCGCGGGTCGCCTTGTGTGCCAATTCGGTCCGATTACCGACGTCGAACTTCTCCAGGAGCTGGCGGACGTGGAACTTGACGGTGTTGGTGCTGAGGTGGACCTTCTCGGCGATATCGCGATTAGATTCTCCCTGAACGACCAGGGCGAGGATCTCCTTCTCCAGGCGGGTCATGTCCGGGGCGGGCGACTTCGGCCCCGAGGCAGCGGGCGAAGTCTTCTGCAGCTGGTCGTACATTGCGGCGCTGTCGATGGCGATGGCTGCTTCGCTGCCGAGAGCGTCCAGAAACTCCAGCCATTCCTGGTCGGGCTGCAACTGCTCCCGATGGAAGACCTCGAGGACACCCATGAGCTTTCCGCGCGCGATCAAGGGCACCGCGCCGTATGACTTGAAGCCCTCACGCGCGAAGAGCGAGCGGCGGCGAAACTGGCTGAAGGCTCCGAGCGCGGTGACTGTCTCCATTCGGCGACCGATCAAAGCGCGACCGGGAAGGCTCTCGTCGACTGGCAGGCGGTAGTCCGGGATCGAGGTCGACTGGAAGCCCGTGCTTGCCACCGCCACCAGCGTCCCGTCTCCCTCGTCCAGCATCAGGACGTCGGCGGCGTCGATCGCGAGCCCAGCTGTGACCTGGTCGAGGATCACGCGGAGCGTCAGTCGGAGGTCGGGGGTGCCCGTAATGGCGAGCCCGACGTTGCGAAGGGCGGTCAGCCGCTCGAGCCGGCTGATGGCATCGACGTAGAGCTGCGCGTTTTCGGCAGCTACGCCCGTGCGGTCGGCGATCGCTTGCAGCCAGCGGACGTCGTGCTGAGAGAGCGGGTTGGACGTCCGGCGCTCGAAGAGCGCGAGCGTGCCCACGGTGGCTCCCCGCGCGCGCATCGGCACCATCAGCACGCCGAGATATCTGATCGGCATGCTCAGAGGCGGTTGGTTCTTGTCGAGGTATTCGCGGATGCCCTCGCGGAGCATGCCCAGGAATTCCTTATACGGAATGCTCGGGATGAGGACGGGCTCGCCCGTCTCGATGACCTGCGTGGCCAGGGTGAACGTCGGCGAGCTCGGCGCCAGATGCATCTCTTCGACATAGCGGGCGATCAGCGGATCGGAGTCGTCCGCCGCAACGACCCGCGAGGTACGCGGATCCTTGTTGATCAACGAAGCCACCCAGGTCCCCTGCCGCAGGCGGCTCAGCGTTCCGGTCACGGTCGTGAGGATCGCCTGAGGGTCGAGCCGGGCCCCGGCAAGCTGGTTGGTGACCTCGGCCAGGGCATCGTCGCCATAGCGGGCGCGAGGGAGGCGGGCGTCGTTGAGGATCCTGGTCACATCCGTCAGCGTCACCAGCACCTGCCCGGCACTTGGAACGGCGTCGACCTGGATCCACACGTCGGTGCCGTCGGGCCTGGCGACGCGAGCCACGACTCCCCGCTCAGGCTCCCCGCTCCTGACGGCAACTATCGCGGGATGGAGCGTCTCCGGGTCGGGCCAGCCCGCCGGGTCCGTTCGGAACCATCCTGCTTGGGCGGCGCTCGTCCCGACGATCTCTCGTTCCGAGGCGATGCCGAGGATGTCGAGAGCGGCGCGGTTGGCTCGGATGACGCGGCCACCCGCGTCGTACGCGATCACAGCCCCCGGGAGCCGATCGAACCCGGGGTCTGATGCGAAACCGAAGGAATCGTTCACCTTTGGAACCGCCGAGCGCCTAACGGTAGCTTAAGAAAGATTGACGAAAACTGGTTGATTGAAGTGCATCGAGCTCAAGGCGAGCATACCCGACGAACTCGCCATTTCCGTGTGATGCCCTGTCAATTCAACCGTCAAGGTTCAATTGCTCGATAAGGACAGATCCCTAGGGTCCGATTGCGCCGGCGGGCTCGATGACCCCGCCCGACGAGTCCTCATCGGGTAGCGGTCTGAGCGGTACCAGGAACAGCGGCAGGGCGATCAGCACCACAGCCGGGATGGCCCAGATCGCGGCCGCATAGCCATATCGCGCCGCGGCCAGGCCCAGGAGGCTGCCACCCAGCGACGAGCCCAGGTCGATGCCGCTGTTCCAGAGCGCGCTGATGTTGTTGCGGTGGGCGTTCGAGCCGTGTGCGGTCATGGCCAGGTAGGCGGCTGTCTGCACGGAACCGTACCCGGCGCCGAATGCGGTGCCCGCGAAGATGACGACGAAAGGGTTGGCGCGGCTGGCGAGGGCGACGAGACCGACGAAAGTCACCCCGATGCTCGCCGCGAGAATCAGCCGGCCCGGACGCCGATCGGCCAGCACCCCCGCAAACCATCTGCTTGCCGCGCGGGTCGCGCCGGCGACGAACAGGAACACCGCCGCCGAGCCGATCCCGGCCGCGGGCAGCGCGATCGGCGCGAATGTGATGACGGCCCCAAAGCTGGAGCTGACCATCACGAAGCCGATGAAGATCACCAGCAGCCCAGGCCTTTTTAGTGCTGCGAGCACGTTCGTCGAAGCTGCAGACGCCGGTGCGGCCGCCGGCGGCAGCCGGAGGACCAGCAGCGCTCCGGCCACCCCGATTGCGAACGCGACGACGGCGTCGACTTCGACATGGCCGGCATCGAGGAGGGCCACGGCCAGCGAGGGAACAAAGATGCCGGGCGCGCCCAGAGCAAGCCCGAAGTAGCCGATGGAACGCCCGCGCCGCTCGGGCGCGGCGAGCTCGCCTACCAGCACGACCGAGACCACGATCGCTACACCCATTCCCAGCCCCCGCGCCGAGGCTGCCGCGAGCATCAGCGCCGAGCCCGCGTGCGGCATCACGTAAACCAGGCTCGGCACTGCTGTCATCAGCTGACCTCCGACGAGCAGTCGCGATGATGACCAGCGCGACATGAGCCATGGCGTGATCAGCTCCCCAGCGACTGCGCCCACGAACAGCGCCGCGGTAGCCGCGCCGGCCACGCCGTGAGGGCCGCTGCGCTCGACGAGAACCGGCACGACAGGCAGCAGCAAGTTGAAGCCGATCGCGATCGAGGTGGCGATGCCGGCGAGCACGAGTGAAGGGCTGATCGCCGGGCCTGGGCGCGCTATTGGTCTATGTCCTGCAGACCCAGGTGGCAGTGGTGCACGACCTTTCGCGGTGTGGGCTCCACGTGAGCCTGCACGAATGCGGTCGGGTCCACGAACTTGTACGTAAAAGCGGGAAATCCGTCGCAGTGCGCGGGCGGCAGCGCGCCGTTCCACGTGTGAGAGTCGGAGTCACCGCTGAAGACGGCGAAATGGAAATGGGTGCGCGAGCCCATGTCCGCGATGTCGGCGAAGACCTCTCCTCTGGTCACAACGGTGCCGACCGAATAGCCGGCTCGCGGCCAGACGTGCCAGTACTGCGTGATCACCACTCCGTCGGGAGTTTCGTGGCGGATCAGGACGCCGCCGCGAAACGTGGGGTCGACGATGTAGCCGATGATCACCCCGTTCGCAACGGCCATCACGGGCTGAATTCCGGTTTGGATGTCGACACCGGTGTGCAGCCAGACCGCGCCCGTGGCGCTGCAGCGCCGCAGCGCCGTGCCGTTGCAGTAGCGCCATTCGCTGCCGAATCCGAGGCAGTGAGGTTCCCAGGTGGGCAGGGGGAGCTGGAAATAGTCGGCGGGCTGAGCCTCGGTCCGGATCGTGTTGTCGACCGGTCCGAACCATGCCAATGCCATCGCGATCGCGATTGTCGATGCCGCGCGGATCACCCGAAGAGATTAGGAGGTGCGGATGATTGCGGGCAGGGCGGCGCCGTCGAGGATCGATTCGGCCATCAGCTCTCCGAGCACCGGCGCGAATTTGAACCCGTGTCCGGAGCACGCGCTGATTACGGTCACGCCCGGCAGGTCGGCAGGTGAGCTGACGAGGAACCGCTCATCGGGCGTGTTGGTGTACATGCACACGCACGCATCGACGACGTTATCCGTGATCCCAACAAGGTTGGCGCGCGCAAAATCGCGGATGGGTTGCAGATCCGCCTCTCGAACCTCACGGTCGATCGAGTCGGGGTCGACGTCATCTCCTTCGTGGTGCCTGCCGAGCTTGATGCTGCGTCCATCGGTCGTCGGAAAGCCATAGCGGAAGCGGCCGTCCGCGGTTTCGCGGATGAAGACCGGAAAGCGTTCCGGCGCAAACGAGGCCGGGTGGTCGACCGCCAGCCACGCTATGACCTGGCGCTCGACCGTCAACGGCAGGCCCAGGCGGGCCATGAGCTTCGGTGTCCAGGCTCCGGCGGCGACCAGGGCGCGCTCGGCCCTGAACCGGCCGCGCGAAGTCTCGATGACGACGCCCGCGCCGGCGGAGCCGACTGACTCGACCTCGGTCTCGATCAGCAGCCGGGCTCCCAGCGCTTCTGCCGTTGCGGCGGCGGCGGCCACCGAGCGCTCGGGGCGCAGATAGCCGGCCTCCTCCTCGCGCACCGCGATCTCACGAGCCTCGAGGCGGTGTTGGGGATAGACGCGCTTCATCTCAGCGGCATCGAGCAGCCGGCAGGCGAGGTCGTTTTCAAGCGCGCTGGCGAGCACCCCGGCCACGAGCTCTCCATCGCGCGGGCCGATGGCCAATCCTCCAGTGATAGTGAACAGCTCGGTTCCGCTCTCGGTTTCCAGCCGGCGCCACAGCCCGTTAGCGCGCCTCAGAAGCGGCACGTACTCCGGGCTCTCGAAGTAAGCGGTTCGGAAGATGCGTGTGTCACCGTGGGACGAGCCGCGGTCGTGACCGGGTCGGAAGCGCTCGAAGCCGACGACCTTCGCGCCCCGCGCCGCCAGCCTCCATGCCGACAGCGCGCCCATCGCTCCAAGTCCGATCACGGCGACGTCGGCGTCGTTGCCCGTCACCGTAGGGGTGGCTTGCCAGGCGGCGTCCGCCGCACCCGCTGCCCCAGGAGCCGAGCGCACTCGCGCATCAGCTCCAGGATCTCGTTCTCGATGTC
>Ga0070698_100009716_pt1 | contig 10287 bp, 7 predicted proteins | sample KBSK1502metaG_FD_65477 | JGI IMG/M metagenome (GOLD analysis project Ga0070698, IMG submission 65477) | Corn, switchgrass and miscanthus rhizosphere microbial communities from Kellogg Biological Station, Michigan, USA - KBS K1-50-2 metaG | ecosystem: Host-associated > Plants > Roots >... | reverse complement strand
GATGACGGTGGTGGCGATCGCCAACAGCCTGCTCGACGGGAGGATGCGGGCACGGTTTCACGCCGAGCCGATCGTGCAGGCGACGGAGCTGCTGTTGCAGGAACGCACTCCGCGCGATGTCGCCGTCGCTCATCCGCGCGCCGAGGAAGTCGACACCGCAGCGACGGTGCGCGATCTCGAGCTGCCCGCGGAGCGACGCATCCACAGCGCGCACCACGCGACGCCGGAAGCGCATCTGCTTTCGAATGGCCGGTATGCCGTGATGCTGACGGGTGCCGGTTCCGGGTACAGCCGCTGGGGCGATCTCGCGATCACGCGCTGGCGCGAGGACGTGACGCGCGATGACTGGGGCGCTTACATCTTCCTGCGCGACGTCGAGAGCGGCGACGTATGGTCCGCAGGCTATCAGCCGACCGGCGTCGAACCGGACAGCTACGAGGTGACGTTCACCGAAGATCGCGCCGAGTTCGTGCGGCGCGACGGCAACATCACGACGACGCTCGACGTGCTCGTCTCGCCGGAATACAACGCGGAGGTGCGTCGCGTATCGGTCACGAACGCGGGGGGCCGGGAGCGCGATTTCGAGCTCACCTCGTACGCCGAGCTGGTGCTCGCCACGCCCGCCGCCGACACGACGCACCCCGTCTTTTCCAAGCTCTTCGTGCAAACCGAGTATCTGACCCGCATCGGCGTGATCCTTGCCACGCGCCGGGTGCGCTCGCCCGGCGAGCCCGAAATCTGGGCGGCGCACCTTGCGGTCGTCGAGGGCGAAGCGGTGGGCGAGCAGGAGATCGAAACGGACCGCGCGCGCTTTCTCGGACGAGGACGCGAGATCCGCGCGCCGATCGCCGTGCTGGATGGCCGGCCGCTCTCAGGCACCGTCGGCAGCGTGCTGGATCCGGTGTTCGCGCTGCGCCAGCGCGTGCGGGTTCCGCCGGGCAAGACGGTGCGGATTGCGTTCTGGACCGTGGCTGCGCCGACGCGCAGCGATGCGCTGGATCTGGCGGACAAGCTCCACGAGGCGACGGCCTTCGATCGCGCAGTCACGCTGGCATGGACGCATGCGCAGGTGCAATTGAGCCATCTCGGCATCGATGCGGACCAGGCCGCGCTGTTTCAGCGCCTCGCCGGCCACGTGCTGTACGCCGATCCGTCCTTGCGTCCGTCGGTCGACGCGATCCGCCGCGGCGGCGGCATTCCGGCCGTGCTCTGGGCGCATGGAATTTCCGGCGACCTGCCGATCATCCTGGTGCGCATCGACAACACCGAGGACATTGCGATCGTTCGCCAGCTGCTGCGCGCGCACGAATACTGGCGCACGAAGCAGCTCGCGGTCGACCTCGTGATTCTGAACGAGCGCGCCTCTTCCTACGTCCAGGATCTTCACAACGCCCTCGAGACGCTGGTACGGACGAGCCAGTCACGGCCGCAGATCGGACCGGATGCGGCGCGCAGCTCGGTGTTCGTGCTGCGCTCGGACCTGATTCCGGTGCAGGCGCGCGCGCTGCTGCTCTCCACCGCGCGCGCGGTCCTCGTCGGTCGACGCGGGATCCTGTCGGAGCAGCTCGACCATCTCCGGGAAGAGGAAACGGGCGCGGCGCCCCCGCCCAGACGCACGCCGCGCGCGCACGCTCCGCAGCCGCTCGCGGCGCCGTCGAATCTGGAATTCTTCAACGGGCTCGGCGGATTCGCCGCGGGCGGGCGGGAGTATGTGACGATCCTCGATGCAGGGCGCTCGACGCCGGTCCCGTGGATCAATGTGATCGCCAATCCCACGTTCGGATTTCAAACGTCCGTCGAGGGCAGCGGCTACACCTGGTCGATCGGCAGCCGCGAAAACCAGCTTACGCCGTGGTCGAACGATCCCGTCAGCGACCGGCCGGGCGAGGTTCTCTATCTGCGCGACGAGGATTCGGGCGAGCTCTGGGGACCGACCGCCGCGCCGATGCGCGATGCCGCAGCGCCCTATATTGCGCGGCACGGTCAGGGATACAGCAAGTTCGAGCACAACGGACATGGCGTCGCGCTCGAGCTGCTGCAAACCGTGCCGCTCGCGGACCCGATCAAGATCTCCCGGCTGACGATCCGCAATACGACGACGCGCGCACGACGGCTCACGGTCACGGCCTATGTGGAGTGGGTGCTCGGCCCGTCGCGTGGCGCGTCTGCGCTGTCGATCGTGACGGAGATCGATCCGCGGACCGGTGCGATGTTCGCGCGCAACCCGTGGAACGCGACTTTCGGTTCGCGCGTCGCGTTCGCGGATCTCGGTGGATTGCAGACTGGCTGGACGGGCGACCGGCTGGAGTTCCTGGGGCGCAACGGTTCGCTCGACCATCCGGCCGCGCTTGCGCGAGAAGCCCCGCTGTCGCAGCGGGTCGGCGCAGGACTCGACGCCTGCGCGGTGCTGCAGGCTCCGATCGAGCTCGAGGCGGGCGGCACGGCGGAGATCGTTTTCTTCCTCGGCCAGGCCGCGACCGCGGCCGAAGCGCAAGCGCTGATCTCGCACTATCGGGTGGCCGACCTCGATGCGGTGCTGCGCGATGTCGTTTCGTACTGGGACGGCGTGCTCGGTACGGTGCAGGTGAAAACGCCGGACCGGTCGATGGACCTGATGCTGAATCGCTGGATGCTCTATCAGACGATTGCCTGCCGGATCTGGGCGCGATCGGCGTTCTACCAGGCGAGCGGCGCGTACGGATTTCGAGACCAGCTGCAGGACAGCATGGCGCTCGTCGCCTCGCGGCCGGACCTGGCGCGCGCGCATCTGTTGCGCGCATCGGCGCGGCAGTTCGTCGAAGGCGACGTTCAGCATTGGTGGCTGCCGCCCACCGGCCAGGGGGTGCGCACCCGCATTTCCGATGATCGGATCTGGCTCGCCTTCGTCACCGCGCATTACGTCGAGGCGAGCGGAGACGTCGCGGTGCTGGACGAGCGCGTTGCGTTCCTCGAGGGCCAGGCGCTGCGGCCCGGTGAGCACGATGCCTATTTCCAGCCGATGGTCGCCGAGGAGAGCGGGTCGCTCTTCGAGCATTGCGCGCGGGGCCTCGACCAGAGCCTTTCCGTCGGCGAGCACGGCTTGCCGCTGATCGGCACGGGCGACTGGAACGATGGCATGAATCGGGTCGGCGAGCTCGGTAAGGGCGAGAGCGTCTGGCTCGGCTGGTTTCTCTACGCGACGCTGGAGGCGTTCGCGCCCCTGGCGAGCGCCCGCGGCGAGGAGGCGCGTTCTGCAAAATGGCGCTCGCACGCGGCAGCGCTGAAATCCGCGCTCGAGCTGAATGGTTGGGACGGCGACTGGTACCGGCGCGGTTTTTACGACGACGGAACGCCGCTGGGCTCCTACACGAGCGACGAATGCCGCATCGACTCGATCGCTCAATCCTGGGGCGTGCTGTCCGGCGCCGCCGAGCCGGCACGCGCACTGCGTGCGATGGCCTCCGTGGACGAGCAGCTGACGCGGCGCGACACGGCGGTGGCGTTGCTGTTCGCGCCGCCCTTCGATCGCACGCCGCGCGATCCCGGATACATCAAGGGCTATCCGCCTGGAATCCGGGAGAACGGCGGCCAATACACCCACGCCGCCGCGTGGTCTGCGATGGCGTTCGCCGCCCTGGGGGACGGAGACCGGGCGGCCGAGCTGTTCTCGATCCTCAATCCGATCAACCGCACGAGCACGCGGGCAGACGTGCAGCGCTACAAGGTGGAGCCGTATGCCGTTGCCGCCGATGTCTACTCGGTCGCACCGCACGTCGGGCGCGGCGGATGGACCTGGTATACCGGATCCGCCGGATGGCTGTACCGGGTCGGGATCGAGGCCATTCTCGGAGCGCGCTTGCGGGGAGCGTTCCTGCTGATCGACCCTTGCATCCCCAGGGCGTGGCCGCAGTTCGAGATCGTATTCAGGCATCGCTCTGCGCGCTACGAGATCACAGTGGAGAATCCGCGCGGCGTCAATCGTGGCGCGAGCTACGCCGAGCTCGACGGCAAGGCGCTGCCGCAGGGCGCGACGCGCATACCACTCGTCGACGACGGTCAAACCCACACCGTGAGCGTGATTCTCGGGTGACGCGAATGGATCGTTCGCGTAGCGCGGCAATCCTCGTATGCAGTGCAGCGCTCGCCGGCTGTGCTGGCGTTCCGGTAGAACAGCTGCTCGCTTCCAGCGCAATCGTCGCCGAGCTTCGGCCCGAACGTGGCGCGCACGTGGAAGCGGCGCGGTTCTCTGCGGGCCGCGCCGGCGAGGCGCCGCCCGGAAAGTGGAACCCGTTCATCGTTTCGCGCTCCGAAGCCCGCACCGACTACCGCCTTGCCGATACGGGGCGGGGCGTGGTGCTCGAGGCGCTCGCGGATGGCTCCGTCTCGGGGTTCTACCGGTGGATCCGCATTGATCCGAAGCTCCATCCGGTCGTCGAGTGGCGCTGGCGCGTGCTGCAGCCGCCCGCCGAAGCGGATCCGCGCAACCCATCGCGCGACGATTCGCCCGCGCGACTCGTGATCTCCTTCCATGGCGACGTGGACCGGCTCGATTTCCAGGAGCGCATTACGCTGCGCCTGTACCACGCGCTCTCCGGTGAGAGGTTGCCTTACGCGATGCTCATGTATGTCTGGTCGAGCGCCGCTCCGGTCGGCACCACCGCGCCCAGCGTTCACACCGACAAGATTCAGACGATCGTCGTCGATCGCGGCAGCATTGGCGAGTGGCGCGAGTTCCGCCGCAACGTGTTCGAAGATTACCGTCGCGTCTTCGGCGAGGAGCCGTGGGACATCGTCGCGGTGGGCGTGATGACCGACACCGCCAATTCTCGCCAGCACGCCCGCGCCCAGTACGGCGACATCACCTTTCTGCCGGCGCGCTGACGCGCGGCTACGTCGCTCCCGTGGACGGGGTTCCGATCGTGTCGACGATCAGGCGGTACTTGACGCCGGCGTTGGTCAGATCGCGAAAGAAATTCACCAGGTCGCCCCACGGATCGTTCATCCGGTTGATGCCCGAGATGAATGCGACGATCGTCCCCACCTCGGTCCTGCCCTGCAGCAGCAGCCAGCCGCCCACGGCGAGGATGCCGATCGTGCCGAGGTGGTGAAACAGGTTGATGAGGAAGCTCATGCCGAATTTGCGAAAAAAGATCCCCATGTTCAGCCGGTAGATGTGGCGTACCCGGCGGCGGAAGGTTCTCTCCTCGCGCACGCCGGCACGCTCGGCCGCCTCGTTGACGATGTCGGAGCTGAGCCCGCGCATGGTCTTGATGCGCGCCTCGGTACGCCGGTTGATCGCCTCCTGCAGCAGCGGAATGAAGAGGAACTGCGGGCAGAACAGCGCGATCGCCACCAGCGCAAGCAGCGGCTGCGTGAACAGCATGTAGCCGAAGATGCTCAGCAGAATGCCGCCGTTGAGGACCGGCTCCGAGAAGCTGGAGCCGATGAACCCGCCCACGGCCTCCACTTCGGAGACGATGATCGAGATCGCGGTGCCTTCGTCCTGCGTGCCCGATTTTTCAGCGACGTCGGCCTTCGCGGCCGGATTCACTTCGAGCCGCAAGCGCTGATTCGCGGCCTCGCTCACCGAGCCGCGGTACATGTTGAGCGCGTACTTGAGGCTGCCCTGCACCAGCACCACGAGCAGGTAGACTAGGCATAGCGTCGCGATCACGCTGTACTCGGCGCGCTGCGTGGCGTCGTTGATGATGCGGCGCTGCAGCTCCAGCGGCACCAGTTGCACGAGGAACAGCGCCACCGCAAGCATCGACAGGAAGACCTGGTGCTTGCCGCTGACCTTCCAGATGTATCGGTAGAAATCCTTCACCGGTCGCCATCATTTCCCGGGGTCTCCGGGATCTCGTGCAAGAAGGCAGACATTATGGCAGCCGGGTGTGCCCTAAACGATTGATTCAATTGTAGTCAACCTCCCAGCGGCATAGACGTTAAGTGAGGGCAGCCAGACTCATCCCAACCACTCTCAGGCAACGGAGCTTCTAAATGAACAAAGTTTTGAACGTCATCATTGCCGGCATGTTTGCGGTCGCTTCGACCGCGGCGCTGGCGCAAGCATCAAAGGCCACGCCGGCGACCCCGGCAACCCCGCCGTCGAAGTCCGCCGACCCAGTGAAGGCGACTCCGGCTACGCCTGCAACTCCCACCTCAACTACCGCAGACCCCAAGGTCAAGACTCCCGCGGAGCGGGATGCAAAGGCCGCGACACGCGCGGAGACGAAGGCGAAAGCCAAGGCCGAGCGCGACGAAGCCAAGGCGAAAGCCAAGGCCGAGCGTGAAGCGAAGGCCAAGGCGCGCGCGGATGCACGAGCCAAGAAAAAGGCCGACCGCGACGCCGACAAGGCGGCCAAGTCGCCAACGAAGGCTACTCCGGCGACCCCAGCGACCCCAGCGACTCCGGCCACTCCGGCGAGCAAGGCCACCGCGGAAACCCCGAAGGCACCGGCGACCCCGGCTACCCCGGCGAGTCCCGCGAAGAAGTAACTCGCAGTCGTCAGTAGCGGAAAAGGGCGGGGGGATCCCCGCCCTTTTTCTTTTCGGTCAGGTGTCCTTGCCGCGGGTCGGATAGACAGTTCTGGTCGGTACCGTAGACGAGGAAGGTGCCGGCGGAATCTTTTTCGGCTGCTTCGGTTTCTTCGGCTCACGATTGCTTCGCTGCTGGCCCTTGGGCATTCGAGTCTCCTGTGTCGCTGACTGCGCAGTGCGTCGCCCGAGGATACCAGCAGGTCAGGTCTTCGAAACCGGCTGAACCGACGCCACGATCTCCTTGCTTCGCGCGCGATACAACCGGTACGCGCGATAGACGAGCGCGACGCCGCCCCAAGCCGCAAGGACGACCAGCGGATAGGCGAGCACCTGCGGAAAAAGCGCGAGCACGATCGCGAGTGCGCACAGCGCCACCCCGGTCGTCAACGCGATGCGCGCTTCGATCGGGCCAAGTGAGCGGCGGTTCGTGAATACCGCGCCGATCGCGTTGCCGATGCGCACAGCACCCGCCGCAGCGCGGCCCGCGCTGCCGCCGCCCCGGATCGAACGCACACGGCGATGAGGCGGCCGGCCCGGCGCGCGGGGCTTGCGCCTCGCGTCGAGTACCACCTCGGTCGCGTTTGCGAGATCCTCGAGGTACATCTGCTCCATCTGCTGTGCAAACTGCTTGTCCTCGATCACGGCATCCAGCTCGCAGTTGCCGAACCAGCTCGCGATGTTGAGGTTGGTCGACCCGACGCGCGCCCAGCGCCCGTCTGCGACCGCGGTTTTCGCGTGCAACATCGTCCCGTTCCACTCGAACACGCGCACGCCGGCTTCAAGCAGCGGGCGGTAACCGGTCCGCGACAGCGGCTGGACGAGCAGAACGTCGCTTGCGCTGGGCATCAGCAGGCGCACGTCGACGCCGTCCTTCGCTGCGGCTCGCAACCCTTCGACGAACGCCGGCGTTCCCGCGTAGTAGGCGTCGGTGAGCCACAAGCGCTGTCTCGCGAGCGCGGCGATGAGCTGGTCGAGCCGGAACAGTCCCGCAGTGGCCGGCGCGGTTGCGACGATGCGCAACGCGACATTTCCACCCGACGCTATCTTGTCGACCGGATCCTCGCGCGGCAGGGCGGTGCCGGTCAGCGCCCAGGTCTGCGCGAACGAGGCTTCGATCTCCGCGACCGCCGGTCCGCGCACCTCGATGCCGGTGTCGCGCCAGGGCTCGACGTTCTTTTCCGGCATTCCCTCCCACCTTCGACCGACGCACAGGCCGGTGATGAATCCGACCGCTCCGTCGACCGCGAGCATCTTGCGGTGGTCGCGCGAGAGCCACGCCAGCGGCGAGTCGAGACGCGGCGGGTTGTAGCAGCGCACCTCGACGCCGCCCGAGCGCAGGCGATTCCAGAATCCACGCGAAGCGCTGCCGATGCATCCCAGCCAGTCGTAGATGAGACGCACGCGCACCCCGGCCTGCGCCTTGGCGATGAGCGCATCGGCGAACCTCGCGCCCGTCGCGTCGTCGTAGAAAATATAGTTTTCGAAATGAACGTGGTGCATCGCCGCGCCGATCGCCTCGATCCAGGCAGGATAGTTCTCGCGAGCGTCCTTCAGCAGCCGGACGCTGTTGCCTTCGATCAGGGCCGCGCCCGCTGTACGCGAGAACGCCTGGTCGGCAAGCTGGCGCACGGTCGTCATGCCGGATATCTAACACAAACCCATGAAGGCTTGCCGATTTGAGCTTGCGCACGCGAGATAATGAAAGGAATGACTCATCGGTTTCCAGGGTTCCCAGCATCGCCCGCAAGTCCCGAGGCGCCGCTCGAAATGCTGTCGGCCTGCCATGCCCGGATCGAGCGGCAGTGCGCCACGCTGAGACGCCTGGTGCCTCATCTGGCGGCACACGGCGCGACCGCAGACGCGCGTACTGCTGCGGCGAACGTAATGCGCTATTTCGACTCTTCGGCGCTGCAGCACCACGCGGACGAAGAGGAAGATCTGTTTCCCGCGCTGCTGGAATCGATGGCTGGATCGGACGCAGTCTGCCTGCGTGACCTCACCGATGCGCTCAAGGCCGACCATCGCGCGCTGGACGCGGACTGGCAGCGCGTGCGCGCCGCGCTCGAGCGAATCGCTGCGGGGACGTCCGCGCACCTGTCGTCAGACGACGTGGAAGCGCTGATCGGCCGGTACGAGCGGCACATCGAGCGGGAAGAGCAAGAGCTGCTGCCGATGGCGGCGAGACTGCTGAGCGACGATGAGCTCGCCCGCATCGGTCGCGCGATGCGGGAGCGTCGCGGGATCGATGCGATCTAGGCCGTCAGAGGCGCGCTGCAGCCGGTGACTTGACCGCCGGATACTCGGGACGGATCTCGAAATGCAGGCGCCGATGCGCGCTGCGCAGCGCCGCTTCTGCCGCCTGTGGAGTCTCGGTGCGAGCGAACATGAATCCCAGGTAACTCGCCCCTTCGGGCGGCGGAGCAATGACCTGGCCGGCCTGCGCCGTGATCGTGATGCCCGTGATTCCCGGAACCGCCTGTGCGGCCTCGAGACCATCGAGCCCATGGTAGATCCCGCGTCGTGGGATCGGGATCATCATCACTCCCGATGCGCCCGCTTCGCGCACGGCGCCGGGCGGTTGTCCGAGCGCCTGGCGCAGGATCAGCTCCTCCAGGCTCATTCCGAGCGCATGCGTGAGCACCTGCCCGCACAGACCGCCGATCGAGCGCGCCGCGATTTCCAGGATCCAGATTCCTTCGTCGTTCACGCGCACTTCCGCATGCACCGGTCCGGTGATCAGCCCGGCGAGACGACACGCGCGCGCCACCACGTCGTGGACCCGCTGCTGGACGGGCGCCGGGAGCCGCGAAGGCGTGACGTAGATGGTTTCCTCGAAGTACGGGCCATCGAGAGGATCGGGCTTGTCGAACAGCGCAAGCGTGACGAGCTCGCCGTTTTGCAGCGCGCCTTCGAGCGCGTACTCCCGTCCCGGGATGAAGTCCTCGATGACGATGCCAAGATCTTCCGCGTCGCGGTCCGCGCTTGCCTGGATCGCGCGCACCCAGTTCACCGCGCGCAGCAGCTCGTCCGGGTCGTTGGCGCGGATGACGCCGCGGCTCGCGGACAAGCGGCGCGCCTTGACGACGCACGGGAACCGCTGATCGCCGAGCTGCCGCGGGTCCCTGCCGCTCGGCAAGTGACGGAACTTCGGGCACAGAAAACCCTGCCCGACGAGCAGCCGCCGGAAAGCGAGCTTGTCGCGCGTGCGGCGCACCGCGTCGACGGAGTTTCCGCGCAGCCCGAGGCGCTCCGCGAGCAGCGCCGCCAGCTCAACGCCGGAATCGTCCACTGCGAGAACCGCGTCGGGCTTGCGTCCGAGCTCGCGCAAAGCCGTATCCAGCGCCTGCTCGGGCCGATCGAATTGCAGGGCCATGATCGGAGGAAAGCCCCAGTCCGGAGCGAGCTGGTGACAATAATTTGCGGCCGGGACGATTTCCACCTCGAGCACTCTCGCCGCAGCGAGGAAATCATCGTTGCGGTAGCCCGTCGTCGGCAGCAGCAGCAGCACGCGTTTCATCGGCGTTCGGACTCTAGTCGAGGGTTGATATCGGGCCCGCATGATACAGCCGACTTGGCATCGTTTGTGCCTATACAGGCGGTGTAGTCGACATCCAATGATCCACAGGAAAAGTCCAGAAACCTCTTCCGCCGAAGAAGGACTGACCTTACAGCGCTTGCAGCTGCTGCTCGGTAGGTTCTGCACAGCAGTACCACGGCTCTGACAGCCGCGGTATCGGCTCGCCCGAATTCGCCGCGAGACGCGGCACG
>Ga0070698_100009714_pt1 | contig 10289 bp, 6 predicted proteins | sample KBSK1502metaG_FD_65477 | JGI IMG/M metagenome (GOLD analysis project Ga0070698, IMG submission 65477) | Corn, switchgrass and miscanthus rhizosphere microbial communities from Kellogg Biological Station, Michigan, USA - KBS K1-50-2 metaG | ecosystem: Host-associated > Plants > Roots >... | reverse complement strand
GGCGAGGGGCAGCGCATCCGGCTGGCCACGCAGATCGGCTCGAAACTGCGGGGCGTGTTGTATGTGCTCGATGAGCCGTCGATCGGATTGCACCACCGCGATAATGGAAGGCTGCTGACCGCGCTGGAGAACTTGCGCGATCTCGGCAACACGGTGTTGGTAGTGGAGCACGACGAAGACACGATCCGGCGCGCGGATTATGTGGTGGATCTGGGACCGGGCGCGGGGCGGCATGGCGGAAGGCTGGTGGCGCATGGCACTCCAGAAGAGATCATGAGCAATCCGGACTCGCTGACCGGCGCCTACATCTCTGGGCGGACATCGATTGCGATGCGGCCGGAGCGGCGGCATGCGAATGGCGCGGCGCTGACCATTCTGGGCGCGAAGGAAAATAATCTCAAGAATCTGGATGTGACATTTCCGTTGGGCGTGATGACCGTGGTGACGGGAGTTTCCGGCTCGGGGAAGTCGACCCTGGTGAATGACATTCTATATCGGGCGCTGGCGCGGCAGCTCTACCGGTCGCGCGAGAAGGCCGGCGAGCACAAGGCGATTTCAGGGGCGGAGAATATTGATAAGGTCATTCGCATCGATCAGTCGCCGATTGGACGGACGCCGCGATCGAATCCCGCAACGTATACGGGAGTGTTCACGCAGATCCGCGACTTCTACGCCATGCTGCCGGAGTCGCGCGAGCGCGGCTACAAGGCGGGACGGTTTTCGTTCAACGTTTCCGGAGGGCGCTGCGAGGCGTGCCAGGGCGAGGGGCAGCGGCGCATCGAGATGAATTTTTTACCCGATGTGTACGTGCTGTGCGAGGTCTGCGGCGGGCGCCGCTACAACCACGAAACCCTGGCGGTGAAATACAACGGCTATTCCATCGCCGACTTGTTGGAGATGCCGGTCTCCGATGCGCTGCCGATTCTAGAGAACATTCCCCAGGTGAAACAGAAGCTGCAAACGCTGGTCGATGTAGGGCTGGGATACATTCATCTGGGGCAGTCGGCGGTCACGCTTTCGGGTGGTGAGGCACAGCGCATCAAGCTGGCGCGGGAGTTGAGCAAACGGCAGACCGGCAAGACGCTGTACCTGCTCGATGAGCCGACGACCGGACTGCACTTCGATGACGTGAAGAAATTGCTGGATGTGCTGCACCGGTTGACCGACCTGGGGAACTCGATCATCATCATCGAACATAATCTGGATGTGATTCGGAACGCGGATTGGATCATTGACCTTGGTCCCGAGGGCGGGGAAGAAGGCGGGCGTGTGGTGGCACAGGGTACGCCCGAGACGGTGGCGCGGGTGAAGAAGTCGTATACGGGGCAGGCGCTAGCGGGATATTTTTCAGGGAATGGGAAGCGCAGCGCTTAATTCCGGGCCGATAAGAGTCACGGGCATCACAAAGCTCTGTGATCGCGAATGAGAGTCACGAGAATCACAAAGCGCTGTCATCCTGAGCGGCGTTCTTTGCCGCGAAGGATCTGTGCAAGCGGCGGGGAGTTGCATAGGTCCTTCGCTTCGCTCAGGATGACAATGCTTGAGTCAGGAAACTGGCCCTAACGAGCATATGGATGAACTAGGCAGTGGAGGAAAGGATATTCTTGTCATCTTCTAATAACCCGCAGTATCAGCCAGAGTCGGAAGTGAGTTCCGAGCCACAGGCGCCGATGCCGGCCGCTCCTGATCCCTTTGTTGCGGCGAGCGCCGCTCCCGTTCCCACAACACCGCCGATAGAGAATCCCGTGTGGAATGGGTGGGACGTGCTGTTGATTGCCGGGCTGACGGTGGTCACGATGGTGGTGTTGCAACTTGTGGTGCTGTTGGCGGCGCACCGGCTGTGGTATCCGCACGAACCTCTGTCTGATATGGGGCAAAAGCCCATCCTGCTGATCGTTTCGCAATTCCTCCTCTATCTTCCGGTGGCCGCGTGCATGGTCGCGCTGGTCGAGGGGAAGTATCACGTGGGTTTCTGGCGGGCGATCCGATGGAACTGGCCGCGATCGGAGTGGAGGCTGTTGGCTTTGGGTGGAGCGACATTCTTCGTGCTCAGCCTGCTTCAAAACTTGCTGCCCATGCCGAAGGACACGCCCTTCGAGCATCTGTTCGATCGGGCGCGCGACGCCTATCTGCTGTGGATCATTGCCGTCACGCTCGGACCGCTGATGGAGGAACTGTTCTTTCGCGGGTTCATGTATCCGGTGCTGGCGCGGCGGATGGGCGCAGCCTGGGGGATCGCGCTCACGGCGTTGCCGTTTGGTTTGATTCATCTGCCGCAGTATGGATGGGCATGGGGCGCGGCGCTGGTGATCTTTCTGGTGGGGGTGGTATGCGGCGCGGTGCGGGCGGTTACGCGCTCGGTGGCGGCCAGCTTTCTGGTGCACGCGGGCTTCAATGGCACGCAGATGCTGATTGCTGTGGTCATGACTCAGGGCTTCAGGCACTTGCCAAAAGCGCTGACGCAGCTTTCCCTGCTCTGATGTTTCGAATTCGTAAATTCGTTTCTGAACCCCCGGCAGAGTCCTGATGATTGACGTATAGTATGCAGACTGTCCCAGTGGTGTGAAGCATGAGTCAGCCCGCAGTGCCCAACCAGAGCCCGGAGGCAGGGCCGCCCAAGACGGTTGCGGAGACGCTTTTGTCGCCCAGCATTCTGGAAGCGATTCCAGACGCTGTTGCCGCCGTGAACCAGCAGGGCGTCATCCTCCGAGTCAATTCCCAGACGGAAACTCTGTTCGGCTACACGCACGACGAACTGATTGGGCAGAAAATCGAGATGCTGGTACCGGAGCGGCAGCGACCGCAACATCACCTTCATCGCGAGCATTTCCATCAACAACCCAAGATTCGCCGCATGGGCTCGGGGCTGGATCTCTTTGGAAGACGCCGCGATAGATCAGAGTTTCCAGTTGAAATCAGCCTCAGTCCCGTCGCAACGGCGGACGGAATGATCGTTCTGAGCGTGATCCGGGACATTAGCGATCGTAAGCGCATTGAGGATGAACTGCGCCGCGTCAATGAGGAACTCGATCGCAGAAAAAGTCGCGAGCTGCGGGACTCTCAAAACCGGCTCGCGCTGGTCGTCGATTCCTCGCAGGATGCGATCATCGGCAAAAACCTCGACGGCATCGTTACCCACTGGAACCAGGGCGCGGCACATATCTATGGCTACACTGCGGAGGAGATGATCGGCAGGCCGATCTCGGTGCTCGCTCCCAAGGACCGGGGAGACGAAATTCCTGCGATTCTGGAGAAGATTCGGCATGGACAGCGGGTCGAATACTTTGAGTCGGTACGCGTCACAAAGGACGGGCGGCACTTGAACGTGTCGATTTCCGTTTCTCCCATCCATGATGCGGAAGGCAAGGTAGTGGGGGCGTCCACCATCGCCCGCAATATCACTGCGCAGAAAAAGATTGAGGATCAACTACGGCAGTCTCAAAAGATGGAGGCGGTGGGGCGGCTGGCGGGCGGCGTGGCGCATGACTTCAACAATCTGCTAGGCATTGTCACCGCTTGTTCAGAACTGCTGCGACATCGCGTCGACTCCGAGAGCCTGGAATATATCGACAACATTCACGAAGCGGCGAGACGCGGTGCGGCGTTAACCCGGCAACTGCTGGCGTTCAGCCGCAGGCAACCGGTACAGACACAGTTGCTGGACTTGAATGAGCGGCTGAAAGAAGTGAGCAAGCTGTTGCGGCCGTTGATGGGAGACAATGTCGAGGTTGTGCTGCTGCCGCGGTCGGCAACTGCCGTTATTGAGGCGGACCCCGGGCAACTGGACCAGATCGTCATGAATCTGGCGGTGAATGCGCGCGATGCCTTGCCGCGCGGTGGAAGGCTGGCTCTGGAGACCGGCGTGTCCGATTTCGATGAAGCATTTGCCAAGGAGCATCCTGGGCTGACCGCGGGGCGATATGTAATGCTGGCGGTCAGCGACAACGGAATTGGCATGGATGAGGCGACGCGATCCCGCATCTTTGAACCTTTTTTCACCACTAAGGAAACCGGCAAGGGAAGCGGGCTTGGCCTGGCGACCGTCTACGGCATTGTCAAGCAGAGCGGAGGGCATGTCTGGGTCTACAGCGAGCCGGGGCGCGGAACTACGTTCAAGATCTATCTGCCCAGCGCGGAATATAAGCTGGGCACGGCGCCGGTGGCGCAGGCGGAGGCGCCGCCTCGGAGACGAGAGGGCGTGAACATTCTGCTGGTGGAAGACGACGTCGTCATGCGCCAGCTCACGCGGAAAATCCTGGAGCAGCACGGTTATCATGTTCTTGAGGCGGAGGACGGCAAGTCCGCCCTGGAGGTGATTGGCTCAGATCATGCATCAGTTGACCTGATCCTTACGGACGTCGTGATGAAGGGAATGAGTGGGCCCGAACTCGTCTTGCATCTCATTGACGCCCACCCTGCGACGAAAGTTGTGTACATGTCGGGCTATACCGGGGAGCTCGTGGCGAACCAGGGAATCGAGGGCGGAATCCGGTTGCTGGAAAAGCCGTTCACCCGGGTCGAACTGCTGAAGACCCTTGATGCTGCGTTGGGATAAGCGTGAGCTGCACTGATCGGGTGATTCGAAAACGCCTCTCTTTTTCTTTGCAGTTCCCCATTTGCTCCTCCATCCTACTTCTGCGATACTCGGGGCGCTATGACAGGCAATCCGAAGGTTCTAGCTGAGCTGAATAAAGCACTGCGGGAAGAGCTGACCGCGATCAACCAGTATTTTCTGCATGCGGAAATGTGTGAGAACTGGGGATATCACAAGCTTTCCGAATTCATCAAGAAACAATCCATCGGCGAGATGAAGCACGCCGAAGTGCTGATTGAGAGGATTCTGTTTCTGGATGGCAGCCCCTCGATGCAACCGCTGGAGCTATCGGTCGGCGGCACAGTCAAAGCGATGATTGAGAGCGATCTGGCGCTGGAGGTCGGGGCGGTGAAGCAGTATAACGATGCGGTGGCGATCGCCACAAGGGAAGGCGACAACGGATCGCGCGATCTGCTGGTCACCCTGCTGAAAGACGAAGAAGACCACGTGGACTTCCTCGAAGCCCAGATGCACCTGATCAAAGAGCTCGGCTATGAGCGGTATTTGACCATGCAGATGGGGGAAGACGAAGAGGAGTAGTGCCCTGGAGAGCAGTAGTCTCTACTTCAGGGCGGCTAGGCCTTCGCCGGACAGCCGAGGCGGCTGTCGCCATATGAGCATCGACTCTTCTCGAGCAAAGCCTTTCCCAGCCGGGAACGAAAACTACTTCACCGTTACGGTCAGTAACTGGGCGCCACTTACCACGTAATCGAGTGGGGCGGTGGCGGTTTCGTCGACGCTGGATTCTCCGCTGACGATCATTTCCTGGTTGCCGCGCATGCCGTCCATCACGTTCATCACAGAGATCGGCAAGGTGGGCATCACCTTGTCGGCGACGCGGGCTTCGGGATCGGCTTCCAGAAGAGAAACGTAGAGGCGATTGTTGGCATGCTCTTTGTTGAGCAGCGCAATCGTAGATGCCAGGTCGAGGCTACGTCCGAAGGCGGCATTGGAACGGCCGACGTGATCGAGAGTTTCGCCGTCACTTACCAGAATGCGCAGCGTTCCCTTGCTGGCCGAGGTCGGGATCTTCACCGGAATCTGGTGCACGACGCGCTCGCCGCGATAGGGAGCCAGCACTGTCTCCACAATAATTTCATCGCCCGGACGAGCTTCGCTTACATCCGTGCGGGCACTTTCCAGGCGGGCCCAGCGGCGTTCGCGGACGAGGTCGAAGTCGAGCTTCACGCCGTTCACTGCGGGAGCGTTATAGGGATTGTCGTAGATGCGTCCGAAGCGCTCGCCCAGTGAAAGCGCGGCGGCCATCGCGGCGGGCTGGCCGTTCTCGGCGGGAACGAACATGTTCCTCAGGCCGACTTGAGGGAAGCCCTTCACATCGATGCTGCCGTTCAGGCGGTAGGTGATTTCTTCGCCGTATTCATTGACGCCATGCAGAGCGTTATAGACAGTGGCCATCATGGCTACCGGACTCAAACGCGGATTGTTCAGTACCTCGTAATGAAATACTTTGGAGCCACTGCCACCGTGGATGGTCAGCGTCACCGGAATCATGTCCGGCTGTTTGTTGAAGACGCCCAGGATGCCGGTGTGGCGATCCTGCACGAAGACTCCGGCTTGCTCGGTAGTGTCGACGATTTTGAAGGCATTCAGCGGCGAGGGCAGCGTCGCCAAGACCTGCGCCTTGTTCATGGGCAAATCGACGGAGCCGAACTGCAGTAGAGGATGCCCGCAGGCCAGCAGGCGCTGGGGATCAATGTAGGTAACGGTGCACGTGGCCGCGATATCCATATCGCCGCGAACCAGGATGGCACTCACCGCCGAACCAGCTTCGAGTGGTTCCGGCTGTTTTTCTCCGCTGACCGAGCCTGCGCCCATCACGGGAACGACTCCCGCAGAGGCGAACTGCGACGCGAAACGCCGCATCGTGTCTTCCGAGAATCCGTTGAAAACCAGCGGCGCATCGATTGGTTTAAGGTAATTGGAGAAATCCTGGGTTGGGGCGGACTGGTTCGAATCTGGAATCGCGACGGCATCGCCCGGGGCAGCAGTTTTACCGGCCACGTTCGACAGGCTGGGCTTGGTGGCAGCGGCCTCTTCGGCCGGCGACTTGTCGAGTGCGTTGATCTCGAGCATGTCGGCGATCGGGGTCACCCCGGCGATCGGTTCTTTCGAGAACTCACCGATGCGGAAGGCGAGGGCGCCAGCCAGTTTGCCATTAAGGTACACCGGGCTGCCGCTCATGCCTGCAACGACGCCCGTGTATTCCACCTTCGCGCCGTGCAGGCGAACTAAGATGACGTCGCCCTTCGGCCCGTTAGTATTGTGCATAACGCCGAGAACTTCCACGTCCATAGACTCTGGCTTAACACCCTCGAACACCGTGAGGGCATAGCCGCGCATGCCCGCATGGATCTGGTCCACCGAGATGGTGGGCTGTGAGGTTTGGCCGGCGAGCGTGATTGTGGATAGGGATAGACCTAGGACGAGAAGCGCAAGACCTACTTTTTTCATTTAAAGCCCCGAAGCGGAACCCGCCAACAGGTTCCGTTACAAATTAGAGTCAGACCAACCGCAACTCGTTGCCTGGAGGGGGACGATCTAGGATCCGGCAAAACATCCCAATTGCGAATCCTTGCGTCTATACTAGCACAGGGGTTTTCGGGGTTCACCATGTTTAATCATTGCAAAAGTAAGACCTTACGATCCAAAAATTCGATTTGGTCAAGGCTGAGTTTCGTGGTTTTGCTGGTTTTGCTGTGTGCTGCCCTGCCGCTGTTGGCGCAGGACCAAACAGGCCAGACTCCCTCTACCCAGCCACCGCCTGAGACACCCTCTCAAGCGCCTGACAATGGCAAGAAGCAGGACGCACCCGCCGAGGCGGGTGGTCCCACCGACAATGTGGGGCCGTATGCCATCCCAAAGAAGAAGACCGAGGACGCCCCGCCGCCTCCGCCGGTTGCTCCGAAAAAGGCCGAGGATATCCCAGACTATTCGTTGAAGGTGAATGTGCCTCTGGTCAATGTGGATGTCCTGGTCACGACCAAGAATGGGCAGTTCGTTCCCGGGCTGAGGCAGGATAATTTTCGCATTCTGGAAGATGGCGTACCCCAAAACGTTTCTCACTTCACTGTGTCGAAGGCGCCCATCACGGCCGTCCTGCTAGTGGAGTTCGCCTCAACGAACTATGTGTTTATGATTCAGGCCCTGCAGGCTTCGTATGCGTTCGCCAACACTCTGAAGAAAGAGGACTGGGTCGCGGTCGCGTATTACGACATGCAACCGCATATTCTGGTCGACTTCACTCAGGATAAGAGGGCGATTTACGGAGCGCTGAACGAATTGCGCATCCCGGGATTCGCCGAGACGAATCTTTTCGACGCGCTGTATGACACGCTCGATCGCCTGGACCGGGTGGAAGGGAAGAAATACGTCATCCTGGTGACGACTGGGATCGACACATTCAGCAAGCTCACTCTCGACAAGATCATGAAGAAGATCAAGGACACCAAAGATGTGACCATCTTTCCCATCAGCGTAGGATTTATTGTGCGTGAGTATTGCGAGACGCATCCGGGGGGCTGCCGCGGGGCGCACGGTATGGGGATCCCAGTCTCAAACATCGACTATCTGCAGGGCGACAATGAGATGAGAACGTTCGCCGCCATGACCGGGGGCCGCGCCTACTTCCCGCGCTTTGAGGGAGAATTGCCGGAGCTGTTTGGAGACATCTCAAACGACATTCGCAACCAGTACACGATTTCGTATTCCCCCACCAACTCAAAGCTCGATGGAACGTACCGCAAGCTGAAAGTTCAGGTGGTGGCGCCCGACGGCGGCCCGTTGAAAGTGAAGGATCAGAAGGGCAAAGACGTGAAGATCGACGTGGTCGCGCGCGATGGATATACGGCGAAACATACCGTGGATTAGGAAGCCAGTTCTGCGAGGGTCCCTTGCCGCTCTTCCGCGATGCGGTCAGGATTTCCGGCCAACATTGATCCGGTCGGTTTCCACCAGCAAGCGTCTCATCTCCCGAAGAAGAGCCTTTCTTTCGTCCGGGTTTTTGGTTGCCTTGAGCTTCAAGAGAGTTTCCTCAAGTTGTCGCGCTAGTTTTTCGAAGTCCGGTTCGGGCATAGGAAGAAATGCCGTAGAGGGTGCTACAGCCTTTTGTCCGATACCATACAGACTTTCCAGTAGGGAAAATTATGTAGCGGCCTTCTGTCAGCTACTCCGTTGTCGCTCTCGGAGTCACGGTGATCTGTTTTCCGAAGTACTGCACAACCTTGTCAGCCTCGTCCGCTGGATTGATTCCCACCCCGTGGTTCTCGCTGACGAAGACTACGCGGAACGTGCGGCTTTCCAGCATGCCCGGAAACTGTCCCTTGCGATCGCCGATGGTCAAGGTGTGGGCCGCTTCGTCCCAGTGCAATGAAATGGTCGCGTAGACGCCCTTTTCGTAATCGTAGTTATCATTTTCATCTTCGTAGAGCGTGAAATTACCACTAGCGCCGCGGTAAATGCGCAGTTCGATCGGGTCGGCAGGTTTCTCGCTGGACCACTCCTCGTCGGGCCCAAGTGGAAGAATCGATCCGGCGCCGATGTACAAGGGTAGACGGTCCAAGGGGGCGATGGCATTGATTGTCCGCCCGCCTTCGACTGCGACCCCCGTCCAGAAGTCGTACCACTCAGTTTCGGGCAGATAGAGTGGCCGCGTTGTAGCAGCGGCGTCAGTCACCGGGTTTACCAGGAATGCTGGACCGAACATGAACTGGTCGCCGGCATTCTGAGCGCGCGGATCGGAGCGGAAATCCATCACCAGCGGCCGCATCGGCGTGTAGGCTTCACTCGTTGTCTTCCACGCCAGCGAGTAGATGTAAGGCAGCATGCGATAGCGCAGGCGATCGAAGTTCACCAGAATCGCCTGCGCATCCGGCCCGTAAGACCACAATTCGTTTTCATCGGGATTACGCGTGCCGTGAACGCGCAGGATGGGATTGAATGTGCCGTACTGAAACCAGCGAATGAACAGTTCGCGGAAAGCGGGATCGGCGGGACTGCCGAAAACGAATCCGCCGATGTCGGTGGTCCAATAAGGAATGCCCGAAAGCGCGAAATTCAAGCCCGCAGGAATCTGCCGCCGGAAGCTGAGCCAATCGGAGTTGATGTCGCCGGACCACGCCGTAACGGAATTGCGTTGCGAACCTGCGAATCCGGAGCGAGACAGAATGAACACGCGCTTTCGGTCGGATGCGCTGCGCTGTCCCTGATAAACGGCCTGGGTGTCGAGCAGAGGATAAGCGTTGACGTAGCGATTTCCGCTGCCGGCCGCGAGTTTATGATTCAACAGGATGTTCTCTTCCTGCCCTTCGGTTTCCGGTTCGGTCGTATCCATCCACCAGGCATCTAGTCCGATGCTGAACAATCCTTTATTCACCTGGTCCCAATAATATTTGCGAGCCTCGGGGTTAGTGGCGTCATACACAGCCATCGCGTTGGTATGGAAGGGCGGTTTCGCGAATTTGAACTTGTCGACGAACCATCCTTTACTCTGCATGTAATCGTAATTTGAGGAGCCAGGCTCGAAGAACGGCCAGATCGAAATCATCAGGTGGAAATTCTCTCTGTGCAGGTCATCGACCATGGCTTTGGGATCGAGATAATTCTTGTTAAAGACGAATTCCCCTTTGCGATTCCACCAGAACCAATCCTGCACGATGTTGTCGGCCGGAATGTGCAG
>Ga0070698_100009713_pt1 | contig 10290 bp, 7 predicted proteins | sample KBSK1502metaG_FD_65477 | JGI IMG/M metagenome (GOLD analysis project Ga0070698, IMG submission 65477) | Corn, switchgrass and miscanthus rhizosphere microbial communities from Kellogg Biological Station, Michigan, USA - KBS K1-50-2 metaG | ecosystem: Host-associated > Plants > Roots >... | reverse complement strand
TGATGCGTTCTGAGTTGAGGTTTCTGTCACCGCTGGTGTCCGACAAAAGATTCGAAGAGTTGCGCAAGAAAATTGGGTGGAACGTGATTATTACGGCGCAGAAATAAGAATTCTCACGCAACGGCGCAAAGGCGCAACGAAAGATTTCCAACGTTGCGTCGTTGCGCCGTTGCGTGAGAAAACCTTCTTGTTCGTGCCGATCAATCGAAAACAACTTCTGACACTGTTTGCTTTACTGCTAATCACGGTAAGCGTGCGCGTCCTTACGCTTCAGTTCATGCGCGCGCATCTTAATGACCCCGGCTGGTTCCAGATCGGATCATATACAAAGTTCGATCGACAGGCGCGTGACATTCTGGAAGGACGACAACGTCTTTTCTGGATTGACGATCCCTCGCGCACGGACCTCGCACAGTATCCCCCGGCGTTCCCAGCAGTCGTCGCATTGATCTACAAAGTCTCCGGCGACCAGTCTGCGTATTCTGTGCAGATCGTTCTCTGGTTTCTGGATCTGATTCTCTCGCTGTTGCTGATCGGCGCTATCGCGCTAACTGCTTTCGGATGGCGTGCTGCAATCGCGAGCGGCTTTCTGGTGGCACTATCGTCGCTCTTTGCACTATATGCTGCGTATCCGTCGGCGGATGTGCCGGCGACGTGGTTCGTGCTAGCCGGAAACTGGCTTTTGTTGCTCGCGCTGCAACGCAAAAATGTTTGGCTGGCGCTCGCAGCGGGAGTTGCACTCGGAATCGCGTGCTGGCTGCGTGTCAATCCGCTGTACTTGTGCGTCTTTTGGGCCATCGCGTTGTTCATGCTAGTGAAAGACACCTGGCCACTGAAACTAAAAATCGGCGCGGCTGCGTTGGCTGGAACAGCCCTCGTGATCGCACCGATCGTGATCCGCAATTACTTCGTCTTCCCCGACTTCACACCGACCGGCGGCACGATCGGAGTAAATCTTTGGGAAGGTCTTGGTGAAACAGAGCTCGGCCGGCAGAACGGATTCCTTTATGGCGACGATAAGATGCTTGCAGTTGAACGAGCACGAATGGGTCGCACCGGTGATACGGCGGTTGAAATCCAATACCCGGACGGAATTCGGCGCGATAAGGAACGGACGCGCGAGTCGCTTGCGTTCATCCGGCAACATCCAGTCTGGTACGGGAGCGTGATGCTTGGGCGCATGTGGGGTATGTTGAAGATTGCCGGCGATCCGGTGCCGCACACCGGCATTAGCGGCATCAACGTGACGAGCCAAAAGTGCTTGCCGGAGCGTTGGCAGCACGGCGTGCTTGCGTTCGGCGTGAACGTGCTGGGAATGATTCAGAGCGTGGTGCGATATCTCTTTCTGCCGCTCGCGGCGTTTGGAATTTACGCTGGGATGCGCAGCAATTGGCGGATGAGTTGGCTAATGCTGGCGACGGTCCTTTACTATCTCGTTCCCGGCACTGCCGCGCATACGGAGATCCGTTACGTCCTACCTATGCACGGGTTGTTAATTGTTTTTGCATCCGTGGGCATCGATTATTTAATCCGTGTTATCCGTGGCTGAAGGATGAAGGAACACACATATCCAATCATGTTCCGCGTCGAGCAGTCGCACTGGTGGTATGCCGGGCGCCGCAAGATTCTTTCTGAATTCGTGGAAGAGATTTGTCGTGAGGTGACCGATCGACGTCCGCGAATTCTCGACGTTGGGTGTGGCACGGGCGCAAACCTGCTGATGTTGTCGAAATACGGCGAAGCGGAGGGAGTTGACGTTTCGGAGGATGCGCTCGCGTTTTGTCGTGAGCGCGGACTCGACAAGGTGCGACTCGGCAACGGCGAAGAGCTGCCGTACGAGGCTGGCACGTTCGATCTCGTAACGGCGTTCGATGTGGTTGAACACATGGACGACGATCTCGCCGGGTTGCGAGAGATGCGGCGCGTGTTGCGACCGGGCGGGCGAGCGTTGTTGTTTGTGCCGACGTTCATGTTTCTCTGGGGCTTGCAGGATGATGTGAGTAATCATCGCCGCCGGTATCGTTTGCCTGAGCTGCGAAGGGTGCTCGAAAAGGCGGGCTTCGAGATCGAGCGCACGACCTACGCTAACATCACGTTCTTCCTGCCCATTCTGGTGGTGCGAAAACTGATGCGACTGACGGGGATCAAAACTGAATCCGAGAATACGATCACAGTATCGGCGTTGAATGGAGTTCTAGGGCGTGTGTTCGGCGCGGAGAGTTGGATCCTGAAGCGGATGAACTTGCCGTTTGGCGTGTCAGGGTTGTGCGTCGCGCGAGCGAAACGTTAGATAGGATGTTGGCGAATCGTTCGATTATCTGTTTCGGTGGTGAGGATTGGTGGTATCACCACCCGCACTCCAAAGCCCACCTGATGCGCAAATTTGCCCGCGCGGGGAACAAGGTCATCTTCGTCAACTCGATCTCGATGGGGCTGCCCAGCCTGGGTCATAAAGATCTTCTGCCGCGAATCAAGCGCAAGCTCGGCAGTTACTCGAAGCTCGCACGTCAAACCGAAGAAGGCATCACCGTCATCTCGCCCGCGAGTTTACCCTTCTTCGGTACAGCGGCGGCGCGAGCAATGAATCGTCGATTGATCGGAGCTCAGATCCAACGTCTGGCCCGAAGTCGCGGGCTCACGAACCCGATACTTTGGATCGCGATTCCGACTGCTGCCGACATGATTGGTGCGTTCGACGAGTCGGCGGTGGTCTATCAGGTGTCAGATAAGTATGATGCGAATACGATGGACCACGCGACGGATCCGGCGTTGATCCGCCGGCTTCATGAACGCGCGATTGACGCCGCAGATCTCATCCTATATTCAGGTCGAAAACTTTTTGTCGAAGCGTCGCGTGGGTGGGAGCGTTCGCATTTGCTGGAGCAGGGAGTCGATTACGACCACTGGCAGCGCGTCAGCGACGGTTCGATCGCAGTGGCGCCGGAGATTGCAAAGATTCCGCAGCCTCGTTTGGGTTATTTCGGCGCGATCGAGCCGTGGTTGGTCGATCAGGAATTGATTAAACGCGCTGCGAAGGAGCGACCAGAATGGCAGTGGGTGTTTATCGGGAACAAGTCGCGCGGGTTGGAGATAGAAGACTTGCCGAACACGCATTTTCTGCCGCCGGTTGCGTATGCGGATCTGCCGTCGTACGCGGCGGGATTCGACGTTTGCGTGCTACCGTGGGAAACTGAGCAGTCTTTTACGAGTTATGGTTCGGCGATCAAGGTGCGCGAGTATTTGGCGACGGGTAAGCCGGTGGTCATCTCGCCGTTGCCTGAGTACGAACCGATGCGCGACGTGTTGAGGATTGCACGCACGCGGGATGATTTCTTCCGTTTGGTCGAGGAAGCGTTGAACGACAATGACCCCGCGGCTGCGGCGGCGCGGCAGGCGGCAGTGGCATCAGGCACCTGGGACGCACGCGCCGAGTGGGTTAGCGATCTGATCGAAAAAGTCCTGGCCGAGAAGGAGTTAATTTAGAACTGCGGAACGTACTGTAGGGGCGGCCCTCCGTGGCCGCCCTTGCGTGGAATTCCGGACCGGGCGGCCACGGAGGGCCGCCCCTACAGTACGTACTACATAGACCAGTACTCTATGAAGCAAGTCCTCCAAAATAGAAAGACAGGGCGGCCTTTTGTTGGTGAGGTTCCGGTGCCGGCGTTGCAGCGTGGGCGTGTACTCGTGCGGACGGTGGCGTCGCTGATTAGTGCGGGGACCGAGCGGGCTGCGGTCGAACTTGTGAGCAAGGGACTCGTCCAGGAGGCGAGGCAACGCCCGGATCTTGTCAAAGCGGTTGTCGCGAAGGTTAAGAATGAAGGGTTGTTGAATACGTTTGCGTCCGTGCGCGACAAGATGGCCGCGTCACAAGCGTTGGGTTACAGCGCGGCAGGCGTGGTGGCGGCCGTTGCTCAGGATGTGACTGAGTTTCAGGTTGGCGATCGTGTGGCGTGCGCTGGTGTCGGGTTTGCGTCGCATGCGGAAGTGGTGTCGGTGCCGAAGAATCTTTGTGTTCACCTTCCGGAGGCTGTGAGTTTTGAGTCAGGTGCTTACGGCACGCTCGGAGCGATCGCTTTGCAGGGTGTGCGCCTCGCTGACCCAACGCTGGGTGAGTCAGTCGTCGTGATTGGATTGGGGCTGGTGGGCCAACTGACGGTGCAATTGCTGAAGGCGAATGGTTGTCGCGTGCTTGGTCTCGATCTGGATCCATCACGTGTGGCGCTGGCGTTGGAGCTGGGTGCTGACAAAGCAATCGTCTCGAACGACGAAGCGGCGAAAGAGATCGAAACGTGGACGCGCGGTTATGGCGCAGATGCAGTGCTGATCACGGCTGCAACTGATTCGAATCAACCGATCGAGCTGGCTGCGCGTGTCTCGCGTTTGAAAGGACGCGTGATCGTCGTTGGCATGACCGGCATGGACATTCCGCGAGCACCGTTTTTCAGCCGCGAGCTCAAGCTGATCATTTCCATGTCGTATGGCCCAGGACGTTACGATCCGGAGTACGAAGAGAGAGGCCGAGATTATCCCTTTGGATACGTGCGTTGGACCGAGAAGCGAAACATCGAGAGCTTTCTGGAACTGATTGGCGACGGGCGTATCAACGTCGAGCGACTGACGACGCATCGCTTTCCGATCGCAGAAGCGGATCGTGCGTATCAACTGATTTCCGGAGAGTTGCAGGAACCGAATCTCGGCGTTGTGCTCAACTACAATCCTGAGGCGCCTATCGAGCGCAAGATATCCCTCGGCGCGCCGGTGCGAAAGTCAGAGAAGTCGATCGTCGTGGGAGTGATCGGCGCAGGCGGATACGTGCCGGCGATGTTGTTACCGCATTTCAAGTGCGAGGGAGTCGAGTTTCGCTCGATTGCGACGGCGTCGGGAATCTCGGCGCATGACGTCGGCAAGAGATTTGGATTTGCGTATGCGGTTTCCAGTGCGGAGGAAGTGCTCGACGAGCCGAACGTTAACCTCGTCGTGATTGGAACGCGTCATGACACGCATGCCGAGCTTTCACGCGCAGCGCTCGAGCGAAACAAGCACGTCTTTGTCGAGAAGCCGTTGGCGCTCGACGATGAGCAACTCGAGTCGGTGTTGGAAGTGGCGGCAGATTCTTCCGCGAAATTGATGGTGGGATTCAATCGACGTTTCTCGCCGCTTGCTCAGCGTGCCAAAGAGTTCTTCAGCGGTCGCGAAACGCCGCTTTCGATACTTTATCGAGTGAACGCCGGTCGTATTCCGAAAGAACACTGGACGCAGAATGATCAGGAAGGAGGCGGCCGGATCGTCGGCGAAGTTTGTCACTTCATCGATCTGATGCAGTATTTGACGGGCGCGTTACCGGTTTCGGTTTTTGCAGAGTCGATTGGTGCAAAGTCGGGGAAGATCGTTGATGCTGACTCTGTCTTTATCACTTTGCGATTTGCGGATGGATCGAATGGCACTGTGGCGTATCTCAGCGAAGGCGACAAGGGGCTTGCGAAAGAGCGTGTTGAGATCTTTGGGGCGGGACGGGTTTTCGTGCTCGACGACTATCGACGCGCGACGCTTTACAAAGATGGCCGCGAAGAGCAGGTTACGTTGAAGGCACAGGACAAAGGTCAGCAGGCACAGGTGCGACAGATTTGTGCGAGCGTGCTTGCAGGTGGACCAGCGCCGATCAGTCTTGATGAGCTCGCCGCCACCAGCCGCGCTACGTTTCGCATGCTCGACTCTCTTCGAGAACGCCATCCTTTTGAGATCTAGCCACAAAAGGCACATAAGCCACAAAAGCACAAATAGATGTGTGGGATTGCTGGATTAGTCGGGGTTGAACCTGAGAGAAAGATTGCTCGGATGCTCGCAAGTGTTGAGCATCGCGGGCGAGACGATTCAGGGACCTGGGTTTCAGAGCCGATCGATTCGTCCGGCAGACGTGTGTGCCTCGGTCATCGACGGCTGGCAATTATTGATACCTCTCCAAATGGCCACGAGCCGATGTTCTCCCATGACGGCCGTTACGTCCTCACTTTCAACGGCGAGATTTACAACTACCGCGAGCTCCGCGAACAACTGCGATCGCTCGGGCATCAGTTCAAGACTGACAGCGATGCGGAGGTCTTGTTGGCCGCGCTCTCCGAGTGGAGTTGGGACGCCGTGGCGCGTCTCAACGGGATGTTTGCGTTTGCCGTCTGGGACAACCAGGAACGCGCCCTCACTTTGGTTCGCGATCACGTCGGTATCAAGCCGCTCTATTACACCTTGATTCCCGCGCGCGCTGATGCGCCTGCGACTCTTCTCTTCGGGTCTGAGATCAAAGCGATTCTTGCTTCGGGCTTGATCAAGCCAGAGCTCGACACGGAAGCTTTACACCAGTTCCTGACGTTTCTCTGGTCGCCCGATCCAAACACTCTTTTCGCAAACATCAAGACCGTTCCTCCCGGTCATCTGCTTCAGTTTCAAAACGACGAAGTGAAACCCAAGCAGTGGTGGGACGTCTCATTCGACCAGATCGAAGAAGGCAAAAACGAAGCGTGGTGGTGCGAGCGCGTGCTCGACACTCTCGATCGCGTCGTGAAGATGGAGATGGTCGCGGACGTGCCGCTCGGATCTTTTCTTTCAGGCGGCATCGACTCGTCGGGGATCGTCGCGATGATGGAGAGACACAGCAACGGCCGCCCGATCAGCACCTACACAGTCGGCATCGAAAGCGAGGATCTTCGTTACGACATCATCCCAGACGACGTGCGCTGGGCGCGCCGCGTGAACGAGCAGTTGCAGACCGACAATCACGAGATCATGTTGAAGCCTGCCGTCGCCGACCTCCTGCCGAAGCTCGTCTACCACATGGAAGAGCCACCGATCGACATGGCGATCCCGAGTTATCTCGTGTCGAGCGCGGCGCGTGAAACTTTGACCGTGATGCTTTCCGGCATGGGTGGTGACGAAGTGTTTGCGGGTTATCCGCGACAGATGGCGATGAAGATCGCGTCGGCGTTCGATCCGGTGCCGAATATGCTGCGCCGGCCGCTCATGAAAACTGTTGCCGGCGCTTTGCCCGGCGGGCTGCCGGGAAAACTGACAGCGCCGTTACGAAACGCGAAGAAGTTTGCGCGCAGTGCCGCACTCGACTTCGAAGATCGCTATCTTGGCTACGGCACTTACTTCACGAACGATATGAAGCAGCGACTCTACTCGGATGAGTGGCGCGCGATGACACGTGAATATGATCCATATTCCATGCATCGCAAGTACTTCGCGCGCGCGGCGGGTAGTGCGCCGCTGAACCAGCTTCTGTACGTCGATCTGAAAACGTTTCTGCCCTGTCTCAACTTGATGACTACGGACAAGACGTCGATGGCGGCGAATCTCGAGGTGCGTGTGCCTTTCCTGAACCGCGAGATGATCGAGATGGCCGCACGCATGCCGCCGCGGCTGAAACTCCGCGGGCTGAAACGGAAGTATGTGCTCAAGCGTGCGCTCGAGGGCGTCCTTGCGAAGGACGTCGTGTGGCGGAAGAAGGCTGGGTTTGGAGCGCCGATCAGGTCGTGGCTGCGCGGGCCGCTACGACCGTTAATCGCGGATTTGCTGTCTGAGGAAACGGTCAAGCGGCGCGGCATCTTCCGGCCCAATCAGGTCAAACGGGTGCTCGACGCCAACTTCTCAGGCCGCGAAGACTACAACCTCCAAGTCTTTCAACTGCTCGGTTTGGAACTCTGGCACCGCACGTTTATTGATTGATTCCGGGCAGTTTGCCGCACTTGCGGCGATTCGGGTCAACAATGGAAAACATTGACAATCACTGGTCCGGCAGTCTAATCTGCACGTGGCGAGTCACACCTGGCTCAGCGACCTTCAGAGCCCTCACGGCCTCGAAAGTCTTAGCAGCCCACAGCGATGATCAAACTGGACGACCTCGAAATGTCAACAGGCAATGGACTGCACTCGGCGCATCAGCACGAGGAGCGAAGTTGTGTCCTCCTGGTCGAAGACGACCCGGCCCTGAGGCGATACCTCGAAGTCGTGCTCGAACGGAATGGATATGTGGTTTTGTCGGCGGGCGATGGCTTGGAAGCGATGAAGTTTCTGCTGACGTCCAGAGTCGACATGGTCGTGACCGATGCCCTGATGCCTAACCTCGATGGTTACGAGTTGTGCCGCTTCGTGAGGAATAGCCCCCACCTCGCTCATCTGCCGATAATCTTACTCAGCGCCCTCGACCCTCGAAATACAACCGACGAATCCGAACAGGTAAACGCCTTCCTCGCCAAACCCGTCTCCCCTGAAGTTCTCCTCGCCTGCCTGGCCACCAAAAGCCACAAGAAGAGTTAGCTACAAAAAGGCACAAAAAGCACAAAACAGAAACAGAAGAGAAGTAAGAAAGCAGAAAGGGTACGGCTGATCTAATTTCCGCGCACCCTTTTTAATGTCTTCTTCGTTTGTGCTTTTTGTGCCTTTTTGTGGCTAACTCTTCTTTGTGGTTGTCTTTGATTTCCTTAGGCAGGCCAATAATCATTGCGGCGACTCGACCTGATCGATCTGGGCACGCTGCAGCTTGCCGCTGAAGTCGACATACACCGACTTCCACTCAGAGAAAATGTCGAGCACCTGTGTTCCTGCTTCGCGATGACCGTTGCCGGTGGCTTTAGTCCCGCCGAACGGCAGATGAACTTCGGCGCCGATCGTCGAGGCGTTCACGTAGAAGATTCCGGTGTACATCTCGTTCATCGCTTTGAAGGCGCGATTGACATTCTGAGTGTAGATCGCTGCCGAGAGTCCATAGCGAACACCGTTTGCGATCTGGACAGCCTCTTCGAGTGAGCTAACTGGAATGACAGTAGTAACTGGTCCGAAGATCTCTTCCTGCGCGATGCGCATATCCGGCGTCGCGTCAGTGAAGACGGTCGGTTCAATGAAATGACCGTTTGCGTAATCACCCTTCGAGAGGCGACGGCCGCCGCAAGCGAGCTTCGCACCGTCATCGTTACGTCCGATGCGGATGTAACTCATGATCTTCTCGACCGCGTCGTTGTTTATAACCGGACCCACATCGGTCTTCGGATCGGCGCCGTTGCCAACGCGCAGACTCTTTGCATGCTCGACGAGCTTCGTTACGAATTGTTTGTAAACTTTCTTGTGGACGATCAGCCGCGACGACGCAGTGCAACGTTGCCCTGACGTACCAAAGGCGCCCCAGATGGCGCCTTCAACAGCTAAATCAATATCGGCATCGTCCATCACGATGATGGCATTCTTGCCACCCATCTCGAGCGAACAAATGGCATTTCGCTCAGCACAGGCTGAAGCGACGATGCGACCTGTGTCAGTCGAACCGGTAAACGAAATCAGACGCAGGGCGGGATGATTCGTCATTGCCGCGCCGACAGTCTCGCCAAATCCGGTAACGAGGTTTACTACGCCGGGCGGTATTCCGGCTTCCTCGCATGCTTTGACAAGGTTGTAGGTTGAAAGCGGCGTGTCTTCCGCCGGTTTAATAACCACCGTGTTGCCGCAAACGAGAGCTGGAATCAATTTCCACGAAGGAATCGCCATCGGGAAATTCCACGGCGTGATCAGGCCGCAAAGCCCAACCGGCTGTCGCACGCACATCGCAAACTTGTCGCGCATCTCGGCCGGCGTGGTGAACCCGTGCAGTCGCCGTCCTTCACCGGCGGTGTAGTACGTGCAATCGATTGCTTCCTGAACGTCGCCACCGGCTTCTTTCAAAACCTTGCCCATCTCGCGGGTCATGTCGGCGGTGTACTGTTCCTTATCGCGGATCAGTATCTCGCCGAGGCGAAACAGCAACTCAGCGCGTTTGGGTGCGGGAGTATTGCGCCAGCGATCGAACGCGCCCTGAGCGGCGTTGACTGCGTCGTTCATGTCTTCGCTGGTGGAAAGTGGAAAACGACCGACGATGTCGCGATTGTCGGCGGGGTTGATGTTTTCAAACATCTCGCCCGACTGGCTCGCTACCCACTTGCCGTCGATGTAGTTGTGATAAGTCTTGACTGCGGTGCGTGCAGCGTTGCGCGCCGCGAGTTTCCCGCTGGTTTTTGAAATTGCCTTTTTTGCCTGAGCCATAAGAACCTATTGATAAGTAAACTGGACGATCACCGGAAACAGTCGATCGCCTTTCGGGTCTCGCTGGATCCTGGTCACATTCAAAACGATCGGATCGCCCGCCTTGAGACCACTCAACACGCGTTGAAAATCGGTGAGCGAAGTCACTGGAACGCGGTTGATACGATTGATTACGTCGCCTTCGACGAGCGCTTGTCCGCCACCGCTCGTTCGCAGTTCAGCAATTAG
>Ga0070698_100009710_pt1 | contig 10292 bp, 9 predicted proteins | sample KBSK1502metaG_FD_65477 | JGI IMG/M metagenome (GOLD analysis project Ga0070698, IMG submission 65477) | Corn, switchgrass and miscanthus rhizosphere microbial communities from Kellogg Biological Station, Michigan, USA - KBS K1-50-2 metaG | ecosystem: Host-associated > Plants > Roots >... | reverse complement strand
CGGCACGACGGGGTGGCGCAGCGGACGCTGGTCTTTCCGTGCGGCGGGCTCACCAAGGGACCGGAGACGGTCTGGGACGCGCCCGGGATGATGCGGATCAAGATCCCGATGGGCCGGATGTCGGCCGAGCAGCTCGACGTCATCGCCGAGCTGGCCGAGGAATACTCCGACTCGATCCTGCACGTGACGACCCGGCAGGACATCCAGCTGCACTTCGTCCACATCGAGGACACGCCGGACCTGATGCGCCGGCTGGCGGCGGTCGGCATCACGACCCGCGAGGCGTGCGGCAACTCGGTCAGGAACGTGACCGCCTGCCAGTTCGCCGGCGTGTGCAGCGATCAGGCGTTCGACGTCTCGCCGTATGCCCACGCGCTCACCTGGTACCTGCTCGGCCACCGCGACACCCAGGACTTCGGGCGCAAGTTCAAGATCGCCTTCTCCGGCTGCAAGCCGCATCCCTGCGGGCTGGCCAACTTCCACGACATCGGCTGCATCGCGGTGGTGGGCGAGGACGGGCGGCGCGGCTTCGAGTTCTACGTCGGCGGCGGGCTCGGCGCGGTGCCGCACCAGGCCAAGCTCCTCGAGGCGTTCGTGCCGGAGGAGGAGCTCTTGCCGCTGGCGCAGGCGGTCTGCCGGGTGTTCGCCCAGCACGGCGAGCGCAAGAACCGCGCGCGCGCGCGCCTCAAGTTCGTGGTGCAGAAGTTCGGCATCGACGAGTTCCGCCGCCTGGTCCACGTCGAGCGCGAGAAGATCGCGCCCGACGAGCGCTGGACCGCCTACCTCGGCGAGCTCGGCGTCACCGAGGAGACCCCGCTCCGGCCGGGGCGGCCGCTCGAAGGGGAGGTCGGCCCGGAGCTGGCCGGCTGGCGGGCGACCAACGTCAGGCCGCAGCCGCAGCCGGGCTACGCGGTGGCGACCGTCAGGCTGCCGCTCGGCGATCTCACGTCGTCGCAGGCGCGGCGGGTCGCGGACCTGGCGCGCCGGTTCACCGGCGACACGCTGCGGCTCACGGTCGAGCAGAACCTGGTCCTCCGCTGGGTGTCGGAGGCCGACCTGCCGGAGCTCCACCGCGAGCTGTGCGCGCTCGGGCTGGGTGAGGCCGGCGCGTCGACGGTCGCCGACATCACCGCATGCCCGGGGACCGACACCTGCAAGCTCGGCATCGCATCGTCGCGCGGGCTGGCGGCGGTCCTCGGCGAGCGGCTGGCGGCGGGCGGCCCTCGCGATCCCGACCTGACGCAGCTCCACATCAAGACGAGCGGCTGCTTCAACTCCTGCGGCCAGCACCACGTGGCGGACATCGGCTTCCTCGGCGTGAGCCGCGCGGTCGGCGGCCGCCGGGTGCCGCACTTCCAGCTGGTGGTCGGCGGCGAGTGGACCAACAACGGCGGCAGCTACGGGCTGGCCATCGGCGCCTTCCCGTCGAAGCGGATCCCGGATCTGGTCGACCGGCTCACCGAGGTCTGGCTGCGCGACCGCGAGCCGGGCGAGCGGCTGCAGGCGTTCATCCAGCGAGCCGGGCGCGCCAAGATAAAGCAGGTGCTCGACGACCTCCGCCACGTGCCGACCTACGAGGAGGACCGCTCGTACTACGCGGACTGGGGCGACCCGCGCGACTACACGATCGGCGACATGGGGGTCGGCGAGTGCGCGGGCGAGGTGGTCACCGCCGCCGAGTTCGGCCTCGCCACCAGCGAGCGCGAGGTGTTCGAGGCCCAGCTGCAGCTGGAGGGCGGCGACGCGCCTCGCGCGGCAGACCTCGCCTACCGCGCGATGCTGAGCGCGGCGAAGGCGCTGGTCACCATCGACTTTGCCGACGTGAAGGACGACGAGCACGAGATCGTGAGCGAGTTCCGCACCCGCTTCCACGACACCCAGCTGTTCCACGACCGGTTCGCCGGCGCCAAGTTCGCCGCGTTCCTCCTCGGCTCGCACGATGTGCCGCTGCGCCAGCCGACCCGCGAGCAGGCGCACCAGAAGATCGAAGAGGCGCAGCTGTTCATCGAGGCCGCCCACGCCTGCTACGGCAAGGTGCAGCAGATACGCGCCAGCGAGAAGGCGGCCGCCAGCCAGAAGAAGTCGCCGCAAGCGAGCGCCTGAGCGCCATGCAGGTCAACCAGATCGCCATCAAGCTGTTCGCCGCCGATCCCGCCGCGGTCGCGCTCGAGGTCTTTCCGCCCATCTTCCACCGCTGGATCCAGGAGCATCGGATCGCCGGCCAGCTCCTCATCGACGTCGCCGACTACCGCCACGTGCCGGACGGGCCGGGCATCGTCCTCGTCGCCCACCAGGCGCACATCGCGCTCGACGGCGAGCGCGGTCCGCTCGGCCTCTTGTACGCGAAGAAGCGCGACGAGCCGGGCGAGCTCGCGGACAAGCTGGCCGAGGCGGTGCGCGAGGCAGTGATCGCCGCGCGCGCCCTGGAGGAGGACCCGTTGCGGCCGATCCGCTTCCGCGCCGACCGCATCCGGGTGTCCGTCATGAGCCGCCGTCTGGCGCCCAACACCGGCGAGACCTTCGCTGCCGCGCGCCCGGCGCTCGAGGCGCTGGCCGCTCGCCTCCACCCGGGCCGTCCGGTGGCGCTCGAGCACCTGGCCGACCCGCGCGCCCCGTTCGCGGTCGAGATCGCGGTGTCGGAGCCGGTCGCGCTCGCCGAGCTGCCTTCGCTGTGAACGTGCTGCGGGTGTGGCGTCCTGGCGCCCATTCGTGTCGCACGCGAAACGCGGCCTGACCGGGGTGCAGTCGACACGGGGGCGTGCGTGTTCGCCGCGATGGCTCGCGGCTTGCCTTCATGAATCAGGAGGAGGCAGCCCATGGCCCAGAAGTCCACTCGGTTCCGCGTCGTGGTCGGGTTCGACGCCGCGCCTGTCGCAGAGCTCGCGCTCCGCGAGGCGGCGGCGCTGGCGTCCGAACGGCCGGACACCGACATCCACGTGCTCGCGGTGGTCGACACCATCGATGAGCGAAACGCCGCGTACCTGGAAGTGAAAGCCAAGAACGCACTCGACGCGGTCGGCGCGGGCGAGGGGCCGCGGGTCATCCCGCACGTCCTGACCGGCGATCCGGCGCGTGAGATCGTCCGCATGGCCGAGGACGTCGAGGCCGATCTCATCATCGTCGGCACGCACGGCCGGCGCGGTATCCGGCGCCTCCTGATCGGGTCGGTGGCGGAGCACGTCACCCGCCTGGCGAGCTGCCCGGTGCTGGTGATGCGGCCGCGCCACTACGACGCTCACCCGGAGCTGGTGCCGGAGCCTCCCTGCCCGGACTGCGTCGCCGTCCGCGAGAGCACGGATGGAGCCAGCTGGTGGTGTGCAATGCACGATCGGCCCTGGCAGCCGGCGCATCGCTACAGCTACCAGGGCGGCGACGCCCACCCGTACCACCCGGATCGGTGATCAGTCGAGCTTCTCGGCGAGCTGGATCGTGAGGCGCAGGCGCTGCGTCGGGCGCAGCGTGAGCTCGCCGTAGTACGCGTGGTAGTTGTCGTGGCGTATCTCGATCTGGTGGTTGCCGGGAGGCAGCCGGACGCCGCCGCGAATGTCGCGCAGCTGAGCGACGTAGCGGCCGTCGATCCACAGCACAGCGTCCGCCACCGGCGAGTCGATGACCAGGACCGCGCGATTGGCGGCGCCGTCGCCGGCGCGCGAGCCGCCGCAGGCCAGCGCGAAGGCGAGCAGGAACGCGGCGCAGGCCGGGAATCTCACGGCTGCTCGGTCGGTGCGGGGGCGGCGGTGTCGCCGCGCACTTCGACGGCGATCTGGGCGTCGCCGCGCGCGGTCGCGTGCACGGTGCCGCTCGGCAGCCGGGCGCGCTCGATGGCGGCCGCCAGGTTGCGCGCGCCCAGCCGGGTGTCGACCGCGAGGGCGATGTGGCCGCGCCGGACGTCGCGCGCGTGGACGGCGGCGACCCCCTCGGTGGCGCCCAGCCGCTGGATGACCGCCGACACCGAGCTCCAGGCGTGCGCGCCCTTGATGTCGACGGCGATCTGCGAGCCGGGGCTCGACGAGGTCGCGGACGCCGGCCAGCGCGCGCTCGCCTGACTCTCGATCGCGCGCACCAGATGCTCGGCGATGTCGCGGCTGGCGGCGGCCGCGGCCCGCTCGAGGCCAGCGTCGAAGCCGGCGCCATCGGCGTCGGCGCTCGCCACCGTGTTGCCGCTCTGCACGTCGAGCAGGCGGATCTGTCCGCGGCCGGCGGCGCCGAGCAGGTGGGTGCCGCGAATCGGGCCATCCGCTTTCACGTTCACGCCGACCACGAAGGCGGCCGCCGCGCCGACCTTGCGGGCGACCTCGAGCGCGGCCTGATCGCCGACCGGGATGAGCGAGCTACCGCCCTCGGTGGTGACCGCGACCGCCTGCCCGCTGGCCGAGCGGACGCGGAAGCCGAGCCCCTCGACCGCGCGCGCCAGTGCGGTGCCGGCGGCGCCGCCGTCGCCGCCCGATTGTCCGAAGCTGGCGACGGTGCCCTGCGGTCCAGTGGAGACCACGAGCAGCACCGCGGCCGGCCGGCCGGTCGAGCTCTCGTCACCGGCGCGGGCGACAGAGGGGAAGCAGACGACGGCGAGGAGGAGGGTGAGTGTTCGCATCAGGGCTTCTCCGCAACGACGATGACGACCAGGGCGCCGGCCGCGCGCGCATCGGCCAGCTGGTGAGCGGCCTCGCTGCCGGCCAGCTCGAGGGAGCCGCCGGTACCGCCGGCCGCCTTGAGGCGGACCGGGCGAGCGCCGAGCCGCGCGCCGTCGACCGCCTGTTCGCGGCCGGCGAACAGGGTAGGGCCGGCGTAGCGCTCACTGCCGGCGGTGAGCACGACGCCGACCGCCGGGCGCGCGAGGTGCTTGCCCGCGGTGACCACGAGCGCGGTCGGCAGCGCGCCGGCGGCGGCCTTGGCGCTGGCAGTGGCCCCGGCGCCGGTCGGCAGGTCCATCGGGCCACCGGCGGCGGCGCGGATCGCCTCGATCGGCAGGCCGGCGCTCAGCACCACCGAGCCGTCGGATGTGTGATCGACCGCCAGGTCGAGCGTGCGGGCGAGGGCGCGGTCGAAGCGGGCCGCGGCCGCGGCGTCCTTGCCCAGCGCGGCGCCGACGGTGCGGCCGTCCGCCAGCTTGAGGTCGCGCGCCAGCTCGCGGAGGCGTGCCTGGGCGGCCGAGCGCGCGCGCCGCTCGGCGGCCAGGCGGGCGACCTGCGGCGAGGGGGCTCGGAGGTCGGCGGCCGCGGCGCCGCGCGCCACCACCATCCCGCGCGTCCAGTCGATGCGGGCGCCCTGGCCTCTGTCCACCACCAGCGCGCCCTTGCCGTCGGCCGCGGCCGGGCTCGCCCACAGCGCGAGCGCCATCAGCGCGACGGCCAGCGCTGTCCGGAACATGGCCTCACTCTACACCAGGGTCGACGCGGGCGCCGCCCGGCCTATTCCCACTCGATGGTGCCGGGCGGCTTCGAGGTGATGTCGTAGACCACGCGGTTGACGCCGCGCACCTCGTTGACCACCCGCCGCGAGATGACGCCGAGCAATTCATACGGTAGCTGCGCCCAGTCGGCCGTCATGCCGTCCACCGAGTGGACTGCGCGCACCGCCAGCACGTCGGCGTAGGTCCGCTGGTCCCCCATGACGCCGACCGTCTGCACCGGCAAGAGCACGCCGAACGACTGCCACAGCGATTCGTACAATCCGGCGGCGCGGATCTCCTCCTCGATGATGAGGTCGGCGGCGCGCAGGGTGTCGAGCCGCTCGCGGTCGATCGGGCCCAGGCACCTGACCGCCAGACCGGGGCCGGGGAACGGCTGCCGCTGCAGGAGGTGGCGCGGCAGCCCGAGCTCGGCGCCCAGCACGCGCACCTCGTCCTTGAACAGCTCGCGCAGCGGCTCGATCAGCGCCAGGTCCATCCGCTCCGGCAGGCCGCCGACGTTGTGGTGCGACTTGATGACCACCGACGGTCCGCCCTTGAACGACACCGACTCGATGACGTCCGGATACAGCGTCCCCTGCGCCAGCCACTTGACGCCCGGGATGGTGCGCGCCTCCTCCTCGAACACCCGGATGAACTCGTTGCCGATGATCTTGCGCTTCTTCTCCGGGTCGCTCACTCCGGCCAGCGCCGCGAGAAAGCGATCGCCGGCGTCGATGACCCGCAGATCGGCTCGGAAGTGATCGCGGAACACGGCCGCCACGTTCTCGCGCTCGCCCGAGCGCAGGACGCCGTTGTCGACGAAGATGCAGGTCACACGCGGCCCGACCGCTCGGATGAGCAGCGCCGCCACCACCGACGAGTCGACCCCGCCCGACAGCCCGCAGATGATGCGGCCCTCGTCGCCGACCTTCTGGCGCACGGCGGCGATCTCCTGCTCGACGAAGGAGGCCATCGACCAGCTGCCGGATGCCTCGCACATGCCGAACAGGAAGCTGGCCAGGATCTCGCTGCCGCGCGGCGTGTGCGCCACCTCCGGGTGAAACTGCACGCAGGCGATGCGGCGCGCCGGATCCGCGAACGCCGCCGCCGGCGAGTTTTCGCTCTCGCCGATCAGCTGGAAGCCGGCCGGCAGCGCGGTGACCCGGTCGCCGTGCGACATCCACACCGCCATCTCCTCACCGGCGTGGAAGCCGCGAAACAGCCCGCGATTGTCGACCACCTTCACGTGCGCGCGGCCGTACTCGTGCTTGTCGGACGGCTCGACCCGACCGCCGAGCACCTTCGCGGTCAGCTGGGCGCCGTAGCAGATGCCGAGCACCGGCACTCCCAGCGCGAACAGCTCCGGCGAGATGCTGGGCGCGCCCTCCTCGTAGCAGGAGGACGGGCCGCCCGACAGCACGATGCCGCGCGGCGCCATCTGCCGGATGCGCTCGAGCGGCAGGTTGAACGGGTGGATCTCCGAGTAGACGCCGTGCTCGCGGATGCGGCGCGCGATGAGCTGGGTGTACTGCGCGCCGAAGTCGAGGATGAGAATGGTTTCGCGAGGAGCCGGCGCCATGCGGCGAACCATAGCAAACCGGTCCGATCCGGGCGTACGGTACCTCGGTGGCCCGGCTGACCATCGCCCCCCCGACCGGCTGGCGGCTCACCTATCACCGCTTGCTGCAATGGGTCGGCTGCGCGATCGCAGGGCTCGCCATCGTCGCGACCCTCTTGCCCTGGCACGAGGTGCGCGATTCCGGCTTCGGCGAGGGGCTCGGCTGCGCGTTCATGCCTGACTGCCACGTCACGCCGACGCCGCGCGAGGTGCGGCTGGCCGCGCCGCCCCAGCAGGTCTGTTCCGGCCTCCAGCACGGCGGGATCTTCCTCATCGGCCTGCTCCTGCTCCTGATCGCGGCGCGGGTCGTCTCGCTGCGGTCGCCGCGCATCTGGTTGTCGGCGCTGGTCGGCCTCCACACCCTGGCGATCGTGATCGCCTTCCTGCTGGCGACGCTGCTCATGCACATGTTCGACCTCGTGACCGCGCGGCCCGGCTTCTACCTGGTCGTCCCGGTGACGGCGGCACTGGCGCTGATCGGCCTCGCCGATCTGATCTCGGTGTCCATCGTCTATCTCCGGCGCCGTCCGCCCGCACCATGAAGGAGGTGCGCGCCGCGCTCGAGCGCGTCGGGTTGCTCCTGCTCCAGGATGCGCGCCTGCCCAGCCTCGCGACCCTGGTCGCCGGCGGCCCGCTCAAGGGCTCCTGGTGGGGCCACCCGGCCGGCCGCGAGATCTTCCAGATCGCCAGCGCGCTCGAGGACGACGAGGACGTCACCACCGCCAAGCTGGTCGCCGGCAAGGTGACGTTCGTCCACCGCCGCCTGTTCGCCGCCCTGGCCGCCGCCGGCGGCGAGCGCGCCGCCTGGCAGATGCAGAAGCTCCCGGCGGCCGCCCGCGCGCTTCTCGCAGACATCGACCAGGCCGGCGCGCTCGAGGCCAGCGGCCCGGCGGTCAAGGAGCTCGAGCGCCGCCTCCTGGTCGCTGCCCACCAGGTCCACACCGCCAGCGGCGCGCACGCGACCGAGCTCACCACCTGGAAGCGCTTCCGCCGCGCCACCGGCACCCGCGTCATCACGGCAGCGCGTGGTCGCACCGAGCTGGAAGCGGCGGCCGACGCTCTCGGCGCTGGCCGCTCGCTCCTGCCCTGGTAACTATTCTAGTTGGCCAGCTTCTTGTGGGCCTTGCGGTAGGCCTTGGCGAAATCGCGGGTGCGCGCGCCGACGTCCTTCTCGATGTCGGCGGAGCTGACGCCGCCCCAGGCGGGGCGGTGGACGCGCGCCATGTAGCTCGCCTGCGCCAGGATCATCTTCTCGTAGTCGCCGCGCTTGAGGCGCCCGGCGTCGACCTTCTCCACCGAGTGCCGGTTCCTGACCAGGAACGGAGTGCCGTTGACGTCGATGGGGAACCAGTCGGCGGCGGCCGCGGTGCCCCAGAACGCCTTCTTCAGGCCGGCGAGCCGCACCGCCGGATCGCGTTCCTGTTCGACGCCCGACTCGGCGACGCCCGGGGTCGCGATCTCCTTGAGCTCGATCGTGTAGGCGTCGCCGCCCTTCTTGGGCTCGACCAGGAGCCAGTAGCGCGCCAGCCCGCCCGAGCCGCCCTGGGTCCGGATCAGCTCGGCGACGTCGAGGATCTTGAGCCCGGCGAGCTTCCGGTTGCCCGCCACCACTCGCTCGATCTCCGCGCGTTCGTTGGCGCGCGCCGGGCGCAGGCTCTTGTTCTTGTCGTAGCGGAACCGGTTGCCGCGCACCGTGCGCTCGAGGTCGTTCTTGGTCGTCTCCGTCCAGTCGGGTGCCAGGTCGGAGTCGATCTCCACGCCGCGCGCCGGATCGGCGACGGTCGCCGCGTACTGGGCGATCGCCTTGTCCACCAGCTTGCTCTTCTTGCCCTCGGCGAGGCGGAGCTCGGCGAAGTAGTGGGCGGCGTCGTCGTCGACGAAGCCGACCCCGCTGTCGTCGTAGTCGGTCATCCCGTAGACGGTCTTCTTTCCGACCTTCACGAAGCCGAAGTTCTCGCGGTGGGCGTCGCCGAACACCTTGCCGACCTTGGCGAGCCGCCGCTTCGGCGGCGCCTTGCGCGACAGCCGCCAGAAGATGCCGGCATACGATCGGACCAGGTTGGCCGGCGCCTCGAGCGCGACCGCGAACTTGGCGTTGAACTCACCGCGGGTGAGGGTCGGGCTGAGCTTCCTGAACAGGCTCCGCTTGCTGAGGAAGCGGCCCATCTTCTTGGCCGACTTGATCGGCTTCTTCGGCGCCGCCGCCGCGCGCGGCCCGCGGGCCGCCTCGGCCGTGCCGGCCGCGACGGTCAGCGCCGCCGCCAGCAGCAGTGCCGATTTCATCGCGGCACCGCCTGGCCGTCGACCACCTTGTAGGCGCCGGCCGGAATCATGACGGAGCGGCTGGTGCCGTCCGCACCGGTCAGGGTGATGTGTCCGCGTCCGGAGATGTTCATGTGCTTGTCAGGTCCGTTGGGGCGAAGCAGGCCGAGCTCACCGTCGAGCCCGAGCTTCTTCACCAGGTCGTCGCGCCGCGCCATCAGCTTCTCGGCGTAGAGCCGGGCGACCGGCCACGACTCGGCGCTGCCCGCCACCATCGCGATGATCTGGTGCTCGCTGAGCGCGCCGAGCTTGCGGGCGGCCCAGCGGGCGTCGTCGAGGGTGGTGCGGTCGAAGGCGTCGAGGGTGATGCGGTTCTGATCGTTGTGCAGCCGCTGGCCGCCGAGGTCGATGTTCACGTCCCAGGTCAGCGCGTTGGGCCCCCTCTCGGTCAGGAAGTGGGCGCCGGCGTCGCTCTGCACGTGCTCGATCTCGACCGAGCCGTCGTCCTTGACGTCGGCGTCGAGCCGGAGGTTGTTGAAGCGGACGTCGTCCCCCATGCCGAAGGTGGCCGAGATGATCGACAGCGCGCGCATCTCGCGGCGGTTGACGTTGCCCGGGTCGTCCGGGTGGAAGGGGCCGATGGACTCGCTGCCGCCCTCGCCCTTGAGCGCGATGTCGACCCCGTGCACGGTCACGAAGTCGATGTGGTCGAGCAGCGAGGGGTCTCTCCTGGCCTGCTCGAGGACGGCTGCAGCCTCGGCGCCGTTCACCAGCTTGCCGCGGAAGCGGACGTTCTTGATCTGGTTCCGCATCCTGAAGGCGGTGTGGCCGTACTTGCCGGGCCGCATTCCGAGCCGGGCCAGGAGCGAGCCCTCGCGCACCCGGAAGCCGACCTTCTGCTGGTGGTCGTAGGCGGCGATGACCGCGCGCGGGTCCAGCTTGAGCTCACTCACGTGATAGACCGGCGAGGCGTGGTAGCCGAGCGCGTAGTACAGGCGCGACGTGGCCGGCTCGGGGCTGAGC
>Ga0070698_100009709_pt1 | contig 10292 bp, 10 predicted proteins | sample KBSK1502metaG_FD_65477 | JGI IMG/M metagenome (GOLD analysis project Ga0070698, IMG submission 65477) | Corn, switchgrass and miscanthus rhizosphere microbial communities from Kellogg Biological Station, Michigan, USA - KBS K1-50-2 metaG | ecosystem: Host-associated > Plants > Roots >... | reverse complement strand
CTCGCCACGCAGCTCGCGGTCTTTGCGGTCCCGGCCACGTTCGACGGCCTGCGCTACTCGGCAGACAGCCGGTACGTGGCGCCGGCAAAGACGTGCCAGAAGAGCTTCAAGGCGAAGGGCACGATCAAGCAAGCGAGCAAGCTCCGGCCGTTCGCATCGTGCGTCGCCAACGCGGTGCTCTCGCTCCACCAGAGAGGAACCGCCGATGTCGAATGGATTGCCGTCGATCCGAACAAGCCGACGACGCTGCTCTTCTGGCACGTCTTTGCCGGCGCCACGTACCGGCTGTCTGCCGAGTAGCGCAGGCCGTCGAACGTGGCCGGGACCGCAAAGACCGCGAGCTGCGTGGCGAGCTCGGCAGCTTTCACATCGGGTGCCGCGGAATTGAGCCGCGCGATGGTGGCCATCAGCGGCGCCACACGCGTTTGGACCTTCGCGGGCGTAGGTGCATCAGCACGAGCGACGGGCAGCGCAGCGAGAAACGAGACGGCGAACACGAGACGAACCACGGTCGTCCTTTCCGAGAACGGCTTCACATCGATGACGCTGGGTGCGGGCGTCTTTTGCACCGCCGCATTCGGATTTCGCGTTATTTGTCCGCGTCATCCCGATCCTGGAGGAGGTCGTAGAGCTTCCAGCCCTCCGCGAGCGCGCCGGGCTTGTCGAGGTCGAGCGCGAGCGGTTTGCCAGGCACGACCTGCCTGAGCTCGAACCAGTAGTCGATCGCGCTCGGCTGGAACGTGCGCTCGATGAGGACCTCCTCGCCGCCATCGCCGTCGAGATCGACGGTGCCGACGAGCTGCACGTCGTTCGTGTCCATGTTGACGATCTCGAGCGGCTTGTTCGCGAGCCAGACCGCGATGCCGACCACCATCCGCTCGCTATCCTTCCTGAAGTCGACGATCGTCCCGACCGCGACGCGATCGACGTGGTGATCCCCGTCGACATCCGCCTCGAGCGCGCTGACCGCGAACCGTTCGCCCGTCGCCCACTTCGGACGCGGCGAGATCGCCCGCACGTGCTTGCGCAGCAGCTTGGTCTCGGTGTCGGTGAGCGTCACCGACCTGTGAAACACCACGGCGGAGCCGCTCGCCACAGCCGTTCCCGTCGGCGCGGCGAGCTCGACCGTTGCAACGTTGTCATTGCGGCTGCTCTTCACGCTGCCGATCTTCGTGACCTTGATCAACTCGCCATGTTGACCGCGCACCTCGCTGCCGACGAGACGGTCGAGCATGCGCTCGCACGTGTCGCGCTGCAGCGGGCCGAGCGTGCACGCGATCACGCGATAGCTCGACGTCGTCGGCAAACGCCCGAGCACCATGCCGGGTAGCGCGGTCGCGCCGGCGTCGAGCGGCGCGGCCGCAACGCGCGCGGAGCCGTCGTGCACGGGCGCCTTCGGCGGCGCGGCACTCTCGCCGCTCGAGCACGCCGCCGTCAGACCGACCACCAAGACCAGGTTACGCATCGTGCAGGATCTACGCGCGGAGCCAGCGGCCCATTCCGGCGCTAACGGTCGAGCTCGATCCGCGCGAGCACACAAGCGCCGCGATCAGCAGCGCCGCGACGAACGTCGGCTGGATCGGTTGCGTCCGCAACGACGCCGAGAGCCGACCAGCGAAACAGCACGGAGCAGATGAGCGCGATCGCGATCGCGTACGCGACGATCACGGCGACGACCGTCGACGTGCGTGCGCGGGCACCGTGAGCACGCGGGGCGCTGTCGGATTCGCCAACGCCGCGACGCACTTGCTCCAGATCTCGCGCGAGGCAAGCCGAGGACGCTGCCAGCTGACGGCGAGCTCGGCGAGCGCGGTCACGAATGCGCGCGTCACGTCGACGGCACCTTGCGGGTCCGGCAACTACCTAGCGCGTCGGTACCGCCACACACGAACGCATCGCGGAATGGATGTCGCCGTTACCGGCGAAGTTGGTGTTGTACGCGAGGTACGCCGTCGAGCCATCGGCGGAGAGTGAGTCGACCGAGTCATCGCCGATGGAGCTCAGCTCGGGCACGTGAACGAGCGGCCCGAACGGCAAGCCAGGCCCGTCTCGCTTCAGCACATAAACGTCGTGGTTGCCCGCTCCACCAGGTCGGTTGGAAGACACGTACAGCTCACGACCGTCGGGCGAAATCGAGACATGTTGAGTGTGATAGCCGACGAGCTCGGTGGCCGGAACGGTTATCTCGGTCGTGAATGACTCGGCGACTGTATTGCGCGTAGCGAGATGGATCAACGTATCGATCGACGAGCGCACGAAGAACAGCTCGAGCCCGTCGGTCGACAGCGACGCATTGAGCTCATCGGCTGCCGTGTCGAATACGGTCAGCGGTGTCGCTGGATCGAACGGGAGGCTCGGATCGTTGCGTGTCGCGATCATCAGGTGCATGTCCATCCCCGCCGGTTGGGTATCGAAAACGATGATGCGCTGGTCTGCGCTGAGCGACGGATTCGCTTCGCGGTCCAGCGTGTCGAGCTCGCTGACCGGCTGCGCCGCGGTGAATGCCTCGCTCGGCTCCGAGCGCCTCGCCACATAAAGGTCACCTCCGTCCGTGTAGACCACGTGGAAGTACAGCGCGCGACCATCAGCCGTGATCCACGCATGCCACTCCGGCTGCGCCGTGGTAACGGGGGCCGGCAGCACTTGCGGCTGCGAGAACGGTCCCCATTCGGCGCACATCGTCTGGCCGCTATCGTCGAGCACGGCGAATGCAATGCGACCGCATCCGCTTAGCGCTACTACGACGGCGACTCGCCACACCGGAGCATCATATCGCTACGCGCGCGGCGCGCCGACTGCCTGTCGACGGTCAGATCGCTCGTCGAGGGCATGTTCGAAGTCGCGGTCACGGTCACGGCGTTGCCGTTCATCGGATCAGCACGCGGAAGTAACCCTCACTCCTCCATGCAGAGAAAGTGGAACGTGCTATCGCACGCGTTCGAGCTGTTCCGCCACATCTCGAGGCGATTCGCTGTTGCCGAAACGCCGCGCGTCCCTGCATTGGAGGCGGCGACCGACGCCCAGTCGACGCACGTGTCTGCAAGTAGCGACGCCGCGTCGGGTGCCGTCGACACACCGGTCCAGAAAGCGACATTGTCGTATGTGCCATCGGCGTGCTGATTGACGACGGAGTCGTAATCTCTGGCCCCACTGAACATGTCGCTCGCGGCAGCGATCAGCGTGCCGTCGACGCGCACCCACGATCGAGTGTCGATCGTGAACCTCGACGCGATCGTGGTCGTGGTCGTTGCCAGCGCTACCTTGTACATGCCGGGTAATCCCGCGGTGCTTGCCTCGGTCGCGCATATCGCGTCGGCGTTCGTGACGTTGATCGCGGTGCTTCGGTTCATGCGGCTGACGAACGCGATCCGGCCGGCGACGCTTCGCGGCACGACGGTCGCGACGTGCCCAACCTCTAGACAGACAAAGCGCCTTGCGAGATCGCACGTCTGGATGTTGCCGCCGGCAAACGTCGCGTTGAGCACACTGTTGCCGTCGCCGTCCTGTGAGGCGCTGTTGCTAATCCAGCCGACGCAGTTCGCGCTGGGACTGGCGCGCGGATCAGTGCCGGTCCACGTCGATGTGCCCGAGAGCAAAGCCCCGCTTGCGGTCTGATTGGCGGTGCCAAAAATCGCGAGGCTGTCGAACATCGACGCGGGTGTGTCGCCGATCGGCGTGCCGTCGACGCGGACCCAGCCTCGCGAACCCTCGATTCTGTCACGTGCGCTCGTCGTCGCATCCGACACGAACGCGATGAATGTACCGGTCAGTGACGCCAGCCGGGCTTCGTCAGCACACACTTGGTCGGCGAATGCGACTCCGCCGAAGTTCCCTGCCGTCAACGTGTCGGTGATGAAGATCCGATTCGGTACGTCATTTGTTGCACCGTCGAACGACACGTCGAACGACAACCGCCCACAAGCCGTGAGAATTAACATCGCGGATCGCAGGCGCACCACCATAGCCAGAGTAGCCGAATCGGCCGCTGATGCTGACCGTACGCGGTTCCAGAACCAGCTCGCGCATCTGCGACTGACGGACGTCACCGCGCGGTGCGGTAGCCGGGTACGATCGGTGCGTGGATCCCGACGACACCGTCCCGAGGCACCTCAACCAGCTGTTGCCGACGACGCGACCGCAGGAGGCTGCAGCCGCTTGAAGCGCCTCTCGCTCGTGCTCGTCGGCTGTGGTCGGATCGCCTTCGATCCGCTCGGCGATGGCAGCCTCGTCAATGGCGATGCATGGCCACCCGCCGCGTTCGAGCTCGCGCCGGGCGGCGGCAATACTTGTGCGCGAACGATGGCGGGTGACGTGTGGTGCTGGGGCCGCGGCGATCAGGGCGGCACGGGCAGCGGCATCACGAACGACACGGGCACGCCGGTGCGCTTTGGCCTCGCTAAACCGGCGCTATCGATCGAGACGAGCGACGCAGGTTCGTGCGCACGCACGAGCGACGGCGGTGCGATGTGCTGGGGCTACAACGACCTCGGCCAGCTCGGCGTCGGCGCACCGGGAATCACGTTGCCGGCGCCGATCACGGGCATCACCAATATCGTTCAGATCGCGATCGGCCGCAGCTGCGCATGCGTGCGTACGGCTGCCGGCGGCGTCGCATGTTCCGGCGCAAACTTTTGCCTTGGCGATGGCTCGACGGGAGATCGCTCGACGTTCGCTCTGATCCCGGGCCTTGCTCCGGCATCATCCATCACGAGCGGCGACGATCACGCGTGCGCGCTCCTCGAAGGCGGCTCCGTCACCTGCTGGGGCATCAACGCTTTTGGCCAGCTCGGCGACGGCTCGATGACCGACCGCCCGACAGCGGTGCCGGGCCCGATCGGCCCCTACGAATCGATCACGGCCGGCGACACGAACACCTGCGCGCTGCGCGGCGGCACGATCGATTGCTGGGGCAGCAACACCGAGGGCGAGCTCGGCGACAACACGCTGACGATGCGACCGACGGCGGCGCCCGTCGCGAACATCACGACCGCCATCAAAGTCATCGGGCTTGCAAATTCGAACTGCGCGCTGCTTCGCGATCGCACGGTGTGGTGTTGGGGATCGAATAGCTCCGGCGAGCTCGGGATCGGATTGGCCAGCCCGCTGCAGCTCGCGCCGGTCCGGCTGTCGCTGACCGATGTCGTCGACATCGCCGCGCGCACGGGACCTCACGTCTGTGCTGTCACGAGCGATGGCCAGGTGTGGTGCTGGGGCAATAACATCCACGGCCAGATCGGGCAGGGAAGCGTCGGCGGTCTGATCGACATCCCAACGCGTGTCATCGGCCTGCCGTGATCGATATGGTAAGACGCAGCCATGCCCGAGCAACGTTTCGACGCCAAATGAGGTGGCTGTTCGCCGTGGGCCTCGGCGGTTGCGCGAACGTACTCGGGCTGTCCAGCATCGAGCCGCCGCCTGAATGCCCACTCACGTATCAGACGATCGAAGGTGGCGGGCCGGTCAGTTCCTATCGTTACTTTCAACGAGCCGTGACGTGGGCCGAGGCGGAAGCGGATTGCGAGAACGATGCTCCTGGTGACACGCACCTCGTCGTATTCGACAGCACCGACGAGCTTGTCGCCGTGCGCCAGCTCGTGACCGACGTGACCTCGTACAACCTGTTCGTCGGTTACGCGCGGAACTTTGGCGACGATCCATTCGTGTTCTATGCCGTGACGGGCGAAACGGTCGAGTCGGGGACGCCCGAGTGGTATCTGTGGCAGGCGGGCGAGCCGAACAACTTTAACGGCATCGAGACCATCACGTTCATCGAAAGTGTCGCCACGATGAGAGACGGCGAGCCGACGCGAACGGAGCGCTACATCTGTGAATGCGACGGCCGGCCGGTCACGCGCACGTTCCAGCTCCAGTGAGACACCTGGCGTTTAGTTGCCGCCGTCGGGTGTCAGCTGTGCGAGTATGCCACCCCATCGCGGGCGCGGAAGCGTTGTCGCTTCAATGGTCCACGACGCGGTGTCGTTGCTCGACCATACGTCGCCACCGTCGCTGCCGCCAATGAGATACAAGCGATCCACGAAGCACCCGAGCGCGGCGTAGGTGCGCCGCGCCGGCAGTGCGCCGCCTGTGGTCCACGTCAGCGCGTCGCGCGATGTGAATGAATCTTGGAGGTTGCCGACCGAATCCGTGCCGCCGGCGATCGTGATGACGCCATCGCGCATCGTGGTCGACTGAAACTCTCGTTGCGAGGGCAATGAGCCGATGTTGGTCCAGTTTCTGCCGTCGGCGCTCGCATACTCGGTGTCGTAGTACGCGCTGTCATCGTGCCCACCCATGTACAATAGACGATCGTCAAGCACGACGAGCTCACCGCCGTGGAAAAGCGACGGCAGCGTGCTCTCGCGTTGCCACGTCGTACCGTCGGCGGTCGACCACACGCCACCTGGGTTGCCATGACCGCCGATCACCCACAGCCGATCGGTAAAGCCGATCGCTGCCGCATCGGTGAGCGCGACGGGGAATTGACTCGCATCCGTCCAGCTGACGCCATCGCGAGACGCCCAGACGTTGGATTGTCCGATCGCGCCGCCGTCTGTGCTGCCGCCGATGAGCCAGAACGCATCGTGAAATACTGCACCGGCAGCATTCACGCGTGCATCGGGCAACGAGCCAATCCGCGTCCACGTCAGCGCGTCGACACTGCGCCAGACCTCGTTTGTTGGCACCGAATTGTACGTGCCGGAAATCCAGAACATCGCGTTGCCAGCAGTCGTGATCGTCGCGGTCGTCGTGCATCCGACTGCATCGGACGCGGTGACGACAGTCGTCGATCGACTTGCGGGCGATACGAACGTAACGCCATCGGCAAGCAGCACGCCTGGGCCGCTTAACGTGAACGTCACCGCGCCCGTCGCACCGCTCGGCTGCAGAGCGAGGCGCGAGCTCAGGTTGACCTGTGCATCGGCAAGCGTGAAGCCAGCGCAATCGCCCGGATCAAATGCGATGCGCCCGCATCCGAACGCGAGCAGCGACAACATCACGCGGACCACTTGCCGATCTTAGCAATGTCGCGCGGGGCTCCGTTGAGGGAATGGCGACGCACGAGGCGGAACTGCGACTGCGTGCCGTGCGAGAAGCGCTCGCGTACGAATGAGCGGAGCCACTTGTCGTCCCAGCTTGTAGTATGGGCCAGATGGGCGAGACAGCGGACGACGATGACCACGACGGCTCTCGTGGTTCGAAGATCGCGACGCGTCTCGATGGCCCGCAACGCCAATCCACTAATCATGGCCAATTCGCGGCGGCGTTCGCTGCCATCGACGAGGCAGAGCCCTCGCCAACCTCGACGTACCGGTACGTCACCGCCCACCTACTACATCGGGCGCGCGCAAGAAGCGCGGGGGCGAAGGCCGATGCTGCGAAGAGCTACGCGGCGTTTCTAGCGATGCGCCCCGATGCGCAGCACGAGATGATGGTCGATGACGCGACGAAGCGCCTCGCTGCGGTGCGGTAACGGTGGCGTGCCGACCGTCGTTGGGCACGAGCGAGACCGCCTGCCGGTGAGGTGCGTGATCAAATTCAGGCCGCTTTGATCGCTCGCGATCACTTGCGGACGATCGATACCTCGCCGCCGGCAAGCTCGGGAGGGGTGTCGAGCCAGGGGTCCATGGCCGCGTCGGCGAAGAGCTGGCGTCGCAACCACGCGACGTCGAGGCGCCGCGTGACCGTGCGCGCGAGCTCCGGCGCCGCACTGCCCGGCGAACAAAAGCCGCACAGCCCGCAGGAGGGATCATCGACCCAGTCCATGTGGTCGGCGCCGTTCACCGTCATCGCGAACGCCGGAGATTTTGCCGCCGCGTAGAACGACTGAAAATTATCGGCAGCCGGTGCGCACGGCATGCCGCTGCCGCCGCCGTTCGTGGTCTCGCCGACGGCCGCGATCGCCGCACCGATGCCACCCATCAACTCGGGCGCCACCGATGGATTCGACGAATCGACCGGATCCCACGCAACGATCGCACGCACGCGCGAATCGAGCGACGCAGCGTAGTAGCTCCCCGATCTTGACGAGCTGCACGAACTGGAGAGTAGAGAGTTCTAGTTTCTAGTCAACGGTCCACGGGTCCGTGGGGTCGAGCCCCGCGTGGGGCATGAAGCCACTCGCGACGCGGCTTCACGCATCGAATTCGACGTTGAACGGCGTGTCTACCGTCCGGCACACGCAGCGACGAGCAGCATGACGCTCGCGCGTCAAGCGTGTTGCCCCCCCGCGGTCCACAGCGGGCGATGCGTGAACAGAGCGACGGCAACCACGATCAGCCATGGCACGAGATCGAGGATGCCACCGGTGACGAGCAGCGATTTCCCTGTCACTTGCGGCTGTAGCAGCATGAGGCTCGCGGTCAGACTCGTGTGCATCAAAATGCCGATCAGCAAGCTTTGGGTGCGTTCGTAGACCCAGACCATCAGAATGCGAAACGCCGTCAGGCCGACGACGACCATCACGAGCTGCAGCGCGAGATACGGCATGAACTCGAACGCGCGCGCCCCGAGCGTTTCCGGCAGCACGTGCCAGACGCCCCACAGAAAGCCGAGGATGAAACCGGTCGCGAGCGGACTGTGGCGTCGCAGCAGCGTCGGCGTCGCAAAGCCTGTCCAGCCGAGCTCCTCGAAGATGCCGGCAGACAGCGCGACGATGATGCCTTGCACCAGCAACGACGCTTTGTCATCTGCAGTAACGATGTTGGGGAGAAGCTCGGGCGAGCCGATCGACAATACGAACGAGGTTGCGACGTAATAGAGCGGCGCGATGAGCAGCGCGGCCGCGTACCAGCGCGCACTGACGCGCCATGCAAATAGCCGCTTACGAAACTCGCGTAGTCCGCGCCGGCCGCCAACGACGGCGGTCATCACGAGCCCAGCGATCGTCGGTCCGAGTACCAGCGGCGGCACCCAAACGTAGCTAAGAAACACTTCTTTGCTCGCGAAGACGTTCGTCGGTCCGACGATGGCGAGAATGCCACCCCACGAGATCGCGAACGTCAGCGCGAAATAACTAAACGCTGGATGCCGAACAAGCGTCTTACGCAGCATGACGATGCTCCCTGGTTAACTCGGTTTCGCGATCGCCCTGCGTTATCGATCGCAACCTTTGCGTCGTCACGAGCGCGATCACGCCGACGATGAGCCACGGCGCGAGCGCGAGCGCGACACCGATCACCAGGATCGGCGTACCGGTCACGATTGGCTGCAGGATGAGGGTGCTCGCGGTGAGGCCCGTATGCAGAAGAATGGCGATGAGCAAACTTTGCGTTCGCTCGTAGACCCAGACCATCAAGACACGAAAGCCGGTGAGGCCGACGACCGCCGTTGCGAGATCGAGCGGCAAGTAATCGAACACTCCGTGCGCGTTGGCTCCCCAGATCTTCGGCAGGATGTGCCATGCGCCCCACAGGCTGCCGACGATCAAACCGGTGATGATGCCTTTGTACCGACGTAGCAGCGCCGGTACTGCGAAGCCGGTCCAGCCAAGCTCTTCGACAATCCCGGCAACGAGCGCGACCGCAATGCCTTTGGCGACGAAGGTCGTCGTGTCGTCGGCGGTGAAGATGCCAGGCATGAATTGCGGCGAAAACGCCGCGAATGCGAGGCCAACTGCCATGAAGTAGAGCGGCGCCGTGAACAGCGCAATCGCGTACCACCACGGAGCGACGCGCCAACCCAAGCGCAAGCGCCCGCCACTAAGCAACGTGATGACGATGCCCGACACACTGGGTCCGAGCACGATGAACGGCAGCGCGATCGGGAACAGTCGTTCGAATTCTTGTGGCGTACCGGCAAGGTGCGTGGGGCCCGCAACGAGGATCAGGCCACCCCACGAGATCGCGAACGTCAGTATGAAGTAGCTCGACGCCGGATGCCGTCTGACGAAGCCCCGCATATCCGCCAGTGATGCATCGGATATGCCCGGCACTTGCGCCGCGTGCAGCGCAGCGTCACGACTCGCTGCGGATCTGAATCAGAGATAAGAAGCGGATGTTGATGTTCTCCGCGTAAATCGCCTAGCTCGTCACCCATGATCGCGGGGCGCGCTCATCTCGTAGCTCAGCCTGCCGCTACCGCCCGCGAGGCGATCCGGCATCGGCGCGAAGCCCGCGGTCATGAATGGCATCCCCATGCCAAACATGTACGTGTACCTGACTAGCGCCATCGTGTCGTCGTCGAAGATCTCGCAATAGTAGAGCGCTGCGTCGGCCGACCGACGGAACATGATCGCGAACAGGTGCTGGCCCGGGGCCGCGGTGCCCGCGACCGCGCCCACAACGATCGTGTCA
>Ga0070698_100009708_pt1 | contig 10292 bp, 10 predicted proteins | sample KBSK1502metaG_FD_65477 | JGI IMG/M metagenome (GOLD analysis project Ga0070698, IMG submission 65477) | Corn, switchgrass and miscanthus rhizosphere microbial communities from Kellogg Biological Station, Michigan, USA - KBS K1-50-2 metaG | ecosystem: Host-associated > Plants > Roots >... | reverse complement strand
GTGTGCCTGTTCGCCGCATGGGTCTGGATCACGCTTCATTTTTCCTACTCCAGCGGCGAGCGCGCCGGCTATGTCCAAAAGATTTCGAAAAAGGGTTGGTTATGCAAGACGTGGGAAGGAGAATTGGCGATGAGTACCTTCCCCGGCACCGCTCCGCAGATTTTCACCTTCAGCGTCCGCGACGATGCCGTAGCCGAGAAAATCGAAAATGGTGCTGGGCAGCGGGTCGCGTTATCGTACGAGCAACACAAAGGGGTACCTGGCAGTTGTTTCGCCGAAACTGAGTATTTCATTACCGCCGTGCGACCGATAGGTCCGTGAAGCGCATTGCCCACATCGATCCCAAGCGATCGGCGTCGAGAATTGGCCACGGCTCGCGCTATGCTTCAGTTTGCGGGCTCACGGTACTGTAACCTAAGGACGTGTAGTTGACAGCCGAGTGGTAGTAGGCGGTTCCAAAGTCGGCGAATTCTCCGCAGATTACGTACAACACCGCCCATAACGCGATCTCCATCAGGTGCGCGGCCAACGCGTACAATATGGCCAGGGCAACGATGCCCATGTCAATCCAGAAGTCCGTGCCTGCGCGGCCGAGTTTTGTTTCGCGGCGCACGAAGTTGACCGTCGCGCTTAGCGGGAGCGCGTGAACCATGATCGTGCATATGACGGCAACCACGCCAACCACCAATGGAACCAGGATCGCGATGCGATGAATTTGCATCATGCTCCCGCCGGGAAATGCATAATCTAATAAATACATTTGGGACTCGCGGAGGTGAAGCGCCGCTCTATATACCGGCGAAACGCAGGCGACCGAACACCTCCCCTTACTCTGGCCGAATGGATGCCTGAATCGGAAAAAGGATTTGTTTCCAGACCGCCAACAAATCAGACTACTGGCCCGCTACGGCGGCCCAACGGCTCTTGAAATTTCACTCGCGTTCTCCGGTTCCGTTGGGAAAAATCTACGCCAGACGACCCGCAAGGCGGCGACAATCGGCACGGAAAGGTAGATACCCACGATTCCCCCGACTGCGCCTCCAACCATTACTGTGAAGATGGCCAGCAGCGGATGGATCTCCAATTCGTGGCCCTTGACGCGTGGGGCAATCCAGTAGTCCATCGTCACCCGCCACAAGCCAAGCAGCGCGGCCATCCAAATCCAGTGGGCGTGCATTATGAGCCCAACCGTGGCAATGATAGTCAACGCCGTAATCCAGCCAGCGACGGGAATAAATTCCAGCAGCCCGGCCATGAGCCCCAAAGCGAGCGCGTGGCGGTAGCCCAGGAACAGCATCGCGATGGAACAATAAGCCAGCGACAGCACAGCAAGGATGACCTTGGCCCGGATGTAATGGCGCAGCATGTTGTTCAGATCGGTGGCCAAGGCGCGGGCTTCGCCGTAGGTTTCCTTGGTAGACAGGAGGCGGATGACTCCGTTTGCGAGGTTTTCGCCGCCGTTCAGGAAAAACATGGCGAGGATTGGAATCAACAGAAGTCCGCCAAAGACAACCGACACGAATTGCCTTACAGATTCCACCACACCGCGGATTGCCTCGCGGCGTTGTTGAAGGAAGGCTTTTGCGCGTTGCGACTGGGCCTCATCCCAGCCGTTCCGTTGCCCCATGGACACAGCGATATCACCCGAATAGACGTTTTCCATGATCACCGGGGATTCCCGTATGAGCCGCCCCGCGCGGGGCACCAATTGCGGCGCCAGGCCGTGAACAGTGAGCCCAAGAAGAATGAGCAGCGCCAAATAGGCTTCGGCGACATGCGGCCCTCTGAGATTTCTGAAAAACAGAGAATGGCGCTGCAGAAACCTCACAATTGGATTGATCAGGTAAGCGAACAAGATAGAGAAGGCAAAGATTACGATGACGGCGCGAGCGATATAAACTATTGCCAGCGCCACTGCAAATAGCAACGTCGTCAGCAGTACGTTCAGGGTGCGGCGATCGGGAAACGCCATAGTTATCACCTGGAGATCAACACTATTCGCTTTGGGACTCCAGTTTCTGCTTGATGGAAGCCAGGGCCTTCGCCAGCGAGGAACGCGTCTTATCCACTGCGACTTTGCGCACAATGCCCCCCTTGAAACCCGTTAAACCTGCCTGCTGCGATCCCTTCAGGGTAATCAGGTAGAAGCCCGGATGATCCGGGTGTTGTGTGTCCTTGACGCACACTGTCAGGTCCAGCGCAGTTTCGAAGTAGTGACTCGCGTAAAGCTGCTTCACGGCTACGGCGTACGCAGGCTCTTGCGGTGACTTGCCTTGATAGACGATCGCCTGCACCATGCGAAGGGTCGGCTTCAGTCCAAAATTCACCTTCTCCCAATAAAATTGGGATTCGATGTCGCTGGTCTCCGCCTTGGGATAATTGAGCAGGTATTCGCGCAATTTGGGCAAGTACACCGGGAGCGCTTTGGATCGGTTCAGCAAAGACGCAAACGTCTCTGCTACAACCGCCGGATGGTTCTTGTCCCGGTAAGTTCCCAGTGCAGTGTTGCCCCCTTGTTTGTAATTCAAGAGAGCCTGCAGGGCCATCTGCTGCGCCAGATGATTCGCTTGGTCAGCCGCGTCGGGCGCGGACCAGTTCACCGAGCGTTGGAACTCTTCCATTGCTTCAGTGGGCAATTGCACCTCGCAGTGGCCGGCTTTGCAATTTTTCAACTGCTTGAAATCTTCCTCGTCGAGAGTGAATTCGCTGAGATCCGCAAGTTGCGGCGGGTCGCTGAACTTCCGGAGCGCGAGGTAGCTCGGCAGCTTGCGCATCGCGTCTATGTCCGACGCGAATTTGAGATAACGCTCCGGAGTCGAATTGATGTACACCGAACCCGACACAAACACCTGATCCGCAGTCGGGGCATCCAATATCTTCGCGACTGCTTTTCCCTCCCGAATTTGACGAATTTGATCGTTATTCAGACCGACGAACTCGCGAAAAAACTTATTCGGCTCGGCGGAGTTGTCCGTTGCCTGAATTCCGCTTCTGCTTAGAGGAAAGAGAAGTAAGGGGAGCAGGGCCAGACCCGGAGTTCTTCTGCGCATGGAACACCCTCCGCTACTAAGTACCGCTTCGTGTTACCCAAGCGAGGCGAAGTAGACAGGCGGGAATGCTTGGAGCATCTGCCGGATGCCGGCCGATGGGGACCCGGGCTTAACTGCATCCACTGACGACTGCATGACTAGGAACTCGCAAAGGTGGGCCTGTCGTGCTGTCCGTAGCGACTGTACTTATAAACCTGCGGCTCCAGTGTGTCAACGGTTGCGGTCAATTGGCGAGCGCCTAGACAAAACGTATCGTAATTTCAAAGGGACTTCCAGAAAAAAAGGACTATCCACGCACTCCACAATGAATCGAATGGTGGTAGGACTGGGTGATGGCCTTGAAGTACGGCATGCTGGTAAGCGGCCGGCCATGTCACGACTGCAGCGATCCTATCTCCCTCCACCACGATGATGGCATTTTCAATAGCAGGTCCACCCGTACCGTCTATCAGTCTGCCGGCCTTTGTGACAACGTGCTGCGCAAAAGTAACCTGCGGTGCGACGGCAAGGAGTCCGGTAATGTAATTTCACTTTGTAAAGACTGTGCTCACGATCGTCCCTCTTTTAATTCCAGAGTTGGTCAATTTCTTGTTAAGTATCGGGATGCAACCGCACGGGCTCCTCAGAAAGAAAGTCCCAGAGAAAGGATGCCCATCCGGAGGATGTGCTTTGGCGGGTCTTTGAATTGCTGCGCCCTTCACATCCTTCTTGTGGTGGCCATTTTCTGAAGGATTGATTCCAGGGCGTGGTGGTCTAGGAATGTCCAAAACTATGGAGGAAACCGTTTTGGTAGCCTGCTCCGATTGCGCTGTCGCTGTCTCCCGTTCGCGTGTTGATCCGCGTGCCAGGAGCAAGTTGGCAACGTTGACGCATGCAACCAACACGACGAAGCTGACCGCCGCAAGCAACAGCCATAAGTTCCTGACGAAGTCTGGCCCCAGGAAGTTGTTATGCAGCGGTTCGACGCTCACGGTCCGGCCTGTGTTCGAAGACGGGAACTGTTGTGCCAGGCGGGACGCAATGGCGTTCATCTCCTGTTGCGCAGTCAGCTACGATCGAAGATCCAGCAACGGTTTTACGGCGGGCGCCCACTACACTTGGAGCGCGTTCATCGAACGTCAATGGGTTTGCCGGTTATCTTGCTGCGATCGGGCCTCGGGACGTCAAGAACAATCACCGACACGCATCGATTTCCGTTTCACGCGCTTCATGGCGCGTAACCTTACCCTCGAGGCGGTCGGCTACCTCCGCAAAAGCTCTGGCATCGCCCTTTCTGATCTTTCTGGCCATCGCCTTTGCGGCTGCCATCGCTTCCTTTGGATTGGAGTAAAGAGCTTCGAGCGCCTCGGTTAGAGGCTTCCCCTTAGGCCGCCCACCAGCGTTGCCCTTCCACTCCGCTCCCGGCTTAAAGGGTTTCAGGTTAGCCAGACTCTTGGGGGTTTTTCTCAGTTTTCATCACAGTTCTGTGTGGCAATCTCTCTTTTTGCTCGCGCGTGATGGTCATGTCGTCCGGGCGCACCCGGGAGGCGATACGTCGACATTAATCTCCCCCTAGCCGATCTCGATGCGACGATCGGTGCAGACATGTTCAGCCAAAATTGAAGCAGTCTTCGAGATGACGGGACTCTAATCTGCGACCTCTGCCCTGACAGGAACTAAGCAATGGAAAACCAGCGACTTACGAAGTGCTTTAGGAGCATTCGGTAGGGTTTGGAACAATCAGAAACAACTTATTGTTGCCGTGTTGTTCCCACGTCGGACGCCGTGAGCCTGGGCCTTGCTATTTCTCAAACCTCCGACCGAAGCGCTTCGATAGGATCGAGGTTCGCCGCCCGCATCGCCGGGTAAATTCCGAAAAAAAGTCCAACACCCGTGGACACCGTAAGGGACAAAACCACGGCGCTCATTGGCGTGCGCATCGGAATCGATGTCGCGTCACGTCCCAAAGCCACAACGCCATAAGCCAGGGCGATCCCAATAATCCCGCCGACCACCGCCAGCAGTGCCGACTCCGTCAGGAACTGCAAGATGATGTGTTTTTTTCTCGCGCCCAGTGACCTACGGATTCCAATCTCTCGCGTTCGCTCCGTGACGCTCGCCAGCATGATGTTCATGATCACGATGCCGCCTACGACCAAAAACACTGCGGTCAATCCCATCGCCACTCCGAACAGGTTTCCGGTCAGCGATTCCCATAGCGCCATGATCGAGTCCGATCCCAAAACGGCGAAGTTATCCTGGGCGCTCCATGGCAGGTGGCGCGACGCGCGTAGCAACATCCGTACTTCATCTTTCGACGCGTCGATCGTTTCCGTGTTCTGTGCCTGTACGAAGAGGGTCAGCGAATCCCATTGTGTGCGCCATTCTTTGTAATAGGTCCCCAGCGGAATCAGCATATAGTTGTCCTGCGAGATACCGAAGGCGCTCCCGATCGGCTCCGCCACTCCCACCACTTCGTAGGTGTGCATACCAGCGCGGATGGTCTTGCCGATCGGATCCACGTTTGCGAAAAACTTCTTCGCTACGTCCACCCCGATAAAGCAAATCGGTGAGCGGTGCAAATCATCGGCTTCAGTAATGTAGCGTCCGGAGGCAAGACCAATGTTGCGCAGTTCGGCGTAATCCGCGGTCGCGCCCGTCAGCTTCGTGTTTTCTAGCAGGATGTTCCCGGAACGCACGTCGATGTTCATGTAGCCCGCGGCAGCCATTCGCCTGGCGGTCTTCACGTTGTCTCGGAGCCATTCGAATTCTTCCAGCGTCAGCACTGGCCGCTTTTTCGCCTTCACCCATTGGTCTTCGCTGGTGATGATTCCTAACCGGTCGATCAGGAATACGTTTGCGCCCAGATTGGCCACGCGTTCCGAGACGTAAAAATTCAGCCCAGTCACGACGCTCATTACCGCCACAAGCGTGGTTACCGCCAGGATGATCCCTAGCAGCGTCAGAAAACTCCGCAGCTTGTGCGCGCGCAGCGCGTCCAACGTCACCCGGAGCGTCTCAATCGTCGTGACGGCTGCGGCGCGAAACCTCTTCCGGGCAATTACCTGGCGTTTCGCCGTGCCGGGTACCGCCTGCGGGATACTAGTCGTCAGACGGTCAACCGGAGCGACATCCAAAGCAAACGGCAGGCATGCAGCTGCGTCCAATCCATTCGCACCGCCAACCATATGTCCCGTCATAGATTTCGTCGAGCGCACCCGGAACTGGTTCACGCGCCCGCCGACCAAGCTGTCAGGCGCGGTGGGGTCGATCATGTCTGCGCGGGGCGTAGAGGTGTGGTCCGGATTTACGCAGCAAGTATCGTCGAGTGTGACCTCCACATCGTTCAGCGCTATTTTCAGCCGATACACACCATCACCGGCGTTCTCGAGATGCATAAAGTCATGGGTGTCATCGGATGTTACGTTGTAGATGATTTCTGCCAGAATTTCAGCGTTCCGCTCTTGTGCGTGCTCCAGGGACTCCAAGAGGAACTCGTCGCGCTGGGGATCAAGTGGCTGGGTCTCGTTCGCTGGATCGCCATTCCAAATCAGCAGGTCTTCCATCAATGCCACCTTCCAATATCCATCGGCGGAATTTGTCCGCTTGATCAGGACGAAAATTGTTAGCTCATGTCTAGGCGAAGTCAAGCTGTAAGGATTCCCCAAGGCGAGTGCAGACAGGTGATCGATGCCAAAGTCCAACGAACTAGGAGAAACGAATTTGTATTCTAGGCTAGGGGCTGGCTGACGTTCCCTGTGCTGATGGCTTGGGCGATGGCGAAGGTGAGACTGAGGTCTATCATGATCTATCCACTCACCTGGACTGGCCATTGTGCCATTCACGCTCCCCGGTGAAGTGATCTCTGGAGTCTCGATGCGCATTAGCCCGACGTCGATCAGCTGAGCTGTATCGCTGGGCAGGGTTACCCCGGCCAGAAAAGATTGATCACCATTTCTACGCTCTTCATGCTGAACGTGTTCCGTTCCATGTGCGATTTAGCGTTGATTTGGAGCGACTCGATCCGTCTGACACAATGCCCCGCGGATTTTCCGCCCGCCGAAGGCGCAGCCAGTTAAGGCAACGCCTAGCAATGGCTCTTCTTCACAGGCACGTAGACCGTCAGCCCCGCCCATTTGGCGCAACCATACTCGTGGCTTCGGGAGATGCAACAGTGCTGCGGAACTCATCGTGCAGCACTCGAGATGCGGTTCTACAACGAATAGGACCATCGCCTCGAGGCACGAGCGTGAGTTGAAGACCCTCAAGAATTTCGTTCGCGAGTCTTCCAAGCGCGTCACGAGTTTTTCAGCTTGACATGGATTTTGCACTGGATGTAGAAAGCGGTTCTCTGCCAGTTCTGCCCGGCTTGCTGCAGCCCCAGCCCTAGTTTTGGATTGAATTTGTTGGTTTGCCCTATCGAAAACATTCAGTTGACTCCCTTTGGTGGTGGAACTAGAAGAAGGACAAACGCTGGTTGCTCCGGGGCCCGAGATGACAGTTCGAGTGACGGAAAATGCGGATGGAGCACCTGGAAGTATTCGGTGCAGTATGTTCGCAGCGGCGCAGGTCTGAGCACCGGCGTCGTGTACCCACTTGTTAACTGCTCTCGTAACGCAGTGTCGATATTTTTCTTACGAGAGGAAATCATGAAAAATATATTGGTATTTGGCGGAGCAGGTTTCATTGGATCGAACCTGTCCAAGCGTATTCTGGATGAGGGTCATTTCGTCACGGTTTTCGATTCACTTGTGAGGCCAGGCAGTGAAAAAAATCTTGATTGGTTGGAGCAGTTCGGCAGCGGACGACTCAAGTTTATCAGAGCAGACATCCGTGATTTTGCGGCCGTGCGGGCTGCCGTCCAGAGTGCCGACGAAATCTACCATCTGGCCGCGCAAGTGGCTGTGACTACATCAGTTGAGGACCCGCGAGCGGATTTTGAGGTCAACGCGCTTGGTACGCTCAATGTTTTGGAAGCTATTCGGATCAGCGGCAAGCGGCAACCTACAGTCTTCACATCGACGAACAAGGTATACGGGGCACTTGAAGACGTCGAGACTGTCGAAACACCCGGTCGCTATGAGTTCCGCGATCTGTTTGGGGGTGTCTCGGAATCTCGACCGTTGGATTTTCATTCACCTTATGGCTGTTCCAAGGGCGCTGCTGATCAATATGTACGGGATTACAGCCGGATCTATGGGCTCCCTACAGTAGTATTTCGAATGAGCTGCATTTACGGTCCGCGTCAGTTTGGCAATGAAGATCAAGGCTGGGTGGCACACTTCATCATTGCAGCACAGACCCGCCAGCCGCTGACGATTTACGGTGATGGCAAGCAGGTTCGCGATGTTTTATTCGTGGACGACCTGATCCGAGCGTTCCGCACCGCCGTGGAGAAAATCGACGTGACTGCAGGGCAAGTCTTCAATATCGGCGGCGGGCCGTCGAATACATTGTCGGTTTGGTCCGAATTCGGCAAGTATTTGGCAGCACTGAAGGGGAAGGAGATCACAGTGCGTTTCGATGCTTGGCGCCCCGGCGATCAGCCCTGTTACGTGAGCGACATTCGGAAAGCAGAGCGGGTGATGGGGTGGCGTCCCGAAATGGACAAGATTACAGGAGTGAAGTGCCTGTGGAATTGGGTGCGATCCAACTCTAGTCTCTTCGGCAGGCCCAGCGTAGAAGTTCTGGCGGAACGGCCGAAAGCAGCTGCCGCTGGTGCAAACCAATGAAGGTACTCGTCACCGGAGGAGCCGGTTTTATCGGCTCACATGTGGCCGAGGGCATGCTCAAGGTTGGGCATCGGGTCGTCATTATCGATAACGAGTCGACGGGGAAGCGGGCAAACGCTCCGAGCGATGCTGTTTATTTCCGGGGAGACGTCGCTAACTTTCGGCAACTGGAAACAGCGTTTCAGGGTGGATTGGACGCGGTATGCCACATCGCTGGCCAAGTGTCGATTATCCGATCTTTTACCGATCCTGTTGCGGATCTCCACACCAATGTTCAGGGCACAATCAACGCTCTTCAGCTGTGCTTGAAGTACAAGGTGCCTCGTTTCATTTACGCAAGTTCGATGACGAACTACGGACAGACCGACGTCCTGCCCATTCCAGAGACGCATCCGTGTGAGCCGGCCTCGTATTATGGAATCACCAAGTACGCAGCCGAGCGTTACGTACAGACGACTGGAAGGCGCGCCGACCTCGGCTTCGATTTTCAGGTGACGACGTTCCGGATGTACAACGTTTACGGCCCTCGCCAGGCACTCGACAACCCATACCAGGGCGTTCTTGGTATCTTCCTGGGTAACGTGCTGCGGAATGAGCCGATCACGATTTTTGGTGACGGCGAACAAAGCCGGGACTTCGTCTTCATCGATGATGTGGTGCGCGCCTGGGTAACAGGGTTAAGCAATGAAGCCACTTTTGGACGTATTTTCAACATAGGGAGTGGTCGTCGCCTGACGATAAACCAGCTGGCCGATGCCGTGCTCTGCGCATTCCAACGGAGCAGATCGACTTGGGAAGTGCGCTATGTTCCCGCTCGTCCAGGGGAGCAGCGACACGTGGAAGCGGATATACGCGAGGCGACCGCCGCGATGGGCTGGCGGCCCAGCATCTCGTTTGAGAATGGTCTGGTAAAGACGCTACGCTGGGCCGTAGACAGCGTAGCGAAACCTCTCTGCGGTGCCGCCCTCGAGAGTAGGTATCCGTGAATCTGCTCGTGGTTTCCAGTTTAGGTGTGCCCAATCAGCGTGTATACCGGAAAAGGTGGGGATCAGAGATGAATATTCTGTTCATATCGAAGCTGAGCCAATTTGCCAGGAGCGTGTTCCCGATTTCGAAGTACATCGAAATCGGACAACAAATGGGACATCGCGTCGCTATCTACGGCGAGCGGACGTCCGAGCCTCCGCAGCTTGCGTGTTCTCTGGATGCAAAGGCCTTTGATGTCGCCGTTTTCGTTATTTACGAATCGTGGGATTTTCCAGACATGCCCTATTTGGCGCAGTTGTTGGACAGTATTCCAAAAGAACGACGAATCATCATCGACTGCTGCGGCCGGTTCAACGATACCGTACGCGTCGAGCACGATTTCAATCACCTCGAGAAAATGGATGGTCATCAGGGATGGGAGTGGGTCGAAGGGTTTCTGGCTGTCTCGAACACAATCCTACAACCGGCTCTTAAGCCCTTGCGCAGCGAAGTGCGGTCGTTTCTTTGGCATGGATTCGATCCAGCCTCTGTCGCCAGGCCCTAC
>Ga0070698_100009707_pt1 | contig 10292 bp, 9 predicted proteins | sample KBSK1502metaG_FD_65477 | JGI IMG/M metagenome (GOLD analysis project Ga0070698, IMG submission 65477) | Corn, switchgrass and miscanthus rhizosphere microbial communities from Kellogg Biological Station, Michigan, USA - KBS K1-50-2 metaG | ecosystem: Host-associated > Plants > Roots >... | reverse complement strand
CTCGACACCGTGGCGGCCGACCGCCCAGTCGTTGACGGCGCCGATCCTGCCGCGCAGGAAGCCCAGCACGCCGGGCTTGCGGGTCGGCGGCGCGCCCGCCAGCACGGCGGTGCCGGTCTGCAGCCGCGACAGCGGCTCGGCGACGAACGCCGTCCAGTACCCGCTGGCGAGCGCCTCCTGGACCTGCTGGGTGCCGCCGCGGAGCTCCTGGGTGGGGTCCCCCTGGACGGCGGCGCGCAGCACCAGGTTGGGCACGGCCACGCCCGCCCGCCCGGCCAGGCGGCTGGCGCTGAGCGGGCGGGTGACCACCGCGGTGACCGCCAGCAGCACCAGGATCGCCACCAGCCAGCGCCGCCCCGCCGGGCGGCGCAGCACGCCGTAGGCCGCCAGGCCGACCAGCAGCGCGATGGTGGCTCCCTCCAGCGCCAGGCGGTGCGCGGCCACGAAGCGGCCGGTGGCGCCCGCGACGGGCTCGCCGGCCAGGAACTCGAGGAGGTTCAGCCGGTGGACGTCACGCTGCCGCTCGATCGAGCTTCGGGCCAGCCATGCGGTCGCTCGAACCGCCCCGCGGGCGTACGCGTTGAGCAGCCCCCTGCCCTGCAGCGCGACCGTCTCGAGCTGGTAGTCCCAGACGCGCCCGCCGGGCGCCGGCGGACCGCCCGTGCGGTGCGGGAAGGCCAGGAACACCGCGGCCAGCACGATGCACGCTCCGGCCAGGTAGGCGGCCATCAGCACGGGCAGGCCCCGGCGGTCCCGGAGGCGGGCTCGGGTGCCGACGCGGCGGGTGGCGACCGGCCGGGACTTGGACGGGGACTTGGAGGTGGACTCGACGACCTTGACGGCCGGCCGCTTGGCGGCGGCGGGCTTGCCGGGACGCTTGCGCGGCACCATGACCATTGTTGTCTCCTTTGTCTTGTTCTGCTGGCGCGGCACGGGAGGCTCTCCCCTGCAGGGGCCCGGTCAGGCCGCCGTGTGTGCAGGGTTGGGAACGCTGGAGCGGGAGGCGATCAGGGCGCGCGGGGGCTGAAGAAGGTGTCGCTCAGCGGGGACGCGCCGGCCGTGTGGCTATAAGCCGGGGCCGGCCAGCGTGGCTCGTGCCGCCCGGGGCAGCAGGTCGCGGTGGTGGCTGCTGGTCATCCGCCGCTCCTGTGAGATCGTGGCCGGTCGCGTCGAGCTTGCTCAGTTGGGGGGAGTCCTACCCTGGCTCCGGGGCAGGCAACCCTCCGGAGGCTGCTGCCAATGGTGGGTGGGCCGCGCCGCGAGGTCAAGCCTTGATTTCGGCACGCTCGCTGCGCCGGCCGCGGCTGGACGCCCGCCAGCCGACCAGGGTGTGCACCACCGTGAGCAGGACGAACAGCCACAGGCCGCCGAGGGCGTAGCCGCCAAGGACGTCGCTCAGCCAGTTGGCGCCGAGGTAGACCTGGCCGAGCCCGAGCAGCGCCAGGGCCAGCATCGCGGCGGTCGCGGCGGCCACCCGCAGCGACCATCTGCCGGTCGCGATCGCCGACAGCGCCACCAGCATCCCGTACACCGCGGCGGCGGCGGTCGCCTCCCTCGATGGGAAGGCGAAGCCGTCGGCGGGGACCAGCGGCCGTGGCGGACGCGGGCGTTTGACCAGCGCGTCGACGCTGAGCGCCAGCAGCTCGGCGCCGGCGCAGGCGCCCAGCGCCAGCAGCAGCGGCTGCCAGCGCCCGCGCGCCAGCCGGAAGCCCAGCCCGACCCCGACGGCGATGGCCAGCAGCAGCCCCGCGCCGCCGAGCCCGACCGCGCCGTGCAGCACGCCGGTCAGCCACGGCTCCCGGTGGCCGGTGAAGAACCGCTGCACGAAGCCGTCGAACTGGGTCAGGTCCTCGCTGGCCAGCACGGCCTGGGCGACCGCGCCGAACGTCCAGCCGGCGACCGCGATGGCCAGCAGGCCGAGCGTGAGCGACAGGCCGAGCGCGCCGCCGGGGCGCAGCCGCCGCGCCAGGAAGGCGAGCTGCCGCTCGTAGCGGGCCCGCAGCCGCGCCACGGCCGGCCGCTCGAGCTGCCGGCGGATGGCGGCGCGGACCCGCTCGGGGTGCTGGGCGATCCAGCGGCCCGCCAGCACGATCCCGGCCACCAGGACGACGATCAGCAGCAGCACCAGGCTGGCCCGCTTGGCGATCTCCTCGACCTTGCGCCAGCCCTCGCCGGCGACGAAGCCGACCAGCACGAAGGTGGCGGCCCACAGCCCGCCGCCCAGGACGTTCCAGATCGCGAAGGTCCGGTAGTGCACCCCGGACATGCCGGCAAGGCCGGGGATCAGCGCGCGCAGCGCCGCCGTCCAGCGGCCGAAGAACACCGCCTTGCCGCCGTGCCGCCCCAGGAAGGCCTCCGCCTGGTCCAGGTGGTGCGCCTTGACGAAGCGGCGCAGCCAGCCGTGGAGCATGCGCCGGCCCCAGCGCCTGCCGACCAGGTAGCCGACGGTGTCGCCGGCGACAGCGCCGACGATCGCGGCCGCCATCACCGCGCCCAGGTCCACACGATGCTGGAAGGCCAGCACGCCGCCGAGGATGACCGCGATCTCGCCCGGGAACACCACCCCGAAGAAGGCGGAGGCCTCCAGCGCCGGCAGCAGGAATACCACCAGCAACGCGACCCAGCCGTGCAGCGACAGGATCGTTTCGGTGACGCGGCTCAATGAACCTCCCCCGGCGGCGGCCGCTCCATCCGAGCGTTCAGGAGCGATGGTACCGGCGGAATGCTGGACCGAATGCAGTAGGCTTTGGGAGGTACCGCCCGGGGGGAGGCCAATGGAAGCGGACGCGGGCAGCAGTGGGGCGGGGGAACGACCAGTCCCCGCCGCGCTGGAGCTGGGCCTGGCATTCGAGCAGGCCGCCATCGGCATGGCGCTGGTCGGGCTGGACGGGCGCTTCCTGCGCGTGAACCAGGCGCTGTGCGACCTGCTCGGCGGCGACGAGATGGAGCTGGTCGCCAGGGCGGTCGCCACCGCGGCGAGCCTGGGGGACCTGGCCAGTATCGGCAAGCGCGTCCGCGCGGGCGTGCAGCCGCCGCCGTTCGAGGTCGCGCACCGTTCCGAGCGCGCCGACGGCAGCGTGGTGGAGCTGCTGTTCGGGGTCACCGTGCTCCGCGACAACCGGCACCGGCCGCTGGGGTTCCTGGCGCAGGCCCAGGACGTGACCGAGCGCAACCAGGCCACCAGGGCGCTCAAGACCAACGAGGCGTGGCTGCGCTCGGTGATCGTCAACGCCCCGGTGGTGATGTCGGTCTACGACCGCGACGGCATCTGCACCTTCTCGGCGGGCCGCGCCTTCGACCGGGTGGGCATCTCGCCCGAGGAGCGGCTGGGACGCTCCTACGTCGAGCTGCGCGGTGACATCGCCGAGGCGACCGCCGATTTCGAGCGGCTGCTGGCCGGCAAGGAGCTCAGCGCCAAGCGGGAGATCACCCCCAGGGACCCGCACGGCGAGGCGATCTTCGACGTCCACTACGGGCCGCTGCCGGCGGTGGACGGCGACGGCGGGGACGTCGCCGGCGTGATCAGCGTGGCGGTGGACATCACCGACCTGGAGCGGGCCGAGCGCGAGCGCCGCGGCCTGCTGCACCAGCTCATCACCGCCCAGGAGAGCGAGCAGCGGCGGCTGGCGGGCAACCTGCACGACGACGCCATCCAGGCGCTGAGCGCGGCGCGGATGCACCTGTCGGTGCTCGAGGCGGCCATGGACAAGCTGGGCGTCGACGCCGAGGGGGACCTGCGCTGCGCGGCCAAGCAGGTCCGCGAGAACCTCGACCACGGCCTGGCGGCCGCGCGGACGTTCCTGTTCGACCTGCGGCCGCCGCTGCTGGATCGCGAGGGGCTGGCGCCGGCGCTCGGCCAGCAGCTCGACAAGCTCGGGCAGCGCAGGGCCTGTGCGACCAGGTTCCGCTGGGACGTCGACCAGCGCCTGGACCCCGACCTGGAGGTGCTGGTGTTCCGGGTGGTGCAGGAGGCGCTGGCCAACGTCGCCAGGCACGCCGCCGCTAGCAGCGTGGGGGTCCGTGGGCGGCTGCGGGACGGCGCGCTGGAGGTGGAGGTCGCCGACGACGGCGTCGGCTTCGACGAGGCGGAGGCCCGCCAGCAGGCGATGGCCACCGGGCACCTCGGGCTCCGGTCGATGGCCGAGCGCCTGGAGGCCGCGGGTGGCGAGCTGACCGTCGACGCCGCGCCCGGCCACGGCTCCAGGGTCCGGCTGCGCCTGCCCCTGCCCGACGCGCCGGGGTAGCGGCGCCGGGGTAGCGGCGCCGGGGTAGCGGCGCCGGGGCCGGTCCCGAGCCGGCCGGCCGTTACCGCCGGCCGAGCAGCGTGCGGGCGCGCGCCGTCGCCATCGCGCCGACGCTTACCAGCGTGTCGCGGTGGAACCGGCCGGCTGCCTGGTTGAGGTGCAGGAACTCGTCGTCGGCCAGCACGATCTCCGCGGCCCGCGCGTTGGATTCGAGCTGGGCGACGCTCTTGGCGCCGGGAATGGCGACGACATTGGGGCGGTGGACGACCCATGCGAGCGCGATCTGCGCCGGAGTGGCCTCGTGGCTGGCCGCCACCTCGCGGAGCGCGTCCAGCACCGGTGCGGCCCTGCGCAGGTTCTCCTCGGAGAACAGCAGGTTGCGGGCCCGCACGCCGCCTGGCGGGTCGGCGGCGGTGTACTTGCCGGCCAGCACGCCCTGGGCCAGGGGGCTGTAGGCGATGACCAGGCGGCCCTTGCTGGCGGCGAAGGGCAGCAGCTCCCGCTCCGGCTTGCGGCGCAGCAGGTTGTACTGGACCTGGTTGGAGACGACCGGCGCGCCGAGCGCGGCCTCGGCGGCGCGCCAGCGGCCGGGGCCGTAGTTGCTGACGCCGACGTAGCGCACCAGCCCTCCAGCCTGCAGCGCGCGCATGCCCGCCATGGTGGAGGACTGGGGGACCAGTGGATTGGGCCAGTGGACCTGGTAGAGGTCGAGCCGGTCGGTGCCAAGCCGCGCCAGGCTGGCGTGTGCGGCCGCCTTGACCCGTTCCCTGGTCGGCCAGGTCGGCGCGACCTTGCTGGCCAGCACGAACGCATCCCTGAGGTCTCGCGCGGCGAGGATGCGGCCGAGCACGCGCTCGGACTCGCCCCTCCCGTAGATCTCGGCGGTGTCGATCAGGGTGACGCCGAGCTGCCTGGCGCGCTCGACGATCGCCTGCGCCTCGGCGGGGCCGAAGCCGTTGCCCCAGCCCCACTCCGGCGACCCGAACTGCCAGGCGCCGAGCCCGATCACCGACGTCCGCAGCCCCTGGGCCTCGACATAGCGCATGGGTGGAAGGTCCTCTCGCCCGATGCCCGACGCTGGCCATCATGCCCGATCGCCGCAACTCCAACCGGGCGCGGGGCAGGCTGGCCGGGCCGGGGCCGTGCGGCGCCGGAGGGCTGTGGGGCCAGGGGCATCCGCTCAGGCGGAGCGGCGGCCGGCGTAGGCGCGCAGGTCGATGACGCGGGCGACCGGCGCCGGGGCCGCGGGCTCCGGGACGGGGCGCTCCACGACGACCGGCGGCGCGCTCGCCGACGCGGGGGGACGGGTGGGCGGGCGCGCGCGGACCTGGTCGGCCTGGTCGGCCGGGTCGGCCTGGTCGGGGATGAAGCCGATCCGTGGCAGCGAGCCGCGGACCTCCAGGCGGACGAGCTCGGAGGCAACCTCGAACAGCAGGTCCGACAGGACCAGGCCGAGGGCGGCGCAGACCGCCTCCAGGATCTCGGAGGAGGCCTCCTTGCAGCCCCGCTCGACCTCCGACAGGTAGGTGAGCGACACGCCGGCGGCCTCGGCGACCTCACGCAGCGTCCGGGCCTGGGACTGGCGCCTGCGGCGCAGGGTCGCGCCGATGATCGTCCGCAGCCGGCTCACCGCCGCGGCCTCGCCGGTCTCAACGGAGGACCTCGTCGACCAGGCCGTAGACGACCGCCTCGTCCGCCGAGAACCAGGTGTCGCGGTCGGTGTCCTTGTGGATCCGGTCGACCGGCTGCCCGGTGGCCTCGGCGAGGATGTCGTCGACCAGGGCGCGCTGGCGCAGGATCTCCTGGGCGGTGCGCTCCAGGTCGGTGGCCTGGCCCTGGAACCCCTGGCTCCACGGCTGGTGGATCAGGATGCGGGCGTTGGCGGTGGCGCGCCGGCGGCCCTTGGCGCCGCCGGCCAGCAGCACGGACCCCATCGAGGCCGCCAGGCCGGCGCAGGTGGTCCCGACCGGGCAGGAGAGGTTCTTCATGGTGTCCAGCATCGCCAGGCCCGCGAGCACGTCGCCGCCGGGCGAGTTGATGCGCACGTCGATCGGCTCGTCGGGGTCCTCCGCCTCCAGGTACAGCAGGCGGGCCATGATGTCCTGGGCCATGTCGCTGGTGACCATGCCCGAGAGCATGAGCACGCGGCGGCGCAGCAGGCGGTCGACCGGGTCGATCGGGCGGTCGACGGCGTCGGGGTGGTGACCAATGCTCATGCCTGCACGGTACCCGACCTTGGCGCCCTCGCACGAGCCCTTCCGCCGACAGCGAACCCTCCGAGGGTGGCCGCGGCAGGCACGGTGCGCCTGCTCGCCGAGCGCAATCGGGCGTGCCCTGCGAGACTGCCTCCCGTCAACCGGCAGCGGAGCAGGGAAGGTCACTATGTCCGGGTTCCACAAGGTCGAAGGCTTCGTGATCGTGGTGGGGTGGGGAGTGCTGTTCCTGTGGGGGCTCGGCCTGTTCATCCTCAAGCGTGAGGCCGGGCGCCTGTACTGGGGGCTGCTGGCGGCGCTCCAGGTGCTGCTGGGGCTGCAGCTCATCGCCGGGATCGTGCTGCTCGGCCTGGGAGACCGGCGGCCGGTCCTGCACTACCTCTACGGGGCGGTGCTGCCGGGGATCGTGCTGGTGGTCTGCCATCTGCTCACCCGCTCGCTGCAGAAGGGCCCCTACCACCTATTCTTCACCTGGGGAGCGTTCTTCATCTTCGGCTTGACGGCCAGGGCGCTGATGACCGGGCTCGGCGCCGGATGACGGCGGCCGGGCCGAGCCGGCGTCCTGGCCGATTGGCTGGAAGACCTGGCAGAGCGTGCGGATTTGCCGGGCCAGTTTGCGGCGCCGGGGGTAGGCTACTCGGGTCCGGGACGACCGAGCTCGTGAGGAGTCGCTGCCGCTCCATGACCCTGCCCTCGGAACCGTGAAACGGGCTGTCCGCCAGGTCGCGCTGATCGCGCTGCCCCTGCTGATCGCAGGCTGCGCGCCGGCGGCCGTGACCACGGAGGGCCGCGCGACCCACGACGCCTACAACATCTTCCTGATCGCGGCCGCGGTCGTCTTCGGCGTGGTCACCATCTGGTTGCTGTGGTCGGTCGTCGCCTACCGGCGCCGCAACGACGAGCTGCCGACCCAGATCGAGGGCAGCAACAAGCTGGAGCTGCTGTGGACGGCGATCCCGCTGGCGCTGGTGCTGTTCCTGTTCGTGATCACCGTCCGGACGCAGCACACCGTCCTGTCCGACCCGCCGTCCCGTGTCACCATCGACGTCATCGCCTTCCAGTGGAGCTGGCAGTTCGACTACGAGGGCTCCGACCTGCAGGTCGTCGGCGGGCCGAACAACGTGCCCGAGATGGTGGTCCCGGTCGGCGTGCCGATCCACATCAAGCTGCGCTCGGCTGACGTGGTGCACTCCTTCTACGTCCCGCGAGCGCTGTTCAAACGCCAGGCGATCCCCGGCACCACCAACGAGTTCGACATGAACTTCCAGCGGGTGGGTCTCTACCACGGCCAGTGCGCCCAGTTCTGCGGTCTCAGCCACGCGGACATGCTGTTCCGGGTCAAGGTCGTGTCGCAGGACCAGTTCGATCGCTTCCTGACGTCGGGCCGGGGCGGCGCGCCCACCGGCGGCGGGACCTAGACAGAGCACGGAGTCCAGACACCATGGCAACCACGGAGCTGGGGGTTCCCGAAGTCGAGGCGGGGGGTCACCCCCGAGGCGGGCTGGTCGAGTGGATGACCACGGTCGACCACAAGAAGATCGGCATCCTCTACATCTTCACCTCGCTGGCGATCTTCCTGCTGGCGGGCATCTTCGCGCTGGTGGTCCGCGCGGAGCTGGCCAGGCCGGCCCTCGGGGTGGTGAGCGAGGGCGGCTACAACGAGCTGTTCACCATGCACGGCACGATGATGATCTTCCTGTTCGCCAACCAGGTCTCCACCGGGCTCGCCAACTACTTCGTGCCGTTGCAGATCGGCGCCGCCGACGTGGCCTTCCCGCGCCTGAACGCCATGAGCTACTGGCTGTACCTGTTCGGCAGCCTGATGGTGCTCAGCGGCTTCCTGACCGCGGGCGGGGCGGCCAGCGCGGGCTGGACCGGCTACCCGCCCCTGTCGGACTCGCAGTTCCTGCAGGGCCGCGGCATGGATTTGTGGACGATGGGCCTGGCGATCGTCGGCATCGCCAGTATCGCCGGCGCGCTCAACCTGGTGGTCACCATCTTCAACTCGCGGGTGCCGGGCATGACCATGTTCCGGCTGCCGCTGTTCACCTGGGGCGTGCTGGTCACCCAGCTGATGATCCTGTTCGCCTTCCCGCCGCTGACGGCCGCGCTGGCGATGCTGTTCCTGGACCGCAACTTCGGGGCGACCTTCTTCAATCCCGCGGTCGGCGGCAGTCCGCTGCTGTGGCAGCACGTCTTCTGGTTCTTCGGCCACCCCGAGGTCTACATCGTCATCTTCCCGGCGTTTGGGATCATCTCCGAGGTGATCCCGGTGTTCGCGCGCAAGCCGATCTTCGGCTACCGCAGCATGGTGTTCGCGTTCTTCGCGATCTTCTCGCTGTCGTTCGGCGTCTGGGCCCACCACATGTTCACCACCGGCCAGGTCTACCTGCCGTGGTTCTCGCTGATGTCGTTCCTGATCGCGGTGCCCACCGGCATCAAGGTGTGGAACTGGCTGGCGACCATGTGGCGCGGGTCGATCACCTTCACCACCTCGATGCTGTACGCGCTCGGCTTCATCTTGGTGTTCGTGATCGGCGGCATCACCGGCGTGTTCGTGGCCTCGCCGCCGATCGACTTCGCGGTCAACGACACCTATTACGTGGTCGCGCACTTCCATTACGTGATGGGGATGGCGCTGCTGTTCGCGCTGCTGGCCGGGGCGTTCTTCTGGTTCCCCAAGATGACCGGCCGGTTCCTGAGCGAGCGGCTCGGCAAGATCGGCTTCTGGACCCTGTTCGTCGCCGTCAACCTCACCTTCTTCCCGATGTACCTCTTGGGGCTGCGCGGCATGCCGCGGCGGATCGCCCGCTACCAGCCGGACCTCGGGTGGAACGGCCTGAACGCCCTGTCGACGCTGGGGTCGTTCCTGGTGGGCGTGGCGCTGCTGCTGTTCGTCTGGAACGTGTGGCGCTCGCTGCGGAAACCCAGGACCGCCCCGGACGATCCCTGGGGGGGCAACAGCCTGGAATGGGTGACCACCTCGCCGCCGCCGCACCACAACTTCCACCAGATGCCCCAGATCATCTCCGGACGGCCAGCCTTCGACCTGCGCACGGGCGCGGTCCGGGTGGCACCCAGCGGTGAGGGGCCCTTCGACTACCGGCGGGGCCAGACATGAGCGACGACGCCGCGCTGCTGCTGCGCGTTTCGGTGTTCGGGCTGGTCGCCGGGACCGTCTACTGGTTCCTGAGCTACGAGCCGCTGGGCACGGTGGCGCTGCTGCTGCTGGGCGTCGGCCCAGGGTTCGCGGGGCTGTTCATCATGTGGCACCGGCGAGGCGAGGACCGCAGGACCGGCTCGCTGCCGGAGACGCTGCGCGTGTTCGCCGGGCTGCCCAAGGAAGACCCGCCGGGGCCCAGGTCGCTGGAGAGCCAGGACGTCGCGGTGCTGCCGCTGCCCTCCATCTGGCCGTTCGCGGCCTCGCTCGGCCTGGCGGTGGCGCTGTCGGGGTTCATCTTCGGGCTCTGGCTGGTGATCCTCGGCCTGGGCGTTGCGCTGTACTCCGGCTGGGGCTGGATCGCCGCGGTCATGCGGGAGAACCGCTATGGACGCGTCCAGCCGGTCGACCAGGTGGCCGAGGAGCCAGCGGCCGGCCGCGACGAGACCGGCGCCCGGCGCCGCTGAGCTACTCGAGCGGGGTACCGGGGCTGGTCGGGTCCAGCGAGATCGTCTCGTAGCCGCCGCTGGCGGTGCGGCGCAGGCGCATGCCGGCGTCGGGTGCGGCCGGGTGCAGGTGGGTGGCGCGCAGCGACCGGCAGACCCAGAAGGTCACCAGCCAGGCCACCACCGGGGCGATGAAGAACGAGTACTGCAGGATCCTGGTGATGGTCTC
>Ga0070698_100009706_pt1 | contig 10292 bp, 9 predicted proteins | sample KBSK1502metaG_FD_65477 | JGI IMG/M metagenome (GOLD analysis project Ga0070698, IMG submission 65477) | Corn, switchgrass and miscanthus rhizosphere microbial communities from Kellogg Biological Station, Michigan, USA - KBS K1-50-2 metaG | ecosystem: Host-associated > Plants > Roots >... | reverse complement strand
GAGGCCTCGTCGATGGCGTTCATGCGGTCGGGCCGGTCGATGGTGACTCGCGCGACGTGGCCTTTCACGTCGAGGCGGATGGTCACGACAGCACCTTGGCCGTGCGCAAGGCGGCGATGCGATCCGGCGCATAGCCCAGCTCGCCCAAAATCTCCGTGGCGTGCTCGCCGAGCGCGGGCGGCGCATGGCGCAGGCGGAACGCCGAGGCATCCATGGTGATCGGCGAGGCGACCAGTTTCAGCGGCTCGTTGCGGCCGCTGCCGTTGGCGTCGAGGGACACGACCATGTTGTTCGCGGCGGTCTGCTCCGAGGCCAGCGCCTCGCCCAGGGTCTGCACCGGCGCGCACAAGAGATCCTGCTCCTCCAATTTGGCGAGCCAATGTGACGTCATGTTGGTCGAGAGCTTGCCGCGAAACAGGCGGTGCAACTCCGCCTTGTTCTCCACCTGCTTGGCGAAGGTGGCGTAGTTCGGGTCGGCCGACAGGTCGGGCAGGCCGAGCGCGCGGCAGATGTCCTGCAGCGGATTGGCCTTGAAGGCGCCCACGATCACGACCGCGCCGTCGGTGGTCTGGAATACGCCGGTCAGCGGGAAGGCGCCCCAGTTCAGCTCGCGCTTGCGCTGCAGCCACATCGCCGCTTCCTGCATCTGCATGGCGAGCATGGAATCGTAGAGCGACACCGAGAGGGACTGGCCGACGCCGGTCTTGTCGCGCTGCATCAGGGCGAGCAGGATGCCCTGCACGAGATGCATGCCGGCCGAGTAGTCGGCGAGCGCCGTGGCATAGATCGAGGTCGGCAGGCTTTGGTCGGCCTTGCGGGCCATCACGCCCGACATCGCCTGCGCCAGCACGTCCTGGCCGCCCTTGTGCGACAGCGGCCCGCTTTGCCCGAAGCCCGAGCCGAAGGCGCAGATGATACGCGGGTTGATCCTGGAGAGGGCCTCGTAGCCGAAGCCCATGCGGTCCATGACGCCGGCGCGGAAATTGTTCACCACCACGTCGGCGGTTTTGACCAGATCGTAGATCACCGCCTTGCCCGTCTCGCTGCGCAGGTCGAGGGCGATCGAGCGCTTGTTGCGGTTGAGGCTGCGGAACACCGGATTGTTGAGCCCGTCCGGATCGTCGGCCAGCGAGGTGCGCGACAGGTCGCCGGCGCCCGGCCGCTCGATCTTGATGACGTCGGCGCCATAGTCGGCCAGCATCTGCGTGGCGCACGGCCCCATCATGACCTGCGTGAAGTCGAGCACTTTTACGCCGCTGAGGGGTTGAGCAGTGGCGTTCATTCGGCGGCCCTCAGCACGGTGGCGTTGGCTGCCGGCCTGTCGCCGGGATCGGCGCCGCGGCTGCGCAGGCGGGCCTGCAGCTTGCCGACATCGACCCTGTCCAGCGCCACACCGCCTTCCAGCGCCAGGGCCGCCGCCTCGCCCGCCGCCTCGCCCATCGCCATGCAGGGCGGGATCTCGCGCGACATGCGCTGGGCCGACGAGGTCGCCGAGTAATGGCGGCCGGCGACGATGAGACCCCCCACCTCGCGCGGCAGCAGCGACCGGTAGGGCGTATAGTAGTCGCGTCCGCGCGCCACGCTGTCGGCGAAGTGGCGGCGCTCGCTCACGTCCTCCTTGGTCACGACATAGAGGCCTTCGAGCAAACGCGTCTGGCGGATGCCGAGCTGCGGCGCCACGTCGACCACATAGCAGTCGCGGAAACCCGGCATTTTGGCGTGCAGGAATTCGAGCAGGTTGGCGATCCGCTTGCGGCCCTCGAAGTCGGCGCGCGTGAGGTCGTCAACCTTGAGGCCGTCGTAGTTGGCCATGTGCGGGCAGTTGCACCATACGACACCAGGCAGCGGCGTCTTCAGCCACCATTTGTCCCACGATCCGCCGATGACGCGCTTGGCCTCGCGGTCGATCGCCTTGAAGGCCTCCGGCTCCTCGTACTCGAAGCGCTCGGCCTCCTCGAGGCTCACACCGCCCAGGCGAAACACCGTGGTGACGATGTAGGCGCCCTCGATGAACGGCGCGCCGGCCGAGGCCGCCACGTCGAGATCGCCGGTGGCGTCGACGACGACCTTGCCAAGGATCGCCTGACGCCCCTCCTTGCTCTCGCAGACGACGCCCTTGATCGCGCCATCCTCGACGATGGCGCGGCTGAACCAGCTGTGCAGGCGCAGATTGACCTTGGCCTCGGCGATCATGTCGTTGGACACGCGCTTGAAGCCGTCGGGGTCGAAGGCCGCCGCATAGACGATGGGCTGCGGCTTCTGCTGCGAGGTGAAATCGAACACCCCCCAGCGCGACCATTTGCGCCACATCGCGGGATCGGAACGGCGATCGGCCTCGGGGGGAGTCGCCGCCAGGCCGAGCCGCTCCAGGCGCGCGATCAGGTCGGCGCAAAGGCCGCGCACGGCGATTTCCTGGCCGTTGCACATGTCGTCGAGCACCAGCACCATGCCGCCGGACGCGAGCCCGCCGAGATAGGGATAACGCTCGAGCAGCGTGACGCTTAGCCCATTGCGCGCCCCGGCCAGCGCCGCGGCGATGCCGGCCGGGCCGCCACCCACGACGACGAGGTCAGACGACGCCGCGACAGGCACGCGGCCCGCCGGCTCGGCGATGAACTGGGGAGTTGAGGTCATGATGCCTCCTTTGCCGAAATGAAGGGAATCAGGCGTTGTGCGCCACGTTCCAGCGCAGCAGGCGCTTCTCGGCGAGCGAGATCACGCCGAAGAACAGCGCCGAGAAGGTCGAGCCGACGACGATGGTGGCGTAGAGCAGCGGCGAATCGAAGTTGTAGGTCGACTGGATGATCAGCGCGCCGATGCCTTTGGTCGAGCCGATCCATTCGCCGACGATGGCGCCGATCACCGCCGTGGAGGCGGCGATCTTCAGAGCCGAGAACAGGTAGGGCAACGCATTGGGCACGCGGATGCGCAGGAACACCTCGCTCGGCGTGGCCGACAGGATGCGCATCAGCTCGAGCTGCTCGGCGCGCACGTCGCGCAGGCCGCGGGTCATGTTCACCAGGGTCGGGAAGAAGCAGATGATGGCGGCGATGGCGATCTTGGGCTCCATGCCGTTGCCCAGCAGCAGCACCAGGATCGGCGCCTTGGCGACGACCGGGATGGTGTTGACCATCACGGCGATGGGAAACAGCGCCTCTTCCATGGTCTTGCGGTAGACGAACGCCGTAGCGAGGCTGATCGCCGCCAGGTTGCCCAGCGCGAAGCCCGAGATAGCCTCGATCGCCGTCGGCAGCAGATTGGCCATCAGCATGTCGAAGCGGTCGTAGAGAACTTTCGCCACCGCCACCGGCGAGGGCGCGATGAAGGGTTTTATGTCGAAGATCTCGACCGCCTGCCACCATAGCAGCAGGAACACGATCACGGCGCCGACCGGCAGCAGGCGGCCGCGCCAGGCGAGATAGCGACGGCGGGCGACGAAGCGCGCCTGGGCCTCGGCATCCTCGACGAAGGCCGTGGCCATGGACACGGGTTCGGCGTGGTTGGCCATCAGCAGGTCTCCAGCACGCGGCGCAGATGGCCGGCGAGCGCCACGAACTCCGGCGTCTCGCGCATGGCCAGCCGGCGCGGCGTCGGTAACGTCACCGGCACCAGCTCGCGCACCCGGCCCGGCCGCGCCGCCAGCAGCAGCACGTTCTGGCCGAGGAAGGCCGCCTCGTAGATCGAGTGGGTGACGAACACGATCGTCGTGCCGGTCGATTCCCAGACCTGCAGCAACTCCTCGTTCAAGCGGTCGCGCGTGATCTCGTCGAGGGCGCCGAACGGTTCGTCCATCAGCAGCAACCGCGGGCCGGAAACCAGGGCGCGGGCGATCGCCACGCGCTGGCGCATGCCGCCCGAGAGCTCGTGCGGATAGGCGGTCTCCCAGCCGGTGAGGCCGACCAGACCCAGCAGGTCCTGCGGCGAGCGCGCACCGGGCAGCGCGCTGCCGCCGCCGACCTCGAGCGGCAGCGTGACGTTTTCCATCACGCTGCGCCACGGCAGCAGGGCCGGGTCCTGGAACACGAAGCCGATCTCGCGATTGTGCCGGGCGATCGCCGGCAGATCGCCCAGCACCGCGACCCGCCCGCTGGTGGGCTCGATCAGATCGGCCATCACCCGCAACAGCGTCGACTTCCCGCAGCCCGACGGCCCGAGCAAGGTCAGGAAACTGCCGCGCGCGATCGCGAGATCGATGTTCTCCAGCGCCGTCACCGTGCCGCGCTCGGTCGTGAAGCGTACGGTGACGCGCTCGCACTGGACGGCCTCGGCACTGGCGGCCGGTGCAGGGTCCTTGCGCGCGAGCGCGACGGCCATCGCCCGGCTCAGCCGACCTTGGCGCGCACGCCCTTGGTGGCGTCGAGGATCTTGGTGGTCATGACGTCCTCGAGCTTAGGCGCGCCGGCGGAGAACTGCTTCAACTCGTCGTACAGCGCGATCTGCTCCTGCCACACCGCCGGATCGAAGGCGCCCCAGCCATTGGCCTGGGTATTGGCGTTGAAGGCGAAGGTGAGCAGCACTTTGCTGCCCTCGACCTCGTCGGCGAGGTTGAGATTGGGATATTCCTTGACCAGGAACGCCGCCGCCTTCTCGGGGTTCTTGAGCGCGTATTCCCAGCCGCGCGAGGCGGCGCGGGTGTAGGCGGCCAGCATGTCGGCCTTCTTCTCGATCGTATCCTTGGTGGCGTAGTAGGGCAGCGCGTAGAGCCGAACGCCGGCGTCCCACAGGCGGAGGTCGATGCGGTCGGGGCCGAGCGGCTTCAAGGTCGTGGTGTTGGTGATCCAGCCGCTCACCACGTCGGTCTGGCCGGTCAGGATCGGCGTCATCTCCGAGCCGATGATGACGATCTCGACGTCCTTCTCGGCGATGTTGTGCTTCTTCATCAGCGCGTTCAGCAGGACCTTGGCGGTGGCCTGGATGCCGACCTTCTTGCCGACAAGGTCCTTGGCCGTGCGCACCGGCTTCTTGGGCAGCGAGAAATAAGCGTAGGGATGCTGCTGCAGGCCGGTGGCGAAGCACATCACCGGGATCTTCTGCGACGCCGCCAGCATCAGCGAGGGGCTGGACGACACCTGGCCGATCTCGTGCCGGCCCGAGGCGACGATGGCCACGCCGTCGATGCTGGGCCCGCCGGGCTGGATCACGAGGTTGAGCTTCTCCTCCTCGAAGTAGCCGAGGTGCTTGGCGGCGACCTCGCCCACCTGGTTGTTGCCGGCGAGCCAGCCGAGCTGGAGATTGACGGTCTGGCTCTTGGCCTGGGCGAAACCGCCCGCCGGCAGGAGGCCCGCGGCGGCGAAGCCGGTGGCGGCAGCGCCGGTTTTGAGCAATGAGCGGCGGCGGATCTTGCTGGACGCGAGCTGGCGCATGGTGACTTCCCCTTCGTCGTTCCCCGTGCCAACGCTATTGACGCCGGGTGCTCTAGAAAAGAACATTAATTCGCGCGGCGCGCTGCCATTTGGGCATCGCCCGCGGACGAGGCAAAACGACATGCATGCGGCCGTCCTGCGTTATTTCGACCATGTTGCGCGCCACGGCTCGATCCGCAAGGCCGCCGATGCGCTGAGTGTGGCCTCCTCGGCGGTCAACCGCCAGATCCTGCGGTTGGAGGACGAGATGGGCGTGGTGCTGTTCGAGCGCGGTCGCAGCGGCGTGCGCCCGACGGCGGCCGGCGAACTGCTGCTGCGCCACGTGCGCGAGACCCAGAACGAGTACCAGCGCACGCGCGCCGAGATCGCCAGCCTGGGCGGCACGGTGAGCGGCGACGTCCGCATCATCTCGCTGGAATCGCTGCTGGTGCGCTTCCTGCCGCAGGCGGTCGACGAGATGTCGGCCCGCCATCCCGAGGTGAGCTTCACCGTGCTCGCCGTCCACCCCGGCGAGATCGGCGAGGCGCTGCGCTCGGGCGACAACGATTTCGGCGTGCTGTTCGTCGACAACCGCCACCGCGGCGTCGACGTGATCGCCGAGTTCCCGACCGCCGTCGGCGCGCTGATGCGGCCCGACCATCCGCTGGCCGGGCGCAAGACGCTGACCCTCACCGAATGCGTCGGCCATCCGGTGGTCATGCTCCAGGACCGCTGGCTGCTCGATGCCATCATGGCGACGGAGTTCGCCGACTCGGGCGCGCGCCTGTCGCCACGTATCGTCTCCAACTCCATCGAGTTCATGCGCCAGGTGATCAAGTCGGGACTCGGCATCGGGTTCTTCACGCCGATCGGCTTCATCGAGGAAATCCGCCGCGGCGAGCTGGTGCACATCCCGCTGGCCGAGCCGGGCCTGGCGCAAAGCCGCATCGGCATCCTGGTGCCGCGCTATCGACGACTGTCGCCGCCGGCCAGGCTGATGATCGACCACATCAGCGAGCGGCTGCGTGCCTTCGGCGATTTCCTGGCCGCGCCACCCCGTCGCCCCGCCAAGCGCGGCGCGCGGTCGCGCAGCAGGACCTGACATGGCGCTCGTTCTTGGCGGCGGCGCGGTCCTGACGGTCAATGGCGCCAATGAGCTCTGGCCGGCCGCCGACATCCGCATCGAGGGTCAAACCATCGCCGCCATCGGCGCCGCCGACAGCCTGGCGCGGCCCGGCGACACGCTGATCGATTGCAGCGAGACGCTGATCGCGCCGGGCCTGGTCAACGTCCACACCCATGCCGCGACCGCCTTCTATCGCGGCATGGCCGAGGACAGGCCGCGCGAGTTCTGGTCGGCGGGCTACGCCATGCCCGGCCAGGAGCGCTTCACGGTGGAGGATCACGTCTTTTCCGTGCGCGCCGCCTGTGCGGAGTTCCTGCTGAATGGCGTCACCTGCATTGCCGACCGCCTCGGCAACATGGATCGCATCGCGCCGGCCATCGAAGAGTCGGGCATCCGTGCCGTTGTCGGCCACTCTCTCGTCGACGCCAAGGCGCCGGCGGACTGGAAGGGTGCCAGCGCCGTGCTCGAACGTTTCGGCACCGATCCGCGCCGCCGCGTGTTCGCCGGCATCGCCCCGCACGCTCTGGACACCTGCTCCGACGAGCTTTTGAAGGAGTGCGCGCGGCGGGCTGACAGGACAGGCGCGCGGGTCTTCCTTCATGTCGCGCAAAACGAGCCCGAGGTCGCCGCCGTGCGTCGGCGCGGCCATGACGGCGCTTTGGCCTGCCTGGTCCAAACCGGGCTGGCGACGCCGAGCACCGTCGCTGCGCACGCGATCTATCTCAGCGACGCGGAGTTCGACGCCTGGCCGGCCTACGGCATCGCCATCGCCCATTGCCCGGCCAGCAATCTCAAGATCGAAGCCCGCACCCTGCCCCTGGCACGGCTGGTCGGTCGGGTGCCGATCGGGCTTGGCACCGACTGGACGGCGTCGAACAACAGCATGGACCTGCTGGCCGAGGCGCGGCTCGCCGCCCTGGTCGGCAAGATGCGGGCCGACGATCCCGAGGCGCTTCCGGTGGGACAGATGGTGCGCATGCTGACGATCGAAGGAGCGCACGCGCTGGGGCTCGACGGGCTGATCGGCAGCATCGAGGTCGGCAAGCGCGCCGACCTCGTCGTGTTCGACGCCAATCGCCTGGAAGCCACGCCGGCGCACGATCCGGCGGCCAATCTGATCTATTCGCTCGGGCCCCGCTCGGTGCGCGACGTGCTGGTCGACGGCGCGCTTCTGGTGCGCGAGGGAAAGCTGACGCGCGACGACGAGGCCGCCCTGGCGCGCCGGCACCGGACCCACGGCAGGCCGCCCTAGCGACGGACGCTCCTGGAAAAAATATGGCCAGGCCCTGCTTGCCGCGCACTTCGCCGCCGCCGCCGAGAAGACCGGCATAAAGCCTATCTGACCAACACCGGCATCGATTTCACGTTCACTCCCAATGCCGGCAAGCAGCCGCAGGCCACTGCCTTCTGGCCGTTGATCGGCGGCACCATGACGGTGGTGACTCAGCCGCTGCGCAAGCGCGACGACGACGAACGCGTGTTCAAATATGTCGGCGCGGCGGGCGTCGACAAGAAACGCATCGTGCAGGTCGGAGTCACCGCCGGACAGATGATGCCGGCCTGCAAATAGACCCTGCTAATAGGCCCTCGCTGAAATCCTCGTGCATGGCCGGCTTGAATTCACTCCTTCTGCTGCCTTTCTCGGTTGGCAGCGAATTTGCGATAGGGGATGCTCGGGCCACGACTGACGACTGGCAACCGGTCGCCGCGCCCGTTCGGATTGGCGGCTGGAGATGACGAGGTAAGTCATGTCGAACGGCAGCAACAGCGCGCTCTGGCAGTCCCGGTGGGTTCGCGCTGCTGCGCTTGTCGTGCTGGTGTGCCTCGCCGGGCTCGCGTGGTTCCTTGTCGGTGAGCGCGGCAAGGCCGCGCCGTCGGCTGCATCGGCGCCGCCGCCGACGCCGAGCGTCGGTGTGCGGTTGGTTCGCACGAAAGGCGTGAGCGCGGCGTTCGAGTTCGTCGGCCGCATCAAGGCGGTGGAGAAGGTCGAGCTGCGCGCCCGCGTCGAAGGCTTCCTCGAAAGAGTCCTGTTCCGCGAGGGCCAGGCCCGCGAGGGTCAGGACGTCAAGGCGGGCGACCTGCTCTATCAGATCGAGAAGGTGCAGTACCAGGCGCTGGTCGATCAGGCCACCGCCAACCTTGCCGCCGCCGAGGCCCAGCTCCTCCATGACCAGCTCGAATACAACCGGCAGCTCGATCTGTCGAAGCGCCAGTTCAGCCCGCAGAGCCAGGTCGACCAGCTCAAGGCGGCCATGGACTCGAGCGCGGCCAAGGTGATGCAGATGAAGGCGGCGCTGACCCAGGCCAAGGTCAATCTCGATTACACCGACATCCGCGCGCCGATCGACGGCCGCATCGGACGCACCGCCTACACGGTCGGCAATCTCGTCAATCCCGCGAGCGGCGTGCTGGCGACCATCGTCAGCCAGGATCCGGTCTATGTGCTGTTTCCGGTGAGCGTGCGCGACCTCGAGACCATCCGCGATGCGCGGCGCAAGGAGGGCGGCGAGATCGCCAAGATCGACATTCGCGTCCGGCTGTCGAACGGCCAGGACTACCCGCATCGCGGCGTCTGGAACTTCACCGATCCGCAGGTCGACCAGCAGACCGATTCGCTGATCATGCGGGCCACCATGCCCAACCCCGAGAGGAGCCTGGCCGACGGCCAGTTCGTGACCGCCGTGATCCGCGAAAGGCGGGAGGCGCCGCGCCTGGTGATCCCGCAGGCGGCGTTGCAGGTCGACCAATCCGGCTATTACACGCTGGTCGTCGACGATCAGCACAAGGTCGAGCAGCGGCGCGTGCAGACCGGCCCCAATCTCGGCACCGATATCGTCGTGACGTCAGGCGTGCGCGAGGGCGAGAAGGTGATCGTCGACGGCGTCCAGAAAGTGCGGCCGGGCCAGGTCGTGCAGGAGCAGGTCCTGCCTCCTGCGGTGGGAGGTTGAAGGTGGCGCGACATCTTGCCGGACCGCGGGCCTCCAGGCCCGCTCATGCGCGGCACTACCAACAGAGAAGATGCGGGCCTGGAGGCCCGCGGTCCGGCAAGACGCCATGATCTCCGGCATCTTCATCGACCGGCCGCGACTGGCGTTCGTCGTCTCGATCGTCATTACGCTGGCCGGCCTGCTGGCAATCTTCCAGATTCCCGTCGCGCAGTTTCCCGAGATCGTGCCGCCGCAGGTTTCGCTGACGACGCTTTATCCCGGCGCCGATGCCGAGGTCGTCGAGGCGACGGTCGCCCAGCCCATCGAGCAGCAGATCACCGGCGTCGACAACGCCCTCTACTTCCAGTCCGCCAGCGCCGCCGACGGCAGCTACAACCTGACCGTGACCTTTGCGCTCGGCACCGATCCGGACATCAACACGGTCAACGTGCAGAATCGGGCCCAGCTCGCGACGCCCTTGTTGCCGCAGGAAGTGCAGCGCCAGGGTCTGGTCATCCGCAAGAAATCCGCCGCGCTGCTGCAGATCATCACGCTTTACTCGCCCAAGAAGACCTACGATGCACTCTACCTGAACAACTACGCGACGATCAACGTGCTCGACCCGCTGTCGCGGGTGCGCGGCGTGGGGCAGGCGCAGCTGTTTGGTGCGCTCGACTATTCGCTCCGACTGTGGCTCGACACCGACCGGCTCACCGCCTTCAATCTGACGCCGTCCGACGTCGTGGCGGCGATCCAGAGCCAGAACGTCCAGGCAGCGCTGGGTCGCATCGGCGCGGCGCCGACGCCGCAGGCCCAGCAATTCCAGCTCACCATCAAGACGCAGGGGCGGCTGACGCGGCCCGATCAGTTCGACAACATCGTCGTGCGGGCCAATCC
>Ga0070698_100009705_pt1 | contig 10294 bp, 8 predicted proteins | sample KBSK1502metaG_FD_65477 | JGI IMG/M metagenome (GOLD analysis project Ga0070698, IMG submission 65477) | Corn, switchgrass and miscanthus rhizosphere microbial communities from Kellogg Biological Station, Michigan, USA - KBS K1-50-2 metaG | ecosystem: Host-associated > Plants > Roots >... | reverse complement strand
TGTAGGGATCAGGTCTATCTGAACAATCGACTGGATATCTGAACACCTACATGAACAATCGCAGGCTCTATGTGAACAGTCATGCTCGCTGCTGACGCTCGGTGACATCCGGCGAGCCGTGCCTGGCCTCGTCCTGGTGGCCGTGATGTGCCAGGACGCCGAGCGCATGCCCGCCGGACGTTGCCGGGTCCGCGTCAGCCTTCTTGCTCGAGCAAGCTCGAAGCCTGGGCGAGGAGGCTCATCGCCTCACTGATCATCTTTCGCGCAGTGGCCGGGGCGGGCACCGGGTTGGGGTAAGCAGCAACAAAGACGCCACGTCCCTGCTCGCGACGCAGCAGCCCCTCGGCCACGAGCGGATCCTGCGCTCTCCTGATCGTGCCGAGCGACGCGGCGTACTGCTCCTGCAGTTCGGAAATACCCGGGATCCGCTCGCCGATCGCCCACTTCCGCCGCGAGAGACTGCGGCGGAGATCCTCTTCCACGACCTTGTACTGGTATGCCATACGGGCAACTGTACCACACATCCGGAGGTCATGAGCTATGAAAGGGTGCGGTTGCCGGGCGGGCGGCTGGGGTCCTCCGGGCCATCCAGGCGTCGCGGAACGATAGGGAGGCATCCGGCGTGTCGTCAGGCCATCAGGCAGGCGCAGACCGTTAGGTTCGGCTGCATGGAGTGCTCGTATGATTGCTTAGCGTCATATGACTGGTGTCCGGGCGATGGGTGAGCCGCGCACGGATCCGGCGGTGTCACTGCGCCTGGCTGATGGCAGCGAGGTCCGCGTGCCGCTGCGGCAGTTGCAGGCCCGGCAGGTTATCGCGGCGGCACCGTGGCGCAAGGCACGCAGTGCCCGCGGCCAGGCACATTATCCGGGCTACTACTGGTCAGTGACCATGGGCACCCATGTCATCTATGAGAGCCGGCTTGAGCTGGCCCGGCTGCTGCTCGCTGACTTCGACCGCGACGTGGTGGCTATCGCCGCCCAGCCGTTCCTGCTGCAGGCCCGCGTCAGCGGGCATGGCCGCCGTCACGTGCCGGACTTCCTGCTGGCGCACGACAGCCGGCCGGTGCGTGTTGTCAACGTCAAGCCGGCCAGCAAGCTGGGTAACCCGGAAATCGCTGAGGCACTGGCATGGCCGGGCCAGCTCATCGAGGCCCACGGCTGGGAGTATGAGATCTGGAGCGGCAGCGATCCGCTGTTCCTGGCCAACCTCCGCTTCCTCGCCGGGTACCGGCGGCCTGGCCTGGTGGCCGGTGATCTGCTGGAAGCCGTCATCGCGGCGGTTGCCCCGGGTGACACGATCGGCGCTGTTACCGGGCGCCTGGCAGCGGCGTGCTGCCCGGGTGAGGTGAAGGCTGCCGTGCTGCGGCTGCTGTGGCAGCAGCGGCTGGTGACTGATCTTCACCGCCCGCTGGATGCGGGCAGCCGGCTGGAGGCCGCGGCATGAGCAGCGGCCTGCGCGGCACCATCGCTGTCGGGACACGCCTTTCGTATGACGGGCAGACCTGGGAAGTCGCCGAGGTGAGCGGCACCGGGGTGGTATTGCGTGATGCGCTGGGCGGAATCCGGCAGGCTGGCATAGGTCACCTGCTGAGCCACCCTGGCACGCGGCTGCAGTCCGGGGATGCCGGGCAGCAGGCCAGCGCGGGCGAGCCGGGCGCGGCCGGGCCGCCCTGCGGCGGGGATGACGATCCGCGGTCCCGGGTGAGCCATGTGCTGGAGCTGCTCACTGGCTATAAGCGCGGGAGCGAGGCGCTGGCCCTGCCCGGCGAGCCACGTCCCCAGTACGCGCCCGGGACTCCCCGGCTGAAGCGCTGCGAGGCCAAGGCCGCCGAGCTGGGAGTCTCGGTTATGACGGTGCGCCGGATGGCGTGGCGGTTTGAGGCTGACGGCCCCGAGGGCCTGATCGACCGCCGGACGCAGCGCCGGCGGGATCCGCTCGGCGGCGCCGATGCCCGCTGGCTGGACATGGCCAGGGCGGTGCTGGCCGAGCACACCGACGCCAGCAAGCCCACCCAGAACATCATCCTGGCCAGGATCGCGGCGCGGCTGGACGCCGAGCACGGCGCCGGCGTGGTGCCGGTGCCGGGGCAGACCAGGGCACGCGCGCTGCTGCGGGAGATCAGCAGGGGGACCAGCGCGTTCGGCGGGACCAAGGCCAAGAGGGAGATCGCGGGCCGCCCGGCCGCCCCATACGGGCGGCTGCGGGCGACGCGGCCGGGTGAGTACCTGCTGCTGGACACCACCCGGCTGGACGTGTTCGCGATGGACCCGGTGACGCTCCGCTGGGTGCAGGCTGAGCTTACGATCGCGATGGACCTGTATGACCGGTGCGTGACCGGCCTGCGGGTCACCCCGGTGTCCACCAAGGCCGTCGACGCGGCGGCGGTGCTGTTTGAGTCGGTGCGCCCGCTGCCCGAGCCCGCGGCCGGCTGGGCCGGCTTCCAGCCGCCATATCACGGACTGCCCGGCGCAGTGGTGGTCGACGCGGCCAGGCTCGCTGATGAGAACGGCGAGCCGCTGCTGCCCTCGGTCGCGGCGGAGACCATCGTGGTTGACCACGGGAAGATCTACCTGTCGGAGCACCTGCTGAGCGCGTGCGCGCGGCTGGGCATTTCCGTGCAGCCCGCCCGGGTCTACCAGGGGACCGACAAGGCCGCTCTGGAAAGGTTCTTCCGGACCCTGGGCGAGCAGCTGCTGGTGGCGCTGCCCGGCTACAAGGGCCCTGATGTCTACCGGCGCGGCAAGGACGTCGAGAACCAGGCGTTCTATTTCCTGGATGAGATGGAACGGATCGTCCGCAACTGGACAGCGGAGTGCTATCACCGCCAGCGCCATGCCGGGCTGTGCGTGCCCGAGGTGCCGGGGCTGGCGATGTCCCCACTGGAGATGTTCGGCCACGGCATCGCGCGGGCGGGATACCTGCAGATCCCCGCCCGCGCCGACCTGGTGTTCGACTTCCTGAAAGTGAGATGGCGCACCATCCAGCACTACGGGGTGGAGATCGGCGGGCTGCGCTACGACGGCCCTGCGCTGAACCCGTACCGGAACCGCACCAGCCCCTATGCGGGCAAGGATGCCGGACGCTGGCCGATCCGGGTGGATCCGGGGGATGTGAGCAAGGTCTGGTTCCAGGACCCGGCTGACCACGCCTTCCACGTGCTGCGATGGGAGCACGCCAGCGCGGTCGCCGGCCCGTTCAGCAGCGAGGCGCTGGCCTATGCCCGCCAGCTCGCCGCCGCCACGCACCGCTTCCCCGACACCAGGCGAGCGCTGGCTGAGCTGCTGGACCAGTGGAACGCGGGGCTGGCGGGCAACCGAGCCGAGCGGCGGATGGCGGTGCGCGTCTCCGAGCACCGCCTGCGCATGGCCGGCGAGCCCGCGCCGCCAGACGATGGCGAGGCAGTCACTCCGGCGGTGCCGCCTGGTACTGGTGACCAGAGCGGTAACGACGACTGCGCGGAGGAACTCGATGCCCCCTTCCCAGGGGAACCAGATAGCGGCGAGGGACACGATTTCTACGCCGACGCGATGGAGCTCGCATGACAGTGCCGCTGCACCCCGGGGAACGGGCCTACACGCTGTCGACCAAGCAGGGCTGGAACACCTTCGTCACCGCGCCGGAGCGGCAGCGGCCCGACCCGCTCACCCCCGGCCAGCAGGCCAGGCTCAGCAAGCGGGCCGGCCTGGAATATGAGGAGCGCCGGTCGGTCTGGCACGCCAACCTGGGCCCGCTGCGCACCCCGCAGATGTCCGCGGTCCACGAGGACCTCGACGACATCGTGGAAGCTAACCGGCAAGACGGCGACAAGGTCAGGGGCGCCGCAGTGATCGACGCTTACCCGGGGCTCGGGAAGTCCACGATCGCCCAGTCCTTCGCCCGCGGTTTCCACGCCCGCCAGATCGGCCTTTACGGCCCGGTTACCGATGCCGGGCACGAGCGGCTTCCTGTCGTGCACGTGTGCCTGACCTCGGCCACCAGCAAGCGCAGCCTGAATGCGATGCTGTGCCGGTTCTTCAGCCTGCCCGGATACGACAAGGGCAACGCCGAAGAACTCGGCCACAAGGCCGCCGACGCCGTTCTGGCCTGCGATGTCCGGCTCTGCGTGGTCGATGACGTTCACTTCCTGGACCCGCGCCGCCGCGATGGCCGCGAGGTCGCCAACCATTTCAAGTACCTGGCCAACACCTTCCCGGTCACCTTCCTCTACGTCGGGGTCGGGCTGGCCCGCCGCGGCCTGGTCAGCGAGGGCCTGGCCGCCGGTGAGGAAGAACTCGCCCAGAACGGGCGGCGGTGGACCATGCTGGGGGTGGCACCGTTCGAGATCGAGACCGAGCCGGGCCGGCTCACCTGGCGGCGCCTGCTGCTGGCGATCGAGAAGAACCTCGTCCTGGGCGGCGCCTATCCGGGCATGGTCGCCGATGACCTGGCGGACTACCTGTTCGCCCGCAGCAGCGGCCATTTCGCGTCCCTGATGACACTGATCACCCGCGGCTGCCGCCGGGCCATCCGCACCGGTGCCGAATGCCTCAGCCAGGACCTGCTGGACCAGGTCCCCAACGATGCCGCCGCCGAGGCCTCCCGCCAGGAACTGCTCACCGCCTTCGAGCACCACCGGCTGCACAGCCGGCCTGCCCCAGCCGCAGCCACCCCCGCGGCGGCAGCCCTGCCCGCCGCCGGGTGACACCCGGTGGACACGATCCCCATCCGCCTGCCGCCGCTGCCCGGCGAAGCGCTCGACAGCTGGCTGGAGACCTACGCGCACCTGCTGCACGCCGAGCCCAGGGACATCTTCCAGCTCGCCGGCCTTTCCCGGCGATGGGTCCATACTGAACGCCCCGACTACGACAAGCCGTGGATCTACTACCTGGAGCCAGCGGACCTGGCGTCCCTGAGCACGGTGACCGGCGTTCCCGCCGCCCAGCTGGCCAGCATGACCCTCGCCTACTACGAGGGCACCGGGCTGGCCGCCACCAGCGCCGCGGCCGGCATGCGGCGGATACCACGCTGGTGGCGGCAGCCCCGCAGCTCACAGTTCTGCCCCCGGTGCCTGGCCAGAAACGGCGGCCGGTGGCTACTGCCCTGGCGGCTGCCGTGGACCTTCGCCTGCGCCCGCCACCAGGCGCTGCTCGCCGGCATCTGCCCCTCGTGCGGCCGGCGCCACGTCCGGATCCGCACCGGGCAGCCCCGCCGCCCCGGCTGGTGTGACACCACCGGCCTTCCGCTGCCACCACCCCGGCCAGGCCGCGGAGCCCGCCCGTGCAACCACGACCTGGCGGCAGTGAACACGCCCGCGCTACCGCCAGACGGACAGGTCCTGCGCGCCCAGCGGCACATCGACACCCTCATCACCGCACTGCTGAACTCCCGCAGCCAGCCGGAAAAGCTGGCGGATCTGCAGCAGGAACTCGACGACATCTACACCGTCGCGCGTGCCTGCCTGGCAGCCCTGGACGCCCCGGCCCAGCCGCCGCCTGCCATTGCCTCAGTGCTCGCCGAACTCGGCACCGGCCCGGACAGCGCAGGCCATCCAGGCAGCGGCGGAGCCATCACCCGAGCCCAGCCTGCCGGCACTCACCGCCAGTACGCCCCAGTCGTCGCGTTCGGCACAACGGCCGCCACCATCATGCTGCGCGACCGGCATGACCCCGACCCTGCCGTCGCCGCCTGGCTCGTCGACGTCGCCGGCTGCCGCGTGAACCAGTCCACCCCCGGGCAGCTGCTGGCGCGATGGAAGAACACCAGCCCGGCGATCCAGGCCGCGCTGCTCAAGCAGACCGGGCCCCGGCTCAGCGCAGCAGACCAGCTCCGCTACGGCACCCCCGCCAGTTCCCCACGCCGGCCACGCCCCGGCGACGGGACCACCCGCGCCGCCGCGATGCCCGGCATGCTCTGGCGCGGATGGGCGCTGCGGCTCAACCCGGCCGGCAGCTTCGCGCCCCTGCCCTACCGGCTCGCGCTCAGCGTCCTGCTGCTCATCGCGGGCACCGATGGCATCACCTACCGGCAAGCCCAGGAAGCGCTCGGCCACACACCGCTCGCAGACGCGGCCAAATTCTCCGCCCTCACCTCCCGCCTGCGCCAGGAAAGCTCCCTGGACCCGGTCTTGTCCGCGCTCACCCAGCTCGCCCGCCAGCTCGACAACCACGGCGCCCCCATCGACTACTCCCGCCGCCGCAGGCTGCGCCGCCTGGCACAAGCCCAGCTCGACACCACCGAATGGCGCCGCCGCCGGTTCTTCCTGACCCACCCCGACACCTGGGCCTGGCGCCGCCACCTCGACCGGGCTGACCTGCCCGCCCTCCCCCGCCAGGAGAAGTTCGCGCGCCTCTACCTGATCGAGCTGCTCACCGGCACCCACCCCTACTTCCTGCCACCGCCGCTGCGGCTGCCCGAACGAGGCGGCCAGGACTACGCCCAGTTCGTCTTCCGGCTGCCGCAACCCCTCTCCGACTGCCTGCACCAGCAAGCACGCCGCCTGCTCCAGCACGCCGAAATCGACGAGCCGGCCTGCTGGGAGCCACCCTTCGACTGGGTCACCGGCATCACCTGGCCCGGCCCCGACCCTGGCAGCATCTCCCCGCGCGACCTGCACGAGCTCACCCAGGCAGGGCTGTCCCTGCAAGCCATCGCAGCCAGGCTCCACACCACGGCCGAGCACGTCCGCCTCACTGCAGCCCGCCACCCCCTCCCGCAATCCCCCGAAACCACGAACACCAGCACGACACCGCAGCCCGCGCCGCCCGGTGCGGACCAGCTGCGTCACTACACCGCGCAAGGCTTCGGCCTCCGCAAGATCACCCGGCTCACCGGATGCAAGCTCTCCGTGATCAGGCAGCTCCTGGCCGACGAGGGAATCCCGCATCCTCCCGCACCCAGCGGCACCCTCAGCGGCATCGACCCGCAATGGCTACGCCAGGAATACGACATCAACCACCGGAGCCTCAAAGACATCGCCGCCGAAGCCGGCATCCCCGCTGACGACCTGGCCGCCTGCGCCCGCAGCCTCGGCATCACAATCCGCCGCGGTGTCAACGGCGGCAACCATGTCCTCGCCCGCCTCGGCGGCCCCAGCGAGTTCCCCCCGGCCGTCTGGGCCGCGCTCGCAGGCCCGCGCGCCGAACAGCGCATCCGCCGGTTCCTCGCCACCCCGGGCCACCCAGACCTCAACCAGGCCGCCCGCCACCTCGGCATCAGGCACGCACTCCTCACCTCACAGATCACCCAGCTCGAAGCAGGCGTCGGCGCCACGCTCCTCCAGCACGCACCCGGCGGCATCACACTCACCCGTGACGGCATGCAATTCGCACACGATGTCCGCTCCGCACTTGACACGCTGGAGCGCGCCCGCAACGAGAGCACCCGGAACAACCCGCCGTGACATCTCCACGGCGCCGACGAGACCAGGGCTAATGCAAGGCCTGGATCTGAATAATCAGGTCCCGTGTTAACGGTGGTGTGATGACCAGTCAGCTCCGGCGCCGGGACTCGGTGTGACTCGGATCGCTCGGCTAGCCAGTCCTGTTCGCCCGCTGTTACCTTCCTCCGTCGCCGCGGGTCATCACGGTGACTGAACAAACCCCCGCCGGTGTGACAGGCACCGGACGGATACCTTCGGAGGAGAATATGCAGGCACGGATGACCAGCATCGCAGTGCTCGTGCCGGACGCGCTGAAGGCCCTGATCGCCTTCAGCGCGTCCGCGAAGAACGCTGACGTGCCGGAGACGACAGCCAACCTCGTCCACCTGCGCGCCAGCCAGATCAATGGCTGCAGCGTCTGCACCGAGATGCACTCCCGGGAGATGAAAAAGGCAGGAGAAGGCGACGAGCGAGTCTTCGCCGCCGCGGCATGGCGGGACTCGCCGTACTTCACCGGCGCCGAACGCGCCGCGCTGGCGCTGACCGAGGCCGCCACCCGGCTGGCCGACCGGCCCGACCCCGTCCCGGACGAGGTCTGGAACGAGGCCGCGAAGCACTACGACGAGCAGGCCCTCGCCTGCCTGCTCATCGAGATCGCCGCCATCAATGCCTTCAACCGCCTCAGCGTCCCCACCCGCCAGCCGTCGGGCCGGAAGTACTGAAAGCAGGGGTTTTCGGCCCTGGCTCTTCCCGTGGCGCAGGGAGAGCCAGGGCCGTTTTAGCCCTCGGATGAGCTGACAGGCAGTTTTGATCGGCCGCTCTGGTCAAGGAGAGCGGCTCCAGACCGGCCCGGGCCGCCGCGATTTACGGCCCGGAACGGGTCCCGGGCATCGCCCCGCCAGTTCTCAGCGGCCGGTGATGCGCGCGGCCGAGACGGTGCCGGTCACCCCGGCCTTCTGGATGCGGTGAGGATGGCGGCGATCTCGTACACGGCCGGGTAGGCGGAGAACCGCAGCTGAGGGTCTTCGCGCAGTGCGCGGATGCGGTCCTGGAACGCGCCGCTGCCCTGGGCGGCCTCCAGGTCCGCCTGGCTGTCCCAGTGAGCGACGTTCACCAGCTGGAAGCGCGCCTGCGGGGAGACGGCCTGGTGCAGCATTGTGTCCCGGAACCCGGCCGCCGCAGCCATGATCTCGGCGCGGGCGCGCCACTGGGCGATGAACTCCCCGACCCGCCCGGCGGGCACCTCGAAGACGTTGATCACTGTGATCGGCCCGTCTGCTGACGTTTCGTGGCCGGGCGCGGCTGTCATGATTCGTGACTCCTTCTTCGGTACAGAACGGCCGCGGGTTGAGCAGCGCGATACGGCAATCGGCCAGGTACCGGCTCCAGCAAGGCGAGCGCTCCGGTCACCAGGGCCTCGTCCGGCCGTCCCGTAACAACGCACGGGCGGGCCGTTGTCGCCGGGTGCCGCCCGCCGCCGAGCGCCGCGCGGCCGTCGTGAACCCTGCTGCTCGCTGGCATCAGCAGCACCGCGGGCCAGCGCTCATGCCGGGCGCCGGGCCTCGTGAATCCATGGCTCACGGTGCTCATGAAATCGTGCCTCCTTGTTACCTCTGCCGCGTGTGAGGGGTCACTACGTTGACACCTGGTAGCGCGCGGAGGTAACAGATGGACGGCAACGAGTGGCTTGCGGGTCATTTCGAGCGGCACCGGCCGCGCCTGCGGGCGGTGGCCTACCGGATGCTGGGCTCGGTGGCCGAGGCCGACGACGCCGTGCAGGACACCTGGCTGCGGCTGAGCCGGTCGGGCGCCGAAGACGTCGAGAATCTCGGCGGATGGCTGACCACGATCGTGGCCCGGGTGTGCCTGAACATGCTCCGCGCGCGCATCCACCGCCGCGAAGAACCCCTCTCGGTCCACCTGCCCGACCCCGTCATCACCCCGGACGGCGAGCCGCAGCCGGAGGAACAGGCACTGCTCGCCGACTCGGTCGGCCTTGCCCTGCTGGTCGTCCTCGATACCCTGACGCCGGACGAACGGCTGGTGTTCGTCCTGCATGACCTGTTCGACCTGCCGTTCGGGGAGATCGGCCCCCTGGTGGGCCGGACCCCGGCGGCGGCTAAGCAGCTCGCCAGCCGGGCACGCCGCCGCGTGCAGGGCGCCGAGATACCGGCCGCCGCCGACCCCGCCCGCCAGCGAGAGGTCGTCGACGCCTTCTTTGCCGCCGCGCGCCGCGGTGACTTCGACGCCCTCGTCGCCGTGCTCCACCCCGAGGCACTGCTGCGGATCGACGCGGGTGCCCATGCCGCCGGAGCCTCGATGCTGGCCCGCGGCCCGGCCGCGGTAGCCAGGCAGGCGGTCCGGGGAATCCGGCAGATGCTCAGCGGCCCCGCTGCCGGGCTGCGCCCCGTACTGGTGAACGGATCGGCCGGAGTGGTCGTCACCGTGGACGGCCTGCCGTTCGCCGTGATGAGCTTCACCATCACCGACGGCAAGATCGCCGGGATCGACGCGATCGCCGAACCCGGGCGCGTCCGCAAGATCACAGCTACCGTCCTCAGCGCGGAGTAACAACGGGCCGAGCTCATGGAAGGTGACGATGGCTGGCGGCGAACGCCCCGCGCGAGAGTCCAGAACACGCTGGGGTCGGCTGCGTCCCTGGCTCACCGGATGCTCGGCTTGAACGAGGCGGACGCGGTGCGGGATACCTGGCTGCTGCTGAGCCGTTCGGCCGCCGGCGAGCAATCCGCCCGCGACGTCCGTCCCGTCCTCGAATCACTCGCCCGGTCCCGGCGCAAAACGCCCAGCCACGCACCGTGACAACGACAGCAGACCCATGATTGTTCACTTAGCTGGAGCCCGGACCCGACGGGAACTGTTTCAACTACCCCCGAACTCCCAGCTCGGAGTGTTCAAATTCGCGAGTTCCCTACA
>Ga0070698_100009704_pt1 | contig 10295 bp, 9 predicted proteins | sample KBSK1502metaG_FD_65477 | JGI IMG/M metagenome (GOLD analysis project Ga0070698, IMG submission 65477) | Corn, switchgrass and miscanthus rhizosphere microbial communities from Kellogg Biological Station, Michigan, USA - KBS K1-50-2 metaG | ecosystem: Host-associated > Plants > Roots >... | reverse complement strand
GGGGCTGCCGCCGGAGGTTTACCGATATGGCGGAGCTGACCCTCGTCGTCAACGGCCGCTCGCAAGCGGTCGACGTCGCCCCGGACACGCCGCTCCTCTGGGTGCTCCGTGACACCCTCGGCTACACGGGCACGAAGTACGGTTGCGGGATGTCGCAGTGCGGAGCCTGCACGGTCCACGTGGAGGGCGTGGCCGCGCGCTCCTGCGTGACGCCGGTCGGCAGCGTCGCCGGCAAGAAGATCACCACGATCGAAGGGCTCTCCGCGGACCGCAGCCATCCGCTCCAGCAGGCATGGATCGCCGAGCAGGTCCCGCAGTGCGGCTACTGCCAGTCGGGCATGCTCATGACCGCGTCGGCGCTGCTCGCCAGGAAGCCCAAGCCGACCGACGCCGACATCGACGACGCGCTCGGCGGCCACATCTGCCGCTGCGGCACTTACCAGCGCATCCGGCGCGCGGTCCACCGCGCCGCGGATGGAGGTGGGAAGTGACGACCCGCCGCGCCTTCCTCAAGACCGGCGCCGCCGGCGGCGCCGCGCTCGTCGTCGGCTTCCGTTTCTCCGTGGACGCCCTCGCGCAGGAGGGCCAGCAGAAGAAGAAAGCCAACCCGTTCGACGCGTGGGTCCACATCGACACGAACGGCACCGTCACCCTGATCACGGCCAAGTCGGAGATGGGACAGGGCGCGCTGACGGCGCTGCCGATGATCCTCGCGGAGGAGCTGGAGGTGGATTGGAACGTCGTGCGGGTGGAGCAGGCGCCCACCGACCCGTCGATCTACGACCATGGCACCGGGGGCAGCGGCAGCGTCGCGGGGTCATGGCTTCCCCTGCGGCAGGCGGGAGCGGCCGCCCGTGAGATGCTGATCCGCGCCGCCGCGACGGCGTGGAACGTAGAGCCGGCGACGTGCCGGGCCGAGAAGGGCTTCATCGTGCACGGCCCGCGCCGCCGGCGCCTGGGCTACGGCGAGCTGGTCGAGGCCGCGTCGAAGCTGCCCGTCCCCGATTTCAACAAGGTCCCCCTCAAGAACCCGGACGACTTCCACATCGTCGGCCAGCCGATCGCCCGCACGGACATCCCCTCGAAAGTCGACGGCAGTGCCCGTTTCGGCATCGACGTGAGGGTGCCCGGCCTTCTCTACGCGGTCGTGGCGCGCTGCCCGACGTTTGGCGGCAAGCCGGTCCGGTTCGATGCGGCCAAAGCCAAGGCGATCGCCGGCGTTCGTCACGTGGTGGAGATCCCGGCCGTCGGCGCCGGTGCGCACACCGCCGGGGGCATCGCGGTCGTGGCCGACAGCACCTGGGCCGCGATGCAGGGCCGCAAGGCGCTGCAGATCGAATGGGACCACGGTCCGCACGCGAGCGAGAGCAGCCAGACGCTGAGGCAGGCCAGCGAGACGATCGCCGCGCAGCCGGGCAAGGTGGTCCGCAACGAGGGAGATGCGGCCGCGACGCTGGCCGGCCCGGGGCAGAGGCTCGACGCGGTCTACGAGCTGCCCTTCCAGGCCCACGCCACCATGGAGCCGATGAACTGCACCGTGGACATCCGCGCGGATCGCGCGGAGGCGTGGTCGCCCACGCAGGCTCCCGACTGGACGCGCAGGGCGATCGCGCAGGTCACCGGGCTGCCCCCGCCGTCGATCAACGTGCACACGACGCTCATGGGCGGTGGGTTCGGGCGGCGCTACCAGGCCGACTTCGTGGTCGAGGCCGCCCAGGTCGGCAAGGCGGTGGGCTCTCCGGTGCAGCTCCTGTGGACGCGCGAAGACGACATGCAGCACGACTTCTATCGCCCCTTCGCCTATCACCGCCTGAGCGGGGCCGTCGACGCGAAGGGCAACGCGGTCGCGTGGCATCATCGGATCGTCTCGACTTCCATCCGCAGCTTCTGGGACCCACCGGACCGCGTGAAGCCGGAAGCGAGCGAGATCGGCGGAGCCGTCGATCTGGCCTACGCGGTGCCGAACCTTCGTGTCGAGTACGCGCCGGTGCCGTCGGGCGTGCCGGTCGCCTGGTGGCGGTCGGTGGAGGCTTCGCTCAACGCCTTCGTCGTCGAGGGGTTCATCGACGAGCTGGCCGCGGCGGCCAAGGCCGACCCGCTGGCCTTCCGGCAGCGGCTCCTCGCCGAGCCGCGCATGATCAAGCAGCCGCCCGATTCCGAGTCCACGCTCGACACGCGGCGCTTCAAGGGCGTGCTCGACCTGGCGGCGACGAAGGCGGGATGGGGAAACCCGCTGCCGGCCGGGCGCGGCCGCGGCATCGCCTGCGCCTTCTCTTTCGACAGCTACGTGGCCGAGGTGGCCGAGGTGTCCGTCGACAAGGCGGGCCTCCCCCATGTCCACCGCGTCGTGTGCGCGGTCGATTGCGGCCGCGTGGTCCATCCCGACGGTGTCCGGGCGCAGGTGGAAAGCGCGGTGGTGTACGGCTTGTCGGCGGCGCTGAAGGGAGCGATCACGATCGCGAGCGGGCGGGCCGAGCAGAGCAACTTCCACGACTTCGAGGTCATGCGCATCCAGGAGATGCCGGTGGTGGAGGTGCACCTGGTCCCGAGTACGGAGCGGCCGACGGGCATCGGCGAGCCAGGCCTGCCGCCGGCGGCGCCGGCGGTGGCCAACGCGATCTTCGCTGCCACGGGAAAGCGCCTCCGCCGTCTACCGATCCTTAAAGTGTAACGGGGGGGCACGGAGGACAGCACCCCCCGCGCGCATTCGCGCTCCCCCTGCCGCTCGCGGCTCGCTGCCCGTGCTTGTTGCCCCTGGGAACCTTTTCCCTCCTTCGAGACAACTCGAACTGGGGGCCGGGGTGCGCGCCGCGCGGCGCGTCCTTCGGGCATCGATCTACATGACGACGTGGTTGATCGCCGCGCTCCTGGCGGGACCGGCCCCCGCCACCCAGACCCCGGGCCCGGCCGCCCCACGCAAGGCGGACTCTCTCGTTGGCGAGGTGGAGACCCTCGACCTCTCCTCCCGCAAGCTCACGGTCCGGACGGCGGGGGCGCTCATCGACGTCCGCTCCGACGAAAAGACGGTCTTCCTGAAGGCCCGGCCCGGATCCAGCACGTTGAACGACGCGGCCCCGGCTCGACTGGAAGAGATCGCCGTGGGCGACCGGGTCCTGGCCCGCGGGCGCCTCGCCGACGACAAGGGATCGTTCGCCGCCCGTCAGGTCGTCGTGATGACGCGCGGCGATATCGCGGCGAAGCAGGACGCCGAGCGGGCAGAGTGGCGGCGTCGCGGGATCCTGGGTGTCGTCTCCGCCGTCGATCCCGCGAAGGGCGAGATCACGCTGCAGGCGCGCCGGCTCGGAGGCATGCAGCCGATCGTGATCGCCGCCGCGCGGCCGGGTGTGCGCTTCCGCCGCTACGCCGCCGACTCGGTGAAGTTCAGCGATGCGCGTCCGAGCGCCCTGGCCGACGTGCGCGTCGGAGACCAGCTCCGGGCGCTGGGCGAACGCAGCGACGATGAGACTCGCTTCGTCCCGGAGCAGATCGTCTTCGGCACCTTCCGCACGGTGTCGGGCACGGTGGCGCAGATCGATCCCGCCGCGGGAGAGCTCACCGTGCGCGACGAGGAGTCCGGCAAGCCCGTTCGCGTCGCCGTCGGCGCCGACGCGCGCTTGCGCCGCATCGCGCCGGAGATGGGGGCGCGCCTGTCGCGCTGGCGGGAGGGAGCGGGGGCCGGCGGCGGCCCGCCCGGCGGCGGCCCGCCCGGCGGCGGCCCGGAGGATCTCCTCGAGCGCCTTCCCGCGACGACGCTCGCCGAGCTCAAGCCTGGAGACCGCGTCCTGGTATCGAGCACGAAGGGGTCCGACCCGACCCGCCTCAACGCCATCGCCCTCGTCGCCGGCCTCGAGGCGCTGACGCCGCCCCGCCTGGCGACCGACCGCGGCGCGCGCGCCGGAGACAGCGACTTGCCCCCTGAGCTCATGGACCTCGGGATCGGCATCCCATGAGCTTCTTCCTGGCCCTGTTCTTGATGGCCTCGCTCGGTCCCGCCGACGACGCGTCCGCGACGCTTCGCGGCCGGGTGACCGATCCGCTCGGCGGATCGATCGCCGGCGCGAGGGTGGAAGCACGAGGCCCTTCGGGCAAGAAATCGTCCGTCAGCGGGTCCACCGGGGAGTACGTCCTCTCCGGCCTGCAGCCGGGCACCTACACGGTGATCGTGACCCGGGACAAGTTCACGCCGTACGCCAACGATGCGGTGCGGGTGGCTCCGGGCCGGACGACGGTCCTGGACGTCCAGCTCGTCCTGGCTCCGGTCGAGGAAACGGTGACGGTGAAGTCCCCGAACCCGCCCCTGAGCCTGGAGCCGCAGAACAACGCCGGTGCCATCGTGATCAAGGGCGAGGACCTCGATGCGCTGCCCGACGATCCCGACGAGATGGCGGAGGCGCTCCAGGCGCTGGCGGGGCCGGCGGCGGGGCCCAACGGCGGGCAGATCTTCATCGACGGCTTCACGGGGGGCCGCATCCCGCCCAAGTCCGCGATCCGCGAGATCCGGCTCAACGCCAATCCCTTCTCCGCCGAGTACGATCGCCCCGGCTTCGGACGCATCGAGATCTTCACAAAGCCCGGCAGTGACAGGCTGCGCGGCGATACCAACTTCCGCTTCAACGACGACGCGCTCAACTCCCGCAATCCGTTCGCTCCGAACCGGGCGCCGTACCAGCGGCGCGAGTGGGGCGGCAGCCTCAGCGGTCCGCTGGTCGCCAGGAAGGCCTCGTACTTTCTCGACTTCGAGAAGCGCGACGTCGACGACAACGAGATCGTCAACGCCACGGTCCTTTCCGCCGATCTGACGCCTCAGCCCTTCAGCCGGGCGATCCTCGCCCCGCAGAGCCGGACGAGCTTCAGCCCGCGCCTGGACTGGCAGCTCGGCGCCGCCCACACCTTCACCGCGCGCTATACGTACTCGTCGGTCGAGCGCAGCCAGGTGGGTGTCGGCGGCTTCTCGCTTCCCTCGCGCGCCTACGGCACGTCCCAGACGCAGCACACGTTCCAGTTCTCCGAGACGAGCGCGCTCGGCAAGGTCGTCAACGAGACGCATTTCCGGTTCTCGCGGGAGCGCGCGGACAAGACCGGCGACGATTCGGTCCCGACCCTCCAGGTCCTCGACGCGTTCACCGGCGGCGGCCCGCAGACCGGAGCTTCCTTCAACCTGCAGGACCGCTGGGAGCTGCAGAACGTCACGTCCTTCACGAAGGGCGGCCACTCCGTGCGGGCCGGATTGCGTCTGCGCGCCGTGAGGGAGGACGACGTCGCCCGCCAGGGCTTCGGGGGAACGATCGTCTTCTCCGGCGGAGTTGGACCTCAGCTCGACGACAACGGCGGGATCGCGCGCAACGCGGACGGACAGCCGATCATCGGTCCCCTGAGCAGCCTCGAGCGCTACCGGCGCACGCTGCTTCTCGAGCGCCTGGGGTTGAGCGCGACGCGGATCCGGGCGCTCGGCGGGGGAGCGAGCCAGATCCAGATCGCGGGCGGCAACCCCGCGGCCAGCGTGAGCCAATGGGACGTGGCGCCGTTCGTCCAGGACGATTGGCGCGTGCGACCGGACCTCATCGTGAGCCTCGGGCTCCGCTACGAGAAGCAGGACAACATTGCCGGTGGGCTCGACCTCGCGCCGCGGGCGGGCTTCTCCTGGTCGGTGGGCAAGAAGGACGCGAGCGGCCGGGCGCGCACGGTCGTGCGGGGCGGGGCCGGTGTCTTCTACGATCGCTTCGGAGAGGACTTCACGCTGCGGGCACGCCGTTTCGACGGCCTTCGCGAGCAGCAGTACGTGGTGACGGATCCGGCGGTGCTCGACCAGGTGCTCTTCGGGCAGGATCAGACCGTGGCCGGCGTGCCTTCGGTGGCGGCGCTGGCGGCCTTCGCGGTGCCGCAGACGACGTGGCGCGTCGCCCCCGACCTCGACGCGCCGTACAACGTCCAGTCGTCGCTCGGGGTGGAGCGGCAGCTTCCGGGCAACTTCACGCTGTCGGCGACGCTCCTGGCGACTTGGGGCCGGCGGCAGCTCCGGTCGCGCAACGTCAACGCGCCGACGGCCGACGGAGTTCGCCCGCTCGGCGCGGCGGCGGGGAACATCTACCAGGTCGAGGCCACCGGCCGCCTCGACCAGTACCAGGCGATCCTGGGCGTGAACAACCGCCTCAGCCGCCGCCTCACGGTGTTCGCGCGGGGATTCTTCGCGCGCGCCCGGAGCGACACCGACGGCGCCGGGACGTTCCCCGCCAACCAGTACGACCTTTCCGGCGAGTACGGCCGCGCCGCCATCGACGTTCCGGTGCGCTTCGTGCTCGGCGGCAACGTCGTCGGCCCCTGGGGGTTGAGGATCAGCCCGTTCGTCATCGCCTCCTCCGGCCGGCCCTACAACATCACGGTCGGCCGCGACCTCAACGGCGACAGCCTCTTCACCGACCGGCCCTCCTTCGCCGCCGATGCCGAGGCGCCCGGTGTCGTGTCCACTCCTTACGGGTTGCTCGACACGCGCGGCGTCGGCTCCGTCATCCCGAGGAACTTCGGCGACGGCCCGGGCTTCGTCGTCGTCAACCTGCGGCTCAGCAAGACGATCTCCTTCGGGAGACAGCGGGACGCCGGGCCGACGGGAGGTGAGGGCGGTGGTGGAGGCGGGCGGGGCGGCCGCGGCGGGCGGGGCGGCGGCGCCGGTGGAGGCTTCGGCGGTCGCGGCGGCTACGGCGGCGGGCGCGGAGGACCGGAAGGAGGAGACGAGGGTGGGGGAGGCGGCGGGCGCGGCCTCACCCTCTCGATCTCCGCGCAGAACGTCCTCAACCACGTCAATCCGGCCGCGCCGGTGGGAAACCTCTCTTCACCGTTCTTCGGCCAGTCGCTCTCGAGTGCGGGCGGCTTCGGCTTCGGCCCCGGCGGCGTGACGGCGGGAAACCGCCGCATCGAGCTCCTCGCGCGCTTGAGCTTCTAGCTCACTGGGCCGGTCGAGAACCGTAGTTACGCAACAAGTACACCTCGACATGGCTGACATTTAATCGCTCGACTCTTCCCGGGACGAGTACCTGGGAGTTGAACAGATCTGGATATTCCCGGATATCGTGGTTATGCGGATCTGTTTAATTGCGTGTTGGGCGGACACATAGAGAACCGGCGATGAGGCAGGTGACCGTGGAGGAGGTGCTCGCCCGCCTTGAACGGCACCGCGCCGCTGGGCTTCATGTGGACAGCCGCCTCCTTCGCGAGGTGCGGCAGCCCGGCGAGATGTACGTGGTCTCGCTGCCGGACCCTTCTGCCTTCCTGGCCCTGATCTGGCAGTCCGTCAACGATGCACGCCCTCTGGTGCCGGTCCATCAGCCCAGAACGCTCCGGGACTGTGCGTCTCGCATGACGGCGTTCGAGTGGCGCTTCGAAAAGCTCGTCGAGTCCGGCCATCCATGGTTCGAGAAGTGCGTGGCCATCGACCGGGCGTTCGAGCTCTCCAAGTTCGGCTGGACGACGGCGTACACAAGAGCATCGTCCTCGCGAAGAGGCTCCTGCGCGGGGAGGTCGAATACACACCACTGGAGGCGCTCCTCTTGACGCCAAGGAGATCATGAGGGAGCGGCCCAACAATGCAGCGGACGAAGCCGGCGCAAGCGACGGAGCTTCGCCGCTGATCTCAGTGTTGGGCGGACATAGAGATGCGAACGAAATGACCCTTCTTGCTCGCCGGCGTTCCTCGGACTACGGAGGTTGACATGCGGGGCACGAGCGGCCTGTTGCTAATCGGCATTGGTGTACTCCACACTATCTTCGGCGTCTTCCAGGGGTACAGTGTCCTCTCGCGAATCTCCCATACGACATTCTCGACCGAGACCGGGCGACAGCTTGTCACGGCTCTGGGAAGGCAGTTCGTCTTCTGGTTTCTGTTCGGCGGGCTTCTGATGCTCGTTCTTGGGCACCTCTTCACATGGATTGAGCAGCGGCTCAATCATCGCGTGCCCTCGTTCATTGGATGGGAACTGCTCGTGCTTTCGGTAAATGGACTGGCGCTCATGCCGCTCTCCGGCTTCTGGCTGGTCTTGGCGGTGGCGATCTACACGATCCTGGGGGCCCGCCGCTCCAGACATACACCCGGCAATGTCACGTGAGCATGCTGCCGTCGCCCTCCCAATGGGGCGAGCCGCCCAACAATGGGTATCATTGGAGCGGACGAGTGCGGCGGAAGCGTCGGACGCTCGCCGCTCAACCCAGTGTTGGACGGACGAAGGATTTGACTGCTGAACGAATACGGGGCGCGCTGATTCTAAAGCGGTAGGCGCGCCTCACAGACCCGCCAATCGCGCGAGGACTTGCACGCCAATGCCCAGAAACAACACGGACCCACGGGTCGACGCCTACATCGACGCCCTGCCGGGGTGGCAGCAAGCCATCTGCCGCCAGGTCCGCGACCTCGTCCACGCTGCGGATCCGGGGGTGGAGGAGACCATCAAGCGCACGCGCCAGCCGTATTTTACCCTCAAGGGTAACGTCTGTGCGCTGCTGGCAGCCAAAGGCTGGGTCAATGTCTTCCTATATGACGGGGCAATCGTGCCCGACCCACAGGGCATCATCACCGGCGGCCACGGCAACAAGACCGCCCGTACAGTCGCCATTCGGCAGGGCGAGAAGATCAACGTGCCCGCCCTCTCGGCGATGTTCAAGCAGATTATCGCGAACAACCGAGCCGGTGGCTGGAGGAAGCTGAAGCCTCGTGATTGATACTGGATCGTTATCAGAATGCTACGCACACCCAGGAGATCGAATGTGGCGTCGATGAGCCCGATTGCGCCGTCCAACAATACGTTGCGCGGACGAGCGGCGCGGCGAGAATGGACGCCGCTCGCAGCTGATCCGCGGTGTTGGCGACTACTCGGGGCTGGGAGAATGAGGACACCGCGCTCGACGTGCGCCGGGTGGCTTTCGGTTGTCGTCGTCTGGCCACTGGTGGGGGGTCCCGGGGCGAGCGGCTTTGATCGGCGGTCACCAGCCACAGCCGGCTCGCAAATGGTGTGCTTCGTCAGCAAGCCAAACGATACCGGCGTCACCGGGCAGCCGCATTCTGGAAACTACGGTAACGGCTCTTTGGGCACCTCGCTTGGTCGCGACGGGACGGTGATTTTCAAGCCGGGTGGACCGGGGTGTGTCGGTCGGGATGGATCTCTCTGGATGAAATGGCCATGGTGGCGCGGTCTCCGTGGAGCGCTCGTGGTCGAGGGGCGACGGCTCGACGCTACATCGCTGCCCCTAAGAGCGTGGATTCCGAATGGCGGGTTTGGGTACCGGGACATCGGGTTCATGCCGTCCGCGCTGATATTTCCGGAGCCCGGGTGCTGGGAAGTAACCGGACGTGCTGGCGAGGCTAGCCTTTCGTTCGTAACCAGAGTGGAGAGGATCGGCGCAGGACCCGCTTCGCCGTGTCGCGCTCTCTTCCCTGCCGGTGCGGATGAGATGGAACGCTAGAAAATCGTGACGTCGCCCAACAATGCAGCGGACGAGCCCTGGCCAGGATGGGGGCTCGCCGCTGATCTCAGTGTTTGGAAATTCCTCCCAGGCCGGCTTCTCGTGGTGTCTTTCACGCACCGCGGGAGTAACATTTGTCTGATCAGCGTCAGGCCGGCGACCAGGCGCGAGCGTCGCGACTATGAAGAAGCCAGACGACGCTCGGCGCTGAACTGTTATCTCAATGTTGGGCCGTGGAGCGTGGACGTTGAGCGCTCGAGAATGACGCGTATCACGCCTGTCGGTTGGCATTGAGGGAGAACGGCGTGGCGACACCACCGGACAATCCCGGGGTCGTCGTGCGGCCTCCTTTGCTTTTCGGCGCTGCGTTCATCGCGGTTCTGGTGCTTCGTTGGTTCTGGCCGATGCCGATCCTTGGCCACGCGATGACTCTCTTGCTCGGCCTCGTGCTGCTGCTGCTGGGTCTTGCCATCGTGATTCCGGGAAGACGGGCGCTCCGGGCCGCAGGTACGAACGTGAATCCGTCGCTCCCAACCACGGTGATCGTCGCATCCGGTCCGTTTCGCTTCTCTCGCAATCCCCTGTACGTGGGCCTGACGCTTCTGTACTGTGGCCTCACGTTGGCGTTCAACACGTGGTGGGGGCTCGTCCTGTTGGTGCCGATTCTCATCATCATGCATCGCGGAGTTGTCCTGCGTGAGGAGCGCTACCTCGAGCAGAAGTTTGGCGAGACGTATCGGCAGTATTGTTCCCGGGTTGGAAGATATCTCTCTCCTCGGTGACGCACGAATGACCGAGGCGCCTGCCAGGTCGGCCTAATCCACCACGGCGTGGATCGCGTCGACGAC
>Ga0070698_100009703_pt1 | contig 10296 bp, 9 predicted proteins | sample KBSK1502metaG_FD_65477 | JGI IMG/M metagenome (GOLD analysis project Ga0070698, IMG submission 65477) | Corn, switchgrass and miscanthus rhizosphere microbial communities from Kellogg Biological Station, Michigan, USA - KBS K1-50-2 metaG | ecosystem: Host-associated > Plants > Roots >... | reverse complement strand
GGCCAGGTGCTGGCCGCCGGGGGCTTCAACAACTGCGACGACGACTTCTGCAGCGACATCAGCACCGCGGAGCTGTACAACCCGGCCACCGGAAAGTGGGCGCTGACCGGATCGATGCAGGGCGCGCGCGAGCAGCAGAGCGCCACTCTGCTGCCCGACGGCCAGGTGCTCGTCGCCGGCGGCCTCAACGAGGGCGGCTTCTGCTGCTCGCAGTTCGAATACTCAAGCGCGGAGCTGTACAACCCGGCCACAGGCACGTGGGCCCCCACGGCCTCCATGGCGGCCAAGCACGCGGGCCAGACGGCCACCCTGTTGCCCAACGGCTGGGTGGTTGTCGCAGGCGGCGGCACTTCGGTGGCCGAGATCTATGAGCCGGGGCGCGGCCTCTGGGTGTCGCCGGGGGCGATGAACACCGCGCGCACCCACCAGACGGCGACGCTACTGCCCAACGGGCGCGTGCTCGTGGCCGGCGGTGCTGGACCGGACGGCCAGCCGCTGTCGACCGCCGAGGAGTTCCTGACCGGCAACGGCCCGCTGGTCACCGTCACGCCCGGCTCGATCGCGTTCGGCGGGCAGCTCGTCGGTACCGTGAGCGCCGCGCAGTCCTACAAGGTCACCAACGCCGGTTCGGCCAACCTCGTGATTACGGGGGCATCGGTGTCGGGCAAGAACCCGGGCGACTTCCGGGTGCACACCGGCTGCGCCGGCGCCCCGGTGCCGCCCGGCGGCTCGTGCACAGTGGCGGTGCGCTTCGTCCCGTCGTCCACCTCCCTGCGCGCGGCGACGGTCACTGTGTCGGACAACGCGCCGCTCAGCCCGCAGGGTGTGCTGGTCAGCGGGTTCGGTGGCGGGCCGGACGCATGGACCCCCGTCGGGCCGATGGGTTCCGGCCGCGAGCACTTCACCGCGACCCTGCTGCCCAGCGGCGAGGTGCTGATGGCCGGCGGCCAGACGGTGACCGGCGGCAGCCTGGCCAGTGCCGAGCTGTACAACCCGGCGACCCGCTCGTTCTCCGCCACCGGGTCGCTGAACACCGCCCGGTCCGACCCGGCCGCGGCCATGCTGCCGACCGGCAAGGTCCTCATCACCGGCGGCATAGACGAGAACTTCGCCTCGCTGTCCAGCGCGGAACTGTATAACCCGGCGACCGGCACATGGGCGAATACCACATCGATGAACGCGGCAAGCAACGGCCTCAGCGCGACGGTGTTGCGTAACGGCAGCGTGCTGGTGGCCGGCTTTGGCGGGACTACCCCCGCCGAGGTGTACAACCCGGCCAAGGCGACCTGGACCAACACCGGGCCGCCCGCGGTCTCACAGGGCGGCTTCGTCGCCGCCACGCTGCTGCAAAGCGGCCAGGTGCTGGTGGCCGGCGGTGGCACCGCTTCCGCCCAGCTCTACAACCCGGCCACGAACACCTGGACCGCGACCGGCTCGATGAGCACCGCCAGGCAGGACGCGGCGGCGGCACCGTTGCCCGACGGGGATGTGCTGGTCACCGGCGGAGCCGCGCCCGGCGGCGGCTCACTGTCCAGCGCGGAGCTGTACGACCCGGCTACCGGGAAGTGGAGCACCACCGGGTCGATGAACGTCGCCAGGTTCGGCGCGACCGTCACGGCGCTGCCCGATGGCACGGTGCTGGCCGCCGGCGGGTGCGGCACGTGCGGCAACCAGGCCGCGCTGTCGACCGCCGAGGTATACAACAACGGCTTCTGGTTCCCGGTGCACTCGATGACCCAGCCCCGGGTGTTCCAGACGGCCACGGCGCTGCCCGGCGGCAACGTGCTGGTCGCTGGCGGCGGGCCGACCTACTACGCCGCGGCGGCCGGCACCGCCGAGGTGTTCACACCGGTCCTGATGTCGCTGACTCCGGCCAGCGGCGCGGTGGGCACCACGGTCACCGTCACCGGCAGCGGCTTCTACGCCGGCGAGGCGGTGAAGCTGCTCTGGGACAGCAGCATCGTGCTCGCCAACGTCAAGACCGCCGCGACCGGAAGCTTCAGCACGACGATCACGATCCCCAGTGCCACGGCCGGGGCGCACGTCATCGCCGCGGAGGGCCAGCGCAGCTTCGGCGGCACGAACGCCACGTTCACCGTGACCGGCTGACCCGCGAGCCTGCCGCCGGCCCGGACCGCCTGGTCAGCACCGGGGCAGCGTCCGGCCGGCCGAGACGGCTGCCAGCTTGTCCGGGTTGGCGAGCAACTGGATCGCGGTGATCCGGCCCTGTGAGACCGTCAGCGTCAGGGCCGCGATCGCCCGGCCTCCCGCCATGATCAGCGTGCCCGGGCTTCCGTTGATCTCGGCCGCTTGCAGAGCCAGTTCCGAGACGTCCATGCCCATGTAGGGCCGCCCGGCGATCGCCGCGAGGAACCGGGCCGCCTTGGCGGCCCCGGTGATCGGGCGCAGCGCGGCGCGCGCCTTGCCGCCGCCGTCGGTGAGCAGCGTCACGTCCGGGGCGAGGACCGTCATCAGGCCGTCGATGTCGCCACCCGCGGCAGCGGCGAGGAACCGTTCGGTCACCTCACGCTGCTGGTTCCAGTCCACGTCAAAGCGCGGCCTGCGCGCCTGGACATGCTCCCGCGCCCGATGGGCGAGCTGCCGCACCGAGGGAGCGGACCGGCCGAGGGCCGCGCCGATCTCCGCATGCTCGAAGCCGAACACCTCGCGGAGTACGAAGACCGCCCGCTCCTCCGGCGTCAGCGACTCCAGGACCACCAGCATGGCCACCGATACGGACTCGGCCAGCTCCGCGCGTTCCGCGGCGTCCGGGCCCGCCTCGGTCAGCAGCGGCTCGGGCAGCCAGGGCCCGACGTAGGCCTCCCGCCGGGAGCGGGCCGAGCGGAGCCGGTTCAGCGCGGTGGTCGTGACGACCCGGGCCAGGTAGGCCCGGGGGTCGGCGACGTCCGCGCGGGGCGCGGCCGACCAGCGCAGCCACGCGTCCTGGACCGCGTCCTCGGCGTCCGCGATCGTGCCAAGCATCCGGTAGGCGATCGCGAACATGAGCCCGCGGTGCGCCTCGAACACCTCCGCGTCGGTCACCACACCCGCCTCCCCTTCCCCCTTCAGTGCCCCGTCGTTTGTGGCGCGCCGCCGGCCGCCGGAATCTCGCACCTGTCCTTGAACCCCTGCGCGGTCAGCCCGAGTGCCGAGTTGATCCGTGACCGCAGGTTCTCCACGGCCACGATCGCGGTGAGTTCCACCAGTTCCGCGTCGCTGAGGTGAGTGCTCAGCCGCGCCACCATCTCGTCGGTGACGCCCGGCGGCGTGTCCGTCATGGCCTCGGCGTACTCAAGCACGAGCCGCTCCAGTTCGGTGAACACGTCGCTGTCGCGCCAGTTCGGCACCGCACGGATCTTCTCCGCGGGCACCTTGTGGTTCATCGTGGCTTCCCAGTAGCCGAAGTCCAGGCACCAGGCGCAGCCGATCGAGGCGGCCGCCGCCATGACCGCGAGGTCCTTCAGGCCGTGGTCAAGAGCCCGCCACCGCTCCACGCCCAGCTCGAAGAGGGCGTACGAGCGGCCGACCTTCATGTTGTGGCCCATGGCGGCGCCGGGGTCGACCATCATGCCGTATCTGCGGCGGGCGAAGCGCGTGGCGATCCGGTAGCTCAGCGTCTTGGGCGGGTCAAGCGAGATACGTGCCATGTCGGTGTCCTTTCCTGGTCAGCGTGCGTTCTCACCCACCTTCGACACGCGAAACCGGCCAGGTGTGACAGTGCTGTTCTGGGGGAGCGACCCCCTGGAACCCCCGATGGCTCAAGGCCCCATAGACACGGGGCCTTGGCCGTGCAGGCCTGGGGGCGAACCCCCCGGAACCCCTAGGCCGCGTAGGTGCGCAGCAGGCGCAGCGCGGCTGCGCCGTGCGGGCCGCTGGCCTTCAGCCCCGACCGTTCGGGGACCATCCGCTGGGCGGCCACCCGGCAGAAATCGCCGGCCGGGCCGGCGATCGCCGATCCCGCGGTGTCGGGCCCGAATACCCACGACGTCACCCCGCCCGGCGCGGTCAGGTCACACCGCACGTCCTGGGCACCCTCGCCGGCCAGTGCGAACGCGTAGGGCAGCGTGCGGTGTGCCAGCCAGGCGATGTGCCGCAGCCGGTCGGTGTCGGGAAACGCGATGTCCAGCGGCCCGGTGATGTCGAGGCCGTGGGCCCAGTGCTCGGCCAGCCGGGTGGTCGCCATGGTGGCCGGCTTCATCGGGGCCTCCACCCAGGACAGCGGCTGCCCGGGGTCGGCCGCGCGCAGCGCGCGCACCGCCGCGCGCCGGGCCTCGCGCCACCGCTCGAAGACCATGGCTGGCTCCGCTCGCTGCGCCGTGACCAGATCGTCCATGATCTGGTCCACCGTGCCCCCGGACCCCGACTCGGGACGAAGCGTTGCGCCGCCCACGCTGGCGACCACCGCTTCCTCGGACTGCGCGAGGTGCAGCACGACGTCAGCGACGTTCCAGCCCGCAGCCGCCGACGGTGCCGCCCACTGCTGGTCGTCGAGGCCGGCGAGGATCTTCTCCAGCCGGTCCTGCTCGGCCTCGAGGTCGTCAAAGATGGCCATGCCTGGACTATGCCACGCCCGCCAGGCCGCCAGCTCCGGAGACGGGCTTGGCCACCAGGCGGCTTAGCCCTCGCGCGGAGTCACTAAGGCCTTCCCTGGGGGCGGAATTAGGGCGTTCGTACGATCCTGCGGCGGGGGTCTTACGGCGATGCTGAAGGCACGAACGGACAGGAGTCCGTGGAGAGAGGAGCACCTCAGATGACCGCGATCAAGCCCAGGACGCGTTTCGGCCGCCTCGTGCACCGCGTGGCCAGCGTCGTGGAAGAGATGAACTACGCGCAGCGGCGGAGCGTGGAGCTGTTTCTCGGCCTCGACGAGCGGCGCTAAGCTGCCCGCGCCCATGCCGGGCTCCATCCCCGCCCACGTGGTCGCCCGTCCCCCGGAATCCGGGAGACGGGCGACGAGCATCCAGCGGCCCTCTCCCCGGCCGGGCTTTCCTAGCCGAGCTGGGGGATAACCTCCGCAGCCAGCCGCTCGGCGTGCTCGGCCTGCTCGAACATGGCCGTGAACAGGATCAGCTCCGCACCGGCCGCGACGACCTCGCGAAGCGCGGTGACACAGTCGGCCGGCGTACCCGCGACCGCCGCGGCTTCGATATCGGCAGAGCGCCGCCCGTAAAGGCGCTCCATCTCCGCGTTCATCCGCTGGCGCGCCCGCCCGGCGTTCTCGTCGATCGCTACATACACGCGCTTGGCGATGGCGAAGTCCGTGGCAGGCCGTCCCGCCGCGGCGAGCGCCTCGCGCACGATCTGGACCTGCTCGGCGAACCTCGCGGTAGGCGTGGAGCCCGCACCGAAGAAGCCGTGGCCCAGCCGGACGGCCCGGCGCAGCGCGACAGGGCCGTTTGCGCCGAACCACAGCGGCGGGTACGGCTTCTGGAACGGCTTGGGTTCCATCGGCGCGTCCCGCAACTGCCAGAACTCCCCGTCGAAGGTGACGCGGGGCTGCGTCCATAGCGCCTTCATCAGCGCGATCCCCTCGGTGAACCGCGCGACGTACCGGTCCGGGTCCACGCCGAAGGCGGCGAACGGCCGCATCTTCCCACCGGTGCCGACGCCCACGTCGATCCGGCCACGGCTGAGCTGGTCCAGCGAGGCCAGGCTCTTGGCCAGGTGCACCGGGCTGTGCAGCGTGGACACGAACACCACGCAGCCCAGCCGCAGCCGCTGGGTGCACGCGGCCGCGTAGGTCATCGCTTCGAGCGGGCTGAGCTGCGGCGCCGCCCCGAGCATGTTCTCCTGCGCCCATGCGCTGTCGTAGCCAAGCTCCTCGGCACGAGCGAAATAGCTGCGGTACGCGGCCGGGTCGAACTCACCATCCGCGAAGAACTGAGGAATAGCGATCGCGAACTTCACAGCCCGCATCTTGACCTCCACCCCTCCCGGCGGGAGGGATTCCTGCCTGTCACGCCGCTGGACGGTGTGACTTCGGGTGGGTTCCTGCTTCATCGCACTGTGCCAGAAGCGATGCTACTGGTCTTACCTGCGCTCGACAGGCTGTCACCGCCAGCCCGGCGGCCTTGGCGACGTTGACCGCCGCGTTGATGTCCCGGTCCAGCCATGCCCCGCACGCCCCACATCGCCACTGACGGACGTGCAAGGGCTTGGGGCCGTCCTTCGCGCCGCAGGCGGAGCACGCCTGCGAAGTTGGCACGAACCGGCCAATCTTGATGAAGGTGCGCCCATACAGCCGGGCCTTGTACTCCAGCATGGCCACGAAACCGGACCAGCCAGCATCGTGGACCGACTTGGCCAGGCGGGTGCGCCCGAGCCCTTTCACCGCCAGGTCTTCCACAGCGACCGCTTGGTTCTCGCGGATCAGCGCCGTGGATACCTGGTGGTGAAAGTCCCGCCGGGCATCGGCCACCCGGACGTGGGCGCGGGCGACCTTAAGCCTGGCCTTCTCCCGGTTACGGGAGCCTTTCTGCTTGTGGGACAGCTCCCGCTGCCTGCGCCTGAGGTTCTTTTCCGCCCGGCGCAGGAACCGGGGTGCGGCGATCTTCCGCCCGTCCGACAAGACGGCGAAATGTGTCAGACCGAGGTCAATACCCACGACGGGCACTGCCTCAGGGAGGGAGCCAGGCCGGGTCTCGATCACGAACGAGGCGAAGTACCGGCCTGCGGAGTCCTTGAGAATGGTCACCGATGACGGCTCAGAAGGCAGCGGCCGGGACCAGCGCACCGGCACGTCCCCGATTTTCGGCAGCCGCAGCCGTCCGTTTCCCAGCACCTTGAACCGGGCGTTGGCAGTGAACCGGATTGCCTGCCGGTGATCCTTGCGGGACCGCAACCTGGGCTTGCCTGCCTTCGGCCCCGCCTGCCTGTGCTTGAGGGAGGCGAAGAACTTCCGGTATGCGGCGTTCAGGTCCGCCAGCGCCTGCTGCAGCACCACCGCCGACACCTCGCCCAGCCACGCCCGCTCGGAGGTGCGCTTGGCCGCGGTCAGCCGAGCCGACACCTGCGCGTCGGTCAGGTAGGGCAGCCCGGCCTCGTGCGCCGCCTCCCTGGCGGCCAAGGCATCGTTGAACACCACCCGGGCGCAGCCGAACGCCTTGGCTAAGGCGGCCCGGTGCCGGGCAGCTGGGTCGAGGCGGTAGTTGTACCGGAGCTGCACACCTACAGCATGGCCGAGGACACCGACATACGCTCCGGCAGGCACTGCGCGTTCACCCTGCATGACCGCCCGAGGGCACCCTGGGGGCTCGCCCGCCTTCAACATCGGCCTGAAGACCGGCGCACTAGGCGACATCTTTTGGTAGCTCGGCGGCGAGCATGTCCATCAGCAGCCCGTCGTGGAACCGCCCGTCCGGCCCGCGCTCGTAGGCGCGCATCACCCCGACCGGGCGGAAGCCGGCCTTCGTGTAGCACCGGATGGCCTGGGTGTTGGCCGCCGCGGGGTCGATCGTGAGCCGGTGGTGACCGCGGGCCTGGAACAGGAACCCCGCCAGCAGCGTCACGGCCTCGGTGCCCGCGCCCCGGCCCTGAAACCGGCCGCCGAGGTAGATGTCGATCCCGGCGTGCCGGTACTGCGGGTCGTCCTCCTCGTGGTACTGGATGCCACCGGCCACCTCGCCGTCGATCTCCACGACGAGGAGCACGGTGGGCCCGTCGGAGCGCAGGCTGGCCTCCAGTTCCTCGACCGGGTCCGGGTCACCCCACCACCGGGACACCGATGGCTCGGCCAGGATCGCGCGCAGCCGCGCGGCGTCGCCCTGGCGGCCCGGCCGCAAGGTGACGGCGCGGCCGGTCAGCACGGGCCGGGCCGGAACCGCTCTCCCGGGTACCGGCGCCTGGTCAGCCAAGGTGTTTCTTGACCTCGGCGTACAGGTCGCCGGGCAGCGGCCCCTTCGCCGCGATGGCCAGGTTGGCGCGCAGGTGCTCCGGGTTGGATGTGCCCACGATCGTGCTGGACAGGTCCGGATGGCTGAGCGTGAAGCGCAGCACGAACTCATGCCGCGGCATGCCGCCGAGCAGGTCGTCCATGCCAGCGGAGTCCCAGCGGCGCTGACCCTCACCCGGGGGCAGCCCGAGCGGTCCCTGTGCCCAGCTCTTGTCCTCGGCGGGACCACCGCGGGCCACCCCGCCCCGGATCAGGGTCCCCGCGCCGGTCTCCGCCGCGGCGGTGATGAGGTCCTCGTGCTCACGCTGGACCACCGAGTAAGGGATCTGGAACACGTCGAACACGCCCATGGCGATGTGATCGGGCAGGTTCGGCAGGATTCCGGACATGCCGATGAACCGGGTCTTCCCCTCGTCGCGCATGGCCATCAGGGTTTCGATTGTCTGATCGGCCTCCATCTGGGCGCGGCTGGGCGACATGTGTACCTGCACCAGGTCCAGGTGGCCGGTGCCCAGCCTGCGCAGGCTCTGCTCGATCCCGGCCCGTACGTTGACGGCGCTCCAGTCGTGCGGGAACGGTGGCCTGGCGTCCGGCGGCGGAGGGCCGAGCAGGCAGCCGCACTTGGACGCCAGGAAGTACTCCCCACGGCGGTGGCCCAGGTAACGCCCGATGAGCTCCTCGCTGCGGCCGTAGTCGATGGAGGTGTCGATCAGGGTGATGCCACCGTCGAGCACCTCGTTCAGCAGCCGTCCCGCGTCGTCGTCGTCGGTCGCCGGGCCGTGTGGCTGGCCACGCAACTCCATGGCGCCGTAGCCGAGGATGGTCACGTCCGCTCCGGTCCGCCCCAGGCGGCGGGTCTGCATCGTCATGACTCAGACGCTACCCGGCTCCAGGCCAGCCACGGGCGGCGGCGCGGTGCGGGAAGGGGCGGCCACGGGGTGCGTCACGCATGATCGTGGCTCATGCGTCGCGCAGCCGCAGCAGCAGACCGCCGGCCAGCAGCGCGCCCGCCGCCCAGGCGGCCAGCACGGCCAGGCCCTGCCATGGGCTGAGCGGGAGGCTGCGCAGGCCGGTGGTGGCCTGGATGTCCAGCCCGGCGGTCATCGGCGCGGCCTGGAGCAGGTGGCGCCGCACGGTCGCGTTGCTGACCACGGCGGCGACGATCGGGAGCAGGTATAGCACGCCGAGCACGAGCCCGATGGCCACGGCGGAGTCCCGGACCGCCGCGGCGGCACCGAGGCTGAGCAGGCCGATCAGGGCGAGGTAGAGGACAGAGCCGGCGGTGGCACGCAGCACGGGCCCGTCGGCCAGGGTCAGCGGGGCGAACCCGTGCGCGCGGGTGAAGCCGTGCCCGGGCAGGATGAGCCACCCGGTGAGCAGGCTGCCCGCCGCGGCGAGCGCCCCTGCGGCCAGGATGAGCACGCTGACCACGGCGGCCTTGGCGGCCAGCAGCTTGATCCGGCCCGGCATCGCCGCAAGGGTAGTGCGGATCATGCCGGTGCTGTACTCGGCGCTGACCGCGAGCACGGCCACGATGGCCACGGCCGCCTGGCCCAGGTCGACCCCGGTGAAGCTGATCTTGCTGGGGTCCTGGCCGCAGCCGGCGGCCGGGCACCGGGCGGACGCCGTGCCCGGAGAGGTGCGCAGCTTGGTCCACTCGGCGTGCAGCGCCGCGCTCACGCGTCCCTCCGGCGCAGCAGCAACAGCGCACCGCACAGGGCAGCCGCGGCCCAGGCGCAGAGCACCGCGAACCCGGCCCAGGGCGCCAGCGGGTAGCAGCCCTGCGCGACCGCGCAGGCGTTGCTGACCTGCGGGTAGTTCGGGATTGTCTGCTGTATCGCAAAGCCCGCCGCCGGGACCAGCCGCATCAGCCAGTTGCCCGCGCCGGGGGGCAGTACGTTGGTCACCGCGACGAGGTACGGCAGGATGATCGCCGCGATGACCAAGGTGACCGCGATGGCGCTGCGGCGCAGCATGGCCCCGAGGGCGAGCGCGAGCACCGCGGCGACGGCGAGCATGGCCGCGGTGCCTGCCACCAGGCGCCCCTCGGTCAGCAGGCTGACCGGATAGAGGTAATTGCCGTTGGCGCGCAGCACATGGCTGCCCAGCGGGATCGCCACGGCCGCGGCGGCCAGCCCGGCGGCGAAGCTGACCGCGGCGATCACGATCGCCTTCGCGGCCAGCACCTGGCCGCGCCGCGGGCTGGCCGCGAACGTGGTCCGGATCAGGCCGTGCCGGTACTCGGCGGTGATGAACATCGCCGCCACCACGACCACGGCGATCAGTCCGGCGAGCGCGCCGACGAGGGTGTGGTCCAGGGTCTGGCCCGGGCCCCCGCCGCCGGGCGCGTCCGGTGCGATGTCCCCTGACCCGGTCACCGTGAACGTGCCCCCGGCCTGGTGGTA
>Ga0070698_100009702_pt1 | contig 10296 bp, 10 predicted proteins | sample KBSK1502metaG_FD_65477 | JGI IMG/M metagenome (GOLD analysis project Ga0070698, IMG submission 65477) | Corn, switchgrass and miscanthus rhizosphere microbial communities from Kellogg Biological Station, Michigan, USA - KBS K1-50-2 metaG | ecosystem: Host-associated > Plants > Roots >... | reverse complement strand
TCATCTTTCTTGTACACGCGGCCAAATTCATCCACAACGCCCTTTGAAATATCTTCACCGATTCGACACCCGCCAAGCGGATGCGGCGAAGGAACTGACGTGGCGTTGAATGCTCCGGCAGCGTCCATTAAGAAAGGATTTATGAACCTGGGCTTTTTGGCAGTTGGGGAAACCAACTTGTCGGCAAGTTTTTGCAAAGAGGCTTCGATGTCCTTGTAAACAGGGTCTTCGTGAAATGCCTTTCCATCGCTTCGCTTGACTCGCAAGCCCGTTTCCCGCGCGCACTCGCCCAATCGAAATTGCCCCACGGCCGACTCCCGGCCTTGCGCGACCACGCACATCATCTTCCCCGTTATCTCTTCCTGTGACTTGAAGAAATCCTGCCGTTCTTCAGCGTTCTTGAAAAACGCTTCAAAAAATCGAACAAGGCGATTCATGGCCCAGAGCAACATGCTCAAGAGAACGAACAAGCGTTCGCCACGGCCTTTGCCAAGTGATCGGATAAGAGGAACTCCTACGCCAACCACCGAGGCCAACGCCGGTGGCACTCCCTGGTCTTCGATGGTATGGAATCGAGGCTGATCCAATTCCGTTCCCAAGTCGTTCGTGTTCAAGTGGGCGAACGAAGTCGTCACCGGGCCTCTGGTTAATGTTACGTGCTCGTTAATTTCCTCAAGAAATCCGATGTAGTCTCCATTGGTCGAAAACCCGAAGCCGGTTTTGTCGCTCAAGGCGGGCAAGCCATCGGACCGTTGCTTTGAGCGTAGCAGGAGTTCATTCGTTCCGAGACAACCGGCGGAGACAATCAGCTTCTCGGCGAGAACGGTCTTTTGGGTTTTTTGGCCGCGCTGCGGTGAATCATCAGGCGCATATTGAATGTAGTGAATGCGATACCCGCCTGATGGCAGCGCTTCAATGTAATCCACCTCGCAAAGAGGCGAGATGGAAACGGTGTCCTTGAATTGAGGGTCCGCCACTGAGCCGTCGGGATTCGGTTTTCCCAAAGCCGCAATCATGAGTTGTTTGTTCAGCGTGTGACGCGCACCTGGCAAACAGCCGATATTGCAACGGCCTTGGCGCTCACAATAGTTCTTTGGATTTCCCGCCGGCTCGAAAAGCTGTGGCTCTTGCGGCAAATCATTGATCGCCAAATCCACCGCGCCGTAATCGCTGGTTAGGTTGCTAACAGCGGTCTGGAAGACCCGGGCGCGGTCAATCCAGAGTGCGTCTTTGGAATCGTCGTAGGGCTTGAATGGCTCTGGCGCTGCAGGGTCTTTTTTATCTCGAATGAGTTGCTTGATGCCCCGCGGATTGAACGGATCGCCGGGTTTCACCGGACCCGGGCGCGAATCGGCTGGCACTGCGGCGGTGCGGCCCAGGATATTGCTCAACCCGGTATTTACCTTGAAGGGTCCCTGGCGCTCAACGCTCGTCGCCTGACCAGTGCCGTCGGTCTTCAACCATACCGTGTCATTTATCCGCATATCGGCTGGGATACGCGCATTCTGAGAGATCGCGTAGGTTTTCGATGCGCTCGCCGAATCCAATATGATTGATGAACTCGGCATATAGGCCGACACCTTGCCGGAAATCCGGTCTGGAGAAGGAACATTCGGGTCTTTTCCTTTCGCGGATCGCTCGTTCAGCGCATAAACAACACCGACGCCGATGGCTTGCCGCGCCAGTTCGAAATACTCGTCCCGTCTTGCCTTGTCCCAAGTCATCGCCCGCCATCGCTCGTCTGCGAAAATCAACTCAGGTGGCCGAATGGTTATGTTGGAATAAACCAATGATCCGCCGCCAACGCCGCTTGCACGAACAACCGACACGCCGTCATTTTCTCCGCCGAACAATCCCAACAGCGGTCGCTTGCCCAGCGTTTCCATCTGATACAAGCCGTCAATGTTTCCAGGCTTTCGCAAGCATCGGGTAAAAATGTCGAGGAAGCCGCGGAAATGATTCAACGAAGACCAAAACTGCACCGGTTGCTTGTTTTGGCGAAGAAAATCATAAGCTCTAACCTCCTTGTCCTGAACCGTGCCAACAGGTGTCGTCCACCAAGTGCCTCTCTCCAAAATCAAAACGCCCTCACCCTTGTTGCGCGCTTTCAAAGCGCGCGCGAGCGAAAGCCCCGTCATCGTTCCACCGAAGCCGGAACCGATGACAACAATTTTACAGCGTTGTTTCGATGCAGTTGGTTGATTGGAAGTACCCACAAATTACTCTTTGAAACGAGAGATAATTAACAGAGCTAAAAAAATGAACCTGCTTCGTATGTTCAAAACAAGGTTTCGTCGTAACAAGAACGATTAGCTTTACGGTTGGAACATACGAATCTCCGCTTGTTGTGAACCGCGATGAGGGACGGCCACAAATAGAGCATCCCGCTCCGGCACAAAAAGCCCGGTGCGAGCGCCGCCCGACGTGTCGATCTTCGCAAAGGGCTTGTAGGTGTTCGCATCCGCTTGCTCGATGATGTCGATTTTACCCGCGCCGCAGATCGCGTAGATGCGATGGCGTTTGCTGTCGTAGAAAAGGTCGTCGGGATCGCCGGAGATGTCGATCTTGGCAACCACTTCGCCCGATTCTGTGTTAAGCACAACAAGCTTTGACGGAATGCGGCATCCGATAAATAACCGGCGGTTGGCTTCGTCGAGCGCCATCGGAAAGTTTCCAAATGCAGCGTCGGTCTTCCACGTCGCAATGACTTCGCCTTTGTCGCGATCGATTGCCGCCACATGACGGGAATTGGGAACGTTGACAAAAATTCGTCTGCCGTTCTTTTCCAACTCAAACGCCTCGGGATGCGCCGAAAGTTTGATTGAGCCGACCTGTTTGCCGTCTGACGCGTTGACGATGGCGATGCCGCCACTGGCAAACCCGACATAAATCTTTTTCGCAGCGTCATCGTAACGAACATTGTCGGCATCGTCTTTGAGGTTTAGTTCTCCAACCGCTTGGAATGATTTTGCGTCGTAGATTTTGAAGATCCCGTCCTTATCATTTGCGACAAAGAGACGATTGAGCTCGGGGATGTAAACGATTCCTTGCGGCGCGCCGAGGCCGGTAATTGAATGGATTCGCTCGCTCGTGCGCAGGTCGAGCACTTCGACCGTATTGTTGCCCAACGCGCAGACGAACAGCCTGTTACCTGCAGCATCCAGCGCGAAATGGTCGATGCGTCCTTCCACTCCAGGCAGCGCGATTGTTTGTTTTAATTGAAGCGGTGCGTCACCGGATTCAGCGGCGGTCAGATAATTGCCACCTACCGCGAAGGCGATAACGAGGGCTAAACGTTTCACCTGGCTCCGTAAGTGAAGTTGTCGAACAACGTCACGCTGTCAGCCTTCGTCCACACGCCCACTTTTCCCGCACTCGTAAAGCTCTCATCAGTTGCATCGATCACTTTGTTGCCGTCGAAAGTGACGGTGAATTTGTTGCCCTTAAAATCAACACGCAACGTGTGCCAGACACCGGACTTAACTTTCGTGTTGATGTTTTTGAACGCCACGCGTTTGCCGTTGATCGTGTGATAGATCGTGACGTTGTCTTCCAGCGCGTTCGCGCGTGCGATGTAGTAGTTGTTCGCGTCCTGCACCCGCCAGATCACACCGCCCGCCTGGTCTTCCTTCCCGGCGACCGGTTTGAACTTCACTTCAACGAAACCGTCTTTGAGATTCGTGTCCTTCTTGATGCAGACGGGAAAGGTCGCCGTGCCTGATTGCTTCAGCACGTTCGGCTTACTTGGCGCTGAATCGTCTTTCTCGATAGACCATTTCGCCGAGCCGCTGCCGGTTTGCGTCGCGGTCCAACCGACTGGTGCTGCGCCGGATTTCAGATTGTCGAAATTGACCGTCTCAGCGATGGCCAGTCCTGTTGCCACGGTCATCGCCATTAACGTTAAGCTTAATGTTTTCAGCAGTTTCCTTTCTCACTGACGCGCGCCTTCATTCAATCGGTGAACTGACCTTGAGCAATCCACCAACCAAAAGCCCGCCTTTTACCGCTTGCGCCAAATCTTTCGCCGAACCCCGGCCCCAGTAATGGAAAAACATGATGCGCGGCTCTTCGTGCGTCATGTGTTGATGGATCGCGACGATGTTGATCTTGTCCTTGAGCAACGATTTCAGGACCGGCTGCAATTCGTCTTCCGTTACTGCGAAATCTCCATCGACGACAGCGTTGTCGTCGCTACCGGCGAAGGCGGCCCAAGTGTTCACCCCCATGTCCTTGTCGATCTTGATGCCGTGCATTTTCGCCGGGCGCCCGATCGTGAACTTGACCATTTCGTCCTTCGGTTCGCCCTGCATACCGAAGATTTCGTTAAGAGGGGCAGCGCTGATCGAATTCTTTTCGGGTATCGACGCATGGCCAACAGCCGCGAATGACTCTACCGGTTTCGCGTTTGGGCCGCGGATTGCTTTGGTTGTGCCGTACATTTTCTTCACGGCACCGGCCAATTGATCAACACTGCCTTCGCCTTCGATGTGCATGAAAAAAACTTTGGGTTGATCGAAGAAGAAATGGTTGTGCAGCGCGGTGACGCTGAGGCCGTTGTCGAGTGCAGCCGACATTGCGGAGTTCACTTCGTCTTCAAATAGAACGGTGTCGCCCATCACCATCGCGCCTGCTTTCGTTTCAGTGAAAGCAGCCCAGGTCCCGAGCCCCATGAATGCCGGCATCGTCCATCCATCCACAACGACCTTCACGTCGTCGCGCGGGAAGGTGACTTTATAAACGCCTTCCTTTTCATTCATCTTTCCTTTGAGCCCGGTTAACTCGTCGATCTTCGCCGTATCGAGAGCCGCCAGCGCGCTGGCGCCCGTCGCGGCAAAAATCGTTGCCAAGATAAAAAGCTTTTTCATTGGTAAAGTTTGAGGTGGATCGGCCGCTCCGCGGGCGATGCTAATATGCGGCTTCGCCGCCAAATCTAACATCGAGGTCGCCACGGCGACGACTGCTCGATCCACCTCGTCTGAATTAGTACTTTTCGCCTTTCTCTTCCTTTTCTTTGCTCTCTTTGTACTGCTTCAGGAACTTGCCATTTGCATCAACTTCGATGCTCCACTCCTTGCCCTTTTTGTTTACCACGGCTTCGTAAACGGTTTTGCCCTCTTCCGTCTTCTTCTCGACTTTCACGATCTCGTTACTGCCAGCCTTGTCCTGGATTGTGGTCTGCACCGCGGTGGGCAGATCGGACATCTTAACAGTCTCTTCTTTCTCTTCTGCGGCCGTCAGAAAAACCGGACAGGCCAAACTGCCGATTACGACGATGGATATTGCTGCGATTGTTTTTTTCAATGGTTTTCCTTCTTTCGACCTCCTGGGTTGATTGTAGCGTTCTAGTTCTTTCGCGTACAAAACGCGGGTTGGATGTAAGCGCAAATATAATTTGCAATACGTATTTCATTACAGAGCGTCAGATGTGATGAAGACCACATCGTGGCTACTGCTTCTCTTCAGTCTGCCGACCAATCGCAACACCGAGCGCGTCGCGGTCTGGCGCCGATTGAAAAAAATGGGCGCGGTCCAGATCAAGACCTCCACGTATCTGCTACCCGATGAGCCGGCCCAATATGAGCAGTTCCAATGGCTCGCCCAGCAGATTCGCGATTATGGGGGCGATTCAACCCTAGTTCGCGCGCAGGAAATCGAAGGCCTGACAAAAGAAAAAGTCGTTTCTCTTTTCAACACGGCACGTGACAAAGAATATGTCGATCTAAGAAAGGCGCTGCACGGTTTCATTTCGCGTGGCCGCAAATCGAACGCGGAGTTCGCCGCAGCTGAGCTCGAGCGGCTGACTAAACAGTTTCGAGAGCTTCGGCAGATCGATTTCTTCGACAGTCCCCGTGGACAAGACGTAGCTATGATGCTCCGTCGGGCGGAGGGGCCCAGGCGGTCGGCGAAACTTCAAACGCTTGACGTGAGGCAATATCGCGGGAAAACCTGGCTGACTCGCCCTCGACCAGAGATCGATCGCGTGGGATCAGCGTGGTTGATTTCCAAATTCATCGATCCCCAAGCAAAATTCGTATTCGCACCAACTGCCCAATCCGTTCCGGAAGCAATTCCGTTCGACATGTTGGACGCCGAATTTTCGCATCATGGCAATTGCTGCACATTTGAAACGCTCATCAAGCGTTTTGCCATTTCAGACAAATCGGTCGCGAAAATCGGTGAAATGATTCATGACGCCGATTTGGACGACGCGAGATTTCAGCGGGTGGAAGCTGTAGGAATCGATCGCGTGCTCAAAGGTTGGGCAAAAGAGGGACTACCAGATGAAGAGATTCTGCGTCGCGGTTTTGAGTGCTTTGACGCCCTCCATGCATTCTTGCAGCGGCGATGAGGATGATCAAGACCAGGCAACTCGTCGCACAAGATCGATCCGCCACAGGACGGATTCGCCGTGGCGAACATGTTGCACCCACGTTTGCAGAAGCGTTTCGATTTTGGCTGAAGCTCGGATTCATTTCGTTTGGTGGACCGACCGGACAGATCGCGATTATGCAAACGGAGCTCGTTGAGAAGAAGAAATGGATCAGCCAGTCACGATTTCTGCACGCGTTAAATTTTTGCATGCTGCTGCCTGGTCCAGAAGCACAGCAGCTGGCGATTTACATCGGCTGGCTCTTGCACAGAACATGGGGCGGCGTTGTTGCCGGCTCGCTTTTCGTGATTCCTTCGATTTTTGTGCTATGGGCGTTGAGTTATATCTATACCGCGTTCGGAAACATTCCGTGGATTGCCGCAATTTTTTATGGATTGAAACCCGCCGTGACCGCGATTGTCATGGCCGCGGTCATTCGCATCGGCCGTAAAGCGCTCAAAAACGAGGTGATGTGGACTTTGGCCGGGCTCGCTTTTATCGCGATTTATTTTTTCAAAGTGCCGTTCCCGGCAATCGTGCTGAGCGCTGGCGTAATTGGTTTTTTTGGCGGTTTGGTTTGGAAAGGCAAATTTGAAATCGCATTAAGCGGCGATGCCGACCCGGAACTCTCCGTGATCAGCGATGAGCAAGAGTCACCATCACACACGCGACCGAATTGGGCGCGTGCGGCTTGGGTGACAGTTGTTTGGCTAACACTTTGGTTCGCACCGACGATCGCGGCCGGCATTCTCCGAGGCTGGCACAGCACGCTCTTCAAGGAAGGATTATTTTTCAGCAAAGCCGCGGTCGTTACATTCGGCGGCGCTTACGCGGTGCTGCCCTACGTTGCTCAGCAAGCCCTGTTTCATTACGGCTGGTTGAAGCCGGGCCAAATGATGGACGGCCTCGGACTCGCCGAAACTACACCGGGTCCGCTCATCATGGTGGTGCAGTTCGTCGGTTTTGTCGGCGCGTGGCAGCACCCGGAAGGTTTACCGCCGCTGCTCGCAGCGACCTTGGGCGCGTTGCTCACCACTTGGGTAACTTTCACGCCGTGTTTTCTTTGGATTTTTCTCGGCGGTCCGCACATCGAGCAACTGCGCGGGAACGCGAAGCTCGCTGCCGCGCTTTCCGCGATCACGGCCGCGGTTGTAGGTGTGGTGCTGAATCTTGCCGTTTGGTTCGCGCTGCGTGTTTTCTTTCCGAGCGCCGGCCTTATCGACGGGTTCGCTGTGGTTGTGTGTGGACTCGCGTTTGTCGCGATGTTGCGTTACAAGATCGACATTATCTCTATCGTGCTCGCAAGCGGCCTACTGGGGCTGGTTTACAAAATTCTGGTTGGATAGATGCGGAAGCGCGTTGGTTTAAACATGAGGTTATAATGTTCGGCATCCACGATTTTCCCCTGTTCTTGGCCAGCGGGGTCCTGCTCAATCTCACGCCCGGCCCGGATACCGCTTATATCCTCGGCCGCAGCATCGCACAAGGTCGCGCCGCTGGAGTCGCCTCGGCGTTTGGAATCACGATCGGCAGTATCTTTCACACCTGCGCTGCTGCACTTGGACTGTCTGCCATTCTTGCCACTTCTGCTCTAGCCTTTCGCGCGATTAGATTGATCGGCGCCGCTTATCTCATTTTTCTCGGAGCCAAAATGTTCCTGGAACGCCGAAACGGTTCGGGTTTGCCGGCGCAATTTCGAAGATCGACAATCACCGCTGCGTTTCGCCAGGGCATTTTGACGAATGTGCTCAATCCAAAGGTCGCCCTTTTCTTTTTGGCGTTTCTGCCGCAGTTCATCGATCCCGCGTCAACCGCCAAAGTGCCCGCATTTATCACGCTCGGCCTGACGTTTGTGACGACCAGGACCATTTGGTGTCTTATTCTGGTGTGGTTCGCCGCGACCTTCAGCGGGCGACTCCGGGCGAATCAGACAGTCGCGCAATGGCTAAATCGCGCGGTCGGTTCCCTTTTTGTTTTTCTCGGCCTGCGCCTTGCAGCGCGCGTGGATTGAAGCTTACCCCGCGGGTTTCAAACGCTCACACTCCGCTTCGTAGGCTGCGATCAGCGCCACGATCTTGGCCTGAAAGGCGTCCTGCGCGGAATAAAGAGCTCCGATGGGTTCAACAAAGGCCTTCTGCTTGAGCTCCTCCTCGATCGTCAAGCTGAGTTCAGCCAGTTTTTCGATGTTGGCGCGTGAGTGAAACTCCAAATCTCTGAGCTTGGCGAGGATTGCCAACGACTTTTCCAGCTGTGTCGGGTCTGGTTTTTGTTCCGGTTTCGCAGGTTCAGCAGTTTTAACGGCGGAAGCCTCTTCGGCGATAGCTTGATCTTTCTTGGCCTGTTGCGCCTTCTTCCCTGCTGGCTGTTGCGAACGGGCGGTATCACTCTTGTGATGTTTCTCTTGAACGACCTTTTTGGCGTGCGCAACGTTTCGTGGATCTCCCATAGGTCGAACTTAAGCCGTGGATGAATGGAACGCGATCCGGTTGCCTTCTGAATCCATAATTACGTCGCAAAAACCGTGCGGCCCGATTTGTTGTCGATCTTGCAAGACTTTTCCGCCATTTGATTTCACCGTTTTACCGGCATTGTCGAGCCAGCCTTCCACTGAAATATAGATGAGTGGTTCGGTTTGCAACGGCTTATTCGCGGTGCCCGCGCTATCGCCGCCGATACACAGACAACCTGATGCATTTTGATCTTCGTGCGGCAGAAGTCCCAGTCGGATCCGTCCTCCGACAGCTTGCGTAATTCCTGGCCAAGCACGGCGGAGTAAACCTTGATTGCTCGAGCAAGGTCGAATCGACCGGAATAGTCCAGTAAAGTGTGTCAGCGCTCATAAACTAATTGTGATGTCGATCTTACTTAGATCTCGTGGCGATGTCCTTCGGCATCGTACTCGTAGGTCTTGCCGTCTTCCTCATCGCGGGTAGTCTTGTGCGATCCGTCGCAGAACGGCTGATTCCTAGAAAGGCCGCACATGCAAATCCAAACGGATTCCTGTTGCGGCTTGATCTCGAGAGGTCGCTTGTCGGATTTCAAAACTCTGCGCATGTCACAAACTTAAAGTGTCATTGGACGGTGTAAAATGCGCCGACGATCGCGCCGAAGATGGCGTGGCCGATTCGAAATCAGCGCCGCGGAACGGCCATCGCCAATCACAGCGTAATCCTGGATCTTTGCGGTCTGAACGAACATCGACAACCGCAAAGATCAGTCAGACGCTTTGGTCAGGCGGCTGCTTCACGGCGACTCCGCGCACATAACCATTTCCCCGCCAAGCCAGCCGGAGATCGTGATTAGCACGACGCCGATTACTGAAAGAATAATCGGAAGATTATCGCCCGGTGCGCGGTGCATGCGCAGCCAGAAGTTGACGCAGTAAAGGGCGACTGCGAGCAGGTTGACCACCATGTGCCAGATGGCGATCGTTTTTGCTTTCGGATTTGTGAGTCCGGCCAGGTCGACAAATCCGGGCAGCGCCGCAATGAGCGCGCCAACAATGCCACCGGCCAAGGTGTAAAACGCAACATCGTTCCAGACCCGTCCGCCGTAGCCGAGTTTAAAAATCAGATCGCTGACGATGGAAAAAACCACAACCCGATCGGCAACGGAATAATGATGGGATGAAACGGGTGTCCTTTAAAACTGGCAGGTGCTGACATAGTCGATCCTTTCTTTTATTTACTTGTTTCGGAAACTGTTTGGGCCATTGGCCTATTTGGGTCCATTAGTGTTTCGCCGATGTTGAAAAAGTGTAGTTGCATTAAATCAAGATATGTTTTGACTTATTTCAATAATTGCGACTCGCTTATTTCCAGCGTGAAGCAGAGGAATTTTTCAGCTATGACAAAACGTCGTATGCAACGGACCGAATGGAACAGGCGGTTGCTTAGTTCGACGCGCGGACGAATCCTCGTTTTGCT
>Ga0070698_100009701_pt1 | contig 10296 bp, 11 predicted proteins | sample KBSK1502metaG_FD_65477 | JGI IMG/M metagenome (GOLD analysis project Ga0070698, IMG submission 65477) | Corn, switchgrass and miscanthus rhizosphere microbial communities from Kellogg Biological Station, Michigan, USA - KBS K1-50-2 metaG | ecosystem: Host-associated > Plants > Roots >... | reverse complement strand
CGGGGTCAGCGTGTCGAGAACGACCAACAACGCCAGCCCGACGGAGTCGGCGAGCACGGCCTCGTCCTCCGGCCCGTCTTCGATCGTCACGATCGGTTCCGGTAGCGGGACGTAATCCTCGCGACGCGCTCGGCGAGAACGCAGCATGTCCAGGGAGATTCGCGCGACGACCGTCGTGAGCCAGGCGGCGAGATTCTCGACCGCCTCGGTGTTAGACCTCGACAGCCGCAGCCACGCTTCCTGCACGGCGTCTTCGGCCTCACTCCTCGAGCCGAGCATGCGATACGCCACCGTCTGAAGGTGCTGCCGGTTGCGCTCGAACTCCTCGGTTTGCCAATCGCCTTGGGTCACGTCACATCTCCGCGTTCGAATCCGTCATCTCCCTGACGAACGAAACGCGGCAGTTGTGACTGCCCGAAGGGAGCGCCATGAACGCAATCGAAGTGACCAACCTCAGCAAGACCTATCCGGGCGGTGTCGAGGCCGTGAAAGGCGTCGACTTCGACGTCGCGGCTGGCGAGGTCTTCGGACTGCTCGGCCCGAACGGGGCCGGCAAGTCGACCACGGTCGGGATGCTGACGACGACGATCCAGCCGACGACGGGCAGCGCGCGCCTCGCCGGCTTCGACGTGGCCGAGGAGCCGCTGGACGCGCGCCGCGTGAGCAGCGTGGTCTTCCAGGAATCGGTCGTCGACCGCTCGCTCACCGGCCGCCGGAACCTCGAGATTCACGCCAGACTGTGGGGCGGCGAGCCGCGTGAGGCCGCGGCATGGATCGACGAGCTCGCCGGCACATTCGGCCTCGCCGACCTGATCGATCGGCCGGCAGGAACCTACAGCGGCGGCCAGCGCCGCCGACTCGAGATCGCGCGCGCTCTCGTCTCGCATCCCCGTGTGCTCTTCCTCGACGAGCCGACGGTTGGCCTCGACCCGCGTATTCGGGCTGAGCTCCTCGAGCTGATCGCCGGCCTGCGGAGCCGCAGCGAGCTGACCGTCCTCTTGACCACTCACTATCTCGAGGAGGCCGAGCAACTCTGCGATCGCGTCGCAATCATTCACGCGGGCCGGATCGTCGCGCTCGACACTCCCGCTGCGTTGCTCGCGGGCTTGGGGCGGCAGCTGGTGGAGATTCGCGTCGAGGGCAGCGTCAACTCGGCGCTCAGCTCTCTGCGCGACCGCGGCGTCGCCGGTGAAGACGCCTTCGCGGTCGGCTCCAGGGTGACTGTGCCGCTTCATGAGCACAGCTCCGGCGAGGCGATCGCCGCTATTCACGACCTCGGTCTCGCCGAGGCGATCACCGCCCGCGAGCCCACCCTCGACGACGTCTACCTACGGCTCACCGGCGATTCGCTCGCCGTGGCCGCCTGAACCCAAAGGAGAACCGATGTCCACCGCTGAAATTGCAATCCACGTACCCCGCGCGCGCCGTCGCGCGCTGGGCCCGCTCGCAACACTCGCGCGCCGCCGCTTCCAGTTGACGGCGCGTACCCCGCGCGAGCTGTTCGTGCCCCTGCTGACCCCGATCATGTTCGCCCTCGTGATCGCGCCGGCTCTCAAAGCGGCGCTGCACACCGACGCGAGCTACGAGTCCTTCGTGGCGATCGGGACGGTCGGTCTATTGATCCCGTTGAACACGATGTTCGCGGGGCTGAGCGTGATCGTCGACCGAATCAGCGGCGCGCAACCTGAGCTGCTTACCGCGCCGATCCCACGAGGGCTGCTCGTGGTCGGAAACCTGGTCGTCGCGCTGGCGATCACCGCCCTGCAGGTCGGCGTCCTGATCGCGGTCGCAGTTGCCCGCGGCATTCACTTCAACGCGACCGGCACCGGGATCCTCTGGTTCGTCGCTGCGGCTGTTCTGTTCACCGTCGGCATGTACGGGCTCGCGGAGATCCTCGCCAACCGGGTGCCGCGGCAGGAGGAGTACATCGCCCGCGTCCCCGCAATTGCGATCCTGCCGTGGTTTCTGGCCGGAGCTCTCTTCCCGATCACCGCGCTACCCGGCTTCCTGACCTGGGTGGCGAAGTTCCTCCCACTCACGCACGGCCTCGCCCTGATGCGCTACGGGCTGCTCCAGGACGCGAGCGGGCTGCACGCGGTCTGGGGCCAGGGCAGCACGACCACTATGGCCGCGCTCAGCCTGGCCGTAGTCGGTTGCTTCGCGCTTTTGCTGACCGCGGCTTCGATCCGCGTGTTCAGCAGGTCTGCCGTGCGCTGAGTGGTCCGCCGAGACGCCGGCTCAGCTGACCCAGAGTCGCGCGCGGGCAGCTTCCGCCGCCGACGGGAACTCACGGGCTGCGCCGGTGTCTCGGGACCCGAACCAGGCGATCGCCACGAGCCACGGAACGCTCGCGAGCAACGGCAGCCAGCTTCCGATCGCTGCGGAGGCCGAAGCGCTTGCCCCGAGCAAGAGCAGCGGCACGAGCCAGCGAGGATTGCGGAGCCTTTCCATCTGGCCAGTGTGCAGGTTTATCGGCTTCCGCCGTCGACCCTTCACCGCCTTTTTACATTCTGCTCAGCGAGCCGCATGCTCGCGGTGGACGCGATACCGTGAGTCGATGGTTCAGAACCCGCCCGCGGGCTACCCACGCATCAGCCCCTACCTGTACTACGAGGACGGCGCAGCGGCGATCGATTGGCTGACGCAGGCTTTCGGCTTCCGCGAGCGGATGCGGATGCCGGGCGACGACGGGCGCATCATGCACGCCGAGCTCGAGCTGGACGATGGGGTCGTGATGCTTGCGGCTCCGCAACGCGAAAGGTTCAAGAACCCGAAGGAGCTCGACGCGAACACGTCATCGGTCTACGTGTACGTCGACGACGTCGACGGTCACTTCGAACGAGCGAGGCAGGCCGGCGCCGAAATCCTGCAGGAGCCCGAAACGCAGCCTTACGGCGACCGGCATTACGGCGCGAGGGATCCCGCAGGCCACGAGTGGTGGTTCGGGCAGCACGTCGAGGACGTCTCGCCCGAGCAGCTGGGGTAGACGCTCCTGCTACGACGCCGGGTCGAAGCGGGGCGCCGAATCGGCGTGGTACTTGAGCCACGCGGTCCGCAGCTCGCGAGTACGTCGCTCCAGCCCCGCGAGAAGCGATTTCGCTTCGTCGAGCTCGGCAGACAATGTCTCCGTTCGGCGGATCTCGGTTGCCATTTCGCCCAGCTCGCTCGTCGGGTCGGCATTCAGCTTGGCGAGCCGCTGCTCGGCCGCGCGGAGCTGCGCCTCGGTCGCACGTGCCCAACCGCCGGCCTGGTCGGCCAGCAGGCGAAGCTCACTCTCGGTCGCCGGGCGGCCGCCGACGACGTCGCGTAAGCGCTTGACGAGCGCGAGATCGAGCTTGTCGGGAAGGGGAGACACTGGGCGCGGGCCGAGCTTGCCAGATTGTCTCGCCGGCCGCCGAACAGAAAGGCCGAGGCTGCCTGGTTAGGCCGAAGCGGCCTGAGCAACGAGCTCGGCCACGCGCTCGACCGACAGAGTGTCCGTGTTGAAGACGAGGTCGTAGTGCGTCGGCAACTCTTCGCCGACGTCGTAGAACCGCTTGAGGTAGTCGGCTCTTCCCGCATCCGAATCCTTGAGGGCACGGGCAGTGCCCGCTTGATCGAGTCCTTCAGCGTCTGAGACACGTGCCGCACGTGTCTGGGGGGAGGCCGTGACCAGGACGCGCAAGACCGCGGGCCCGGGACTTATGGCATGGGAGGCAGCATGAGCCACGATCACCGCGTTTCCCCGCGCCGCGGTCTGTTCGATCGTCTCGCGGATTAGCGCCTGGATGTCGTCGCTGTTCAGCTCCTCACCGGACCGAAGCGGAACGCTTCCCCCAAACGCCCAGGCCTCTCCGCCCCCGCGCGCCATCGCACCGAGCACCTTTACCGCGAGAGACTTTCGCCGCTCCTCGTCCGCAACCTCCGCCGCGCCGATCCCTCCCTTGACCGCTGCGCTGGCGACGATCTCTTCATCGACGCAGAGAAAGCCGAGGCGCTCCGCGACGAGTCGCCCTACTTCTTTGCCGCCCGCGCCGGACGCATGAGAGATGCAGACGACTGTGCGGGTCACCGCGACCGAAGGTACGAGCCCAGCCTGTCGGCGTCAAGCGCCGCACCGTTAGCGTTCAGTCGGCAGTCTCGGCAGCGACGACGAGCCGCTCGCGCCTCGGTGTCACGAGCACGGCGGCAACGACGCCCACGAACGCGGCAGCAGCGGCGATCGCGAAGGCAACTTCGTAACCGTGCAGCGACGGGACGGTCGTACCAGGGATCAGATGCGCGGTCAGGATCGCGGCGCCGATCTCACCGCCGATGACGCCGCCGACCGTCCGCATGACTGTGTTCATGCCGGTCGCGACTCCGGTCTCGGTAGGTCTCACCGCCTGGGTGATCAGGGTCGCCATCGCGGCGAAGGCGAAGCCGACGCCGATACCGAGCACCGCCAGCGCGAGGAGAATCTCCCACGTCTGGCTGTTCCAGAGCGCCAGCATCGCGGCCGAGATTCCGGACAGCAGCATCCCGGCAGCAAGCGGCCACTTCGAGCCGATCCGCCGGCCGATCACCCCCGCCGCCGGACCCGCGAAGAGCAGCGTGATCGAGCTCGGCAGGAGGTACAGCCCCGCCTTCGTCGCGCTCGCGTTGAAGCCGTAGCCCACGAGGCCCGCAGTGTCGGCCGCCAAACCCCGGGGTGTCTCGACGAAGTTAGGGATCAGGACGAACGTTCCGAACATGGCGAACCCCGTGATCAGCGCGCAGATGTTCGTGAACAGCACTTGCCGTTGGACGAAGACGTGCATGTCGACCATCGGCTCGGTCACCCGCAGCTCGGCGACGACCCAGAGCGCCAGGAAAACGGCTGCGCCGAGGAAGAGGCTGGCCACGCGAGCCGAGCTCCAGCCCCAGCTCTCGCCCTCCGTCAGCGCGAGCAACAGGAAGATCAGTCCCACCGACAACAACGTGGCGCCGAGGTAATCCACCCGTGAAGGCGTCTTGATCGGCGACTCGGGCACGAAGCGGTGGACGAGCACCGCCGCAATCGCCACGGGAATCGCGCCGAAGATGAACAGCCAGCGCCAGGAGAGGTTGTCGACGATCAGCCCGGAGAGAACGATTCCCAAGCCGCCGCCGACACCGAAGACTGCCGAGATCAGGCCGATGCCGACCCCGACCTTCTCCGGTGGGAACTCGTCGCGGATGATCCCGAAGCTCAGGGGAAACACCGCCGCCCCGAGCCCCTGGAAGGCGCGGAAGAAAATCAGGGCCCAGATGTTCCACGCCGCCGCGGCGCCCACGCAGCCGACGAAGAACAGCGCAAGCGAGATGACGAGCAGACGTTCCTTGCCGTACTGGTCGCCGAGCTTGCCGAGAATCGGAGTGGAGACAGAGGCGACGAGCAGGAGCACCGTCAGCACCCAGGTCACCCAGGTGGTCGTCGTGTGCAGCTCGCGCTGGAGCGTCGGGAGGGCCGGAATCACCATCGTCTGCTGCAAGGCGTAGGCGGTTCCCGCGATCGTCAGGATCGCCAGGGTGATGTTGTACGGCTGCCGCCGTTCCTCCCCCACTACGGGGCTGAGCCTAGCGGCGCAAAGGCCCGCCTTAGCGGGCGGATTTAGCGCCGGCCTCGTCAGCCGGCGTCAGGCTCTCACTCGAGGCCGGCAACCCGTCCGTCAAACCGTCGCCGTGCGTTCCGGGGAGGCGAACGGTGAACCGCGTCCCACGACCGGGTGTTGCTTCGACCTCGACGGATCCGCCCATGCCTTGTGTGAGCTCTTTGACAATCGAAAGGCCGAGGCCCGTCCCGACCGGGCGGTCCGAGCCGTAGCGAGAGTAGAGATAGAAGCGTTCGAAGGCGCGCGGCAGGTCTTCCTGGCTCAAGCCTGGCCCGGTGTCCTCGACGACCATCAGGCCCGGCTCGGCGAACACGCGAACGATTCCGTCGCGCGGGGTGAGGCGGAGCGCGTTCTCGATCAGGTTCGAGGCGACCTGCAGAATCCGGTCCGGATCGCCGATCGCGGGTGACGGCCCAGGGGCGATCGCTTCGAGCACGACGCCGAAATCTCGGGCCTGGCCCTCGTATCGACGAACGGCCTCACCGGCGATCGTGGCGAGGTCGATTTCTTCGCGATGGATAGAGAAGTCGGTGCGGTTCATTCGCGCGAGGTCGAGCAGGTCACGAACGAGCCGCTCGAGCCGTGCGGCCTCGATGGAGATTGTCACTACCGCCTCGTCCATGTCGAAGGCCCCGTCTGCGACCCCCTCGGCATAGCCGCGAATCGCCGTCAGCGGCGTCTTCAGCTCGTGGCTGACCGAGAGCAGGAACTGTTTTTCGGCTGCGCGCGCCCGCGCGAGCTGCTCTGCCATCTCGTTGAAGGCGCGGGCGAGGCTGGCGATCTCGTAGGCGCCTTCGATGGGCACGGGCTCGGGGTCGCGGTCCTCAGCCAGATGGCGCGTCGCATCGACCACCCGCCGCACCGGCCGGGCGATGCGGCGCGCGAGCAGGAACGCGGCGAGCGCCGCAAGTGCGATCCCGGCCCCGGCGGCGATCAGCAGGCCCACGAAAAATGGGTAAAAGGCGCTGTTGCCTCGGCTCCTCGGCCGTAGGAGAACGAGCGCCTTCCGTCCGATCTTCCGCGCCGCGATGAAGTACTCGGTGCCGTGAATTCTGACCGTTCCGTTGAGGTCCTCGCCCCTCCGGACGCGCCCGAGAAGGTCCCCGGGCAGGTAAGGCGTCGGCCGCCGCAAGTTGTTGATGCCAACTGCCTGCTCCTGCTGCTTCTTGAGCACCGTCTGGTTCAGCGGCTTCAGATGCGCCAGCGGCGCGATGGCAATCACCTCGCGAGCCGTCAGCACATCGGCCTGGTGCGCGAGCCCTTCGAGAGTTGCGTGCTCGACCTGCCGGCGTGTCAGTACGGCGCCGACTACGAGCATCAGCCCGATGGAGAGCGCGACGACGAGCACGATTGCCACGAACAGGTTCGTCCGCAGCGAGCGGGGGTGCTTCACGGCCGTACGGTCTTGTACCCGGCTCCGCGAACGGTGCGGATGAGCTCAGGCCTGCCGAGCTTGCGGCGGAGCTGAGCGACGTGAACGTCGACCGTCCGGGTTCCACCGGGATAGGTCATTCCCCAGACCCGGTCCAGAAGCTGGTCACGGCTGACGACGATCCCAGGGTTCTCGAGCAGCGTCGCGAGCAGGTCGAACTCCTTCGTCGTCAGCTCAACGACCTCGCCGTCGACGACCACCTCACGCGCGTTCCGGTTCAGCTCGACGTCCGCGAGCGTGAGCACCTCTTCGGCACCGCGCCCGTCGGTGCGGCGGAGCACTGCCTTCATCCTGGCAACGAGCTCACGCGGCGAGAACGGTTTCGTCAGATAGTCGTCCGCGCCGAGCTCGAGGCCGGCGACGCGATCGGGCTCCTCATCGCGCGCGGTCAGCATCAGGATCGGTACGTCCGAGCGTGTCCGAATCGTGCGAGCGACGTCGAACCCATCGATCCCGGGGAGGCGGATGTCGAGGATGACGATCCGCACCTGGTGCCGGCCGAGCTCGGCGAGCCCCTCCTCGCCGGACCGCACCCAGACCACCCGGTAGCCGTTCCGTTCGAGATAGCCGCGCGTCATCGAGCCGATCGAGTGCTCGTCCTCTACGAGCAAGACCGTGCCTCCCTGGCTCCCGTTCGGGACGGGCTTGGCGTTCACCTGCCGTTGGCGAAAATCTGGTCGGCGGGCTTGTCGCCGTCGTGAATCGTCGTAGCCATCATGCCCTTTCGCAACTGAAGGAAGCTAGCATTCTGGCCGTTCACCTTCACGTGAGCGGTGGGCGACACGTCAATCGTCACATCTGTCCCGTCGGCCTCATGAAGGACGAGGTTAGTCAGACCGACCTGCTTGATCCGGCCGTGGTCCAGGCGGTAGTCGTGCTGTGCCGTGTCCTGGAGGTAGATCTCCCCGCGCACGAGCTTGTTCCCGAGGAGCTGCGGAACGGTCGAGGCCGGCCATTTCGGCGCCGGCTTGCCGGTGGTGGCGGCATAGACCCGGTCGGCGGGGAGGTCGCCGACATGCGCGACCGCGATCTGCATCCCCGCTCTGAGGCGGCGGACGCCGACGGGCTTGGAGTTCGCGTTGAGGATCACGCGCGCGCTCGAGGCGACCTTGATCGTCGTCTTCGTGCCGTCGCGCTCGAGCAGGATGAGCGAGCCCGCGGCGTAGCGTTTGACAAGCTTGCCGCGATCGAGCCGCCAGTCCTGCGTTGTGCCGTCTCCCTTGATGACAAGGATCTCGGCGCGAACCATCTTTGCGCCGATCAGGTTGGCGCTGGTCGCCGCCGGCAGCACGCCGGCGCCGAGCGCAGGCGCAGCCAGCACGACAGCGCAGGCGAGCACAGCAATTTTGAGACCTTGCCGGGTCATGGTCTTATTGTCGCGGCCAGGATCAAAGTTCGTTGGCGATCGTGTAAGACCAAAGTAAAAAGGCCCGCTTACGCGGGCGAGCTCAGGCGGAGTTCGGCTCGAACATGCGGAAGTTGGAAGAGCGCCGTCAGCGCCATGAGCGCCGTGACAGCGCCGGCGACGCCAAATGCGAGCTCGGTTCCGCCCGTCGCGGCAAGCCAGCCCGCCAGAATCCCGCCCAGCGGGGCGAGCCCGTTGAAGGCGAAGTAGTAGAAGCCGATCACCCGCCCGCGGAGGTGATCCGGCGCCCGGAGCTGGAGCACGGCGTTCGAGTTCGCGGTGTAGAGCGTGAAGCAGATGCCGACGATGAAGAGGAGCACGATCGCCGGGCCCAGCGAGTGCAGCGGGGCGAGCACGAGCTCGGCGACGCCGAGCCCGCCCGCGCCGGCGATGATCGCCTTCCAGCTCGCCCGCGACAGAGCTGCAGAGAGCAGTCCGCCGACCAGCGCCCCGGCGCCGAAGCAGCCCGCGATCAGGCCGAACACGCCAGGGCCGGATGCCAGGGTCTGCCTGGCCAGGACAGGCAGCAGCACGTTGAAGTTCATCGCGATGGTGGAGATCGCGACCAACATCGTCAGGACCAACCGGACGTGCGCGCTTTTTCGCGCATAGGAGATCCCCTCGCGCAGACTGCCGAACAAGGTCGGAAGGTGCTCGCGTGGCGCAAAGGCGACGAGATTGCCCGTGTCCATCATCAGCAGGCCGACGAGCACGGCGACGAAGCTCGCCGCATTGATCGCGAAGGCGGGGCCGACCCCGAAGGCCGCGATCAGCAGGCCGCCGATCCCGGGGCCGACGATCCGCGCGGCGTTGAAAAGCGAAGAGTTGAGCGCCACCGCGTTGGGCAGCTCGTCTCGGCCGACCATCTTGAAGGTCAGCTGCTGCCGCGACGGCGCATCGAGCACGAGCACGATCCCGGTCAGCACAGCCAGGACGTAGACCATCCAAATCTGCACGACGCCGGCCAGGACGATGCCCGCGAGAGTCGAGGCAATCACCATCCTGATCGCCTGCGTGACGATGACCGTGCGCCAGGTATCGAGCCGGTCGACGATCACGCCTGCCATCAGTCCGAAAACGCTGAACGGGACGAACTGGCAGGCGGCGAGGAGGCCGACGGCGAACGCGGAGTGCGTCAGCGCGAGCACGAGCCACGCCTGGGCGATCTTGTCGATCCACGTACCGCTCTGCGAGATCGCCTGGCCGAGAAAGTAGAGCCGGTAGTTCCGGTGCATGCGCAGGCTCGCGAACGCACGCCGGTTGATCGTCAGCAGAGTGGCTGTCACTCGTCGATCAGCTCTTGCAGCGACTCGATCGCGGCGTCGACGATCTCGAGCTCGGCCTCGGAAAGCTCCTTCAGCCGAGCAGCGAGCCACGCCGTTCGCCGCGACTTGACGGAGCGGAGCACACGCTCGCCCTCAGGCGAGACGCGCAGGCCGATCCTTCTCCGGTCTTCGTCCGAGGGCTCGCGGACGATCAGCCCTGCCGCCTCGAGCCGGCCGACGTACTTCGACATCCCTGGTGCGGACATCCGCTCGAGGGCTGCCAGTTCGCGGACGCCGATCCCCGGCTGACGCTGAATCGTGAAAAGGAGCGACGCCTGGCCGCCGGTCACGCCGAGCGAGTGAATCTCCCGGCGAAGGTGGCGGTTGAGCTTCAAGAGAACAGGCCGAAGCCTGTTCGCGACAGTGACGGGATCTGTGGTTGTTGCTAGTGCTGGCATGAACCGTTAACCAAGTTAACGGTAGCAGCAGCCGCGAGCTTGAGGCCTAGCCCAAACGGGTGGTCCGCGAGTCTCTAGACGCCCGAGTCTTCTGGAAGCAGGTCGACCGAGACGATCGTCTCAGGGTTGATGTACCGACCGCCGA
>Ga0070698_100009700_pt1 | contig 10296 bp, 8 predicted proteins | sample KBSK1502metaG_FD_65477 | JGI IMG/M metagenome (GOLD analysis project Ga0070698, IMG submission 65477) | Corn, switchgrass and miscanthus rhizosphere microbial communities from Kellogg Biological Station, Michigan, USA - KBS K1-50-2 metaG | ecosystem: Host-associated > Plants > Roots >... | reverse complement strand
GCGAACACCCTGCTGATCGATTGGTTCCACTACAGCCGGAGCCACGCCTCATGGTTCGCGGCCGACGGCTACCACCTCACCTCTGCTGGTCAGACGAAGTACGCGGCGTTCATCGCGACGAAGACGGCCTGATCGGCTCGCCAGGTCGCATCGGTAGACTCGTCTCGGTGGCCTGCCCGAGCGGCCGAAGGGACACGCCTGGAAAGCGTGTAGGGGGGTTGACTCCCTCGAGGGTTCGAATCCCTCGGCCACCGCTCCCGACGGCTCAGGCGGGTTCCCGCCAGCCGGGACACGGCTCGCCGTCGACCGGGTCGGCTGAAGTGCCCAGCCCCTCGAGGGCCCGCCGAACGTCGTCGAAGTCCTCGTAGGGGAGGAACGGGATCGACTCGCGGCGGCAGTGCTCCGCGAGGCCGTCTTTCGCGAAGGTCACGTCGGCGTAGCGAGCGCCGAAGCGATCGCTTACGCCGTCGCCCACGAACGCCACCGTCCCGTGGACGGTGCGTGCGTGTTCGACGGCCTGCTTCTTGCAGGTCCCGCAGCCGACGCAGATCGGATGCGCTGCAGGGAAGTCGAGCCGTCCACCTTGCCATTCGTTCGTGACGACGGGCAGGTGAGCGAGTCCGGCCGCTGCGAGCAGCGGCCGGACGTGCAGACCGAAGCCGTCGGAGACCACGGTGAGCGGCAGCCCCTCGGCCGCCACCCAAGCCGAGAACGACGCGAACGTGGGATCGAGCGGGCAGTGCTCCAGCGCGAACGCGATGAGTTCCTCATCGCTCCCACGGAGCGAGGCGGCCTCCGCGACGAGGACGTCGCGGAGCCCGACCTCGCCCGCGTCGAACGCTCGGTCGATCTCGGCGAGAGGTCCGGTGCGTTCAGCGTCCCCGCCGAAACGCTCGACCAGGTCGACGCCGACGTCGTGCAGGCAGATCGTCCCGTCGAAGTCCACGATCACGGCGCCGACCGGCAGCATCGGCGCAGGGTAGTCGCGTGGGAGCATGCCCGGATGGACCTCGCCGAGCGGATCGTGGCCGCGAGCCTCGAGGGTGAGCGCGTTCGCGCGGACGTCGTCGAGGGCGGCGAGTTCCTCGAGATCGATGGGCTCCTCATCGCGTTGTCCAACCTTCCCGCGCCCGAGTTGAACGGAACGCGGGTGGTCCGTGAGCCCGAGGACCCTGCCGCCGCCCTGGACGCGGCCCGTGAGGTCTTCCGTTCCCGCGGTCATCCGTTCTTCGGCATCGAGATCGAGGTCGGCCGGCATCCGGCGATGGAGGATGCGGTCCGGGCGGCGGGGCTCCGGCGCGTGGAGGCCTGGCCGACGATGGCCGTCTCGATCCCGCTCCTCCCCGCCGAAGACATCCCAGCGGGTGTGGAGATCCGTCACGTTCGTGAGGCTGCCGAGCTCGAGGCGGTGCGAAGGGTGGAGGTTGAGACGTTCGGGACCCCGGCGGAGATCGCGGAACGATTCGTCGGGCGGAAGATGCTCACGGACCCACGCGTCCGGATGTTCACCGCATGGATCGACGACGAACCGGTCGGCGAGGCTTCCGCCTATCTCCTCCACGACACCGTCGGGATCTTCGGCGTGGGTGTAGTGGAGTCGGCACGGCGTCGTGGGGTCGGCGCCGCGCTCACCCTCCGGGCGGCGCGGGCGTTCGACGATCGGACGGATCTCGCGTGGCTGCAGCCGTCGGAGATGGCTCGCCGGATGTACGAGGGCCAGGGGTTCCGGCGCGTCTCCGACTGGGAGGTCTGGGCCGCCGAGGGATGAAAGGGGGCGGGCGGCCCCTTCGGGTCGCCCGCCCCGACGTCACCGCGGTCGGCTACGCGGCGCCGTCGACGATGCGCCGGTCTCCGACCGGCTCATCGAGCTGCACGACGACCTTCTTGAGCATGGCGATCTCGATGCACGCGACGTCCCCCGCGCTCGCGTCGTGTCCTTCGAAGAGCGTGACCGTGATCGCGCCGGGACCGTAGTCCACGTCGACGTGGTCGAGGACGTAGCAGGGTTCGATGCCGCTCCAGAAGAAGATGGTGAGAGTCTTGCCGTCGTCGCCCACGACGGCCTTGTCGAAGGCGTGGGGGTAGAGATCGGACATCCCGGGCGTGGGCTCGACCTTCTTTGCACCGTCGTATGGGTTGGTGACCACGGGGTTGTCATCTCCCGGGCACGGTGTGTAACTGACGGTCGCATCCGGCCCGGTGCCGCTCACCTTCTCGCCGCAGTCGCCGGGATCGGTCACGACCGGGTTGTCGATCGTGTCGCTGCACCCGTCGGATCCGGCACTCTCGCTCACGCTGTCGGCGCCGGGTTCCGGCGCCACGCAGATCCCTGCGACGCCGTTCCCGCCGCCGCCGGATCCGGGTTCGGATCCGTCGGGGGCCACCGGCGTGGCGCTGGCGCCGACGTACTGTGCGCCGGCGATCCCGGCGACCAGCAATACCGCGATCGAAAGGAACAACGCCATCCGAGCCCTCGTAGTGATCGCCATCGTGCCCTCCGTTGTAGGAAGGAGCGGGCGGAAGCGCCGCGCTCCGTTCGTAAGACCTTGGCTGGCTGAACGGGGGTTGGACGACCCCCACCTCAGCGCGGTTCCCGCTCGCGATACATCATGCGGTGAGCCGCTTGAGAGGAGGCAGATTGAGCACGATCTATCGGGTCACCCCGCAAGAGCGGGTGGAAGGCCAGCCGACGCAGGGGATCATGCGCGAGCAGGCCATGCAGACCGACGGGATGTGGGCGGGCGTCGCGCGAACGGACGCCGAGATGGTCTCGGGATGGCATCACCACGGCGGATACGAGAGCGCGATCTATGTCCTCACGGGATCGCTTCGGATGGAGTTCGGGTCCGACGGCCTGGAGAGCTTCGACGCCGGCCCCGGAGACTTCGTCTTCGTCGGGAAGCATGCCGTGCACCGGGAAGGCAATCCCTCCTCGGAAGAAGCGACGATCGTCGTCGTCCGTGCGGGGCAGGGCGAGCCGGTCGTCAACGTGGACGGGCCGGAGTAGCCGGGGACGGCACGTCGGAGGCCGCACGTATACTCGCCGTCGTGACCGTGCTAGGCGGGGAGCTAGCGGTGCCCTGTACCCGCGATCCGCTTCAGCGGGGCTGAATCCCCGCCCGAGGCCCGCGAGGTCCGAAGCGCCCCGGCACGGAGCGTTGAAGGTCGGGTCCCACGCGACACCGGAACGCGAACCGGGTCAGGTCCGGAAGGAAGCAGCCCTAAGCGTGAACCGGTGGGTGCCGTGGGCGAGCCCGGCTGGAGCTCCGCTGTCGGGTAGCGGTCGAGTCTCACGGTGTCGACGGCGGGTGCACGGTCACACCTCTTCATAGGGGAGCGGGGGAGATGGCGGAGGACAGACAGCACCAAGCGCTCTATCGGCGGTACCGGCCCCAGACGCCGGGAGAGGTCCTCGGCCAGGATCATGTGGTCCGTGCGCTCACCGGCGCCATCCGAGACGGCCGCCTGCACCACGCCTTCCTCTTCTGCGGACCCCGCGGGACCGGCAAGACGTCCACCGCCCGGATCCTGGCCAAGATGGTCAACTGCGCCACCGGTCCGACGGCCGAGCCATGCGGCGGGTGCGATCAGTGCGTGGCCATCCGTGACGGCACGCACCTGGACGTCGTAGAGATCGACGCGGCGTCCCACGGCGGGGTCGAGGACGCCCGAGAGCTCCGCGAGAAGGCGCCGACCGCTCCGGTGCAGGGCCGAGAGAAGGTCTACATCATCGACGAGGCCCAGCGCCTGTCCCGTGAGGCGTTCGACGCGCTGCTGAAGGTGTTCGAAGAGCCGCCGCCCGGCGTCCGCTTCGTCCTCGCCACGACCGAGCCGCACAAGATGCCCGCCACGATCGTCGGCCGGTGTCAGAGGTTCGACTTCCGCCGGCACACCATGGAGGGGCTCTCCGAGCTCCTGCAGAAGGTGGCGGCGTCCGAGGGTGTGACGCTGGACGACTCCGCCGCCCACGCGATCGCGCGACACGCCGAGGGCTCCGCGCGAGACGCGCTCTCCCTACTGGACCAGGCCGGTGTGCTCGGCGGGTTGAAGGTGGACGATGCCGCGATCCAAGCCCTGCTGGGGGCGCCGCGCGGCGAGGTGCAGGTCGAGCTCGCGGACTCGGTGGCGGTCGGCGACGCACGCAGCGCGTTCGAGATCGTCAATCGTCTGGTCCAAGACGGCCAGGACATCCGCAACGTGACGAACGAAACGCTGGCGCATTTCCGGGATCTGCTCCTCGTGAAGACGGCGCCGGGCCAGGAAGATCTCCTCGACATCCCGTCGGACGCGTACGAAGGGCTGCGCATCCAGGCCGAGAAGTTCTCCGCCTCCGAGCTCGCTCGGATCATCGAACTGTTGCTGGCGGCGCAGAGCGACATGCGCTGGACCACGTCGCCGCGGCTCTCCTTGGAGCTCGCCCTCGTGCGGGCCACGATCCCCGAGACCGACCCGTCGGCCGGCGGAACGCTGGCGCGGCTGGAGCGGCTGGAGCGTCTCGCCAACGTCGATCCCTCGAGTGTGGTCCCTTCTGCCGAAGCCGTCGGCCCAACTCGCGCCGTCGGGGCCGCCCCGGTCGGGGGCCCAACCCCGGCCGTCGGGGCCGCCCCGGTCGGAGACCCAACGCCGGCCCCGGCGCCGCCGTCGACACTTTCGGCCTCGCCGGAGCCGCCCTCCGGCGTCGAGGTCTCCTCCGAGGCGGTCCCGACTGCCACTGAAGTGTCGCCGGCGGAGGTGGCTCCGGTCGCTTCGGCGGATGCCGGGACACCGCACGCGGCCAGCGCCGACAGCGTCGACGTCACGATGCTCCGCCGTTCGTGGCCGTCGCTGCTCGATCACCTGAGCCAGGTCGGCCAGCCGGTGCTCCGGGCGCTCCTCGAGAGCGCCACGCCGGCGACGTTCGACGGAGAGACCCTCGAGCTCGCCTTCCCTCCCTCGTTCCGCAACAACCTGCGACAGGTGGCCAGCCGCGCCGACAAGCTGCAGGCGGCGCTCGGCGACCTCTTCGGCATCCGTCCGAGGATCGAGAGCGTGACCCGCGAGGCGACCGCCGGCGCGACCGAGCCGGCCACCACCGCCTACGTGGAGGAAGCAGAGGAACCCAGCGAAGAGGAAGCGCTGAAGCGTCTCAAGGACGTCCTTGGCGCGACACCGGCCGACGACCCCGGCGACTCCGAGGACTGACCGGTGTACGAAGGTCCGATCCAGGAGCTGATCGACGAGCTGGCGCGCCTGCCCGGCGTGGGTCCGAAGTCCGCCCAGCGCCTGGCGTTCTGGCTCGTGAAGGCGACTCCAGAGGACGCCAAGCGGTTGGCGGCGGCGATCGTGCAGGTGAAGGACCGGATCGCGTTCTGTCGCGAATGCGGGAACGTCGCGGAAGGTGACCTCTGCCGGATCTGCCGAGATGAGTCCCGTGACCGCACGTTGCTCTGCGTCGTCGAGGAACCGAAGGACGCCGCCACGATCGAGAAGGCGGCCCTGCACAAGGGCCGGTATCACATCCTCGGCGGGGCGATCAGCCCGCTGGACGGCATCGGCCCCGACGACCTGCGCGTGCAGGAGCTGCTCGACCGCGTCGACCGCGATCACGTCACCGAGGTGATCCTCGCGACCAACCCCAACCTCGAAGGCAACGCCACCGCGATGTACGTGGCCGCGCTGCTGAAGCCGGCCGGGATCCGCGTGACGAGGCTCGCCAGTGGTCTTCCGGTCGGCGGCGACCTCGAATACGCGGACGAGGTCACGCTCTCGCAGGCGATCGAGGGCCGGCGCGAGATCTAGCCGATCAGGAGATCGCGCGACTGCGCCTGACCGTCCAGACGACGAACCACACGATGGCTCCCAGCAGCGTGAGCGGGATCAGGTAGCCGAGCCCCACGATCACGGCGCCGACGATCCGAAGGAACCCCTGGACGGCGAGATCCACCGAGGAGCCCAGGTCGGGGTTGTCTACATCGGTCTGTGGAGCCGCCTTCGGTGCGTTCTGCTCCTGGATCGAGACACGGAGTGTCGATTCGGCGACCTGGTCGTTGATGAAGTTGATCTGGCCCTGGATCTGCTCGATGCGAAGCTGGACATCGTCCAGCTGGTTCGACATCCGGAGGATCTCCTCCGTCGTGGTGGCGCCTTGGAACAGTTTGAACAGGAGGGCTTTCCGCGCCTGCAGGATGCGCAGGCGTGCCTGCTGGTCGATGAACTCCGCCGTCACGTCGTCGCCCTTGATCTCCTGGAACCGGACGTGGGTGGCGAGGTCGCGGATGTCGCCGATCGCTCGGTCGAACCGCTTCGCCGGGATCCGAAGGACGAACGTTCCCGATCGATCGTTGTTCGTCGATGAAGAGATGACGAATCCTCCGTACTTCTCGGCGATGAAGGTGAGGTCGCCCACGGCGTCACCGAACTTCTTGTCCGGAACGACGATGCCGATGCGCCCGTCCCGGATGATCTTCGAGAGGTCCTGCTGCTGTCTTTGACGGCCCGACGCCAATCCATGCAGGTTCTCGTCGAAGACCGGATCGCCGTTGGAGTCGAACGAAGAATCGTTCGCAGTAGAAGGCGCGGCTGCAGGCATCGGCGCGTGAGTTGCGCCACCTCCACGCCCGCCATCCGACGCGACCGCATCGCCGACCTGCTGGAACTTATCGCTGTCTTGCGCACTCATGATGCCGCCGCCACCGAAGACGAAACCGATCGCGCCTGCGACAACCAAGAACGCCGCGGCGACGCCGACGACCTTGGTCCATCCCCGGCCGGTGTTCTTCCGGATCGCGCCCTGGAGCGTCGCGCGCTCCATCCGCGTCGTCTCGCGGGCGGCTACGTCCTTCAGGTCGGTTTCCAGTTGCTTGAGGAACTCGATCTCTGTGTTCATGACTCCTTCTCAGTCGCGGGTTGGAGGCCTTTCTCCTGCAGGACGAGCGCCAGCCGTCGCAGTCCTCGGCTGACCCGTTGTCGTGCGTTCTCCTCGGTGCACGAGAGTTCTCGAGCGACCTCGGGGTAGGAACGTTGCTCGATCACTCGAAGGCGGAGCGCGTCACGATGGTCCTCGCGGAGTGTGGCGAGCGCCTCCGCGATCGCGCCGCGGATCGGCGCGAAATCGACGAGGTCCTCGATCCGCTCGAAGTCCTCGGGCGGGAGGTCACGCTCCGGCATCCCGAGACGACGGCGCGCCGCACGATCCACCCGGCCCGACCGGAAGAAGCGGCCGAGCTGGTGCCTCGCCACCCCGTAGATCCATGCCACGCCGTTCGCCCCCGTGTCTCGATAGGTCGTCCTCGACGCGAAGGCCTGCGCGAACGTCTCGGCGGTGAGCTCGGCCGCGGATTCGGGGTCGAGCGTTCGCCGGGCGAAGTAGCGAAGGAGATCCTCGGCGTGGCGCCGGTACAGCACGGCGAACGCGCCGGGCTCGGTCGCCGACACCGTGAGGAGCTCGCTATCGCTGCGCTGGTCCTCCACTCTGGCTCCGATATCGGTTCCGAGATCGGCTCGGAAGTGGACTTCACCCGTACCATGCCTCGAACCGAGCTGGTGTGACAGGGGGTAGACGCGGTTGGCGAAGGACTCGTTCCCACGACAGAAGGCGCGAACGCGAGGGTTCACCCTCGGGGCGCCGCGCACGTTCCGGATCGCCGACGACGGTTCGCGCGTGGCGTTCATCCGTTCGCGCTCGGGGACCGATCCCGAGGGCTGCCTGTGGGTCCTCGACGTGGCCTCGGGTGAAGAGCGCTCGATCTTCGACCCGGGGTCCGGCGAGGAGCGCCTCACGCAGGAGGAACGGGATCGACGTGAGCGTATGCGGGAGCAGCTCACGGGGGTCACAACGTACGAGACCGATCCGGGGCTCACGGTCGCGACGTTCGTGCTCGGTGGGCGGGTGCACGTCGCGGATCTGATCGAGGGTGGGGCACGCCCGCTCGATGGGTCGATCGAGGGCGCCTTCGATGCGCGGCCCGACCCGACCGGCCGCCGGGTCGCCTACGTCGCCGATGGCTCCCTTCACGTGCAAGATCTCTCGCCCGAGGATGCGGCCGGCGGGTTGGGCCGCGTCCTCGCGACGGAGGACGATCCCGATGTCCATTGGGGCCTGGCGGAGTTCGTCGCCTCCGAGGAACTCGACCGGCATCGCGGGTATTGGTGGTCGCCCGACGGCGAGCGGATCGCGGCGGCGCGCGTCGACGAGCGTGACGTGGCCACGTGGTACATCTCCTCGCCGGTGGACCCTGCCGCTCAGCCGAGGGCCGTCCGCTACCCGCAGGCGGGTACGAAGAACGCGGACGTATCGCTCTCGGTGCTCGGGCTGGACGGATCGCGTACCGACGTCGACTGGGATCGCGATGCCTCTCCCTACCTCGTGAACGTGACCTGGAACGATCGGTGTCCGCTCACGCTCCTGGTGCTGTCGCGAGACCAGAAGCGATGGCTCGTGCTCGAGGCCGATCCCGACTCGGGGAAGACGCAGACGCTCTTCGAGGACACGGACGAGCACTGGCAGACGGTCGTGACAGGTGTGCCCGACCGGTTGCGCGACGGCCGGCTCGTGTTCGTCGACGAATCGGAGGACACGCGTCGGGTCACCCTCGACGGAGAGCCGGTGACGCCACCGGGACTCCAGGTCGCGACCGTGCTCGACGTCGGGGACGACGTTCTGTTCGCCGCCAACGAGGATCCGACGGAGCTGCACGTGTGGCGCGGCGCGGGCGGCGAGGAACCCGAACGCCTCACGTCCGAGCCCGGCCTGCACGTCGCCGCCCGCGCCGCCGACGTCACCGTGATCGTGTCGGAGCTGCTGGATCCCTCGCTCCGGCGAGTGAGCGTGCTCCGCGCCGGCGAGCCGGTCGCGGAGATCCGCTCACTCGCCGAAGCCCCGGTCATCGAGGCCCGGCCCACGTTCGGCACCGTCGGCGATCGTGACATCAGGGTCGCGGTGTTCACGCCCGACGGTGCCGAACCGGATGCCCCGCTCCCGGTGATCGTGGATCCGTACGGGGGACCCCACTACTCCAAGGTGATCAAGGCGCATCGGGCCCTGCTCGAGCCGCAGTGGCTGGCCGACCAGGGGTTCGCCGTCCTCATCGCGGACGGGCGGGGTACCCCGGGCCGCGGCGTCGCGTGGGAACACGCGATCTATCGCGGTTTCTCCGGCCCGGTGCTCGAGGATCAGGTCGACGCCCTCCACGGGGCCGCCGATCGGTTCGGATTCCTCGACCTGAGCAAGGTCGGCATCCGGGGATGGTCGTTCGGCGGGTACCTCGCGGCGATGGCGGTGCTTCGGCGACCGGACGTGTTCCACGCAGCGGTGGCGGGGGCTCCCGACGCGGACCAGTCGCTCTACGACACCGCCTACACCGAGCGGTACCTCGGCCTCCCGCAAGAGGAGCCGGACGTCTACCGGAGGGAGTCCCTGATCTCCGATGCGCCCAACCTCGTGAGGCCGCTCCTCCTGATCCACGGACTCGAGGATGACAACGTCTTCGTGGCGAACACGCTTCAGCTTTCTCGCGCGCTCACCGAAGCCGGCAGGCTCCACTCGGTCGTTCCCCTGTCGGGCATCACGCACATGACGACGAACGAGTCGGTGGCCGAGAACCTCCTCTTGCTCCAGGTGCGGTTCCTGCGCCAGGCTCTCGGCCTCGGCGGGGCGGTCGACACGGTCGAGACCGCCTGACCTGGCGCCAGAGGGCGCGCTGCTACGCTCGGCTCGACATGCCCATCATCGTGCAGAAATACGGCGGCACGTCCGTCGACGGCGTCGAGCGGCTCCGGGTCGTGGCCGATCGGGTCGTCCGTGCACGCGATGCCGGCAACGACGTGATCGTGGTCGTCTCGGCGATGGGGCAGACCACGGACGACCTCGCCCGTATGGCGAAGGACATCGCGCCGGACCCCGACCCGCGTGAGATGGACATGCTCCTCACGGCCGGAGAGCGGATCGCCATGGCCCTGCTGGGGATCGCGATCAACGAGCGGGGGTGCCGGGCGGCGAGCTACACCGGTTCGCAGGCCGGGATCATCACCGATACCGCGCACGGCCAGGCCAAGATCATCGAGATCCGGCCCAAGCGGATCCTCGAGGCACTGGACGCCGGGAACGTCGTGATCATCGCGGGCTTCCAGGGTCTTTCCTCGGCCTACGAGATCACCACGCTCGGGCGGGGTGGGTCGGACCTCACGGCGGTCGCGATGGCGGCGGCGGTCGGCGCCGAGGTCTGCGAGATCTACACGGACGTCGGCGGGGTGATGACCGCCGATCCCCGGCTGGTCCCCGACGCCCGGCTGATCGAGCGGATCGGCTATGACGACATG
>Ga0070698_100009699_pt1 | contig 10296 bp, 11 predicted proteins | sample KBSK1502metaG_FD_65477 | JGI IMG/M metagenome (GOLD analysis project Ga0070698, IMG submission 65477) | Corn, switchgrass and miscanthus rhizosphere microbial communities from Kellogg Biological Station, Michigan, USA - KBS K1-50-2 metaG | ecosystem: Host-associated > Plants > Roots >... | reverse complement strand
GATCGGGACGAACTCTTCGCCCAGAGCCACGCGTCGCTGATGCCGGGCTCCTGGCCGGAGCCGTTCGGCCTGGTGTTGATCGAGTCGCTGGCCTGCGGCACGCCGGTCATCGCGCGGCGCGTCGGCGCTCTGCCCGAGATCCTGCGCGACGGGGTCGATGGCTTCTTCGGCGACGACGTGACCGCGATGGCGTTCAAGGTCGACCGCGTCGTGGATCTCGACCGGCGCGCGATCCGCGAATCGGTGCTCGACCGCTTCTCCGTGGAGCGCATGACCGATCGCTACATGGCGGTCTATCGCGCCAGGCTCGAGGCCCCCGAGGCGGGGATCACGGGCGACACGGCGAGCGGATCGGACGACGGCCAGGTCGAGCCCGAGCTGCTCGATACCCGCCGCCAGGACCGAATGGGAGCCCTGTCCGGGCGATAGGCCGCGGCCTAGCGCTGCGTGGCCGGATCCTCGATCTCGGCGGTCAGGCGCTGCGCATCCCGCGACGGAGCCCGACCCAGGCCAGCACGAGCGTCACCATCGCGATGACGATCAGCGCCAGGAATTCCCAGGCGTGGGTCGTGGAACCGCGCAGCATCAGGTCCTGCAGGAGCCGGATGCCGTGGGTGACCGGCAGCGTGTAGGCGACGGCACGGACGGGCTGGGTGAACTCCGTGATCGGGAGCACGAAGCCGCTGAAGAACACCGAGGCCAGGAGCACGAGCAGCGACAGCTGCACGGCCTGCCGCTCCGAGTCGGAGACGACGGCGATCAGGAGCCCAAGGCCGATGGAGGCCAGCAGCAGCAGCCCGACCGCCAGGGCGACGATCCCGACGTGCGCGATCATGGGAACGCCCAGGCCGAGGACCAGCAGGGCGACCGTGAGGCCGGCGATCGCCGCGCCGATGAGCCCGAAGGCCAGGAGCTTTCCGGTCAGCACCTCGGCCGCGCTGACCGGGGCGATGCGAAAGATCTCGATCAGGCCGCTGGTCCGCTCCCGGACCAGCGACATCGCCACGAGGGTGACGGCCAGGTGCTGCAGGATCAGCGCCAGGACGGCCGGTGCGAAGTACGCGATCACGTTCGGCGTCGACGGCGCGATGTTGCGGATCTCGGCCTTCGTCGGCGCGGCGATGACGTCGGGCGGGATGGCGGCCGCCTCGGCTTGACCGGCGGCGATGGCGTAGCCCTCGCCCTCAGCCGCGGCACGCGAGATGATCTCGCGATTGACGGCGGCGGCCAGCCCCGACGCGAGGAAGCCCGCGTAGTTCTCGGCGACGGGATCGACCGCGTCGACGAGGACCTCGATGACCGACTGCTTGCCGGCCCTGAACTCCGCCTCGGGGTCCGCGGGGGCGACGATGACCACGTCGACGTTCCCGCCCTCGAGAAGCGTCTCCGCCGCGGCCCGATCCTGGGTCACCTGGCCGATGTGGAGGCCGCCGCCGGCGAGATCCTGATAGGTCTGCTTGTCCGCCGGCAGACCGCTGGTGGCTGGGGCGACGACGACCGTCTCCAGCGGCCGCTTCACGCCGCTATAGCCCAGCCCAAAGACGGCCATGATCAGGAACGGGCCCAGGACAAGGCTCAGGATCGCGCCGGGCCGTCGCAGGGTCTCGACGATCTCCTTCCCGACGAAGGCCATGAGCCGGATGAGCACGGCGAACGCCGCCCGCATCAGGCAGCCTCTGCGGGCGCGTCGCCGCGGGCGAGCCGGTCGCGCTCGACCAGGATCGCGAAGACCTCGTCGAACGAGGGCCTGACCTCACTGGCGGTCGCGACCTGACCGCCATTCGAGGTGATCGCCTCGACGACGTCGGGCAGCGCCGTCGACGCATCGTCGACGCGGACCCGCAACGTGCTTGGTCCGTGCCGCTCGACGCTGCGGACCATCGGCAGGTCGTCGATGACCGCGCCGTCGAACGGCTCCGTGGTGCTGATCTCGACGAGGTCGCCACCAAGGGCGTCGCGGCGGAGGTCTTGGGGTCGTTCCAGCGCGATCAGCCGACCGCCCGAGATCAGCGCGACCACGTCGCACGACTCGGCCTCGTTCACGTACTGGGTCGTCACGAGGAGGGTCCGGCCCTCATCGCGCAGGCGATGAAGTTCCGCCCAGACCCGGACCCGCAGGATGGGGTCGATCCCCGCCGTCGGCTCGTCGAGGAATAGCAGCTGCGGCTCGTGGACGAGCGCCGAAGCGAGCTCGAGGCGGCGCTGCATGCCACCCGAGAGCCGGCCGGCACGTCGCCCCCGGACGTCCCACAGGTCGACGAGCTCGAGGACCTCGCGGGTGCGGCGATGGCGCGTCCGCAGCAGGATGCCGAACAGCGACGCGACGAAGTCCACGTTCTCCCGTGCCGTCAGGTCGGGATAGAGGGTGAACAGCTGGGGCATGTAGCCGATCCGCTGGCGTGTCCGGCGGCGGAAGGCACGAGGATCCTCGCCGAGGACGCGGATCTGGCCCTCGGTCGGGGCGAGCGCACCGGTGAGGAGTCGGACGGTCGTCGTCTTGCCCGACCCGGACGGCCCGATGATCCCGAGGATCGTGCCGGTCCGGACGGTCAGCGAGATCCCGTCGACCGCGACGTCGTCGCCGAAGCGCTTTGTCAGGCCGTCGACGACGACCGCGGCGTCGTCGTCCGGGATCTCCGGCGGCGGTGCGTCCATGCCTGGGGTCTCCTCGCGGTTCTGGGAAAGGCATCCCACCCACTCCCCCCGGGGCGCGGGTGGGACGAGGCCCAGTATCGGAAGCGGTGGCTATCGCCCTGCCCACGCCGACACTCGCCGAGGTATCAGGGGCATCGCGAACGATGGCGACGGCTCTTGCCACGCGGCTGAGACAAGGGGGACCGGGTCGTGCCATGGCGCTCGAGCGCGGGACGGCTCAACGTGCCCGTGTGCAGGACCGACAACCGCCCGACCACGACGCGCCCGCCGATCCACGGGCCATGGCCCGCGACGCCGGCCTGCGCTACACGACCGATGCGCGCCCGGGCATCACCAGGCGCCGGTCCGGCAAGGGCTTCAGCTATCGCGATGCCGACGGCCGGACGATCCGCGATCGCGAGGTGATCGGGCGGCTCCTGGCCCTGGCCATCCCACCGGCGTGGACCGACGTCTGGATCTGCCCGTCGCCAAACGGCCACCTCCAGGCAAGCGGTCGCGATGCGCGCGGCCGCAAGCAGTACCGCTACCACGCGCGCTGGCATCAGCGCCGCGGGACCGAGAAGTTCGACCGCATGCTCGCTTTCTCCGAGGCGCTGCCGCGCATCCGGCGTCGCTGCGACGAGGACCTGGCGAGGCGCGGACTCCCGCGCGAGAAGGTGCTGGCGGCGGTGGTCCGCTTGCTGGAGTTGACCCTCATCCGGGTCGGCAACGACGAGTACGCCCGGCTCAACCGATCCTTCGGGCTGACGACCCTGCGAGACCGGCACGCGCGGATCGAGGGCTCCGCCCTTCGGTTCCGATTCCGTGGCAAATCCGGACAGTCCCACGAGGTCGGGCTCCGCGATCGCCGGCTGGCGGCCCTGGTTCGCCGCTGCCAGGAACTGCCAGGCCAGGAGTTGTTCCAGTTCGTCGACGAGGCGGGTGAGGTCCGCGATATCGCCTCGGACGACGTGAACGACTACATCCGGGAGGCGTCAGGCGGCGACTTCACAGCGAAGGACTTCCGGACCTGGGCCGGGACCGTCCTCGCGTATCGCGCCTTGCGGGCCCTCCAGCCGAGCGAGGGCGAGCGGGAGGCGAAGCGGAACGTCGTCGAGGCCATCCGCCAGACGGCGGACCGCCTCGGGAACACGCCGGCCGTCGCCCGCGGCAGCTACGTCCACCCGGCCGTCCTGGATGCGTACCTGAACGGGTCCATTCGTGGCGCGCTCGTCCAGGCGGCCGAGGAGCAGGAGACGCCACCCACCATGGCCACGCCGCGCGAGGAAGCGGAGGTCCGCGCCCTCCTTCGCCAGCGCCTGGAGGACGATGCCGCCCGCTCGCGCGGCCGCGGGCCGACTCGACGCTCAGGCCGGCCGAAACGAGCGGCGAATCAGGCGACCGACTCGTAACAGGGGAGGGAGAACCCGATCTCCACGTCGCCACCGTCGCGCTGGGTCACCCACGTCTCCCCGCGCATCGCGCCGATCAATCGCCCGGCCACGTACATGGCGATCCCAGGGCTGAGGGAGCCAGGCACTGGCTCCCCGTCCGGGAGCTCGAACAGCGATCGCTGATCTTCGGCGGCCAGGGTCCCGGTCCGGTCGAGCATCCGACAATCGACTCGTGCGCCGTCCGACCCGACGACGATCTCCAGGTCCCGAGCTCCGCCAGCGCGCCAGGCGATGTTGGCGATGAGGTTGCGGAGCGCGTGAGCCAACGCGACCGCGTCGGCCGCCGCCGGCGGGGGGCTGCCGTCGAGCCTGGCGAGCATCCGCATCGAGGGCCAGCGCGGCCCCTCGATCTGCATGGCGGCGTCGACCGCGCGGATCAGGGAGATGGGCTCGCGAGTGACGCGCACGGCATCGTGTTCCAGCCGCGTCAGGACCAGCAGGTCCTCGACCGCCCGGAAGAGCCGCGCCGCCTCGTGATACACGTCCGAGGCGAGCTCCCGACGCATGGCCGGCAGCAGGTCCTCGTCGCGCGCCAGGACGGCGCTCCCCGCGTAGATCGTCGTGATGGGCGTGCGCAGTTCGTGGGCGAGGACCCCCATGAGGGCCTCGTGCTCTGCGGCGCGCGCACGCCCGGCGTCCTGGGACGGAGCACGAACGACGTTGGGCTGCGCCATGATGCCCTCAGGGTCGTCCATCGGTGGTCCTCCCGATGTCGCGGCCTGTCGAGGTTGTCTTGCGAGCGTGTTGCGCCTCGGTGCGGCCCGAAGCGCTCCGCTCTCAGTCCTCGACGTCGTCCACGATGAGCGGCAGCGGGAGCCGACCGAGGATACGTCGTCATGCCGTACTGCGCGCTCCCGCGGCAAGGGCCGTCCGCGCCAGCGCATGACGAAGCCCCGGCGTCGCCGCCGGGGCTTCGTGTGGTAGGGATCGCGTCCTAGCGATCGCCGCGAAGCTCGTCACCCACGTTGCCGAGGTCCTTGCGGATCTCGTCGCCGGCATTGCCGACCTTGTCGGCGAGGGACTCGTCGCCGTCCGCGCGGCGCCAGGCGGCCTTGGTATCGGCCTCGCTCTGGCGATACTCGCGCTTGCTGTCCTGGGTCATGTCGTCAGCCGCGCCGCGGATGTCGTCACCCGCGTTGCCGAGGTCCTTGCGGATCTCGTCACCGGCATTGCCGACCTTGTCGGCGAGGGACTCGTCGCCGTCCGCGCGGCGCCAAGCGGCCTTCGTGTCGGTCTCGACCTCGCGAGCGCCCTTCTTGATGTCATCCATGGTGGTCAGCTCCTTCATCGGGTGGCGCGGGCTGCGCCGTGCCAAGACCGTAGGCGTGACCACCTATCCACGGTGCCCGCCGCGTCCGGCGGTCCGGTTGCGGCGGTGTTGCAGCCTGTCAGCGCGTCGAGCTCGCACGCGGCGCGGGCCGCGGGTTCTGCCGGTCGAGCAACGTGAGGCCCATCGCCGCCGCCGGCACGAGCGCCAGGATCACGAGCAGGCGATTGGCCCCGCCGACCAGCAGGCCGAGCGCGAACCCGAAGGCCACGAGCGTGCCAGCGGACAAGGTCTCGTCCGACCCGGAGTCGATCCGACGCTGTGCGTCGGCGATGGCGTCACGCGTAGTGGCCGCGGCCTCGGGCAGTCGTGCCGCCGCTTCGTTGGCGACGCTCTTGACCTGGTCCGCGACGTCTCGAACGGTCTCCTTGGCCTGCTGGACAGCGGTTTCGTCGCCGCTATCGGTGGTCGATCGGGGTGTCGTGGTCATCGCTGGACTCCTTCGAAAATGGCGACGGACGGCCCGGGGAGGGGACCCGAGCCGTCCGTGCTGTCCAAGAACGCCCCGTCACAAGCGCTCCCGGTTGGGACGATCGATGTGCTGATGGCCGGCGACCTGGGTCTCGCCATCGCTGTTGGACGTCACGGTAAGGTCCCCGCCCGAACGCCACGCTCTCGCGAATGTCGCCGGACATTGCATCCCCATAACAGGATTGGTGGCTCCCGGACCCCCAGTGGCACGGGAGCCACCCGATGGAGTCTCGGGCCTGGCACCTCACGGTCGCCCATGTCGGTCGACCCTGCGCGTTGCACGAGCCTGACGGCTCCGGCGACGGGGTGGCCGCGTGGCCGGTCAGTTCACCCCGTGACGTCGTCCTGGCGGACCTCGCCTCGCCACGCACCCGAGGCGACGCCCTGCTGCTCGATGAATGCCTTGAAGTTCTTGAGGTCGTCCTTGGCCTGCCGCGACACGAAGCCCAGGGTGTCACCGACCGACTCGAGCGGACCCTCGGGCTCGACGTCCAGCTGGAGGGTGACCCGCGTCTTGCGGTCGTCGAGCCGGTGGAAGGTGACGACCCCGGCGTTCCGGGCGCCTTCGATGGCCGTCCAGGCGATCCGCTGGTCCGGCTCCTGTTGGGTGATCTTGGCGGTCCACGTCTTCGTCACGCCAGCGATCTCCGCGGTCCAGCGGATGGTCGTGTCGTTGAGCTGTTCGACCTTCTCGACGGCCTTCATGAACCGCGGGAACTCTTCGAACTGGGTCCACTGGTCGTAGGCGACGCGGACGGGGACCTCGACGTCGACGGTCTCGATGATCTCGGACATGTGGGTTCTCCTCGCTGGTCGTTGGGGGCCCTGGCCGGGGGACGCACCGTGGCCGGGCTGGAAGCGAAAAGGCCCACCGGTGGGGTGGGCCTTCTCGCGTGCTGGGATGGTTCCGGGCGTCGGCCCGGGCTGGGATCAGACGGGGCCGCGACCCATGCGGGAGCGACCGGTCACAGCGCCGACCACGAGGACGACGATGACCGCACCGATGACCGACACGACGATCGAGCTGACGTCGAGCGGGCCGTCGATCGGGTTGCTGTTGAACAGGACACCCGCCAGGAATCCACCGACGAGCGCGCCGACGATGCCAAGAACGATGTGTCCGATGACGCCGAGGCCTTCGTCACCCTTGACGAGGAACCCGGCGAGGTACCCGGCGATGGCGCCGAGGACGATCCACGCGATGATGCTCATTCGTTACCTCCATCCCCAATTGCGGGCCTCGCACCCACTTGCTGGGGTTCGTTCGCCCCCAATCCGGGGCTGGGCACCACTCTCACGCTCGACGCGCGGCGGGCGGACTACGACGGGGCTTGGGGACGTAACAACGGCATGAAGACGCCGGGCCTCGGTGGACGGGGCCCGGCGTCGAGGATGATGACCGAAACGACTTGTCACGTGGGCGTGATGCGCGCCCACCTTGTCGCGGTATCGGCGCATGGGGTCACGCGTGAGCATGCGAACCACACCGGGGGTTGAAATCGACGTCCCACATCCGAGGATCCAAGATCGATGCTTACCGATAGGACCCACAGGCCCTTCCTGGTCGACGGTACCGAGCCCGCCTCGGATCGGGCGATGCTGGCCCTGCAATACCTGACGGCGGTCATCGCGGTGATCGCGGCGGCACTGCTCGCCCTCGTCCACTGAGCTCGGTCGCCGCCCGGCTCTTCGACGCCGACGGCCATGACCGCGAGGTCGACCTCGCGGAGGTCGATGTCGCGAAGCTCGGTGACCGCAAGCTGCTGTGGGTCGATGTCGATCGACGCGACGACGACGCGGTCGTCCAGTCGGTCGCTGGCCGCCTGGGCCTCTCCGAAGCCGACATCGATCGGATGGCCGAGGAGACCGGCCGGGCCAGGCTGACCCGCACCGAGGCGCGGCTGCACCTGACGCTCCAGGCCCTCGAGGCGAGTGACGAGAAGCCACCCACGCTGACCCGGCGGGAGATCGACCTGGTGGCGGCACACAACCTCATCCTTACCGTGCACTCCGGGCCCGTGGCTGCGTTGGAACGCTTCATCGAGACGCTGGGTGGGGAGACGCGCCTTGGCGCGCTGACGGCCGCCGACCTGCTGTCGTCCCTGGTCGACGAAGTGCTCATCGATTACTACGCACTGGCGGAACTGATCGAGCGCGAGATCGACGATCTCGACCAACGCGCGCTGCACGGCCGCCGCGCGGACGACGTCCTCGGGGCGATCGTTTCGGTCCGTCGACGGATCGGGCTCGTCCGCCGGACGCTGGCTCCGCACCGCGACGCGCTGGCGACGCTGAGCCGACCCGAGATGCGCGTCGAGGAGACGGTCGGCCAGCCTTGGCCGGGCCTGTCCGACCGCCTGGAAGGCGCCATGTCCGCCGTCGACGGCCTGCGCGACAGCCTCCTCGGCACCTACGACATCCACATGGGTCGCGTCTCCCAGCGAGCCAACGACGTCATGAAGATCCTGACCCTGCTGTCGGCGGTGCTGCTGCCGGCGGTGGTGCTGGCCGGGATCATGGGCATGAACTTCCAGATGCCGTTCTTCGACGACACCGGGAATTTCTTCCTGGTCATCGCCTCGATGGTCGTGCTGGCGGCGGTCATCCTGGCCATCGCACGCTGGCGCGACTGGCTGTAGTCCGCGTGGGCCGATAGCCCGTGTCCACCCGGGCCGACAGCACGCCCGGGCCGGAGCTATTTCGAGGAGGCGGCTGCGTCCGGCAGCGAGGTCTTGTAGCCCTCGGTGGTCTCCTCGTCCGGCGATTCGATCGCGGCTGGGTCCTGGGCGACCGGTGTCTCCCGGGCCTGCAGGCGAGACAGCACGATCTCCACCGAGGCGGCGATCGGCACGGCCAGGAAGGCACCGAGCAAGCCCCCGACGGCCCCTCCGACGAGCAAGCTGAAGAGCACCAGCAGCGGGGAGATCCCGATGGTGTTGCGCATGACCATCGGGACGAGGACGTTGCTCTCGATGAGCTGGAAGACCAGGCACACACCGGCGACGACCAGGGCGAGTTCGGGCGAGACGGTCGCCGCGACCAGGATCGCCGGGATGGCGCCAAGGATCGGTCCGATGATGGGGATCGCTTCGGCTAGGGCGGCGATGAGACCCAGCAGGAGCGCCCCCGGAACCCCGAGGAGCGCACAGGCCGTGGCGATCGCGGCACCGATCGAGCCCATGAGGATGAGCTGCCCGCGGACCCACAGGCCCAGCCGCGTCTCGATCTCGTTCCACGCTCGGCGGGCCCCGGCGCGCCGCGTCGCCGGAAGGAAGGCCAGCGTGTAGCGCTGGAGGCGAGCGTGTTCGATGAGCCAGAAGAACACCAGCGCCAGCATCGTGAACAGGAACACCGCGCCCTCGGCGACCGCCGTACCGACCTTGACGACCTCGGCGGTGCCCGGTGGTGGCGCCGGCGCGAACGTCTCACCAACAGAGTCCACGAGCGCCGTGATCGACCGCGACAGGGCCACCGGCCGCAGGTGGGATGCCCACTCGCGTATCTGGTCGATGGTGTCCGGGAGGGAGGCCAGGATGCGCTGCCCCTGGTTGACCGCCGCTGGCAGGACGATGAAGGCGAGACCGAGCATGACCACGAAGAACGTGAGGTAGACGACCAGGATCGTCCCGACCCGACCGATCGGCAGGCGCTGTCGCAGCCAGCCGACCATCGGTTCCAGCGCCGAAGCCAGAAGGATCGACACGAACAGCAGGAGCAGCACATTGCGCGCCCCGATCCCAAGCTGGACGAGGCCGTAGATGAGCAACGCCCCGAGGGCGAGGCCCATGCCCCGGATCATCCAGTCGCTGATGTCGGATCGCATGTACGGACGCCTCGTGGGTCGGGGGGATGCGAACGGCCGGGCGGCTCACTCGATCGTGGCCGCGGGTCCGAGGAGTGTCAACCGCCGGCGGGTGGCGCAGGCTCGGTGGCAGGCGGCGGAGACGGCGGGACGGGGACTCCGCCGCCCTTGTCCTTCTTGTCTTGGCCGTGAACGTTCTCCTTGGGCGGCGCCTTCGGTCGATGACACGCGCCGTACAGCGGCCCGCCCCACGAGTTCTCATTCCAGAAATAGGCCGTCGACGAGTCGTACCGCCCGGTGACCCCGACGCCGCGTCGCGCCCGCTGCAGCCAGTTGGCGACGTCCGCCTTCCACGCCGTCGGACCGAGCTCCGCCTGGACGGGGTCGACCATCCAGCCGCCGCAGCCGGAGTGGTACAGCAGGCCGTCCTTGTCGATGGCCTTCTTGGCACCCGGCTGGGTGCCGCGGATGAACCACTCGGTCCGGGTCTCCCTGGTCCAGGCACCCGGGCGTCCGCCGGACCACGCATCGATCTTGGCCGCGACGACGTCCTTGGGTCGCGTGAACTTCGTCACCTTCCACGATTTCGTGTAGTCGCGGACGAAGGC
>Ga0070698_100009698_pt1 | contig 10297 bp, 7 predicted proteins | sample KBSK1502metaG_FD_65477 | JGI IMG/M metagenome (GOLD analysis project Ga0070698, IMG submission 65477) | Corn, switchgrass and miscanthus rhizosphere microbial communities from Kellogg Biological Station, Michigan, USA - KBS K1-50-2 metaG | ecosystem: Host-associated > Plants > Roots >... | reverse complement strand
ACCACGGGCATCATCGTCGGGATCGGCGAGACACAAGCCGAGCGGGCGGGGTCACTGTTCGCGATCCGTCGGATCGCCCGCCGCTACGGCGGCATCCAGGCGGTCAGGATGCGCGGGATGCCGGACGCGGACCTTGAAGATCTCGCCGCCACCACCGCCGTTGCCCGGCTCGTCCTCGGCTCTCAGATGCGAATCCAGGCACCTGGAGGCCTCGTCGGTGACCAGTACGCCCTCCTGCTGAGGGCGGGCATCGACGACTGGGGTGGCGTGCCACCGGTTACCGCGCAGGCCGGGTTCACCCTACAGGAGAGGCTGACCATCTATCCCAAGTACGTCCTGACCGGCGAGCCGTGGCTCGACCCCCGGCTGCGCGCCCACGTCCTGGCGCTGGCAGACGCCCAGGGCCTGGCAGTTCAGGGGCGCCAGCCCTGCGGACGGCCCTGGCAGGAACCAGACGGCGGGACGGGCGCGCTTACCGGCAGCGGCCGCACCCAGTTGCATGTGGACATCGACACGTCAGGGCGGATAACTGACCGGCGCGGGGACTTCGACGCTGTCTACGGCGACTGGGGCGAGATCGCAGCCCGCGCTGCCCGGCACGCCAGTCACCACGGCCCCGTTCGGTGCGATGCTGATGTTCTGGCAGCGCTACGGCGCGCAGCCGACGATCCAGCGGGGATCAGCGACGCCGACGCGCTGGCGCTGCTCTCCGCCGACGGTCCGGGACTGGATGCGCTCGCCAGCCTGGCCGACGATGTGCGAGAAGACGCCGCCGGCCAGGACGTGACCTACGTCGTCACCCGGAACATCAACTTCACCAACGTCTGCTACACCGGGTGCCGGTTCTGCGCGTTCGCCCAGCGCCGCACCGACGCGGACGCCTATACGCTGTCGCTGCGGCAGGTCGGGGACCGTGCCAAGGAAGCGTGGGAGGCGGGGGCGACCGAGGTATGCATGCAGGGCGGGATCCACCCCGACCTTCCCGGCACTGCCTACTTCGACCTCGCCGCCGAAGTCAAGCACCGGTGTCCCCGCATGCACGTCCACGCGTTCAGCCCGATGGAAGTGGCCAACGGCGCGACGCGCATGAACATCCCGATCCGGGAATGGCTGGCCCGTGCACGCGAAGCGGGCGTGGACTCCTTCCCGGGAACGGCGGCCGAGATCCTCGACGACGACGTGCGCTGGATCCTCACCAAGGGGAAGCTGCCCGCGGCGGCCTGGATCGAGGTGATCACCTCCGCGCACCGGCTCGGCATCCCGACCACGGCGACGATCATGTACGGCCACGTCGACACGCCCGCGCACTGGGTCGGCCACCTCAGGACCATCGCTGCCATCCAGTCCGAGACCGGAGGGTTCACCGAGTTCGTCCTGCTGCCGTTCGTGCACCACAACGCGCCGATCTACCTGGCGGGCGCAGCCCGTCCCGGCCCGACGGAACAGGAGAATCGCGCGCTGCACGCCGTCGCCCGGCTGCTGCTGCACGGCCTCATCCCGAACATCCAATGCTCATGGGTCAAGCTGGGAAATGACGGCTGCCGCAAGGTGCTGCTAGGCGGTGTCAACGACGTTGGCGGCACGCTGATGGAAGAGACGATCAGCCGCATGGCAGGCTCCGCCCACGGCTCCTACAAGACCATCTCCGACATCGAAGCCATGGTCGCACCGACGGGACGGCCTGTCCGCCAGCGCACAACCACCTACGGCGCGGTGTCAGCCGAGCGGCGCGCCGCCGCGCTGGCCAGCGACGGCGTCTGCGCGAGCGTGCGGAAACGGCCGGTCCCGGGCGCCCGCTGACGGGCGGGCGGCGGTTAGCCGCGCTGGCCTACCGGGCAGACGGCGCCGGCCCGCTCAGTTCTGCCAGCGTGCGGGCTAGTTCCGGGGAGTCAAGCAGCTCGCTGGTGACCGGCTTGAGACCCAGCCGCTGGATGTCCGGAACCAGGGCGGAATCCGCTCTGTCAAGCACGTAGTACTGGACTAGGCCGGCGTACAGCCCGGCTATGCCCTCCGGCGTGTCCGCGGCTCCTCCCGCGGCGAGCAGGCGCTGGCGGGCGCGCGAATGATGGCTGACGGAGGCGTCCGGCGGGCCTGCCCCCAGCACCACGGGAGACACCGCTATCCGGCGCCGGACCTGCCGCACCAGGTCGCACAGCCCGTCCCGGCTGAGGATGGGGCCGATGCTCGAGATGGGGTTGCTCGGCCCGAGGATGACCGCGTCAGCTTGGCGAAGAGCGTCGAGGGCGGCAGGCGACGCCGGGCCGGGCGGGACGCGTACCTGCCGGACCACAGGATGCGCGCTCTCCCTTACGTACCACTCCTGGAAGTGCAGCAGCCGGCCGTCCTGCAGCACGACGCGTGTCTCCTGTAGCTGGTCGCTGGCGGGAATCACCGTCACTCCCCGCACCCGCAGCCGGCGCGCGAGTTCACGGGTCACCTCCGTCAGCGTCTTGCCGGAATTCAGCAGTTCGGTACGCAACAGGTGGCAGGCGAGGTCCAGATCACCGACGTTGAACCAAGGCGGCGAGCCGAGATCCGCGAGGGCATCACGGGTCCGGAAGGTCTCGCCGCGGCGCCCCCATCCCGCTTCGGCATTCCACAGGCCAGCGAGCGAGTAGAGGATGGCATCCACGTCTGGGCAAATGCGCATGCCGAACCACGTGAGGTCATCGCCCGTATTGGCGATAACGCTCAGGTGGCCGGGAGCAATGGACTCGCTCAGCGCGGTGACCAGCCGGGCTCCGCCGAAGCCGCCGGAAAGAAGAACGATCCGCGGAAACACCACGCCTATCGTAAACAGCGAGAATCAGACGGTCCACCGGCAGGCTGCCAGGTGCCCAGTAAATGGTGAATTAGATGCGTTTCGTGGTGCGAATCCACCAAAATGGGTGGAGCTATCAGGAACTGGAAGCCGTGTGGCGGGAAAGCGAGCGCCTTGGGTACGACGGAGCGTCCCTCTATGACGTCCTCGGCATCAATGGCCCCGAATGCTGGACCGCTCTGACAGCGCTCACCGCCAGGACGCGGAAGCTCGTAGCGGTTCCTCTCGTCCTGTCCAACCCGTACCGCTCCCCAGCCGTGGTGGCCAGGATGGCGGCAACTCTCGACGCGGTGTCTCCCGGGCGGGTAGTAGTCGGCTTGGGCGCGGGCGGCTCCGACGCCGACGCCGGGGCATTCGGGGTGCAGTGGCCGCCCGCCGCACAGCGGATCGAGGCGCTGGGCGAGGCTGCACAGGTGATGCGTATCCTCTGGGATGGTGGCGGCTCTTTCAGCGGTCGCTGGTACCAGCTCCAGGATGCTCCCGCCTACCGTGACAGCGCTCGGGCGGAAGGCCCGCCCATCCTTATCGGCGGGCACGGCCCGCGTCTCCTGCGTATCGCGGCTCGCCATGCGGACCTCTGCAATGTCGGCTTTGACCTGCCCCCTGGGGAGTGGCGTCAGCTAAGACCGATGCTGGCGGCACACGCGCGCCAGGCGGGCCGCATGCCGGGATCTCCGGCGCTCACGCATAATGCGACGGTCCTCATCGGGAGCGACGAGGCCGACTTTTCGCGGCTGGTATCGGTGTGGGCCAGCCGCCGGGGCGTGTCCGAGGAAGCTGCCCGGCAGCGGCTGGAGCATTCGCTGGCCGGGACTCCTCGGCAGGTCTGTGAGCGCCTGCGGGCCCTGGAGGCTGCGGGAGTGACCTGGGTGTTCCTCCTCTTTGACAACGCGCGCGACTTCGGCGGCCTGCGGCTGTTCGCCGAGGCGGTCATGCCGGAATTCTTACCGAACGGGGTCGTGGTGGCTCTCTTTACACTCTTGACATTCACGGCCGGCGCAGGGTGAGGATGGAGGCAAGCGCTTGGCGGGACCATCGCCGCCCAAATCACAGAGCCCTCAATGAGGAGGCTGATATGTCTGTGACCGCGCATCCCCCGCAGACGTCGCCGCTGACCGAGGAGGACAAACGCCAGCTCCGGCGGTACTTCGAACAGACGCGGCCACTCCCGCAGCTGCTCGCGACGCTGCGCAGCCGCCGGGTCGGATGCGGATACTCGATCGAAAGCGGCCAGGAGGAGCGCCGCGGCGCGACCGGCCGGAACATCCGCCAGGAACCCGGGCCGCTTGCGTTCACCTCTAGCCAGCCGGTCATTCCGCTCACCGAGGTGGAGGAAGCGATCGTCGCGTGGTCGGCATGCGGCCCCAACGGCATGGCGCACTGGGACATCGCCGTGCACGGCGGCTTCCACGAGCTGGTCACGATCGCCGGGCGGACCGCCGCGGCGCCCGGTAACTCGTTCGCCCACGACCTGCTCATCATCAACGACCAGGGCGCCTCCATCTACAACCCCGGCGATGAGCGGGAACGCGCGGTGGAGATTCAGGGCGAAGAGGACTACCAGAAGGTCCTGTCCTGGTACCGCCGCGGAATGCACCAGGTCCTCGACCACCGGCCGGATATCGACTGGGGGTTGCGAGCGCCTGGCGCGCCGAACGCCTCGCTGTTCGGCCCTTACCAGTTCAACCTCAACCGGGACGGGCAGACCTGGTTCATCCCGATTACCGATGTCGGATGGCTGTATTTCAGCGTCATGCTCAACCTCTTCGACGCCTGGCACCTGTACTTCACCGACGACCGGACCGGGGAGCCTGCCGGCGTCGGCCCCTGGGTGAAGGAAGCCCAACTCGAGTTCCCGGTGGCGATCAGCCAGATCGAGCAGTTCATCTTCCAAGTCGAGACCTACCCGCCGGGCTCGTACGTGCAGAACATGCGGCTGGCCGCGGAGGCGATGGGGCTCGGGAACTGGATCTTCTGCGGCTACTTCGACGACATCCTGATGGGTGCGTTCCCCGACCTCGCGCGGGGGCTGGGGTTCCGGGCCGAGCCGCTGAACGAGCGTGCCCCGGCGGTATCCGGCGCGCTCAAGATCTTCGGGCTGGAAGGGATCAAGGAAGCGACTTACGTCCCGTCGCCCCGCTACCAGGACGGCCGTGCGGTGATGACCGCGATGATGGAGGAGAAGTACGGCGAGGGCCGCACGATGTCGCGCGGCGATGACAACTGGATGATCCGCCACGGCGGGCCGTTCACCGCGGACACTGTCCGGGCCATCGTGAACGACCCGGCCACCCGCGTCTCCGACTGGGCCGTCGAGGCGTGCATCGCCTACGTGGACTACTGCGTCGAGCACTACGGCCAGTGCCCGGCCTACTTCAACCCGATGCAGTGCAACTTCGGGGCGGTCGTGCACCATGTCGATCCGGCGTTCTACGAGCGCTACTACGACGGCTCGACGGTGACTCCCGCTATCCGCCGGCACATGCAGGAGTGGCATACGTAGCGGGGGACGGTGCGGCGTGGCACGCGCGCAGGGGCCAGTCGAGCAGATCATCAGGCAGCGGGTCGCCGAGCACCCCGATGCCACCTGGCTGAAGTGGCAGGATACCGAGGTCGCCTGGCGGGACGTGCTGTCAAACGCGCAGCGTGCGGCGAACGGACTGCTCGAGCTCGGGGTGCGCCCGGGGGAGCGGGTCGCCATCCTGATGGGTAACCGGCCCGAGTTCCTCTGGGCTCACCTCGGCATCGGGTTCATCGGCGCCGCGTCGGTGCCGGTGAATATCTCGCAGCGCGGCCCCACCCTGCAGCACATCCTCAGGGACTCGGGAGCCACGGCCGTGATCTTCGCCGACGACCTGCGGGACGCGCTCGCCGCGGTGGCTGGCGACCTGCCGGGGCTGCGGCACACCGTGGTCGTGGACGGGCGCACGGGCAGTGGCGCCGACTGGGATTTCGGCCGGCTCATGGCGGGCGCTGACCGTGAGCCCGAGGTGGAACTGGCCCAGCCGGCCGGCAGCGTCGGGATGATGTATACCTCGGGAACGACCGGGCCGCCGAAGGGCGTGGTCGCGGCGAAGTACGACACCACGCCGCTGCAGACACTGCTGCGCGTCTCGGGCGTGCGGCCCGGCGAGACCATGTACACGCCGCTGCCGCTCTACCACGGGAACGCGCTGCTGGTTTCGGCGATCGGGTCGATGATCCTGGACGCCAAGCTCGCGCTCGCCCCCCGGTTCAGCGCCTCCCGGTTGTGGGACGACTGCCGGCGCTATGCGGCCGTGGAGTTCAACACGCTCGGCGGGATGATCTCGATCCTGCTGAAGCAGCCGCCGGGGCGGGGCGACAGGGACCATCAGGTCCGGGTGGTGCTTTCGGCTGGCTGTCCGCCAGACCGGTGGGAAGAGTTCCAGCGGCGGTTCGGCGTCCGGATTATCGAGTGGTTCGGGATGGTCGACTCGCCGGGCATTCTGCTGAACGACGCGGGCCGGGTCGGTTCGATGGGCCGCTCCGGTGTCGCCGGAGTCGAGTTCCGCGTCGTTGGCGAGGATAACCGGCCGCTCGGGCCGCGTCGGACTGGCGAGCTCGTGTTCCGCCATCCGGCGGGTGCGACCACCTATTACCAGAACCTGCCCGAAGCAACGGAGCAGGCTTACCGCGGCGGCTGGTTCCACTCCGGCGACCTCGCCGAATACGACGACGAGGGCTTTTTCTACTATCGCGGCCGGAAGAAGGAGTCCATTCGCCGGCTGGGTGAGAACATCTCCGCCTGGGAGGTGGAGACGGTCGTCAACTCCCACCCGAAGGTACTAGAAAGCGCCGCGCACGCCGTGACCTCGGAACTCGGGGAGGACGAGGTCAAGATCGCCGTCGTGGCGCAGCCGGGCGAGGAGCCGAAGCCCGAGGAGATCCTCGACTACTGCCAGGGCAAGATGGCGCGCTACGCCATCCCGCGCTACGTGGAGTTCGTCGCGTCGCTGCCCAAGACCGAGACGCACCGGATTCAGTACGCCGCGCTGAAGGCGCGCGGGATCACCCCCGGCACATGGGATCGCGAGGAGTCCGGCTACCGCGTGGAGCGTGCATGAGCGCCGATGCCTACCCAGGAGGTGGCTAATGCGTGAGGTTTACGTCGCCGGTGCGGCGATGACACGGTTCGGCAAGTTCCCGGACACGACGATCCGGGCGCTCGCCGAGGAGGCGACGCGCGGCGCGCTGGAGGACGCGGGCGTCACCGCCGCCGACATCGGCATGGTGTTCTTCTCCAACGCGGTAGCCGGGCTCCTCACCAACCAGGAGATGATCCGGGGCCAGGTGGCGCTGCGCCACACCGGCCTGCTCGGCGTGCCGATGGTGAACGTCGAGAACGCCTGCGCGTCGGCGTCCTCGGCGTTCTATCTCGCCTGCATGGCGGTCGGGTCAGGAGCCGTCGACGTGGCGCTCGCCGTCGGGTCGGAGAAGCTGACCCACGAAGACAGAGCGCGCTCGTTCGCCGCGATCGGAACGGCCGTGGATCAGCAGCAGGTCGCTGAGCTGCAGCAGTGGGCGTCGTCCGGGTCGGCCGGCTCACCGCTTCCCGAACAGGCCGATTCACTGCCAGCCGAGGGGCGTGACGGCGCGGCCGGGAAGCGCTCGTTCTTCATGGACATCTACGCGGCGAATTCCCGTGCCTATATGAAGCGCAGCGGCGCCACGCAGCAGGACTTCGCGGAGGTCGCGGTCAAGAGCCACCGGCACGCGGCGCTGAATCCCTACGCGCAATACCGCGCCGAGGTCACTGTCGAGGATGTGCTCGCCAGCCGCGAGATCGCGCCGCCGCTCACCCTGCTCATGTGCTCCCCGATCGGCGATGGGGCGGCGGCCCTTGTTGTCTGCTCGCCGGACGCCGCCCGGCGGCTCGGTGCCCGGGTCCGGGTCCGGGCCTGCGCCTTGGTCAGCGGCCGGGATCACGGGCCGGGCGAACCGGGCGCGGTCGAGCGTGCTTCGCGGGCGGCATATGAGCAGGCCGGCGTCGGGCCCGGCGACCTTGATGTCGTGGAGTTGCATGACGCGGCCGCCCCAGCCGAGCTGATGACCTACGAGGAGCTCGGCCTGTGCGGGGAGGGAGAGGGGCCGGCCCTGCTCGCCTCCGGGGCAACCCGGCTCGGCGGCCGGACACCGGTCAACCCCAGCGGCGGCCTGCTGTCGAAGGGGCACCCGATCGGCGCGACCGGGTGCGCTCAGCTTGTCGAGCTGACCGACCAGCTTCGCGGCCGCTGCGGTCAGCGGCAGGTCGCCGGAGCGAGCGTGGCGCTCGCTCAGAACGGCGGCGGGTTCCTCGGCACCGACGCAGCGGCGATGGTGGTCACGCTGCTTTCCACCTGACGAGAGTGAGGCAGTCATGGAGTTCAAGCAGGTCGTAGGCAATCGGCGCACCATCCGGTTCTTCGATCCGAACCGGCCGGTGGAAGAAGAGAAGATCCAGGTGATGCTCGAGGCTGCCAACCGTGCCTCGCGTGCCGTCAACGCCGACTTCGCGAAAGCCATCGTCTGCTATCGCGATGAGCTCAGCGACGAAGTGCGTGAGCAGATGAAGACACCCACTGCGACGGTGCAGATCGACCTCGCTCCGGTGACGATCTTCTGGTACGGCGACACCAGCTTCGTCAACGGCGCCCAGGGCCGTCTCAAGGAGCTGGTCGACCTGGGCGCGCTTCCCGTGACCCACGGCTGGACGCACGCCTTCGTGGACGACCTCGTCTACCCCCAGGTCCTCGAACCGCTGTCAAAGGACCAGCTTGCCACCGTCTGGGCGGTCTCCGTGGAGACAGGACTCGCTATCGCCCAGGCCATGCTCGCCGGCATCGACGAGGGCCTCGGCGTCGGCCTGCACGCGTTCAACGCCGCGGGCGTCAAGGACGTCCTGAAGGTACCGGATCACTGGGTTCCGATGTGGATCCTGCTGGTCGGCTACCCGGCTGAGGATGCCAAGGGCGGCGGGCAGCGGCCGCGCCGCGCGCTGTCGGACTGCTTCTACCGCGGCCAGTACGGCACTTCGTGGACGGAGATTCCCGAAGTCACCGAGCGGCTCAAGCGTGAGGGGATGATCCAGGACCCGATGCCGGCCGACGCCACCCAGCGGATGGCGGAGATCAAGCAGCTGGCCGACCGTTTCGGCCTGCCGCTGTGATGACTGCCGGCATCCAATCGCACGCGTCCGTCAAACAGTGGACGGCGGGTTCCGGTCTCCAGCACGATCCGGCCGAGGTCCGGGAGGACAAGCTGCGGATTCTCGCGGCCTTCTGCGCCAAGGTGGATAAGGAGCCCGATGAACTCGTCGCCTTCTGCATCCTGCGCAAGAAGGCAACGGGAGAGCGATTCCTCAGCGTAAAGCGCCGGGAGACGATCAACGATTGGCTTAAGGAGTTCGCCGCCGAGCAAGGCTGGGCCGGGAAGCAGGCGGTGGTGAACGCCAATGTGGTCCGCAGCTTCCTCATCCACAACGGGGTGCTTATCCAGGGCCCGGTGTGGCGCGGTTAGGGGCACGCAGGATAGGACCGAGACAGGGAGCAGGTGTCTATGGTGGCCATCGATTTCACGCTGAGCGACAGCCAGCAGGAGCTGCAGAAGAACGCGAGGGTCTTCGCCGAAGGCGTGCTCGGCCCGGTCGCTGGCCAGATCGACCGCGCGGAGGGCGGGTGGGAATCGTTCCTGGCCGGCCGGGAGGCGTATCGCGAGATGGCGCATGCCGGCTTCACCAGGTCGTTCATCCCTGCCGAGTACGGCGGGGCCGGCTTTTCCATGCTCGACCTGGCCATCGCCGCTGAGGAACTGACCCGCGTCGATGTCAATGTGCCGACCACTCTGCTGGCCACCGGGCTGGGCCTGCAGCCAGTGATCCAGTACGGCTCGCCAGAACAGAAGGAGCGGTTCTTGCGGCCGTTCGCCGATGATCCCGAGGGTGACCTGCTCGCGTCTTACGCCTTCACCGACGTGGCCGGAGGGGCCAACTTCGATTCACCTGACCCGGCCGGCGGGATGCAGACTATCGCGCGCCGCGACGGCGATGAGTGGGTGATCACGGGCCAGAAGCACTACACGACCAACGGCACAGGGTGGGACAAGAAAGGGTGCGAGTTGTACACCGTGGTGTGCCGCACCGACCCCGCCGCGGGCGCGGACGACGCGCTGGCCGTGATCGCCGTGCCGGGCGCGGCCCCCGGCATCACAGTGGCAGACGTGTATGACAAGATCGGCCACCGCGGTGTGGTCACCCCGCGCGTGCACTTCGACCAGGTCCGGGTGCCCGCCGCCAACCTGATCGGCCAGCCCGGTCGGCGCGGCAAGCGGATCGTCACCGGCGCGTTCAGCTGGACGGCAGCGCTGATCGGCGCGGCCTGTGTCGGGACCATGCGCGCAGCGTTCGAGTATGCCCTGGAATTCACTCGCAGCGAGACAAGGCTCGGCACCGTGCCGGTCATCGAGCACCAGAATGTGGGC
>Ga0070698_100009697_pt1 | contig 10297 bp, 10 predicted proteins | sample KBSK1502metaG_FD_65477 | JGI IMG/M metagenome (GOLD analysis project Ga0070698, IMG submission 65477) | Corn, switchgrass and miscanthus rhizosphere microbial communities from Kellogg Biological Station, Michigan, USA - KBS K1-50-2 metaG | ecosystem: Host-associated > Plants > Roots >... | reverse complement strand
AGGATGTGGCAGTGGAACGCCCACGCCCCGGGCTCGGTGCAGTCGATCACGACGTCCCAGCGCTCGCCCGGATTGACACCGAGCGTGTCGCATCGGAAGGCGGCCGAACCGAGCTCGTAGCCATCGCGGGCGACGACGTGCATCGGCATCCCGTGCAGGTGCCAGGGATGCATCATCACGCCCTCGTTCATGAACCGGACGAGGATCTTGTCGCCGAGGTTGGCGACGATCGGCGCCGTCGCGGGGAAGCCGCGGCCGTTGATCGTGAAGCCGCCGAGCGAGTCGTTGCTGATCCAGACGATGTCCTGGCTCACGCTGTACTTGCGCTCGGCTCGCTGCGCCGGTTCCCTCGGGTGGACGATGAACGCTCCCAGCAAGCCGCGGCCGACCTGGTCGGTCGCGTTGTGGTGCGAGTGGTACATGTGCGAGCCGGTTGTGCGGGCGGTGAACTCGTAGGTGAACGAATCACCCGGCTGGATCGGATCCTGGGTCACGTGCGGGACGCCGTCCATGTTGTTGGGCAGCTGCTGCCCGTGGAAGTGGATGCCTGTCGACTCGTCGAGGTTGTTGGTGAAGATCGCGCGGACCTTGTCCCCTTCGATCACGTCGAGGCGCGGGCCCGGCCAGGTCCCGTTGAAACCGAGCGCGTCGATTGGGTCCTTGAGCGCGTCGATCCGATGTTTGATCGGGTCCACGGTCAGCTCGAAGACCTTCCAGTCGCCGTCACGCTTCGGCTCGCCGTACGGCTGGTTGCCCATTCCTTCGACCGCGGCAGACTCGCCGTCGAGGAAGCGCTTGACGATCGCGAGCCCGGCAGCGTCATGATCCCCGGGACCCGGGCTCGCGCCGGGACTCGTGCTCGGGCCGCCATGGTCCATCGACGGCGCTGGGGTCTCGCTCGGGCTCGCCGGCGTTCCCGTCGCCGGGGCACCGATCGGCAGGTACGTCCACGCGGGCTTACCCGCCCCCGGCGTACACGCCGCGACCGAGGCCGCCACGAAGCCGCCGCCGGCAAGGACCGCGCCGCGCAGGAAGCCCCGGCGGCTGAGGCCGGCCATCTCGCTCTGATTGGGCATGCGGCGGATGGTGTTGGAGAGCGCCGCGGTCTCGAAGTGACGAGTGGCCCGAAATGCAGGGGCCATCGAGCCCTGTCTGGAGGGGGTCCGGCCGCTGGTAGGCTCGGCTGGTGGGACCTTCCGCCACGGCCCGATCGGAAGACGCGCTGCTCGCCCTCGACCGGGCCACCCGAGCGATCGCCGGCGAGCTGGACCTCGACCGCGTCCTCCAGCTGATCGTCGACAGCGTGCGCGGGCTGGTCGGCGCGCGCTATGCCGCCCTCGGGACGTTCGATGAGCGCGGCCGGATCGAGCGCTTCATCACGAGTGGCATCGACGATGCCCTCCGTCGCCAGATCGGACCGCTGCCGCAGGGCCACGGGCTCCTGGGCACGATCATCCGCGACGGCCGGACCCTGCGCATCCCGGACATCGCCCGGCACCCCGAGTCGTACGGCTTTCCGGCCCACCACCCGCCGATGCATTCGCTGCTCGGCGTGCCCATCGGCATCGCCGCCGGGATCGTCGGCAATTTCTACCTGACGGAGAAGGAGAGCGCCGTCGAGTTCAGCCAGGAGGACCAGGAGCTCGTCGAGCGCTTCGCTGCGCACGCCGGCATCGCGATCCAGAACGCGCGACTCCACCAGGAGGTGCAGAAGCTCGCGATCGTCGACGAGCGGCTCCGGATCAGCCGCGACCTCCACGACGGGATCATCCAGAGCATCTACGCGGTCAGCCTTTCGCTCGAGGAGGTTCCCGACCTGATCGACGAGGACCGTGCCGGCGCGCTCGGTCGCGTCGACCGGGCCATCGACCGCCTGCACACGACGATCGGCGACATCAGGACGTTCATCGTCGGCCTCGGCTCGGAGGCTGGGAGCGGCCTCGCCGGTGCCCTCGAGCTGATGGCTCGCGAGCTCCTCGCCGGCACCGGGATCGACCTGACGCTCGAGCTGTCGGACGCGACCGAGCTCGACCGGCGCCTGTCGCCCGAGGCCGCGCACGAGCTCAGCCAGATCGCCCGGGAAGCCCTGAGCAACGTCGCCCGCCACAGCGGCGCGAAACGGGCGACGCTCCGCCTGGGCGTCGAAGCCGATGTCGCGACGCTCACGGTCGAGGACGACGGCTCCGGCTTCGACCAGGCGCAGACGCTCGGGAGCGGGCATTTCGGGCTCGCGAACCTGCGCGATCGAACGGCCGCCCTCGCCGGTCAGCTGACTGTCGAGAGCACACCCGAGAACGGCACGCGTCTCATCGTCCGGCTCCCGGTGGCTCCACTGGAGGTTGCGTCATGACCGACCGGGACAGCCCGCCCCCGATGGGCCATGCGGCCGACAAGCGCGCCGCGTACCGGCTCCTCGTCGTGGACGACCACGAGGTCGTCCGACAGGGCCTCGTCGCGCTGCTCGACCGGCGCGAAGGGTTCCAGGTGGTGGCGGAGGCCGGCGGCGTCGCCGAAGCGCTCGAGCAGGCGCGCCGGTTCCAGCCCGACATCGTGGTCATGGACGTCCGGCTTCCGGACGGTTCCGGGATCGAGGCTTGCCGTGAGATCCGCGCGGAGCTGCCCGGCACCCGGGTGGTGATCCTCACCTCGTACCCCGACGACGAGGCGGTCCTCTCGGCCATCGTCGCGGGCGCGGCCGGTTACCTCCTGAAGCAGATCCGGGCCCGCGATCTCGTTGCCGCGCTCGAGGCCGTCGGCCGGGGCGAGTCGCTCCTCGACCCTGCGGTCACCGAGAAGGTCCTCGAACGCGTCCGGCGGATCGCCACCGGCGTGCAGGCAGACGGCCTCTCCGCGCTCACCGCGCAGGAGCAGAAGATCCTGGCGCTCGTCGCCGAGGGCAAGACGAACAAGGAGATTGCGTCCGAGGTCTTCCTGTCCGACAAGACCGTCAAGAACTACGTGAGCTCGATCCTGTCCAAGCTCAACCTCGAGCGGCGCGCCCAGGCGGCGGCGTACGTCGCAAAGCACCGCGCCGGCGGCGGCTCCTGACGCGCTGACCCAGCACTGAGCGAACGCCCGTGGATACCGGGACCATCCTCGGAATCGTCGCGGGCATCCTCGTCGCATGGGCCGTGCTCGTTGCGGCGCTCTGGCTCCTTCGACCGCGTGACGTCGGCCTGCGCGAGCTCGTCGGGGTCGTGCCCGACGTCGTTCGCCTGTGCCGCAACCTCATCACCGACCCCGCTGCGCCACTGGCCGTCCGCGTCGCGCTCGCCGCGCTCCTCGTCTGGATCGTCAGTCCGATCGACCTGATCCCCGAGTTCGTGCCCGTGCTCGGGCCCCTCGATGACGTCGTGGTCGCGGTGCTCGTGCTGCGCTACGTCGCGCGCCGCGTGGGCATGCCCGAGCTGCGCCGGCGCTGGGCTGGCTCCGAGGCCGGCTTCGAGCTCCTCGCCGGCATCCTCGGCATGGGCGGAGACCCGGCTCGCCGCGGCTGAGGCGTTTCGAAGGGACAGGCGCAAGGACCCGGCCGAACCCTCCCGTTCGGCCCTTCTCCCCGGCTTGCGCAGTCGCCAGAGTCAATGCCGACCGGTGCCAGCCCAGCGGGCGCACCGGTGGAGGTTCCACACGCCGTCGATCACCGCTCGCGCCGCGAGCTGGCCACACATCTGGAAGGAGCTACCCATGCACGCCGTCGTGGTCTACGAATCCGTCTGGGGCAACACCGCCGCCATCGCCCAGGCGATCGCCGAGGGGCTGGGCCCAGAGGTCCGCGCATATCCGACTGACGATGTACCGGACGACGAGCTCTCGTCGGCGGACCTCATCGTCGCAGGTGCGCCCGTGTTCGCCTTTGGCCTTCCGACCCAGGGCATTCGCGACCGAATCCTCGTCGACGAGGCCGACGCCCTCACGCCCCCCGACCTCTCCCATCCATCCCTGCGGTCGTGGCTCGACGGCCTGCCGGTCGGTCGCGGCCGATCGGCCGCGTTCGAGACGCGGATCTGGTGGTCGCCTCGCGGGGCCACGGGTTCGATCGAGAAGCGGCTCGCGCGGCTCGGCTATCCGCCGGTCGCGAAGGCCGAGAAGTTCGTCGTGCGCGACAAGTACGGGCCGCTCCGCGAGGGCGAGCTCGAACGTGCCCGCACCTGGGGCCGCGAGCTGCGGATGGCGGTCGATCCCGCCGTCTCCCGGTTGGCCTAGTCGCTCAAAGGAGGAACGCTGTCATGTCCAAGCAGACCGTCACCAGGCTGTTCGTCGGCAGCCTCATCGCCGTCGTCGTCGGCATCGTCTTCGCCGTCGTCGGCGTCGCCCTGGCGTTCGCCAGCGGCGCGTTCGTCATTTCGGGCCAGGACCTCACCACCGTCGAACCGATCCGGCTCACCGCCACGGCCATCGTCTCGATCACCGTCGGCGCGCTCGGCATCATCGGCGGTGCGATCGGTCAGTTCGTCGCGTGGATCGGGGCCGTCATCAACACCTCGAAGCTCGAGGACAAGACGTGGTTCATCCTGCTCCTCGTCCTCGGACTGCTGAGCTTCGGGTTCATCGCGATGCTGGTGTACGTCCTCGCCGGCCCGGACGGAACGCGTCCGATCGCCGAGCAGCGAGCGTTCTCGGGGACCCCTGCCTGACTCCTGTCAGGCGCCAAGGCGAGCCGGTCGGGAGTGCGGTGCATCGACGCCGCAGCGCCGGCCGGCTCGTTCGTGTCCTCAGTTCGGGGCGACGACCACGTACTCCTCGCACTCGGTGCAGCGGTACACGGTGCCGTTGCTGAACTCGCCCGGGGTGTCCGCCTTCGGGCTGTGCTGCTGGTCCGGCCGCAGGGTCACCCAGCGGTCGCCGTGCAGGTGGGCGATCCGGTAGAGCGGGTGGTCGAGGACGTCGCGCGGCGTGCTCGATGCCTGAGATGTGTCCATGGGGCGCCTCCAGCCGCTGGTCGTGCCTCGCATTCTCCCACCGCGTCCGGTGCTCGCCTAGCGGTTCGAACGCCGTAGGCTTGCGCCTCGTGAGCAACGTGTTCCGGCGCTCCACCGACCCCGCGCTGCCCGTCGCCGCTCGGGCCGAGGGCGCGACCATCTGGGACGCCGATGGGAAGGCCTACCTCGACGCCGCCGGCGGCGCCGTCGTCGTGGGCGTCGGCCACGGCCGCGAGTCGGTCGCGCGCGTGATGGCCGAGCAGGCCGGGCGCGTCGCCTATGCCCACGGAACGGCGTTCACGAGCGAGCCGCTCGAGCGCTACGCGGCCGCCCTCGCGCCGCACCTCCCGCTCGACGAGCCCGCGATCTACCCCGTCGCCGGTGGCTCCGAGGCGATGGAGTCGGCCCTCAAGCTCGCCCGTGCCTATCACCTGGCGCGCGGCGAGAGCGAGCGCTGGATCGTTTTCGCCCGGTGGGGGAGCTACCACGGCAACAGCCTCGGCGCGCTGGACCTCTCGGGGCGCAAGCCGCTCCGGCGACCGTACGAGTCGTGGCTCGGCCGGTTCCGGCACGTCTCGGCCGCGTACCCATATCGTGCCGGTGAGCCAGGTGCGAACGCCCTCGGCGACGCCGACGAGCTCGCCGACGAGCTCGACCGGGCGATCGAGGCCGCCGGCCCAGGGACCGTGGCGGCGTTCGTCGCCGAGCCGATCGTCGGGGCCACCCTGGCCGCAGCCGTGCCACCCGACGGGTACTGGCCGGCGATCGCCGAGGTCTGCCGGCGGCACGGCGTCCTGCTCATCGCCGACGAGGTGATGACCGGGTTCGGGCGCACGGGCCGGTGGTTCGGCGTCGACCACTGGGGCGTCCGGCCGGACATCGTGGTCGGGGCGAAGGGCGCGACGTCCGGCTACTTCCCCTTCGGGCTGGTGGCCACGTCCGGTGCGATCCGCGACGCGGTCATCGACGGCGGGGGGTTCGTGCACGGGTTCACCTACTCCCACCACGTCGTCGGCTCGGCCGTCGCCGCGGAGGTGCTCCGGATCCTCCAGGACGAACGGCTCGTGGAAGCGGCGGCGACGAAGGGCGCTCGCCTCAAGACCCTCCTCTACGAGCGACTCCGCGCCCATCCCAACGTGGGCGAGATTCGGGGGCGCGGGCTGCTGCTCGGCGTCGAGCTCGTCGCCGATCGCGAGACGCGCGGGCCGTTCCCGCGCTCGGAACGCCTCACCGAGCGCGTGCTGCGCGCCGGGCGCGAGGCCGGTCTGCTGCTCTACTCAGGAACCGGCATGGCCGATGGCACGAACGGCGACGCGATCGTCCTCGGGCCGCCGTTCGTCGTCACGGACGATGAGCTCGAGGCCATCGCCGACCGGCTCACGGGCGCCATCGAGCAGGCGACGGCAACGGTTGCGGCGGCGCGCTAGCACCGCCAGGCGGGGATCCGGTCCCAGGGTCCGGCTCAGATCCGGCGGCGGGTGATCAGCAGGAGCCCGAACGCGACGAGCAGGATCGGCAGGACCAGCGAGGCGGCGTCCGGGAGCGCGAGCTCGGAGCCCCCCAGCGCCACCAGGATCACCCCGATCACGGCCTGCCACCCGATCCCGCCGCCACGCGATGCCCGGACCGCCGCGATGAGCAGCAGTGCGACGCCGTAGCACAGCGTGCCGAACCCGGTCCCGACGTCGTAGTTGAGGCTCTTGACCAGGCCCGGGACCGCGGAGGCGGTGAGGAACGCGCCTGCATACAGCGCGAACGTGCCGCGTCGGACCAGCCACAGGATCACGAAGGCGAGACCTGCGGCGAGCACGAGGAGGTTCGCCTGCGTGAGGTACTGGGGCAGCAACCGATCGACGATGAGCAGCGCGCCGAAGACGATCAGGAAGATCCCGATCCAGGGCAGCTGCGGCCGGCGGTCCTCCTCGCGACCCCACTCCCAGGTGTAGGCGCGCATGCCCCCGCGTTCGGGCGGCGGCGGCTCCCCGGGACCGCTCGGTGGCGGGTTCGGTATGGCCTGCGGTTCGCGATCTGCGGTGTCCATTCGAGCCCTCCCTCAGGTGCGCGACACCAAGTGTGCGGTCAGGCCGGCGCGGCCGCGACCTCCGATTCGGCCGCGTCCTGGCCGGACGCGGCCGCGAGATCCTCCTCGTCCTCGACGTGGCTGAACCCGAAGCGCTCTGCGAGCCGGCCCAGCGGCCCGGGCGCCCACCAGTTCCAGCGCCCGAGCAGTCGCATCGTGGCCGGCACGAGCAGCACGCGCACGATCGTCGCGTCGAGGGCGACGGCGAGGGCCATGCCCACGCCGATGCTCTTGATGGTGACGGTGTCGGCCAGGGCGAACGCGGCGAAGACCGTGACCATGATCGCCGCGGCGCCGGTGATGACGCCCGCCGTCCGCGCCAGGCCCTCGGCGACCGCGGCCGCGTTGTCGCTGGTCCGGCGGTACGCCTCCTGGATTCGTGACAGGAGCAGAACCTCGTAGTCCATCGACAGGCCGATCAGGACCGCGAACATGATGATCGGGTTGCCGGCGATCGTGTAACCGACCGGCTCGAACCGCAGCAGCTCGTGCAGGTTGCCTTCCTGGAAGATCCAGACCAGCGCCCCGAAGCTCGCGGTCAGCGAGAGCAGGGTCATGATCACGGCCTTCAGCGGGATCGCGAGCGAGCCGAAGAGCAGGAACAGGATCACCGCCGACGCGAGGAGGGTCGTGCCCACTGCCCAGGGGATGCGATCCGACTGCGAGACGAGGAAATCCTCGCCAATCGCGGCCGCGCCGCCGACCTGCATCCGCGTGATCGCCGGGTCGAGGCTGCCCGCGCGCACGCGCGAGATGACCGACGTCGCCGCCGGGTCGGACGACTTGTACGGGCTGATCGCGTCGATGCGGACGGTGTTGCCCCGGATGTACGCATCTTTGAGTCGCGCGATGCCCGCCTCGAGGTCGGGCGGCAGCGTCCCGGGCGCTGCGTTGTAGACCTGTGCGACCTCAGCCGGCGTCATCGCCGCCCCGGTGCCCGGATTCGTCAGCGAGAACGGCCCTTCGACCCGGTCGATGCCGGCGACGTCGGCGAGTCGATCGGACGCGGCGGCGACGGCCGCGATTGACGTCTCGGTCGTCGCGCCGTCCTTCGTGTCGAGGAGGATCACGATCGGGGTCGTCTCGCCGGCGCGGAACTCGGTCTGCAGCGCGACCCACGCGTCCCGGCTCGGGACGCCGGCGGGGTAGACCGTGGCGTCCGGGATGCCTTGCTGGAGGCGGAGGTAGGGCGAGCCGACCAGGAGCAGGAATGCGAGCACCGGGACCAGCACCGCGATCGGGCGGCGCATGACGGCAAGGGCCATGCGTTCCCAGCGCGAGCGCCGGGCCTGGCCGTCATCGCGCCGGAGACCAAGGCGCCGAAGCAGCCCTGCCACCGAGAGGGCGTTCACCCGGTGCCCGAGCATGCCCAGGATCGCCGGCAGGAAGGTCAGGCTGTACAGCACCGACGCGAGGACGACGATCGAGCCACCGAGCCCGATCGAGGTCAATGCGCTCGCCTTGAACCAGAGCAACCCTGACAGGCCGATCGCGACCGCGACCCCGGAGAACAGGACCGCCTTGCCGGCGGTGCCGACGGCGCGCTCCACCGCCTGCTCGACGGTTCTGCCGCGCGCGAGCTCCTCGCGGAAGCGGCTGGTCAGGAACAGCGAATAGTCGATCGCGAGGGCGAGCCCGAGCATCGTCGCGATGTTCAGGACGTAGATGCTCATCTCGGTCTGCTGGGCGACGAGGCTGATGATCCCGAGCGATGTCGGGATCGCGAGGCCGGCCACGAGCAGCGGCATGCCGGCCGCGATCAGCGAGGTGAAGACGAGGATCAGCACGAGGGCCGCGATCGGCAGCGAGACGGTCTCGGCACGGGCCAGATCCTGCTCGGACAGGCGGGCGGAGTCCTGCTGGATCGGGCCGAAGCCGGTCAGCTTGACGTCGAAGCCGGCGGGCGTCGCCAGCGCGGCCTTCACGGGGTCCACGAGATCGATCGACTTGTCCTCGTCCACGTCCAGCCCGATGAGCACGTACGCCGTGTGGCCGTCGGTGCTGACGAATCGGTTGTCCTGGGTCTGGGCGTAACCGGTCACGCCGGTCACGCCATGGACGGCGAGCACGGGCGCGAGGGCCGTCGCGGTGGCGCCCTGGAACTCCGCCGATGTCGCATCGGCGTTCGGATCGCTCGACTCGAACAGCGCGAGGAACGAGGTCCGGCCGGCCCCGAAGTCCTGTTCGAGCCGCCCCGAGACCTGCGCGGATTCCGAGGTGGGATCCAGCCAACCGCCGCTGGTCAGGTGCGACGAAACGGTGCCCGCCAGCGAGCCGAACACGCCGGCGACCACGATCGCGAGCAGGGCCAGCCAGCGGCGGCGGCGATAGACGAAGCCTCCCCAGCGGGTGAACACGCGCTCAGGCCTCGACGAGCTCGGCCTCGAGCGAGACCTCGACGTTGCCGCGGATCGCGGCGGAGATCGGACAGTTGTCCTTGGCGTCGTCGGCCAGGCGGTCGAATGTCGCCTTGTCGATGCCGGGGACCGTGCCCTTCACCTTGAGCACCGAGGTCGCCACCTTCCAGCCGCCGTCGACCTGGTCGAAGGTCACCTCGGCGCGGACATCGAGGTTCGTGGGGGGCGTGCCGTTCTTGCCGAGGCGGGCCGAGAACGCCATCGAGAAGCACGAGGCGTGGGCCGCGGCCAGGAGCTCCTCGGGGCTCGTCTTGCCGTCGTGCGCGGAGGTCCGCGCGGCCCAGCTGATCGGCAGGCGCGAGAAGACGCCGCTCGTCACGTAGGTGATCATTCCCGAGCCGTTCACCAGGTCGCCGTTCCAGACGACGTTCGCTGTGCGGACCTCAGCCATGGCGAGCCTCCTTGGCGGTCTGGGCGCGGCCGCGAGCCGGTCGTGATCCTTTCGCACATCGTCCCACAGGCGCCGCCTTCGGGCCCCGGCGCGAGCGCTCGCCCGCGACCTCCAGCGCGCCGCGGAGGGCGGTCGAGAGGTCGCGCAGCTCTCGCGAGCGGGGCAGGCTGATCGCCTCGAGATCGGCGAAATCGCGGTGCGCCCGGAGCGCATCCGCGAGGGCCGCCACGAACCCGGGTGCGTCCAGCGGCTCGAACCCGGGCTCGAACCAGGCGCCGAGGACATGCAGCGATCGCGCGCGCCGATCGATCCGAGGCTCGATGCGCGCGACCAGGCGGTCGCCGTAGAGCAGCGGCAGCACGTAGTAGCCCCAGCGCCGCTTCGGCGCCGGCACGTAGACCTCCCAGACGTAGTCGAAGTCGAACAGGCGGCGTAGCAGGTCCCGGTCCCAGCACAGGGGATCGAGCGGGGCGAGGAAGGTCACTGCCGG
>Ga0070698_100009696_pt1 | contig 10297 bp, 5 predicted proteins | sample KBSK1502metaG_FD_65477 | JGI IMG/M metagenome (GOLD analysis project Ga0070698, IMG submission 65477) | Corn, switchgrass and miscanthus rhizosphere microbial communities from Kellogg Biological Station, Michigan, USA - KBS K1-50-2 metaG | ecosystem: Host-associated > Plants > Roots >... | reverse complement strand
ATATCCAGCTTATTGTTATTTACTGTACCTGGCAAACCAAATAGAAGCATTGAACCGCCTCCTGCAGCAAATACTCCACAGGCGGGATTTGAGAATGGAGGTGCAGGACTACCTGTATTATTTTTTACAGTTGTGGCATAAGCATCAAATTTGAGTGAATTGCCTATTGAAAGCGCACTCTCATTAAACCCGGCTCTCATCGCCAATCCCACGCCATTATCCTCCACCCTGTTATCATAAGATTTTATTTCAATAGCACAGTGCTGAGAAGAAATATTAGATATAATCATGCCCGCTTTATTATCATGTATGTAATTTCTGCTTAGTGTGGCAATGACGGAGGCATCATTAGTACCTCTATGGTTTACAATTTGAATACCTGTTCCGTTCCCGGTAGGAGAAGGATTTATATTATCCATGATCTCATTGTCTTCAATTTCTGCTTTCACCACCCTTCCATTTGCTATTGCACCAAAATTGCCAACGCTCATTCCGATATTGCAACCCCCACCTTTAATAATAGTATGTGCAATCCCTATCTCCGCAACCGGCGTCGCTGCAATATCGGTTTGAACAAACGACCGAATGACATGAAGCGGATCATTCTGTAAAGTCAGCCATTCAAGGGAGTTTTTACCATTGCCCATTCTTACTACTCCGGTTGGAAGTGGAGCAGGTAACCCCGGCGTTGGTGGAATAGTGAACGATGAGGCAGGCAGATTCGTTGCATCAATGATTACTTTTCCGGCATTCCCAGGCTGGCCAATCAATGACATATCAAGCTGCAAATCCAATCTTCCGCCGTTTGGATAAGCAGCACTTAAACTGTAAGTGCCAGGCGCTAATACGAGGGTAGTCCCTGCGTTAGCAGGATCGTTAATGGCAGCATATAATTCCTCTACATTGCTAACATAAACTTTTTTGGATTGCTTTTCTGCACCCAGGTTTGTTATCGTTGCTGCAGAAGACTTTTCCCGCTGCGGTGTTGTTCCAGTCTCTTTCTGGCAACTGGCAAGCAAAAAAACAAATGCAATAAAAGCAATAAGACGGTTATCTTTAATCTGGAGAAAGGCAGGCGATAAAATTTTCTTTTTCATAAAAATGTTTTAAACGTTAGCGAATGATGTTTAGTAAAATATTTTTAGTTCATGCATACTTATTAATCTTTCTTAAACTTCAACCTGTTAATAACATTTGTCGCAATTTCTCGTCATTTTTCTTGCAGTAAAAAGTTGTTATTATAGTGTCACCAATAAAGGCAGTATAAAAATTTGATTGGCTTGTTTCATTTTCATTGGCTTTAATGGTTAATGGTTCTTTTTAACTCAAGTATTTTGATGAACATTAGTTCCCTTGCAGAGAATGGGCAGCTACCCATGCACCAACATTGTTTCCTAATGCCTGGCCATCATCAACAGCTTTACGAAAATGATAACCAACATAAATACGTGACAGGGAGTTTTCTCTTGCTGCCTCTGAGAATGTTGAATAGCTTCTTGGGTTGCCAGGTAACGAAGAACTTTCAAATGAAAAATCTATATTGTCTGTTTCGAAAAAGCTTTTCAGAAGTTCTGCAGCAGCACCACCCGCAGCGGCATGTGCTGATGGATGATCGGCAATAGGAGGTATTGGAAATACTAAAACCTGCCAGTTAGGATCAGCAATTGTATTTGGGTTGCCATCAGTATCTGCCGAAAGAATTGCCGTGAATGGTCTCCAGAAGAAATGGATCATCTTTGCTTTAAGACAGGCAATGTATGCATCTGCTACACTCATTTGTAATAGTGCAAACAGGCGTGCTGTTTTCCACGCATCTAAATTTTTTTCTGCAATGATTGCTTTTGCAACTTTATTCCATCCAAATGCTGAGCTTTCAACCCAAAACCTTGCAATTTTTTCCTGGTCTTGTGTACGTCCATTCACACCTGTGCATGTTGCGCAACCCATTCTTTTTACTTCATTATAATCGGCGGTATAATCATCACTGTTGATAGGATAGGGTGGGGGAACAACAAACTGTGTACTGTTTTCTATCCCAAATGTTTTTACATTTCCCCATCCAGGGGAATCATAAACGCCGGCTGCGAAAGGTGGGGTAGTACGATATTCTCCCGGATTAACGCCTTGAATGATCGTACCTGTTGCGTTCAGGCTTCCATCATTTGTCCTGTTTTGAATAATTGCTTGTGCAGCCGCAGCGCCTAATGCAATGCCTTTTGTTTTTGCTTCTCCATCAGGGATCAGGTTTAAACATTGTGCAAGTAAATTATGTATTGAATCCTGTACAACTTGTGGTATATTATTGGCCGGAGGATTCAGTTTGCCAAAAGAATAAGAGATAACATCATGTGCAGCTTTTGCTACTGCTGCATCAGGATCAGCGTCTTTATCTCTTGCATTTAAAGCATAGCTTTTATACTTCGGTACAATATTATTCAATGCATCATGCATGGCAATATTTACCATGGAATAATAATGACTTTCACGGAATGGCGGAATTCGTGGGGCAGCTTGTAGTTGCAATGTTCTTACTACAACATAGGTAGCGGCGTCATTCCATCGTAATACCATTTCAGGGCTTATATTGCCGAAATGATTACCATTGTTATTCAAACTTGCTGCGCTTGCAGGTTCAGTGTTCATTGAAGAGTTTGAATTGTTTGCCTCTTTTTGACAAGCAGAAAATAGTGCTGCAAATGATAACAGCAAAATTGAATGGTGAAATTTCTTTCTCATAAAAAAAAATAATTGGTTAAAAATTTGATTTGATTTTGATTGCGAAAGCAAAATAGAACAGCGCGGATTTAATTTCTAACCTTAATAGCTGAGTGTAATAATTCTTGGAAATAAAACGGTCAAAATACCTTAATGGCTTTGGTGAAGACAATTTTGCTGTTTATCGTAAATATGAGTAGTTAGTCTTTTTCACATTCTTTATTGTGCTGCGAACAGGACTAAATACTTACTTTGTGAGAGATAGCATCAAATGACGGCTTTTAAAACCATTGATTTTATTTTTTTGCCCCGGTACCGTTTGTGGCGGCATATATGTTATTGGTCGTTCCACACAATCTTCTGGGCCCTTTTGTTGAATTTTATGCTAACCCGCGGTGGTGTACCCGAGAAGTTTTCTCTTTGGCACAATGTTTTTAATGTGACATGCTGGTTGCCTGTAGTCATTCCATATAGTTATTTGCTGGCCTATTTTATAGTTCCTAAATTTTTATTAAGGGAAAAATTTGTTCAATTTATTTTAGCCGCACTGTTATGGATTATTGCCGGAGTGGCTATCAATTATTACTACAGGATTTATGTTCATCTTCCTGCACAGGAGGCCATGCACTTCAGCCTCAGCTCTATTTCAAGAGGTGGTTGGCAATTGGGCTCCTATATGTTGCTTATTGTGCATGGAACAAATGTGGCTATTTTAAAATTGTTTAAATACTGGTTTAAAAAACAGCAAGAATGGATGCAGGCAGAAAAAGAAAAAGTGACAGCCGAGTTGCAATTATTGAAGGCGCAGGTACATCCCCATTTCCTTTTCAATACACTTAATAATATTTACTCGTTTTCTTTGGAAAATTCTCCAAAAACTCCCGGATTGATCTTAAAACTTTCTTCATTACTTAGTTATATGCTGTATGACTGTAAGGCAGAGGAAGTATTGCTCGAAAAAGAAGTAGAGATCATGAAAAACTATATTGATCTCGAAAAAGAACGATATGGAAATAAGATTGAAATTTCATGGAATATTGAAGGAGATATTAAAGATAAATATATAGCGCCGCTGTTAATGCTGCCATTTTTGGAAAATGCTTTTAAACATGGAACGTCTGAACAACTGGAAAAACCATGGCTCAGTGTGGACCTATCAGTTAAACAAGATGTATTACGATGTAAAATTGCTAACAGCAAAAACGAGTTTGTCCCTTTAAGCAAAAATGGAATTGGAATTCAAAATGTGAAAAAGCGTTTTGAGTTTTTGTATTCCGGTAAACATGAACTGAAAATGAACGACGAAGGAAATTTCTTTGTGGTTTCATTACTGGTTGAGCTAAAAATCAAAAAGAACAATCCTGTTATTTCTTCGCATGTCAATTTACAAGCCGCCGAAAATGTTGCATTATGAAGCTGCGCTGCTTACTTATAGATGATGAGCCTCCTGCCTTAAAGATCCTGGCTTCTTATATTTCCAGTATTAACGGATTGGAAATTGTAGCCCAGTGTAAAAATGCAATTGAAGCATTGGATGTTTTGCAACAAAAAACTGTTGATGTTATTTTTTTGGATATAAAAATGCCCAAAATATTGGGTACTGAATTTTTAAAAAACTTATCTCATCCTCCAAAAGTCATTTTCGTTACAGCTTATCGTGATTATGCAGTAGAGGGTTATGAGCTGGATGCCGTGGATTACCTGGTAAAGCCTGTTTCATTTGAACGTTTTTTTAAAGCCATTACAAAACTCAACAGGGTAATTGATAAGGCAGCTATAACAACGACTGTTGAATATAAGTCGAACCCCGAAGCGTTTGTATATCTGAAAGTAGATAAGGACATGAAAAAGATTTTTGTAAATGATATCATTTATATAGAGAGTTGGAAAGATTATGTAAAGCTTTTTCTTGCCAATGGAAAAAGTATTCTTGTAAAACAATCAATAAGCGCAATGGAAAACCTGTTATCCGAACATAAATTCATGCGGGTTCATCGTTCATACATGGTTTCGCTGAATAAAATTTCGGGGTATAACGGACTTTCCGTTCAGTTGGATGCAAAAGAGATCCCTATTGGCCGTTTATATAAGCAGGTTGTTATGGAAAGACTCCACGCACATTAATTTCTAATTGATATTTATTTTAATGCCTAGCTGGCTTATCCAACGGGCACTGTTCCCGGGAATGGTACTTGTTTGCAATGACCAGGGCTTGCCATTGAATGGCCTGGATTGATATTGTTGATATTGTGGTGTTGTATTTGTAAAACCAACAAATGTTATCAGAGGATAATTGTCATTTGTCAGGAAATAAATGTGTCCCCAGTTTTTGTTAAGCATATTCGTAAAATTAAACACATCATAAGTAATTGTCAGACCGACATTTTTTCCTTTAATATTTATAATAAAATCTTGTTGTAACCTAAGATCGATAACATGAGTAAAAGGCAACCGGGCCCCATTTCTTTTCGCAAACTCTCCACGGTGTTTTTGTAAATACTTATCGCTTTCAATAAATGAATTCAAAAAATCCTTTTGCTGTTGTGGTGAATACTCTACCTGGCCTGAATTCATGATCGGTGTAAAATTCATAGAAGCGAGTTCGGCTGCAGTAGGAATATAGATCAGATCGAAATTCTCGCCCGATCTGCCATTATCATTGATCATACTATTAGTGTATACATAACTATAAGGAGTACCTGACTGTCCATTATAAAATATTGAAATAGTAGTGGCCGTCTTATCTTTTGCATAATTGAATTTTTTTGATATCCAGGTAGTGATCCGGTGTCTCAGATCATTATCAGAAATAGTGATCGCAGCATAGTTCCTTCCATTTACAGTTTCCATGCTTCTCCACTGATTTCTTAAAGGAGTTTGTGTACCCGTTAGCTCAAACAATGCCCATGATCTTCCATAAGTATAACTGCTGTTAAAAGAAAAACTCTTTGCCTGCTTTTGAACAATGAAACTAATGTTATACGAGTATCCCCTCTTACTATGATTATTCGTTAATAAATAAACTGTACCAAAAGAATTTAATATTGGAGATGGCGTCGGATTCATAGAATAAACGTTTCTTGAATCAGGCAACTCAGATTTTTTTGTCGGTGGCAGATAAGTTACATTTTTGAATGACACTTCCTGTATATTTTTTGTAAAGATCCCTTCTATTGAAAATGTCCAGCTTTTCCATAATTTTTTTTCAGCAGTTATTGATGTGCGGAAAACAGAAGGATATTTAAAATGTTTTGCAACCAGGTTCAGGTCCCGGAGATTAGAATCCGGCTGACCATAAGGATCTGCAATAAATCGCTGAGGGCGGATGTCTATACTACCTATATTATTATTAAAAACATCAAAATGCCAGATGTTCACTATGTGTCCTACGAAAACTCCTGCGCCGGCTTTTATATTTATTTCGGGGCCTGATAATTTATGCTCAATACCTAAGCGTGGTGAGATTGCCCAATGCGGTCTCATGGACCTACCGGAAACTGCACCCTCCAGGTCATAATAATTTGAGATAACAGGAATGCCAGTATTATTAAAAAGTTCATTTTTACGTGGTGTTGAAGTAACTGAGTTTACATCCAGTCTCAGTCCAAAATTTAATTTAAGGTCTGATCGGGTCTGGATCTCATCATTTATAAAAATGCTTGTTCTTAATGTATGGAGCTTAGAAAGGTTAGATTGTTCTTTTGAAAGATAATATGATCGTTGTAACCTGGTAGGGGAACCGCCATTCATAAAACTACTTAAACTTGCGAAAGTGTAACTGCCAAAATAATTTGGCAGATTTTTATTGTCAAGGGTTGTATAGTCAATATCTGCTCCTAATGAATATACATGTCTTTTCTTTATATACTTGAACACATTGAATACAGTAAGATCACTGGAGTTTAGATCATTATCCCCTGAGTTACCATCACTGCCAAAAGAAATATTTCCATTGCCATCACGAATTGTCACCAAAGGAAATGGTTTACCCATCCACTTACGATTACTTACCTGGTTGGTATAGGTCAATAGCAAACGGTTATTCATATTACTTTTGATGAAACGCTTCCATTCAAATGAAGCGGAATGTGAAGGTGCAGGTAGTTTGACCCCTCTATTTTCATAACTTATAAAATTGTTACTGGTGACAAGGGGTAGGGTTCTCTCAGGATGATTATACCGATAGCTGAGAGTGAACTTATTTTTTTGTGATGGATTCCAATCAAATTTTAAGATCAATCTGGATGCTTCCAAAACATCTTTGGTTTCAAGAAAAGAACCGGGATCATAATTATAAGTGCCCTTTATAAATTCACTAAGTGTAAGAATGTCTTGCTCTTTGCTGTTGCCCACGTATGTGCTCATATCATAGGGTTGCGGTCTTGTCTCTGATTGCTTTTCAAGCAAGGCAAAATAGAATAGTTTATTTTCTACTAACGCTCCACTATTCCATGCTCCAAAAGTTTGATTAAAAAAACTTGATAATCTCGGACGGTAAAACTCTCCGTTAGTCCCGGGCTTTGGCAATGGATTTGGAGACCGGCCGGCTAAAGTTTCATTTCTGAAATAATACCATGCGGAAGATTTGTTTTCATTGCTCCCGGAACGGGTAATGGCATTGATACTTCCCCCGGTGAAATTGCCAAACTGCACATCATATGGAGCAAGTGAAACACTAAGTTCCTCAATTGCTTCTATTGAAACCGGTGGCGATCCTGTTTGTCCACCATTCATACCATTTACAGAATTACCCTGAATGTCATTGTTGTTTGCGCCATCAATAAAAAGTGCATTAAAGCGGTTGTTTTGTCCTGCAAGTGACATGACGCCTTCGCCGGTAACTTTTGCCTGGGGTACCATCCTCACAAAATCCTGGAAATTGCGGTTTATAGTAGGCATTGATTTTAATGTATTCCCGGTAATATTTGTTTCTATCCCGGTTTTGCTTCTGTCAGGAGTATTAATAACCACTTCGCCGAGCATCACAATTTTTTTCTGTATAAAGAAATCGAAGATTTCAGAATTGCCAATGAAAAAATGTTCACCGGAGAGATGAATAAACAGGTTGGTCTTTTTCAGTGTTTCATAACCGGCAGAGCTAAAAGTAATGGTATAAGGTCCGCCGGGTTTTAAATTGAAGAAATGAAAATAGCCGTCATTGCGGGTGTCACCAACATATTTATTTTGAGTAGGCTCATGAATAACTGTAACCGTAATATTCACTGGAATTTCATTACTGTCTGAAACTACCCTACCCGAAGCACGGCTGTTGGTTTCTTGTGCCGATATATTGATAAAAGTAAAAACAAGGATTAAACATGAGCAGGCAATTTTGCTATTGAATAAAAAAAATTTCACCAGGCTAACGGTTTTGGGATGAAAAGCTACAAAAAAGCACTGTATGAAAACCCTTGTTTTCTTGTTATTAGTCGGGGAAAAATGTAGTCTGTCGAAAAATATCTTGGCTGTACTAAATTTGCTTCTATGTCAATTAATGATCAGTACTTCGAAGCGAATAGATATCTCTGGAACCAGCGAACTGCCGTGCATAAAGACTCTGCATTTTATGATTTAGCAGGATTCAAAGCTGGCGCAAATATTCTTACTCCTATTGAATTAAATGAAATTGGTGATGTAAAAGGTAAATCCTTATTGCATCTGCAATGTCATTTTGGAATGGATACTTTGAGTTTTAGCCGCATGGGTGCAAAATGTACAGGAGTTGATTTGAGTGATGAGGCAATCAAACTTGCAAAAGAGATCAACGATGAATTAAAACTGGATGCAAAATTTATTTGTTGTAATGTATATGATCTTAAAGAACATGTTGATGAAAAATTTGATATCATCTTCACTTCTTATGGAGTAGTAGGCTGGTTACCCGATCTTGATAAATGGGCACAGATCATTTCTCATTTTTTAAAACCGGGAGGTATTTTTTATATGTCAGAGTTTCACCCGGTGGTTTGGATGTTTGATGAAGAATTCATTCATATAAAATATTATTACGATAATCGTGAGTTGATCATTACAGAAAACGAAGGCACTTATACAGATCGTAATGCAGATATAAAAGGAAAAGAATATAGTTGGAATCATAGTATCAGTGAAGTGCTGAATGCATTGATCAATGCTGGTTTACAAATGGAATTTTTTAATGAACATATGTATTCGCCTTATCCATGTTTTAGAAATGTAATAGAAACAGAGGAATGTAAATGGCATATAAAAGGAATGGAAGGGAAGATACCGATGGTATATTCTTTACGGGCAAGAATATAAATTGATATTGATAAAGAAACAGGGCATGAAATTATTGTCCGGAAATAACTATTAATGGTATAAGTAAGTTTTGGTCTTAATTCAATTTTGTTCTACCTGGTAATTGAAATCTGAATCAAAATGCAATTATTTCTTTGCTAAAACAATAGAGTATGTTTCAGATTCCTTTGAAACATCACCGAGGATAACAGGGTTTCCATTCTTCCAGTATTTTGCAATATAATCTTGAGCACCTGCGGTCTTTTCTTCATAACCCGCCACATAAATATCAGTTCCTGAAACAGCGATGGATGTTGCATAGGCATCTTTTGTACCGTCAGACAGGCTTACAGGGTTGCCGTTTTTCCAATATTTGGCAACTGTTCTGTAGCGTGTCCCATTATAAGTTTGGAATGGTTGGCCATCCGGTTGAGTTCCGGCCACATAGACATCGCCTTCCGAAACAAAAATGGACTTTGCGGTTGTTATACCAGGAAGGTAAACTGAGGCTCCGTTTTTCCAGTACCGGGCCTCCAATGCCCCGCAAGCATATACATCTTGTTCCGCTACAAAAATGGAATATGCATCATCAGCCAAACTACCACCATAACCGCCTTTGATAAGGTAGATCTCATTGCCATTTTTCCAATACACAGCGGATATGGCAGATGCAACTCCAAGATTAGGGTAAGGCGAAATCATTCTAGTTATTTCCTCTCCTCCGGCTATATAAATATCAGAACCGGAAATAAAAATGGAGTTAGCGCCGCTTGATGTTGAAGAAATGGGGTAGTTATCTGCCCAATCTCCTGAACGTGTATTCTCAGGGAGATAGGTGGCATTACCGTTTTTCCAATACACTGCATGTGCATTATAATCACCGGGGACATTACCGGGAACATTACCCAAATATCCTGCAACGTAAACATCGTTCCCCGAAACAGCAATAGAAGTTGACCAGCCCCATTTTGAACCATCATTGAGAATGACAGGACTTCCATTTTTCCAGTATTTAGCAACACCTCCTTCGCCTCCTGCCACATATACATCGCTGCCCACAACGGCAATAGAATTTGCCCCGGCAAAAGAAGTTGCCCCGCCACCACTTGTTAGCGATACCAGGCTTCCGTTTTTCCAATATGTGGCGAAAGCGTTGGTACCATCAAATACATATCCCGCCACATAAACATCCACCTCGGCAGGACTCGCAATTTCATGAGATATTTCTTTTTGACAGGAACAAAAACCCAACACGAGTATGATTATGAAATAGATTTTCTTCATTTCGTTTTTTCGTTTAGTATGGAATAATTGTTTATTT
>Ga0070698_100009694_pt1 | contig 10298 bp, 6 predicted proteins | sample KBSK1502metaG_FD_65477 | JGI IMG/M metagenome (GOLD analysis project Ga0070698, IMG submission 65477) | Corn, switchgrass and miscanthus rhizosphere microbial communities from Kellogg Biological Station, Michigan, USA - KBS K1-50-2 metaG | ecosystem: Host-associated > Plants > Roots >... | reverse complement strand
TGATCTGCGGCAGGGGGAGTTCCGGGCGCGAGTTCCGTGGCCGCGTCTGCCGGGAGAGGCTGGCGGGGTGCTGTCGGTACGCCGGCTGCTGCTGGACCCCATTTTGATGGAGGCGGCCCGAGACGCTGGAGCTGAGGTCTGGATGGGCGCGAAGGTCACCGCGCTGGTCAGGGACCGTGACCGGGTGACGGGCGTACGCGTCGCCCGCAACGGGCCAGCGCAGGCGCTGGAGGCCGGGCTCGTGGTGGGCGCCGACGGCCGCAACTCAACGATTGCCCAGCTTGCGGGGTCGCGTCAGTACAACCTGACTGCGAACGAGCGGTTCATGTACTGGTCGTTCTTTGCGGGTGCAGATCCGGGGGCTGAGCCGACCGTGATCTTGCATCGCTGGTCAGGCAACTTCGTGGTCGCGATACCGGCAGACAGCGGGCTGTATCTGGCGCTCGCGCTGCCCGAGCTCAGCGAGCTGCCGCGGTTCCGGCGCAGCCTCGAGGAAAGCTACGTGGAGTACGTCTGCCGCTGCGGCCCGGTGGCCCACGCGCTGTCGCGCGCGCGGCGGGTCGGCAAGATCTTCGGGATGCTCCGCTGGGAGGGGTTCTTCCGCGAGGCGACGGGGCCGGGCTGGGTCCTGGCCGGCGACGCCGGCCATTTCAAGGACCCGGCACCAGGCCAGGCATCCAAGACGCGTTCCGGCAGGTCGAATCCCTGGCACCGGCGATTCTCGGCGCAATCAGCACCTCGCCGTCCGCGCTGGACGAGGCGCTCGCGGGCTGGGCGCGCCGGCGCGACGAGGATGCAGCCGAGCACTACTGGCTCGCCGCTGACTTCGGCAAGGCTGGCGTGCCACCCGCGGTGCTGCCGGAGATCGCACAGCGGTTGTACGAGCGCGGCAAGATGGACTCGCTTCTGGACCTGTTCAACCACCACTCTGCCCCCGCCAGGGTGCTGACGCCGCCACGGCTGGCGGGCGCAACAGCCCGGTTGCTGGCGCGTGGCGGATGCGACCGCGAGCGCTGCTGGGCGAGGTGGGCTCCCTCATCACCGAGGACATCCGGCGAAAACGCCTGACCCGGCGTCGGCGCTACGTCCCGGCCGAGACGCCTGTGGCCACCGGGCCGGCAGCGGCCGAAGACGACGATACTGAAGGGGTCTGAGGTGCCCATCTCCACCCAGGAGGTCTCAGTCCGCAGAGTCCGGTCCCGGTGCTGACGCGAGCCCGCGGGACGGCGCGGAGGCGGCCGTCTTCGTACACGGCAATCCCGGTCAACCATGGCGCGCAGAATCCCCTCTCTGTGCCGCATCTGGGACCATGGCGGCCGAGCGCGATGGTAAGCATAACGGCGGATATCGCGTGTCGCACAACTGCAGAGCTGTCACCGTCGGTAACGAGGCGCCCGTTCCTCGACGGCGGTCAGCCCTCGGTCGGTCAGCTCAGCCATCCAGCGGCTGAGCTGGATCCTGGAGTTGAGGCCCAGCTTGTTGAGGACGTTCGTGACGTGGGTCTCCACCGTCCGCTCGGACAGGCACAGCCTGGCCGCGATCTGCCTGTTGGTGAGGTCGCCGGCGATGAGCCGTGCGATTTCCTCCTGCCTGCGGGTGAGCACGGGCCGCGGTTCAGCCTTGACAGCCCGGGCTGGTGGCGGTGGTTGCTTGTCTTCGGTGGCGAAGGCGACCCCCTCACCGATCGTCATCGCGCGGCCCCGGGCGAACGCGGCGTCAAACGCCTTCTGGCCGAGCCCTTGGACGGCGACCGTCACCGACCGCTCATGCTGCGACCGGTACAGCTCGATCAGGGTCAGTGAGCTTGACTCGCACACACGCTCCGCGCAGCCGTGAAGGATAGCGGCACGTTCGTGCCTGCCACCCTCGGCCGCCATCCAGGCAAGGTTTTCGAGCACCATGGTCAGGCCGTTGCGATCGTCAAGCGCGTGCTTGCGCCTCGCCGCTTCTCGTGCCAGCGCTTCGGCCCGCTGCCTCTCACCCCGTAGCCAGTTCGCCCGGGCCAGGAAGTTCAGCACGTAGCCCCGCACCCATGACTCGCCACGTTTCTCGCTCAGCGCCACGCACTCCTCGCCCAGCTGGATGGCGCGGTCCACTTCACCCGCTGCGATCAAGGCAGTGCAGAGGGTATTCAGTACGTCCAGTTCGACGTGTTCGAGGTGCATGACTCGGGCTAGCGAGAGCGCCGATTCGAGCCGCTCGTTCGCGCCCGCTAGATCCCCGTCACGCAAGCAGGGGACGGAGCCCAGTATCAGCGACCAGGCGACGACCTCGACGTCTCTGGCCTCCGTTCCGATATGGAGGCTCTCTGCGCTCAGCGCGGCGCAGGCCTCGTAGTCGTTCTGGCTGGATGCCATGACCGCGGCCACCCAGAGCAGCCGCCCGCGAGCAACGGAGTCTTCCTGGGCCATCTCCGCCAAGGACGTGAGGACCCGCCGAACGTCCGCGAACGGGCCGCGGCACGCCCAGTACGCCATCAGGTGCTGGGCGAGCTTGCCCCCCGCCGCCACGCCACCGGGCTGCCGTGAGCAGAAGTCCAGGGCCGCCCAGAGGTTGTCCCGCTCCCGGTACATTCGGTGGAAAAGCGCGACCTGTCTGCCGTCCCACGCCCCGACCGACTCGGCCAGCGCGCGCATCCAGTCGAAGCGCCGCTTCTGCATGTCGGCCTCTTCGCCCAGCTCGCGCAGACGCTGCAGGCCGTACTGGCGGAGCGTCTCCAGGAGCCAGTAGCGTGGCGGGTCATCGCCCGCCAGCCGGCGTTTCAGGATGGACTTCTCCACCAGCGCGCCGAGCACGCCCGCGATCTGTCCAGCTGGGAGCAGCGGATCGGAGCAGACATCGATCACCGCGTCGTCTTCGAACCCTCCGGCGAACACCGAGAGCCGCGCCCACAGCAGTCGCTCCTGCTCGTTGAGCAACCCGTAGCTCCAGCCGATGGTGGCCTCCAGCGTCTGCTGCCGGGCCTCGGCGCCGCGGTTTGCGCTGCCCAGTATCGACGGCTCGTTTGCCAGGCCGTGGTTGAGCTGATCGAGGCTCAGCGAGGCCAGCCGGACGGCGGCCAGCTCCAGTGCCAGCGGGATGCCGTCCAGCCGCCGGCACAGCTCCAGGACCGCCGCCGCGTTGCAGGCGCTGACGGCGAAGCCGGGAACCACCGCGGCGGCGCGCTCGCCGAGCAGCCACACGGCGTCGCAGCTCAGGACCTGCTCCACCGGGATGTCATGGCCGGCGTCAGGCAGCGACATGGGCGGCACGACCAGCCTGACCTCACCGGCGACGCCGAGCGCCTGCCTGCTGGTGGCCAGCACGCGCAGCTCCGGGCAGGACTTGATAAGGGTGCTGGCCAGGGTCGCGCAGCCGTCCAGCAGGTGCTCGCAGTTGTCCAGGACCAGCAGCAGGCGCTGGCCGGCCAGGTGCTCTGCCAGCGTCGACAGCGACCAGCCGGCCGAACGATCCTGCACGCCGAGCGCGTCGAACACGGCTTGGGTCACGAGCATCGCGTCGTGGATCGAGCCCAGCGAGACCAGCCAGGCGCCGTCCGGGAAACCGCGGGACATCTCGGCCGCCGCGCGGATCGCCAGCCTGGTCTTCCCGCAGCCGCCGCTGCCGGTGAGGGTCAGCAGCCGGGTGGTGGTCAGCAGCCGCTTGACCTCACGCAGTTCCGGCCGGCGGCCGACGAAACTGGTCAGATCGGACGGCAGGTTAGACGCTTTCGGCGCTAAGGCTCGAGCCCCCATCTCAGCGCCCAGATTACGCCGCGCAGTCCTAAAGAAGAAGACAGCTACGAATTGTCCGAGTTGGGCAGTTCTAGGGCGGGCTCGATGCTGGCGAACGGGACGAGCGCGGCCTCGTTTACCGCCCGAACGGCTCCGATGCTGTTCGCGGCAAACAGCGAAAGCAAGCGCTCCTGGCCCGCGAGGAAGATGGAGCCGAGGTAACGAACACCGTCACCGCGGGCGGCGAAGCGGCCGGCGGTGACAGTCAGCGCGGCCTGCAGCACGGCCAGCTGACGCTCGCTGATCTTCGGCAGCCTGCGTTCGACGGCGAAGAGGCTCGCCGGTGGCGGCTGGGCGGCGGCGACACGAGAGGTCACCTCGTCCTGGCCTGGTTCGCTCATCCGTATGCCGGCTCTCCTGGGTGCCGCTTGCCAGGCAGCATGCCAGCAGATGCTCCGCCTGTCATCGTGGCCAACTCGTAGCTGGACCCGTAGGCGTGGAATTGCACATGCGGATACCACGCCCGCGGCAGGCAGCAGGCGTGAACCAAGGGATGAAATCGCTCTGGTCTGCCGCCGCACTCTGGTCCGGGCGAGCTCAGCAGGCCCTGACGTTCAGTGCCGGTCTACGTGTTCGTACGGATCCCGCCGCTCTTGTGGCCCGCTACCGTCGCGCTCAAGGCCTATGAGCGGTGATGACTGCCAGCACGGCCCTCCCTCTTCCCGGGGTGATGGCCGGCCTGGGGCGGCGCGGTTCAGGGTGCCCCGGAGTTAGTGGAGGGTAGGCCATGTACGCGACCGTCGCTCGTTTTTGCGTCCGGAACCGCCGGTGGGTGCTGCTGGCATGGGTGCTGCTGTTCGTGGTGGGGATCGTCGTCGGCAGCCAGGTGTTCAACCGGCTGAAGGACACCAACGGCGCCTCCGGAGCGGAGTCGGTGCAGGGCTCCAACATCCTGGACACGGCCAGCAGCACGGGCCCGAGCGCGGTGGTGCTGGTCAAGGGCCCGCCGGTGGCGGCCGCCGGCACCCGGGCGTCGGTGCTGGCACTGACCTCCAAGCTGGAGCGGCTGCCCCAGGTGACCGGGGCGGTCAGCGCCTACACCAGCCCGGACCCGGCGCTGCGGGCCAGCGACGGGCACGCGAGCCTGATCGTGGTCTCGGTGCGCAAAAACGCGTCCATGACGGCCCAGCACATGGCCGTCGATGCGATGCGCTCGGCCGCCCACGGCACGGTGCCCGGAGCGCAGGTGCTGGTCGGCGGTGACCTGGCGGTCAGCCGGGACGGGATGGCAGCCTCCCAGAACGACCTGTACCGGGGTGAGCTGATCGCGCTGCCGATCCTGCTGATCGCGCTGTTCTTCATCTTCGGCGGGCTGCGCGCCGCGCTGCTGCCGATCTTCGCCGCGCTGGCCACCACGGCCGGCGCGCTGCTGCTGCTAATGGGCATGACCCACCTGACCGACGTGGCCAGCTACGCGGTCGACGTGATCATCCTGTTCGGCCTGGCGCTGGCGGTGGACTACAGCCTGCTGATGGTCAACCGGTTCCGGGAGGACCGCGCCGCGGGCGAGGACATCACTGCCGCGGTCGAGCACACGGTGGGCACGGCCGGGCGGACGGTCACCTTCTCCGCGCTGACCGTGGCCGCGGCGCTGGCCGGGCTGTTCGCGTTCGGCGACCCCACGTTCACCTCGGTGGCCGTTGGCGGGATCGCCACCGTGCTGGTCGCGCTGGCCGTCGCGCTGACCCTGATTCCCGCGCTGCTCGCGATGTGGGGTCCCAAGCTCAAGCCCGCCCGGCGGCCAATCACCGACGACGGGTTCTTCGGCCGGCTGGCCCGCCGGGTGCAGGCCCGCCCGTGGCTGGCCGCCGGCGGGGTGACCGCGCTGCTGCTGGCCGCCGCGCTGCCCTTCCTGCACGCCAACTACGGTCTCGGCGACCCGCGCACCCTGCCTGCCAGCAGCGAAAGCCGGCAGGTCGCCGTGACCCTGGCGGCCGGCTTCCCCGGCCTTCGCGCCGACCCCGTCACGGTCGTCGCCCGCATCCCGGCCAGCGACCCGCGGATCGCCGCCTACGCCGCCGCCCTCGCCCACCGGCCCGGGGTGGCTGCGGTCAGCATCGAACACGGCCTGCACGGCAACGTGGCCGCGATCGACGTGGTCCCGGCCGGCTCCACCCAGGGCACCACCGCCCAGCACCTGGTCACCGTGCTGCGAGCCGACCGGCCCGGGTTCCGCACCTACGTCACCGGCTCTGCGGCCTTCCTGATCGACTTCAAGAACCAGATCATCAACCGGATCCCGTACGCGCTCGCCGTGATCGCGCTGGCCACCTTCATCCTGCTGTTCCTGATGACCGGATCGGTGCTGATCCCCATCAAGGCACTGATCATGAACACGCTGTCCCTGGGCGCGGTGTTCGGCGCGCTGGTGTGGATCTTCCAGGACGGGAACCTGTCATCGGTGCTCGGCTTCCACGCCTTCGGCGCGATCGAGATGTGGGTGCCGATCATCGTGTTCGTGTTCGCGTTCGGGCTGTCCATGGACTACGAGGTGTTCCTGCTGGCGCGGATCAAGGAGGCCTACGACGAGTGCGGCGACACCAACAAGGCCGTCGCCTACGGCCTGCAGCGGTCCGGGCGGATCATCACCTCGGCCGCGTTCCTGGTCATGATCGTGTTCCTCGGGTTCGCCGCCGGGCAGAGCCTGGGCATAAAGGAGTTCGGCCTGGCCCTGGCCATCGCCGTCGCCGTGGACGCCACCCTGGTCCGCTGCATCCTCGTCCCGGCCACCATGACCCTGCTCGGCCGCGCCAACTGGTGGGCCCCCGCCCCGCTGCGCCGCCTGTACGACCGCCTGGGCATGCACGAAGCCCCCGCCCACCCGGCCAGCCTGGCCGGCCTGCCCGCCGCGGAGGCGCCCGCCCCCGCGCAGGCACGAGGAAGGACGATTTAGATGACCGACGTTGCGACCAGAATCCGGGCCGCTGCCCGCCCGCTGAGTCCACGCACCCTCGCCCAGGCCGGCGTCGCAGCTCTGCTGGCGCTCGCCGCCCCCGGCGTTTCCTTCCTCCCCTCGCTCACCACCGGTATCCGCGGCTCAGGTGCCGCCATATCGTTCCCGCACGGATACGCGGTCATGTTCGTCGTCACGATCGCGGTGACGGCGGCCGCCTGCGCGGTCGGCGCACTACTCGCCGGGCGGGCGGCACTCGTCGCGATCCCGCTCGGGCTCGCCTGGTGGGCGCTCATCGGGTTCGCCCTGATCCTGGCCGGCCTGGCGCTCCGCCACCACGCTCACCTGACCGACTGGGGAATCGCGCTCCCGGCAGCCGCCGTCGCCGGGGCCGTCACCGGGCTGCCGCTCGCCGCCCGGCGATGACCAGGCGCGTCGCCTGCTGCGCCGCCTGCCTGGCCGTTGCCGTCGCATCCGCGGGCTGCGCGACGTCCGGCCGGGGTCCGCCCGGGCCGGCAGCAGCGAACCGGGCAGCGATCACGGTCGGGTCCTTCGACTTCCCGGAAAGCGCGCTGCTGGCTTACCTGTACGCAGGCGCGCTCGCGGCGAAAGGCTACCCGGTCCGGGTGCTGCCCGGCCTGGGCACCCGGGAGCTGGTCGATCCCGCGCTGATGGCCGGCCTCGTCCAGCTGGTGCCCGAGTACACCGGATCGGCGCTGGAGTTCGCCAGCCTCGGCCGGATTCACGCGGTCGCCAGCGTCGCGGCCACCGCCACGGAGCTGGCCAGGTCGATGGCGGCGCGGCGGATCACCACCGGCCGCGCGGCGGCCGCGCAGGACGGCAACGCCATCGTCGTCACCGCGGTCACCGCGGCGCGCTACCGGCTGCGCACGATCTCGGATCTCGCCAGGGTGGCACGGCGGCTGGTGTTCGGCGGGCCGCCCGAGTGCCCGGAACGGCCGTACTGCCTGCCGGGCCTGCGGCAGGTGTACGGCCTGCGATTCCGCCAGTTCATCCCGCTTGACGCCGGCGGCCCGCTGACCATGCAGGCCCTGGCGGCGGGCGACATCAGCGTGGCCCTGCTCTTCACCACCGACGCCGGGATCCGCGCGCGGCATCTGGTGATCCTCGCCGACAACCGCGGCCTGCAGCCGGCGGAGAACATCGTCCCGGTGCTCCGGCGAGCCACTGCCGCCCGGTATCCGGGGGTGCTGGCCGTCCTCAATGCCGTGTCGGCGCGCCTGTCCACTCCCGCCCTGGTGCCGCTGGATGCCCAGGTGCAGCTGGACGGGCGCGCGCCCAGGGCCGTGGCCGAGCACTGGCTACGCGCCCAGGGCCTCGGGCCGGCCAGGCAGGGGGCGCCGTGAGCGAGACAACCGAGCCGGCGCAGACGGTCACCAGTCGGCACCCGGCCGCGCCCGTCCGGCGGACGCGCCGCCAGCGCCGCCCGACCGGCGCGCCGCCGCCGCTGCCCCGGCGGTTCGCCCCGAGCACCACGGCGTGGCTGCTGCTCGCCGCGGTCGTCCTGCTCGGCGCCTTCCACGTCTCGTACTGGACGGTGTGGCGCCGGCCCGGGGACCACGCCGGCACCTGGCTGCTCCGGCTGCTGGCCCCGGCACGCACGCCATGGCTGACCGACGCCGCGAACGGGATCAACGCGGCCGGGTCGGGCTGGGGGGTCACGGTGATCGGGCTGTCCGTGCTGGCGCTGATCATGGTCTTCCGGCGGTGGCGGCATCTGGCCGTGTTCACGGTTGGCCTGTTCGTCCTGGTGATCGCGGGCCAGCGGATCTACTTCGTGCTGTCCAGGCCGCGGCCTTACGGCGTGCGCATCATCGGCAGCTGGGGCGGCTACTCGGCCCCGTCCCCGCCGGTAGCCGCGCTCACCTTCTTCCTGATGGCCGCCGTGTACTGCCTGGTCGTGCCCGGGCGCCCGAGGTCCTACGCGAAGGCCGCCGTCGCGGTGGTGGTTGGCCTGTTCTGCCTGTCCCGGCTGTACCTGGCCGTGGATCATCCGGACGACGCGCTGTTCGGTGTGGCCCTCGGGGTGGCGATACCGGTCACGGCGTTCCGGTTCTTTACCCCGAACGAGCTGTTCGGCGTGGCCTACCGCCGCGGCCGGACCGCGCACGTCGACGTGACCGGCCGGCGCGGCGCGGCGATCCGGCAGGCGGTGCGCGACCAGCTCGGCCTGACCGTCGTGGAGATCAGGCCGGTCGGCCTGGAGTCGTCGGCCGGGTCAACGCCGCTGCGCCTGACCGTCGAGGGCGAGCCGGACCAGTTGCTGTTCGGCAAGCTTTACGCCCTGGGCCACGTGCGCGCCGACCGCTGGTACAAGCTGTGGCGCACCATCTTGTACGGCGCGCTGGAGGACGAGCACCCGTTCCACTCCGTCCGGCAGCTGGCCGAGTACGAGGACTACGCGCTCCGCGTGCTCCGCGACGCCGGGGTCCGCACCGCGGCGCCGTTCGGGATCGTGGAGATCACGCCGGAGCGCGAGTACCTGCTGGTCACCGAGTTTTTCGCGGATGCCGTGGAGATCGGCGAAGCGGACGTCGGTGACGACATCATCGACCAGGGGCTGCTGCTGATCAGGAAGCTGTGGGACGCCGGCATCGCGCACCGCGACATCAAGCCGGGCAACCTCATGGTCCGCGACGGCCAGCTGCTGCTGATCGACGTGCTGTTCGCCCAGGTCCGCCCGTCGCCGTGGCGGCAGGCGGTCGACCTGGGCAACATGATGCTGGTGCTCGCGGTGCGCACTGACCCCGGCCGGGTGTACCGGCGGGCACTTGGCTACTTCACGTCAGGCGAGCTCGCCGAGGCGTTCGCCGCCACCCGCGGGGTGGCCAGCCCGACCCAGCTGCGCGCCTTCATGAAGCGCGATCCCCGGGACCTGCTCGGCGAATTTCGCGCACTGGCACCGCACCGCCGGCCGATCGCCGTACAGCGCTGGGGCAGCCGCCGAGTGATCACGGCGGCGGTGGTGCTCGGTGGCACCGCCGCGGCGGGTCTTCTCAGCCTGCACGTATTCTTCCCGGCCCAGGACATCGGCGCATCCGCTCCCGTCTGCGGCACCGGCCACACCATGATCCTTTCTGCCCAGGCGGTGCCGTCGTCGGCGCTGCTGCCGTGCATCGCGGCGCTGCCGTCCGGCTGGACCGCCGAGAGCGCTGACATCAGCAACGGCCGCGTGATGTTCTGGCTGGACTCCGACCGGGCCGGCCACCGGGCGGTCACCGTCACGCTGACCGCCACGTGTGACACGTCCGGGGCACACCGGATTCCGTCCGACCAGCCAGGAGCGATGCGTTTCGAGCGCCCACTGAGCCTGCAGCCGCGATTCACGCTGGTACGGATGTACACGTTCGCCGGCGGATGCGTCACCTACCAGTTCAGCTTCACCGCCGGCGCCGCACCCAGCCTGGCGATCCCGGTCGACACCGCGATCGCGTTCGAGCCCAGATCCGCACTGGCCGGCTACGTCCGGCACAGCGAGGGGCTGCCGCTGTGCGGGCGAGGCGCGCCGTGCCCGGGGTAGCCCGCGCCGTGGCCACGCGACGCGGCGAGGAGGCGGTGCTGCCCGCGCCGCGGGGAGCGGCGCTCGCGGCCGCCGCCTTCTGTGCGCTCAC
>Ga0070698_100009693_pt1 | contig 10299 bp, 8 predicted proteins | sample KBSK1502metaG_FD_65477 | JGI IMG/M metagenome (GOLD analysis project Ga0070698, IMG submission 65477) | Corn, switchgrass and miscanthus rhizosphere microbial communities from Kellogg Biological Station, Michigan, USA - KBS K1-50-2 metaG | ecosystem: Host-associated > Plants > Roots >... | reverse complement strand
CCCGCCGGCCTGCATCCCGCGGTAGGAGGCGGCGCGGAGGATCCCGCCGGGTGTCCATTCGGCGAAGGTGACTTCGATGACGAGCCGGGGCTGCACCCAGATGACATTGCGGAAATGAGCCGCCGGGACTGGGGTGGTGAAGGGCGGGCTGTCCCGGCGCAGCGGCGCCAGCCGCGCCAGCAGCCGCCCCATCTCCGGGCGGGTGAAGCCAGTCCCGACCCGGCCGGCATAGGCGAGGTTGCGGCCTTGCCGGACGCCGACGAGCAGCGAGCCGATCTGCCCGGCCCGCTCGCCCTGGCCGGGGCTGATACCCCCCACGGTGACGTCTGCGACCCGGCGGTTCTTGATCTTCAGCCAGGACGCGGACCGGCGCCCGGGCCGGTAGGGCGAATCCAGGCGCTTGGCCACGACACCTTCCAGGCCCTGCTGGATGCTCACCGCCCGCACCGCCCGCCCGCCGCCGGGAAAAGACGGCGGGACATGCACATGCCCGCTGGCCAGGCCCTGCGCTTCGAGGATGGCCCGCCGGTCGGCATAAGGCCGGCCCGCCAGCTGCTGCCCGTCCAGGTACATGATGTCGAACACCAGATAGGTCACCGCAAACGCGGCGACCAGGTACGCGGCGGGCTCGCGGGCCAGCATCCGCCGCTGCAGCCCGGCGAAGCTGGGACGGCCCCGGGCAAACGCGACGATCTCCCCGTCCAGCACCATCTGCCGCTCCCCGGCCTGGGCGGCCAGCTCGGCCAGCTCGGGATAAGCACGGGTCATGTCCCGGCCGTTGCGCGACACCAGCCGCAGGCCCCCCGCAGACACGTAGGCCACCGCGCGGACGCCATCCCACTTGAACTCCGCCGTCCATTGCGCCTCCGGCGCGGGAAGCTCCCGGGCCGGCACGGCCAGCATCGGCGGTATCAGCGCAGGAAAATCAGCGCGTTCCCCCGGCGCTGGCATAGGCCTCCCATCGCGCATCCCAACGATGCCTCTCCGGGGGCCTTCGCGGAGGTTATCTACCCTCTCGCAGCCACTAGGACGCATGGCAGCGGACATTGCAGGACCGGCAGGCGCGGCCACGGCGATGCTGGGACGAGAATCAGTCACCACCGGACCTCACGTTTAGCCAAGGCAAGGCGTCTACAGAACGTGACACTCAAACAGCCCTTCGAGACTGTCGTCGCGGTACACGGGTCAACCGTGCTCCGCGTCTGCCGCGCTGTGCTGGGGACCGTCGACGCCGACGACGCCTGGTCGGAAACGTTTCTGTCGGCTATGAGGGCCTACCCGGACCTCCCGGCAGACGCCAACGTCGAGGCGTGGCTGGTCACGATCGCGCACCGCAAGGCCATCGACGTCACCCGGGCCACATCACGCCGCGCGATACCCACCGGCGAGCTGCCGGAGACCGCGGTCACGCCGGAGGCCGGGCACGACCCAGATCTTGCCGAGGCGCTCACGCGGCTGCCGGACAGGCAGAAGCACGCGGTCGCCTATCACTACCTGGCGGGCCTGCCCTACGCGGAAGTGGCCGCGATCCTCGGCGGCAGCACCGATGCGGCCCGGCGCGCAGCCGCCGATGGCATCGCCACCCTACGACGCACCTACCCGGGCGTCGCCACCCGCACAGGAGAACACGGATGAACACGAACCATGATCTACCTCGCGACCTGGCGCGGGCCTACGAAGCCACACCTGAGCATCTGCGTGCGCTCCAGGTCCAGCTAGCCGCCGCCGCCCAGGCTGAGGGCATCCTCGACGTCGCTTACCGCATCGTCGACAGCCCGGTCGGCTCGCTGCTGCTCGCCGCGACCGAGGCCGGGCTTGTCCGCGTCGCCTACGCCAGCGAGAACCACGACACGGTCCTGCAGACGCTGTCCGATCGCATCAGCCCCCGCATCCTCAACGCACCCGCCCGGCTGGACACAGTCGCCCGAGAGCTGGCTGAGTACTTCGCAGGCCAGCGACACAGCTTCGACGTGCCGCTGGACTGGCGCCTGTCGGCAGGCTTCCGCAGCACCGTGCTGCACCGCCTGCCCGAGATCGGCTACGGACATACCGCCAGCTACGCCGCCGTGGCTCAGCTGGCCGGCAACCCCAGGGCCGTCCGGGCGGTGGGAACGGCCTGTGCGACCAACCCGCTGCCCGTCATCGTGCCCTGCCACCGGGTCGTGCGCTCTGACGGCGGCATGGGCGGCTACCGCGGCGGAGTCGAGGCCAAGCGGACCCTGCTCACCCTGGAGGCAGCAGCATGACCGCCACCCGCGCCACGAGGACCACGACGACCGTGAAGGCCGGTCCCGCCGCCCGGTGGCGGGACCGGGTCGAGGCAGCGGACTGGACCACCATCGGCGCTGAACTCGACAAGTACGGCTGCGCGCTGACCGGTCCCCTGCTCACCCCGGGCGAGGCCGCCGGCGTCGCCTCCCTGTACACCGATGACAGGCGTTTCCGGTCCACGATCAACATGGGCCGGCATCGCTTCGGCGAAGGCGAATACCGCTATTTTGCCGAGCCATTCCCCGACGCCGTCGTCGAGCTGAAGCTGGCGCTCTATCCGAAGCTGCTGCCCATCGCACGCGAATGGTGGACCAAGCTGGGCCGCGAAACGCCGTGGCCCGACAGCCTGGACGAGTGGCTGGAGATGTGCCATGCGGCCGGGCAGACGAAGCCCACTCCGATCCTGCTGAAGTACCGCGCGGGTGACTGGAACGCGCTGCACCGCGACCTTTACGGCGAGCTGGTGTTCCCGCTGCAGGTCGTGATCAACCTCAACGACCCCGGCACCGACCACACCGGCGGCGAGTTCCTGCTCTGCGAACAGCGGCCCCGGGCCCAGTCACGCGCCACAGCCACCCTCATCCCCCACGGCAACGGGCTCGTTTTCACGACGCGTGACAGGCCGGTGGAGTCCAGGCGCGGCTGGTCAGCCGCACCGGTCCGGCACGGCGTGTCCGTGATCCGCTCCGGCCAGCGCCTCACCCTCGCCCTCGTCTTCCACGACGCAGCCTGATGGCGGCCGTTGCCGGCTGCTGGAGTGATCATGGGGCTTCCGTGCCTGTGGCTATCGCTCCATGACGTAGGTGCCGGAGCCCTGGACGGTTTCGATCAGCCCACGCTCGCGCAGCAGCTCGGCAGCCCGCCGGATCGTGTCAACTGACACCTGGTACTCGTCGGCGAGATCGCGTTCGGAGCGCAGCCGCGCGCCAGGAGCCAGCTCACCGCTGGAGATCTTCGCGGCGATGTCGTCCGCCACACGGACATAGGCGAGCCGCTTGCTCGGTTCCGTCACAAGATCAAGGGTAAGCACTGCTGACCTACGTATTCATTGGCATACCTTAGCGGAGGACTGCCTATGAATCTACGCTAGCCCGCATGGAAGACAGGCCACCAGATACTGGAGCCCAGGCGTGGGCCAAGCAGGCCGCCGAACTATCTCGCGAGCTGGGCTCGCAGTCGTCCATACGCCCGGTGCCATCACCAACGGGCCGCACGTCTCGGTGGTCTGGCCAGCGTCCAGACCCTTCGTGCAGCAGGACCCCTCCTGGCCCGACGAAGTTCTACACAGTCCGCACCTCTCGGGTAGCCCAAAGTTACTAGACTGTAACTATTCGTAGTGATTCAACACGGATATGCCAGGTAGGCCGCAATACATCTACAATTTCGGCGTGGGACGCTAGCGCCGGACCGTAGCCCTGGACGGGGAGGCAGACGGCCGCAGCGGGCCAGGTGAGCAGGCAGGGAGACGGATGACCGAGCTCATCGTCGGCACTCATCAGTCCGACACGCATCAGAAGGCCCTGCGTATAAACCTCGACCCGCGCTGGTACGGGACGATCGCCGAGATCGGGGCCGGACAGGAGGTCGTGCGCTGGTTCTTCCGCGTGGGCGGTGCCGCGGGCACCATCGCGAAGTCGATCTCCGCTTACGACATGGCCGTCAGCGACGCCGTCTACGGCAAGGCGGACAGGTACGTCTCCGCCGGGCGGCTCCAGGGCATGCTGGACAAGGAATTCCAGCTCAACGTGGACCGGCTCGGCGATGAGCGCGGTGACGGAACCTCGTTCTTCGCGTTCGCCGACACGGTCGTGGCGCGCAGCTACCGGGGCAGCAACGAATGCCATGGCTGGATGGGCGTGAAGTTTCAGGCCCAGCCCCACGACGAGCCGAGCCAGATCGTGATGCACGTCCGGATGCTGGACGTCGAGGCCTGGCTGCAGCAGGAAGCGCTCGGGATCGTCGGGGTAAACCTGCTGTACGGGGCGTTTTTCGAGCACCACGAACCGGACAAGCTCATCGAGAGCCTTCTTGATCGCCTGAGCACCGGCCGCATCGAGATTGACATGATCGAGTTCCGCGGCATCGAGTTCCGCGGCGTGGACAACAGGCTGATGGCGCTCAAGCTTGTCCAGCTCGGGCTGAGCGGCGTGGCGATGTTCGGCCCCGACCGTGAGGTGCTGCAGCCGAGCGAGGTGCTGCGCAAGAAGGCGATCCTGGTGGAGCGGGGCAGTTTCCGCCCGCCGACGCACGTGAATCTCGACATGCTCGAGACGGCCAAGGCCATGTTCGAGTCCGACCCGGCGGTGGCGGGCAAGCCGGTGCTGGCGCTCACCGAGATCACGATGCGCAACCTGCTCGCCGGGGGAGCCGGCGTGGACCGGCGGGACTTCCTGGCCCGCGCGGAACTGCTCGCCGCCTGCGGTATGACGGTGCTGATCACCGACTACTTCGACTATTACCGCCTGGCCGCCTACCTCGGTGAGCGAACCAGCGAGCGGATCGGCATCGTGATGGGGGTGCCGAGCCTGATCGACCTATTCGACGAGAAGAACCATGCGCAGCTTCCCGGCGGGATCCTGGAAAGCTTCGGGCGGCTGTTCAAGAACGACCTCAAGCTCTATGTCTACCCCTTGCAGCCTTCGCCAGATCACGAGCTGAAGACGGTGAACGACATCAGCGTCCTGCCGGAGCTGCAGCCGCTGTATAACTACCTCGCCGGGCGGGGCAGTTTCGTTCACCTGGACAACTACCGGCCTGAGTTCCTGCCGATCTTCAGCCGCGACGTGCTCCGCCGGATAGCGGCCAAGGACGACTCCTGGGAAAGCATGGTCCCCCCGGATGTCGCCGCGCTCATCAAGCGCCGCGCGTTCTTCGGCTACGCCAGGCCGGACCGGGACTGACCCCGCCCCAGCCCATCTATGCTGTTTAGTCATGAGCCTTGGCGCATCGCCGCCGACGGCCGCGGTTGCGGGGCTGGTGCGCAGCGATCTTCGCAGCCCGGGCATCACTCGCGCGCGGAGCCAGCAAGGCTTCCGGTACCGCGACCCGTCCGGCGCAGCCATCACGCACGGGGAGACGCTGCGGCGCATCGGCGCGCTCGCCATCCCGCCGGCCTGGGAGAACGTCTGGATCTCGCCGGATCCGCTGGGCCACATCCAGGCCACCGGCGTGGACAGCCGGGGCCGGACCCAGTACCGCTACCACCAGCTGTGGCGAGAGCAGCGCGACGCCCAGAAGTTCGTTCACATGCTGCGGTTCGCCCACGCCCTGCCTGTGTTGCGGACGGCCACCCTGCACGATCTGAAGCGCCCCGGCCTTGACCGCGACCGGGTCGTCGCCGGCGCCGTCCGGCTGATCGACCTCGGCCTGTTCCGCATCGGTGGCGAGAAGTACGCCGAGCTGGACCATCACTATGGCGCCACAACACTGCAGAAGCGGCACGTGACGGTGACGCACGACGGCATGATGTTCGACTACATCGCCAAGGAAGGCAAGCGTCGGGCGATCTCCGTCAGGGACGAGGTGGTCCTGCCCACCGTGCAAGCACTGGCCCACAGCGACAATGGCCTGGACACGCTGTTCTGCTACTCCCGTGGCGGCATCTGGCACAACCTCCACTCTCACGACGTGAGCACCTACATCGCCGCACGGGCCGGCGCTCACTTCACGGCCAAGGAGTTCCGCACCTGGAATGCCACCGTGCTGATGGCGCTGGTGCTGGCGAAGGCGGGAGCGTCGCCGACAGCGCGGAGCCGTAGAAGCGTCGTAGCCGCCAGCATCCGCGAGGTGGCGGACTGGCTCGGAGACACCCCGTCAGTGGCTCGTAAGTCATACATCGACCCCGGGCTGATCAGCCGCTATGAGTCGGAGGGCGAGCTACCGACGATCCCCGCGCTCCCGACCGTGCTCCCGGCACCCGCAGAGGCCGAGATCGCGGTCGTCGAATTGCTGGCGGCCGGTGCCTGACTGCGCCTCTCTGCTCAGTGAGCGGCCGGCCGCTAGCTCACCCAGCCGGCCATCGCGCCGTGGCGGCCAGCCGGTCGGCGAACCGCCCGGGATGCGCGAGGTGAGGAAAGTGGCCGGTGTCCGCCCAGACTTCCACCTTGGCCTGAGGAATGGTGCTGGCGATCCGCTCGGCCAGGCCGGGCGGCAGCGCGGCGCCAGCGATCAGCAGGTACGGCACTCCGGTCGCGCCGATGGCAGCCATCTCGCCGGCCAGCCAGGTGTTCACCGCCTCCGGTGTCCGCTCGAGTAGCTCCTGCCAGTAGCTGACCACCAGGGCCTGGCGAGGGCGGCTGTTACGGGCGACCAGCTCGCGCGCTTCCGCCGACAGCAGGTCGGTACGGAAACTCTGCTCCATCATCGCCCACACCGCGGGGAACCCGTCGCCGCGGATCTGTTCCGCAACGGACTGCACGAGCCGGACGAACGGCGCCAGATCCGGCAGGGCATCGACGTTGACGACGCCCCGGGCCGGATAGTGGGCCGCGTAGACGCTCGCGAGCCCGCCCGAGATTGAGTGGCCGACCAGCACCGGTGCGTCAAGCGCCGCCTCGGAAACCGCGTCACGGATCAGGCTTACGACGTGCCACATCGAGTGCGGGAGCTGGTCCGGTGAGCCACCGTGACCGGGCAGGTCAAGGGCCAGCACTTGCCGGCCGGGATCGGTCCTGGCCATGTGCTCGAGGACGGGCTGCCAGATCCCGCGGTCGAACGTCAGGCCGGGCAGTAGGACAAGCGGCGGCCGGCCGTCGGGGTAGCCGCGCAGGTCGGCCGCCATCCCGCCGACCCGCATCTGGGCGACGGAACCGGTGTCAGGGACGGTGGTCCGTGGTGTCATGTGACGCCTCCTCAGTGGTTTCAACCGAAAGGCGTTCATCAGGCACGAACGATTCGTTCGCTGTCACATGCCAGCGCACTGGCCCGCCAGGCACAGGGTCGTACCGGCACGCAAGCCCGGTCCGGATGGATGCCTGCAGGTGGGCACCCGCCTTCGGCGCGGCGACCGCGATGCGCTCCAGCGCCGCACGCAGCGCACGAGTCACATTCACCCGGGCCCGCTCCGACTCAGCCGTCGTGCGGCGCATCCGCCCGCCGAGCCCGCTCGCCTTGCGCAGTTCGCCGAGCAGCCAGTCGCGTTCAGCCTCAGCCCGCGCCGAACGGTCGGCATCACCAGCAGCGTCGGCGTCGTCGAGTTCCGCCTCCAGCGCGCCCAGATGCTGCCGGTAGGACGCCGCAGCGGCGGGGTCGAGCACCGGCGCAGCGGCAGCCGGCCCGAGGCCCGGCCCGCCAGCGGCCAGATCGAGCGATGGGATGTCGCGCCGGGGGGCAGCAAGCAGCGCACGAAGATGCTGAAGGCCACGGCTGTCGGCCAGCCAGATCTGCTCCTGGCCCGCCTCCAGCCGCCAGCCGCCCCGGTCCAGCCGCAGCGTCCACTCGTCGGCAGGTGCGGCCATGCGCCCCAGCAAGACGGTCATCTCCAGCCGGTCAGCGAGCTCTCGGGCGCGCCGCTGAAGGCCGGCTGCCCGCCGCGTATCGCCGTCGTGCCCGCGCAGCATCAGCGCGTCGCCGAGCGCCACCAGGCTGCGCGCGAGGGCGGGGAGGGCGCCAATACGCTCCGCCAGCCTGATCGCGTCCTCACAGTGCGCGATCGCCTCGTCCGGCGCCTTGAGCTGTGTCGCGAGAAGGCCCAGATAATGTGACGCGGGTCCGTTAACCGAGTTCGCGCCGCCCCATACAACCAGTCGTCCCCGGTACGGCAGCAGGGCGCCATAAAGCTGCGTGGCCGCGGCGGTGTCGCCCACCTCGGCCGCGACCGCAGAAAGATCGGTGACCGCTCCCAGCCAGCGTGGCCCCGAAGCCGCCATCACCTGCGGCAGCAACCGGCTCAGCTCGGCGGCAGCCTCAGATCGCCGCCCGAGAGCGGCCAGAATCCGCGCCGCCGTCGACTCGTACAGGTGCCCGGGAAGCCGGCCGGCGACGTCATAGAGCATCGCCACGCCCGCCTCCCACGAGGCCTTATCACCCTGCTCGGCGGTGAGCGCGCCGCGTAGCGCGGCAACCAGCCGCGCGCCATCGGGCAACCCTATCCGGCGGGCCTGATCGGAAACCTGGCTGGTCAGCGAGCGGGCAGCGGCAAAGCGGCCCCGCAAGGTATCAAGCATCGCGTGCCGCGACAGCCCCATGACCGAAGCCTCGGCATCGCCCGCGGCAGCCGCGGCCCGTTCGAAGGCGGCGAGCGCCATCTCAGCCTCATCCACCCGGGCCAGCTCCATCAACGTGACAAAGCGCCAGAACAGGCCGCTGCGCACCCGTCGCTCGTCTCCCGCGGCGCGAGCAAGCTGGGTGATCTCAGAAGCCGCGGCGAGCCGGTCCTCGGCACCCGCAGGATCCCAGAGCGCGTGCAGGCGAGCGTCGAGCACTTCGGCGAGGGTCAGCCCGTCCTCGCTGCGGCGGGCCAGCACCAGCGCCTCATCGGCCAGCGCCCGCCGCCGCGGGCGGGCCAGCGGATCCCCCAGCAGCTCCCTGGAAAGCCGGGCCAGCAGCCGAGCGCGGACCGCGTCGTCATCGGCCCGCGGGAGTGCCTGCTCGAGCAGCCGCACAAGGCCCTCGTCGACGGTCAGGAACTCCGAACGCGGGACAGCGTGCAGGGCCAGATGCACGAGCGGGTCCCGGCCGGCGGGCAGATCGGCGAGCTGACCAGCCAAGGTACGTGCGATCCCCGGTATTCCGCGGGACGCGACCCACACCGCGTAGCCCTGGCCAGGTGCCATGGCGCCGACGGCGGCCGCGAGCTCTTCCTCGGTCAGCCCACCCAAGATGATCTCGCGACATACTCCCAGTGGTGTGCTCGCCGTGGCGACGACCGCTGTGGAGCCCGCCACCAGCTGGGCTGCGACGAGGCCCAGGACCTCCACGGCGTCCTGGCCACCGAGGTCAACATCATCGACCACAATCAACCGACGGACCCCAGCGGTGAGCCTGCGGACAGCGACGCTCGTATCCAGCAGGCCGGCACCATCGAGAAGCGCCCTCGCCACGTCGTTTGCGCCCGCATCATGGAGCAGTTGCGCCCACACGAGCCGCCCAGGCTGGCCCCGCGCCGGAGATGCCCCCAGCACCTCAAATCCACGGTCGCGAGCCATGTCCGCGGCGGCGGCCACGAGCGCCGTCTTGCCAGACCCGGCCGCCCCCACCAGGGTAACTATCCCGCCGAAGCCGGCAGCCGCTCTCTGCAAGAGCATGTCGAACTCACCGAGCTCAGCCGACCGGCCGGCAAGGCCCATGTCCGGGAGTCTACGCCGCGCCGCGTGGGTGCTTCAGTCCCAGGCGGGGAGGGTGGCTTACCGCAGCCCGGCTCGCTGCGCGGCAAGCAGCGGTATTGCCGCGATCTTCTCCTCGGTCAGGTCTTCCCAGCAGATGCCGGCGGCCGGCCGCGGCCCGTGCCGGGGGCGGCAGTCGATGACGCGCTCGGAGGTGATGATGAAGTCCACCGGCACGTCGTGGCCAGTCAGGGGGATCACGCCGGCCGCGCGTACCTGGAGTTCGTGAACGGTGGTGACGGACACGGTGTGCGGTCCGATCAGGCCCGCCGCGGCGGCCAGCGCGAATTCCAGGTCGGCAAACCCGCCGCCCTTGCCAAGCCGCGCACCGTCCTCGCCGGCCGCAACACAGCCCATCACCACCAGGTCCACCGGGGGCAGCTGTGCCAGCGTGACCCGCCGGGCGGAACGGGCCGCGCCGCTGATCGAGGCCGCCTTGCGGGGCGGCTCGCTCAAGTGGCCGGGATCCAGGGCAAAGAACGGCTCTGGCCCGGCCAGCCGCGGGACGGCCATGTACACGGTCTTGCCGTCCTCCAGCGCGCGCTGGCGCACCGGCAACTGCGCCGAGTCCGGGTTGGCCTTCACCGTGCTGGCCGCCTGCCATGCTGGCATGGCGCGAAGGCGCTCGGCGGCTGCCTCGGCGCCAGTGAAGTTCGGGATGCGTCCGGCGGCGCCGGGGAACCGGGCCACCTTCGCCGCGCGCATC
>Ga0070698_100009692_pt1 | contig 10299 bp, 13 predicted proteins | sample KBSK1502metaG_FD_65477 | JGI IMG/M metagenome (GOLD analysis project Ga0070698, IMG submission 65477) | Corn, switchgrass and miscanthus rhizosphere microbial communities from Kellogg Biological Station, Michigan, USA - KBS K1-50-2 metaG | ecosystem: Host-associated > Plants > Roots >... | reverse complement strand
GGGGGGAGGCCGCTGACGCGGAACGATTCCACTCGACTTGACCGGTGCCGGAACGCGGGTATAGCCTCGGGAAAATGAGCCAACGAATCCGGGTCATGACGATGGCGGGCCTTTTCCTGGCCGGGGCCGCTGGAGCGGCAACGGCGGCCGACACCTACAAGCCGAGCGAGGAGACCCTCGCCCTCTACAAGGCCAAGTGCCAGCAGTGCCACATGGCCGACGGCAATTCCCCCCTCGAGCCGCTGAACTTCGCCGACGCCAAGTGGACGCACGGCGACAAGGTCGAGGACATCGCCAAGATCATCTCCGAGGGCGCGCCGGGGACGGCGATGCTCCCGTTCAAGAGCCAGCTCACGCCCGAGGAGATCCAGGCCCTGGCCCGCTACGTCCGCTCGTTCGACAAGACGCCCATCAAGGAGGTCAAGCCGTCGGGCACCGCGAAGAAGGCCAAGCCCGCGACCACGAAGACGACGAAGTCCGACAAGGGGGAGTAGGACCATGGCGGTCAAGAGCTTCGAGCCCAAGTTCATGAAGGTGGGGGTGCTCACGGCGGCCCTCCAGGAGCTGACGCCGCGCGCGGTGCGGGACCCCGACCCCGACCGCGCGATCGAGGAATGGCTCGCGTTCGCGCGCGAGCTGGACGCGGGCTACATCCAGCTCTCGGCCGCGCTGCATCCCACCGAGACCGACGTGCCGCCGGAGGCGATGCTGGACCCGGTGGCCAACACCCTCGACCTCCGCAAGCCCTTCGACAAGGACCGCGCCCGGAGGGTCCAGGCCGCGCTGAAGGAGTACCGGGTCGGCATCTCCGACATCGGCTACTTCGACAACATGCTCCACCACGACCCCGCGATCCGGAAGAAGAAGCACGACTTCATGATGCGGGTCTTCGACACCGCGGCGATGCTCGGAGTCGACGCCGTGTGCGGCTTCGTGGGCCGCAACCAGCAGCGCAGCATGGACCAGAACCTGGAGGACTTCCGCGAGTGGTTCGTGCCCCTGCTGAAAGAGGCGAAGTCCCGCGGCCTGACGTACCGGGTCGAGCAGTGTCCGATGCCGGGCTGGACCACGTCCGACAACTTCCACAACAACATCGCGTACACGCCGGGGACGTGGATCGCGCTCCACCGCATCTGCGACAAGGCGGGCGTGGGCGACCAGCTCCGGATCCATTACGACCCTTCGCACGCGATCCTGATGGGCCAGGACACGCGATCGCTCTTCCAGTACCTGAAGGACACCGGCTACAACTTCCTCATCGGCGGCTTCCACGTGAAGGGGCAGGTCGTCGACGCCAAGGGCGTCTCCGCCTGGGGCTACGGCGGGCAGACCGTGGAGCGCGGCGACTGGAAGGGCGGCAAGCCTTCGGACAACCCGGCCGACCAGGTCAACGCGTGGAAGAAGCAGACCGTGCTGGCCGAGCACGAGCTGCCCGGCACCGCGAAGCACGACCCGCTGGGTTACCTGCAGAATCGCACGGTGGACTGGCTCGACCACCAGCTCGCCGCCCGCGAGCTGCTCAAGCTCGACGTGGCCAACACCTATCTCATCGTGGAGCACGAGTACCCGCCGGCCCGCGTCCAGGACAAGGAGAGGCTGAAGCCGATCCTGAAGGGCTCGATCGCCTTCACCCGAAAGATCGACGAGGCCGCGGCCTGTATGTACGCGCTCCACCACGAGGTGCTGCCCGCGCAGGGGATCCCCGTGCAGGGCCGGGGCCGGGAGGCGTACCGCAGCTAGCCGTGCGTGACGTTCGGGTCGGCGCGGGGCAGTTCGAGCATCGAGACGGCGACAAGGCCTACAACCTCGCCCGCATCGACGACCTCGCGCGCGAGGCGGCTCGCCGGGGCGCCGAGATCGTCAGCTTCCACGAATGCTCGGTCACGGGCTACACCTTTCTCCGCCGCCTGGACCGGGTCGCCCTCGGCCGGTTGGCCGAGCCCGTGCCCGATGGCCCTTCCACCGCCGCCCTGATCCAGCTCGCGCGCCGGCGCGGCATCGTGGTCATGGCCGGCCTCATCGAGGCGGATGGCGATCGGCTCTACAAGACGTACGTCACCGTGGGCCCCGAAGGCTTCATCTCACGCTTCCGCAAGCTCCATCCCTTCATCAACCGCCACATCGCCCCGGGTGATGCGCACCAGGTCACCGAGCTACGCGGGATGCGCGCAGGTTTCCTCGTCTGCTACGACGCGAATCTCCCCGAGAACGTTCGCATCACGACGCTCCTGGGCGCGGAAGTGATCTTTGCTCCCCACGTCACGGGCGGAACGCCCTCCGAGATGCCGGGACGGGGGCCGATCGATGGCACGCTGTGGGAGGGCCGCCACCAGGACCCCGACGCGTTGCGGCGCGAGTTCGACGGTCCCAAGGGCCGGGCCTGGCTGATGCGCTGGCTGCCCGCGCGGGCGTGGGAGAACGGTGTCTACGTCGTCTTCTCGAACGCGGTCGGTCGCGACGACGACACGATCAAGCCCGGCCTGGCCATGGTGCTGGACCCCTTCGGTGAGGTGCAGGCCGAGAGCCGGGCCCTGGGCGACGACGTCGTCGTGACGGAGCTGAAGGCGGACAAGCTGGAGCGCGCCCCCGGCCGCCGCTACCTGCGGGCGCGGCGCCCGGAGCTCTACGCGAAGCTGGTCGAGCCGCGTCCCGCCGGGCAGCCGGCCGTCACGGAGCCGGGCTGGAAGGTGGACCCTGCGTAGATCGGCCCTGCTCCTGCCGCTGGCCGTCAGCCTGACGCTCTCCTGTGTCCACGGGAAGAACGGGCCGGCGAGCGGTCGTACCAGGCCGGTCGCGCCTCCGATCCGCCGACATCTGGCGCCGTTCTCTTCGGAGGGCGCCCTCGGCTCATACCTGCGCGATCTCGGACGCGCGCAAGCTCGCGAGCGTGCGCGAGTCCCGGGCATGGAAGAGAAGGTCGGCGTGATGGCGGAAACGGTCACCGTCGCGGCCGCGGCTGCGCCCGGGATCACGAACGTCCAGCATGCCGGTGTGGACGAAGGCGACATCGTAAAGCTCGCCGGCCGCTACCTGGTGGTGCTACGCCGCGGGCGGCTCTTCACGATCGATGTCGCGCCGGGCGCGCGGCAACCGGTCTCTGCCGTCGACGCGTTCGGGCCCGACGTCGACCCTGAGGAGACGTGGTACGACGAGATGCTCGTCTCGAGTCGGCGGGTCGTGGTCATCGGTTACAGCTACCAGCGCGGGGGTACCGAGCGATCACGCCGGCACGCTCGGCTTGCCGATCCGGGGCCCGGGTCGTCCGGGGTACGAGCACCTGTTCGGGAGCTCGGTGTCTCTCGCGACGGCTGCCGCGCCTCGTGCGTCGACTGGTACGGCAACGCGCGTCCGCTCTTCCTGGAGGACCGGATCCTGGCGCCGCTGGGATACGAGATCGTCGAGGGTCGACTCTGGAACGGTCGCATCGAGGAGCTGCGACGCGTGAGCTTCGCGCGGGCCGCCGCGCGCGCAAAGGACTAGCAGCGATGCCGACGTCGGCCGCGAAACGCGGGCTCACGCCCGTTGGCGTCACCGGCGAGGACCGAAAATCAACTCCGCCTCGTACTGGTTGTGCCGCCAGCAGCGCAGTGAGATGTTTCCGACCGTGGGCGGCCCTCCAAGCGCGTGGGCGTGGACGTGGTGAAACTCCAGGAAGGCCTTCTCGGAACATCTCCGTCCGTCGGGGGCCACGAACGCGCACTGGCCGGCGTCCTGACGCCAGACGACACGCTTCACCGCCCGTGGCGCTTCGCGCGAGCGCGGTTTATCCGTTCCAGGACGGATAACCGCCTTGCGCCGCGGCTTCGTCGTCGCGCCGAGCTTCTTGCTCTCCACCTTCTCCCGCAGCAGCCTCACCGCGCGCTTGAAGATGGCGGCGGGGTCGCCATCGGGGATCTCCCGGCGAAGGAGCGCCTGAAGGCAACGAAGGTCGTCGTGTGTCTCCTGGTCGATGGTGAACTGGACCCGGTAACGCTCCGGGGCCGTGGGCTGGACGATCGGCCGCGGCGCCAGGAGGAACGCGGCCGGTGAGGGGCCGGCCACCGCCGCCGGCTCGGTGGAGGGCGCTCTCGACGCCGGCGCCGCTGCCACCGCGAATGACGGCGCGGTGACGGCCGGGAGCCGGCGCACGGACGACGGCACGTCGGGTTGTGGCGCCAGCTCAGCTACCAGCATATCGATCTGCTGCCGAGTCCGACCCTTGGCCCTGCCGAGGACCGATTCGTGATTCTCCGGCGTGAGGTGGCGGCCCAGCAGCCGCACGCTGGTAAGGGTCACCTCTCCTGAGGCGAGCAGGTCGAGGATCTCCGGGAAACGCCGGCAGGTGCGGGCGGCGTCGATCCGAGTGCACCCGGCGTCCTCGGATAACCGGAGAGCCTGCGAGATTTAACTACGTCTTGCGTGGCGTCTTCCGTCTGAAGCGAAGCGCGTAACGCTACCACGTAGTGCCGCGTTCAACGGAGTTGCATCGTGCTTGAGTGGATAGCTTTTGACGTCCTTTGAGGACACGCCTCACGTGTGTCCGAATGCTTTTCATTGAAAAGCTACGAATGAGCCTTGAAGGCTTGGCGTGTGGGTGTACCACGGCCAGAGTCTGCACTGCCCTTATCTACTTACTAGCTATTAAGGTCCCTTTCAAAGAAAAGCATAGGGACGAGCTATACGCATTGGCACCTTTGGTGCTTAACCACGGACACCCGCGAGCATTCAGGACGAAATGCACTTGGACAGAACGTCCTTGAAGATTTCAGTGGCGGTCCTTGAGAAGTCCGCCGATATTCTAAATAGCGATTTTGATTTCGCTGGGAGGCCTACCGTTATGGAAGCACCGACGCGACTTCGACTGCTGCGCAAGGCAAAAGGGTTGACACAACTGAATCTCTCCTTGATGGCGGGCGTCGGCCAGTCCCAGGTGTGCAGCGCCGAGAAGGGGTACGCCTCGTCTGCGGCGCTGGAGAAGATCGCGATCGTGCTCGGGGAGCAGGAGCCGAAGCGGCTGCTCGAACGGGCCGTGCCAGCCGTGCCAGAGGCCGCCGCACCTCTCGCGGAGGAGACGACTCAGCGTCCGACGCCGTCAGGACTGCCTCTGGTGGCTGTGCTTGATGCGGCGCTGGTGTCGGTTGCAAGGGACTTGCGTGAGGCCGACAACGCACGACTCGACCAGGTGCTCGAGGAGGGTCGACGCCTCAGAGAGGACACTCCGTGAGGAAGCTAGACGTTCTTGCGGACGCGATGTTGGAAGCCTGGATCCTGCGCAAGCGCTCGCGCTTCGAGCTGCTCCGCAGACTACGTGCGGCGCTGGCCGACGCCCGGAGGGCAGCTTGAGCACGCTCTCGCTCGGTACGCCGTGTGACGACGCCGCCGTCCTCTACGCGCTCTCCGGGCTCCCACCGACCGATCTGCCTTCGCCCGATGAGCGGGAACGCGTTTGGGTCGCGCTGCACGAGCAATGGCTCGAGGCGCGGCGTACTGCTGCTTCGCCGCCCGTATCTACAGAGCCAGGGATCCTGGACGGAGTCCACGAAGTGTTCAGGACATGGCTCGGCAAGGGCTATGACCGCGACATGCTCGACGTCGTTCTCGCGGCAGCCCTCGGCCGATGGATGCGAGGCGACCCGCTCTGGCTCATGATCGTCGGTGGCTCCGGTGACGCGAAGACCGAGACGATTCGGACGCTTGCAGCGGTCGGAGCCTTCGTCGTCGGCGCAATCTCGTCAGAAGGCGCGCTGCTGAACGGCCTCGGGAAGAAGGACAAGGACGAGGACGGCACCGGCGGCCTACTGCGGGAGATCGGCAGTGAAGGAATCCTGGTCATCCAAGACGCGACCTCCCTGATTTCGAAAAGCCGTGACGCTCGCAGCGGCGTCATGGGTGCATTCCGCGAAATCTACGATGGGCACTGGGAGCGTCCGGTCGGTGGTGGTGGTGGCCGGCGCGAGGTCTGGAATGGGCGACTCATCACCATCGCCGCCATCACGACAGTCTGGGATACGGCCGACCGCGAGGTCCGGGCAGCGATGGGTGACCGCTTCCCCGTGATTCGCCTCGGGGACGATTCAGAGGAGAGGAGGAGGGAGGTCGGACGCTCTGCCGCAGCCGCATCCGGTCATGAAGATCAGATGCGCCTGGAGCTCTCGATGGCCGTCAAGCTGCTCTTCGAGCGCGTCCCCACAGGCCCGGACGGGAAGGTGCGCCTCATTCCTATCTCGGACGAGGAGCAGGAACGCCTTCTCAATGTCGCGAGCCTCGTCACGCGCTGCCGGACAGGCGTTGACTACAACTATCACGGGAGCGCCGTCATCCATGCGCATACACCTGAACTCCCGACACGGTTCCTAAAGCAGCTCATTCAGGTGTTTCGGGCGCTCTTGGCGCTCGGGCGAAGCCGACACGACGCAATGGAGGTAACTCTGCGAGTGGCGGGAGATTCCATGCCTCCGGCCCGTCTGAAGGTACTGAAGGACGTAGCCAAGCACGGGCCGTCGAGTGTGTCGAAGGTTCGCAAACGCCTTGGCCTCTCGGAGATGCTCGTGAAGCGTGAACTCGATGCGCTGCACAACCTGGGGGCGCTGCACCAGGACTCTGAGGAGGCGTGGTCCGGGGGCAAATACCAGAAGGCAACCTACCGGCTCGCACCCTGTGCCGAGGGCAACGAGCTTCTCCCTGCGGCTTCGCCCAAGGCCAAGGAGAGCTGACGAGTGAGAATTCTCCCGGCAGACGCGCCCCCGAACGCCCGGGCTCCGCACGGCGGAATGTTCCTCTACCTCCTGGTCGATCCGCGTGCTTCGCACTATGGAGAGGTCCGGTGGGTCGGCGTGGCGACGTTCCCGGCCTTGCGGTTGCGCCGACACAGCAATCCGGAGGCTCGCGACTGGCGACTGTATCCGGAGAAAAGCGCGTGGGTCGAAGCACTCTGTGCTGAAGGCTACTACCCCGTGATGCTCCTGCTGGCGGTCGCGAGCAAGGAGTACGTGCTCACGCTCGAAGACGCGCTCATCGACCTGCTGCGGGCTCAGGGCGCCAACCTGTTCAACCGGACGCGCAGGCCGAAGCCTCCTGTCGTGGTTGCAGCCGCTCCGGGCGACACACTGCCAGAGGCAGGAGCATGACGGTCCCCGAGACGCTCGCGGCGTATCGAGCCTGCGGCTACAGGCTCCGGCTGTCGCAGAACGGGAAGGTTCTCGTCTCGCCCGAGCGGTCCGTCGGGCTGAATGCGTTCCTTCAGGACAACTACAACGAGGTGGTGCACCTGCTGGAAGCCGAGCGCGAGCATATCGAACGCGAAAGGCTCATCGCGCTAATTGCGGAGCTGGGTCCGGACGCGCCCCAGCCTGCACCTTCGGAGCCGCCCGCTTCGGCTGCAAGGCCGAAGGCGAAGGCGAACGCGGACGAGTACGACGGCCCTTACACACTGCCGATCCTAGTGGGATGACGCTTCGCGAAGCGAGGAGATAACGAAATGACCTGGAACGAGTTGGCCGACCCGAGGGGGGAGAGCCTTGAACTCCGTACCTTGATCGGGCTGCTCTCGAAGCCCACGGGCAACGTCGCCGCGGGCCTGTCGTTCTTCGACGAGACGCGTTGGGCGAGCTACGTCGCAACGTGGAACGCGCTGCTCGACCGCTTCGACCCCGCCTTCCTGTCCGAGATCAAGAAGATCGATGTGGACGACTCGCTGACGATCCTCGGCAAGCGCAAGGCGTGGCTCACGTCCGGGCTGTCGACCGCGCAGTTCATCGACACGTGGCGGGGGAAGTACGTCCCCTTCTTCGAGAAGCAAGCGGCAGACGAGCAAACGCAGATCGACGCGGCCACTGCCAAGCGCTTCGCACCTCCGACCGACCCGACGCAGATCGCGACACTCGCTACACGGCTCGCCGCCTTCTCCCAAGCTGAGATCGCGGCGCTCTACATAGCGGCCGAGCCGGGCTTGCAGGTCGCGATCGAGGCCGTCGCGGCCCTCACGGGCGGCAAGATCCCGCTGCGGAACGACCAGTCGTGGGCTCTGTGGGTCGACATGATTCCGAAGGACATTCGCGCCCAGGAGGCCTCCGAGCGCAGCGTGATTGCGGCCCCCGATGCCACGAAGCGGAAGAGTGACGCGCTCATCATCCGAGACTCCTACAAGAACATCGCAACCTGCGCGGACAAGCTCGTGGTGGCGGAGCTCAGCAAGCGCGGGGCGCTTCCCGCGGATCTGCTGTTCACCGATCCGGCGATGGGAGGGCAAAGCTCGGTGCCAGCAATCGTCGTGCGGCGAGCAGCTGCGAACACTGCGAGCGGCGCTGCGCCAAACATTCCCTAGGACTTAGGCGGGGGGACTCCACGTCGCCGGGCCGCGGCGTACTCGCACCGAGGCCCCGCCCACAACGTTCACTCCTCGGTTCGAGACGGCCTCTGGGAGCGCCCGTGCCCCAGCCGGAGCAGGCGCTGTGCATGGGACGGCCACGGCGTCGGCACGCGGGCTGTTGCGCTTTTTGCGCTTTTGCGAAGCGCAAGGAGGAGAGGCAGTGACACAGTTCGACTTCGAGCGACAGCACTTCGCGACGCGAGCAAAACGGAACGAGGCGCAAGCGTTCGCCCGTTCGATTCTTCGGGATCCGGAATACCGGCAGAACCTGCTGGAAGCGGCCCGCAAGCGGACACTCGCGCCAGTCGTCGAGGCGATGCTCTATGCGTATGCGTACGGGAAGCCCCCGCATCGGGTCGAGATCGGGCATCCGGGCGATTTCGTGGACTTCGAGTCCCTCTCGAAAGAGGAGCTTGCCGACCGCGCAAAGCTGCTCGTCGCAGTTCTGACGGGCGACGAAGAAGCCTATGCGCAACTCGCTGCGCGCGAAGCGGCAGCGCCGAAACGGCTGACGGATGCCGAGAGGCTCGCTGCCGCGGAACGCATCACAGACGGCGCCACGTTCGAGCCGGCCCCGGAAAGCGAGGAGGGCATCCTTCGCGGTCCGTACAACGGCGGCAAGCCTCGGGCACCGCGCGGCGGCCGAAGCACGGAAGAACCATGACCGACGAGGCGAAGCCGCCGGCGAAACCGGTCCGCTTTCCCTACGTGACCTTCGCGGCCGGGCAGAACGACGGCTGGAGGAAGCTGGGCGGGCCCGAAGGGGCCTTCCGCTGCCTGCAGAGAGGGTATAAGTCCATCGTGTGGCGGAACCGCACGGAGGCCAAGGCGAAAGCTGCGATCGAGGAGGAAGAAGCGCGAATCCTCGCCGCAGTGCATGAGCAACGGTGACCTCACGGGCATTGCTCCTTGATCGCTTGACGATCTCCGCCGAAGAAGCGTAGCCTCGCGCCAAGTCCTGGCTGGTCAGTCAGCACGTACGAAGGGAGGCGTAGGGCGATGCGACAGTTCCTTCTGGCTGGTGCGTGCGTCCTCGCTATCGCGACGGCGCGCGCTGGGGATCTCGACGTTACCGGCTGGCGTTCTGCGACTTGGGGAATGACAGAAGAACAGGTGCTCGCGGCGTTTCCCGATGAGGCCAAACGCCTGGAGAAGCCGGAACACTTCAGCAGCGGGACAGTCGCTCCTGTGGGGATCCCGGACTACGAGATCAAGGGCAGGATGTATCGGGTGCTCTTTGGATTCGCGGACGGCAAGCTCGCACTTGTCAGCATCGGGCCGGCCGACAACGTGAAGCAAGGCGTCTCCCATGAGGTCCAATTCGGATCGCTCGAGGATCTGCTGATCGAGAAATACGGAAAGCCAATCAGCGAAAAGAACGACGCGGACTCACGTGACCGGATGTGGCGCTTTAACAGCAGCACCATCTCGCTTAGCTACTTCAGCATCCCGAGCTTCGGCAAGGTGAAAGGCGCGGACAGCCTAAGTATTACTTACGCACCGCGCAGCAAGGATGCAAACAAGCTCTGAGCGAGAAGGGAACTGATCTCGAAGCCGTCGACAGTATGATTATGGTCCTATGGTAGACACTGCGCGCCGCGAGAGGATCCGAGCTGAGGTGGCAAAACAGCACGCCGCCGCGGTCAGCCTACGAGACAAGATCGTCGACGCCCCGACAAAGGACCTGCTCCGTCCTGTCCTCAACTCTCTCACCGACGTCGACAGCGTATTCCTGAGCAGCGTTCGCGACGATCGGACGGCGAGCCAAGAGGCGTGGTGGCTCGATTGGGCCGACCTCACACTGCAGGCCGCGGTGGCGCAGCTTCACGACATCACCGAGCTGGTCAGAAGTATGGTGGCCCTGAAAAGGTCCGCACGATTCGTTAAGATGAGCAGCCCGGCGGACCATTTGAGGCAGAGGGGAGGACGAACTTCATGCCGACTCCCTCATC
>Ga0070698_100009690_pt1 | contig 10300 bp, 11 predicted proteins | sample KBSK1502metaG_FD_65477 | JGI IMG/M metagenome (GOLD analysis project Ga0070698, IMG submission 65477) | Corn, switchgrass and miscanthus rhizosphere microbial communities from Kellogg Biological Station, Michigan, USA - KBS K1-50-2 metaG | ecosystem: Host-associated > Plants > Roots >... | reverse complement strand
TGCTGACCGACAGCGAGCGCTATTCCCTGCTGCCCGACCTGCCGACCGCGGCCGAGGCGGGCCTGCCGGAGGTGCTGCTCACGACCTGGACCGGCTATTACGTGCCCAGGGGCACGCCGCGCGAGATCGTGCAAAAGATCAATGCCGATATTCGCGCCGTGGCGGCCGAGCCGGACGTGCTGAAGCGGCTTGAATCCATAGGGGGTTGGCCCAAGCTCATGACTCCGGAGGAGTTCGCCGCCTTCACCCGGTCCGAGAAGGAGCGCTGGGGAAAGATCATCCGTCATGCCAATATGAAGGTCGAGTAGGAGACAGCCATGCAAGGATCACTGCGCGGCAACGCCGGCCCCCGCTACCGGCACACCGCCGACGAGGGCGCCCCGTACGAGACCATCGCCGTCGACAAGCTGACGCCGATCATCGGCGCGGAGATCGCCGGCATCGATCTCAGCACGCCGCTCAGCAACCACCAGCAGGATGAGCTGCATCGGGCGCTGGCCGAGAACAGCGTGATCTTCTTCCGCGACCAGCACATCACGCCCGACCAGCACGTGGCGTTCGGCCGGCTGTTCGGCGAGCTGCACGTCCATCCCGCCGCGCCGCACGAACCCGGCCGCCCCGAGCTGATGATCATCCATGCCGACAAGGATTCGCCGCGCGCCAACGGCGAGGGCTGGCACACCGACGTGAGCTGCGACACAGAGCCGCCGATGGGCAGCATCCTCTACATCAAGACCTGCCCGCCCAAGGGCGGCGACACGCTGTTCGCCTCGATGTACGCCGCCTACGAGGCGCTGTCGGACCGCATGAAGACCTATCTCGAGGGCATGACCGCCATCCATGACGGCGAGCAGGTCTATCGCGGCCTCTACAAGAACTTCGGCGTCGCCGACAAGCCGCAGTATCCGCGCGCCGAGCATCCGGTGGTGCGCACCCATCCGGTCACAGCCAAGAAGGCTTTGTACGTCAATCGTGGCTTCACCCGCGCCCTGGTGGGCGTGCCGCGCGACGAGGGCGACGGCATCCTGAACTATCTCTACCAGCACATGGAGAATCCGTTGTTCCACTGCCGCTTCCGCTGGCGCGAGAACTCGATCGCCTTCTGGGACAATCGCTGCGTCCAGCACCGCGCCATGTGGGACTACTGGCCGCACACGCGCAGCGGCAACCGGGTCACGGTGGCGGGCGATAAACCATACTGATGCCTTCCTCCACCCCGGCTCCCCCGTCAGACGGGGAGGTGCCCCCATTGTTTGATGAAGGGGCGGAGGGGGAAAGCCCCAAAACAGGCCGACCTTGTTAGTGATCTTCGACTGCGACGGCGTGCTGGTCGACAGCGAGCCGATCGCCAACGCGAGCTTTTCCTGTGCGCTGAAAGCACATGGCCTCGACTGGACGGTCGAGGAGACGATGCGCCGCCTGATGGGCCGGTCGCTCAAGTCGGCCGTCGAGATCTGCGAGGCCGAGATGGGCCGCAAGCTGCCCGACGATTTCGTCGACAAGATGCAGGCGGTGACCTACCAGAACTTTCGCGATGCGCCGCTCAAGCCGGTCGCCGGCGTGAAGGAGGCGGTGCTGGCGCTGCAGAAGGCGGGTGTCGCCACCTGCGTGGCAAGTTCAGGCTTGCCTGAGAAAATGCGCTTCACGCTGGGACTCACCGGGCTGTGGGACCTGTTCGACGGCCGCATCTTCAGCGCGAGCCAGGTGCCGCGTGGAAAACCGTTCCCCGATCTTTTCCTTCATGCCGCGATCGGCATGAACGTGCAGCCGTTCGAATGCACCGTCGTCGAGGACTCCGTGCCCGGCATCCAGGCGGCGCGTTCCGCCGGAATGCGCGCCCTTGCCTATGCCGGTGCGCCTTATGCCGATCGCGCCGCCCTGGCGGCGGCCGGCGGCGAGTTGTTCGACGACATGACGACGTTGCCCGGCCTGGTGCTGCGATGACCGGCTCGTGGTCCATGGGGAGCGCTAGGCCTGAACGCGTGATCGTGGTCGGCGCCGGCATGGCGGGCCTGGTCGCCGCGCGCCTGCTGCACGACTCCGGATTTGCCGTCACGGTGCTGGAGGCGCGCGATCGCCTGGGCGGCCGCACCTGGACCGACGATTCACTCGGCGCACCGCTCGATCTCGGCGGTTCGTGGGTGCATGGCGTTGCCGGCAACCCGCTGACCCTGTGGTGCGAAAAGCTCGGCGTCCGTCTCGTGGAATCGCAAGGCGACCGGCTGCTGATCGACGAGCGCGCCACCGCGCCGACGCGCGAGGGCCAGCGCCGCCGCGCCGTGCTCGGCCGCGCCGCCTTCAAGGCGGCGATCGAATGGGCGAGCTGGAAAAGCCGGGCGATGGCCCGCAGCTGGGGGCCGGCCTCGATCTCGGTGAAGCAGGCGGTCGATCCGCTGCTCCATGCCGCCTGGCTGCCCGAGGTCGACAAGCTGGTGATCGCGACTTTCATCGAAATGAGCGAAGGCGTGCAGGGCGCGCCCTACGAGGCGATCTCCGTCGAGCAGTGGTTTCCTTTGGAGGGATTCGAACGCAACGCCCAGCCCAAAGGCGGCTTCCTGCCGCTGATCGACGATGCCGCGCGCGGGCTTTCGATTCGCTTGAGCGCCCCCGTGCAGCGCATTGTCTGGAGCGAGTCGGGCGTGAGCGCGATCTTGAAGGACGGCGAGCGGCTCGAGGCCGACCGGGCCTTGATCGCCGTGCCGGTCGGCCTTTTGCGCGCCGGCCTGCCGGCGCTCGATCCGCCGCCGCCGGAGGACCAGCGCACGGCGCTCGGCCGGCTGGGCTACGGTGCGGGGGTGTTGGGCAAGATCTACCTGCGTTTTCCGCGGCGCTTCTGGCCGGAACGCCCGAAATGGTTCGGTCGCCTGCCCGATGCGCCGGACCGCCGCGGCACCTTCAACACCTGGGTCAGTCACGAGCAGGAGACCGGGCGGCCCATCCTGCTCAGCTTCAGCAACGGCGCCACCGCCGCCCGCCTCGACTGCAGCGCCAGCGATGCCGAAGTCAAAGACCTGGCGATGGCGTCGCTGCGCAAGATGTTCGGCGCCGACATCCCCGAGCCGGAGGCGATGCTCTACCCGCGCTGGCTGAGCGATCCGTGGTCGCGCGGCGGCTATTCCTATCCGGCGGTCGGCAGCGCGGCGGAGGATCGGCCGATCCACGCCCGGCCGCTCGGTCGGCGCGTCTACTTCGCCGGCGAGGCGACCGAGCCCGTCGAATATGGCACGGTGCATGGCGCTCTATGGTCCGGCGAGCAGGCGGCCGAGGCGATCTTCAAGGCGGCGACCGGGGCCGACCCCGCGAAGGACGCGCGACCGTGGTCCGGCGCGCGTGCTGGCGCCGGCCGGCATAATGACTAGATAGATGATAAGACATGGCTGTCATCCCGAGCGCAGCGAGGGACTTTGTCCTGCAGTTGTTTTGCCGGACCGCGGGCCTCCAGGCCCGCTCATGATCGTGATGATGCGGGCCTGGAGGCCCGCGGTCCGGCAAGAGGTTGCACTTAAAGGTCGCTTCGCTCGGGACGACAGTGGAGAGTTTGAACCATGACCACCCTCGCCAATATCCTGTTCTTCCTGGTGATCCTGTCGGGATTGGCCACGCTCGGCATGCTGTTCGCCGGCTTGATCAGCATGAGCCGCAATGTCGACGGCAACATCGAAGGCGGACGGCGCAGCAACCGGCTGATGTGGTGGCGCGTGCGCCTGCAGTTCCTGACGATCGTCCTGATTCTTCTTTGGTACCTGGCGAGCCGGAGTTGAGCCAATGGTCACCTTGACCCGCATCTATACGCGCGGCGGCGACGCCGGGCAGACCTCGCTCGGCCGCGGCGGGCGCGTCGCCAAGCACGATCCGCGCGTAGAAGCCTACGGCACGACCGACGAAGCCAATTCGATCATCGGCCTGGCGCGCAACGCCATCGGCCGGGCGGTTCCGGGCGGCGAGCGGTTCGCCGAAGCCGATGCCATGCTCGCCCGCATCCAGAACGATCTGTTCGACCTCGGCGCCGATCTCTGCACGCCCGAGGGCCAGAGCAAGCGCGGCGAGCCGGCGCTGCGTATCGTCGCCTCGCAGGTCGAGCGGCTGGAGCATGAGATCGACGCCATGAATTCAGAGCTGCAGCCGCTCAATTCCTTCATTCTTCCGGGGGGCAGCGAGGCGGCCGCATGGCTCCATCTTGCCCGCACCGTCGTGCGCCGCGCCGAGCGGCGCATGACCCGGCTTGCCGCCGAGCAGGCGATCAACCCGGAGGCGATCAAGTACATCAACCGCCTGTCCGACCACCTGTTCGTGCTCGCACGACGGCTGAACGACAACGGCGCCACCGACGTCCTGTGGCTGCCGGGCGGTGCGCGCTAGACCCTTCAAGTTGTTGAAAGATTGAGGAAAAAGCTTCCACCCTGCGATTTTGTGCAGTGCGCCATAGCCTTGACATGATCGGCTGAACACCCCTACACGAAATCCCCTTCGCCGGGCGGGAGGTCCGGCGGCAACTCACCTATAGGCGCAACGCGATGAAAGTGCTGGTCGCGGTCAAGCGGGTCATCGACTACAACGTCAAGATCCGCGTCAAGACCGACAACACGGGCGTCGAGACGGCGAACGTCAAGATGTCCATGAACCCCTTCGACGAGATCGCCGTGGAAGAGGCGATCCGCCTGAGAGAGAAGGGGCTCGCGACCGAAGTCATCGTGTTTTCCGCCGGTCCCGTGCAGTGCCAGGAGACCATCCGCACCGCGCTCGCCATGGGCGCCGACCGCGGCGTGCTGGTGCAGACCGACGCCGAGCTGCAGCCGCTTGCCGTCGCCAAGCTGATGAAGGCGGTGGTCGACAAGGAGCAGCCCGGCTTGGTGATCGTCGGCAAGCAGGCGATCGACGACGATTCCAACCAGACCGGCCAGATGCTGGCCGCCCTGCTCGGCTGGTCGCAAGGCACCTTCGCCAACAAGCTCAGCATCGCCGACGGCTCGGCCGAGGTGAAGCGCGAGGTCGACGGCGGGCTGGAGAACATCAAGATCAAGCTGCCGGCGGTGATCACCACCGACCTGCGCCTCAACGAGCCGCGCTACGCGTCGCTGCCCAACATCATGAAGGCCAAGAAGAAGCCGATCGAGGTGCTGGCGCCGGATGCGCTGGGCGTCGACATCGCGCCGCGGCTCAAGGTGCTGAAGGTCGAGGAGCCGCCCAAGCGCAAGTCCGGCATCAAGGTGAAGACCGTGGCCGAGCTTATAGACAAGCTGCGCAACGAAGCGGGAGTGATCTGACATGGCCGTTCTGGTTGTCGCCGCGCATGACGGCAAGACCGTTCGCAACAACGTCGCGAACGCGGTGACGGCCGCGCTGCAGATGGGGCCCGACGTGCAGGTGCTGGTCGCCGGCAGCAATGCCGGCGAGGCCGCCAAGTCGGCTGCCGTCATCCAGGGCGTGGCCAAGGTGCTGGATGCCGAGGATGCGGCCTACGCCAACTGGCTGGCCGAGGACGTGGCGCCGCTCGTGGTCAAGCTCGCGCCGGCCTACAGCCACATCGTGATGGCCGCCGATTCGGTGGGCAAGAACCTCGCGCCGCGCGTGGCGGCCCTGCTCGACGTGGCGCAGATTTCCGAGGCGATCAAGGTCGTCTCGCCCGACACCTTCGTGCGCCCGATCTATGCCGGCAACGCCATGGCCACCGTGCAGACGGCCGACAAGATCAAGGTCGTCACCATCCGCCCGACCAACTTCAAGGCGGCGGCAGCCGGCGGCTCGGCACCGGTCGAGCAGATCGGCGGCACCGGCGCCGGCGGGCTTGCCACCTATGTCGGCGCCGAGCTGTCCAAGAGCGAGCGGCCCGAGCTGACCAGCGCAAAGATCGTCGTATCGGGCGGCCGCGGCCTGGCGAGCGGCGAGAACTTCAAGATGCTGGAGGCGCTGGCCGACAAGCTGGGGGCCGGCCTCGGCGCCAGCCGCGCCGCCGTCGACGCGGGCTACGTGCCCAACGACTACCAGGTCGGCCAGACCGGCAAGGTCGTGGCGCCCGACCTCTATATCGCCGTCGGCATCTCCGGCGCGATCCAGCACCTCGCCGGCATGAAGGACAGCAAGACCATCGTGGCGATCAACAAGGACGAGGAAGCGCCGATCTTCCAGGTGGCCGACTACGGCATCGTCGGCGATCTCTTCCAGATCGTGCCGGAGCTGACCGCCGCGGTTGAAAAGAAGTAAGTCAGGGATTCCGGAGTACCCAGCATGATCAAGCGCATCGGCGTCATCGGCGCCGGCCAGATGGGCAGCGGCATCGCCCATGTCTGCGCGCTCAAGGGGTTCGATATCCGTCTCGCGGATGTCGATCAGGCGCACCTCGACAAGGGCATCGAGGCGATCGGCCACAACATGGACCGCCAGATCGGCCGCGGCATGATCCGGCCCGAGGAAAAGGACTCGGCGCTGAAACGCATCGCGCCGGCCGTCGACTACAAGCAGTTCGCCGACTGCGACCTGATCGTCGAGGCGGCGACCGAGAACGAGGCGGTCAAGCGCGAGATCTTCAAGAAGGTCTGCGAGGGCCTGCCGCCCAACGTGCTGTTGGCCACCAACACCTCGTCGATCTCGGTGACGCGGCTGGCCTCGGTGACCGACCGGCCGGGCAAGTTCATGGGCATGCACTTCATGAACCCGGTGCCGATGATGGGCCTGGTCGAGCTGATCCGCGGCATCGCCACCGAGGAGGAGACCTTCCGCGCCGTGCGCGAGGTGGTGGTGCGGCTCGACAAGAAGCCGGTCAACGCCGAGGACTTCCCGGCTTTCATCGTCAACCGCATCCTGCTGCCGATGATCAACGAGGCAGTCTACGCGCTCTACGAGGGCGTCGGCAATGTCGAGGCGATCGACACCGGCATGAAGCTCGGCGCCAACCATCCGATGGGCCCGCTCGAGCTCGCCGACTTCATCGGCCTCGACACCTGTCTTTCGGTGATGCAGGTGCTGCACGAAGGCCTGGCCGATTCGAAATATCGCCCATGCCCGCTGCTCGTGAAGTACGTCGAGGCCGGTTGGGTCGGCCGCAAGGTCAAGCGCGGCTTCTACGACTATTCCGGCGAGCGTCCGGTTCCGACGCGGTAGCGGCATAGACCTGTTGGAGTGATTGACAACATTCGTCGGTGTTGTCATTGTGTCCAACATGCGGGCCGTGTTGCTGATCCGGCGCCGGGTGGTGTTGGCGGAGGATGCATTCGCTGACATCGTCGTCTGGCGTTTGCCCAAGGCGACGCCGCCATCGAAGCATGCATTCAAGTACCGGCTGGCATATGTCGTCGGCGGCGAGTGCGTGCTGCGCTACGACAATGAACTCGGCAAGGGCGACCATCGTCATTTTGGCGACAGGGAGAGGTCCTATCGATTCTCAACGCCGGAGCGATTGATGGCCGACTTCAGCGCCGACATCGGGAGGTGGAACCATGAAAACGGTTGTTCTTGAGGTGCGCTCGCTCGACGAGAGCCTTGCTGCGGCGGCACGGGCGATGAAAGCCGGGCGCGCGGCACGCGAGACCCACATCGGCTTTGCCAGTCCCGAGTTGCTGTGGCGCGTTCTGACCATCAAGCGCTGGGAGCTGTTGAAGGCGCTGTGCGGAGCCGGACCGATTTCTGTCCGTGAGGTGGCGAGACGCGTGGACCGCGACGTGAAGGCCGTGCATGGCGACGTGACGGCTCTTGCAGCGGCCGGTCTGGTGGATCGCGACGACCGAGGAAGGGTCGAGTTTCCGTTCGATGCGGTGAAGGTCGAATTCCTGCTCCAGGCGGCATAAACCTTCGCTTCGCACCATAGCGTGCGATATTGAGCGACGACGTCTCGCAGCTCCTGATCGCCGGCCACGCCGGTCCGGGCGAGGAGTCGACGACCTCGCGCGTCATGCAGGCCGTTTTGCGGGTCTGCAAGGAAATGCACAAGCACTGCGAGGTCGGCGGCTGATTTCGTCTAAGGCCTGAAATTAAACGTCTTTCTAGTATAGTTCCAGTTTTCTGGAAATAGCCTTTACCCCGTCAATGGTGCGCACTTATTCGCCCGTCAGGCCGAGAAAGCGCTCCGCCGTCCGCCAGCGCACGCCATCGGCCAGCGCCGCCGGGAGAGGCGCCAGGTTCTCCTCCAGCTCCGTCACGGCGCCGGGATAGGTGCAATCGTAATGGGGATAGTCGGCGCCCCAGAACACGCAGTGTTCGAGGCCCATTTCGCCCAGCCGCGGCAGGCGATGGGCCTCGTCCGATTCGATCGAGATGAAGCACTGCTCGGCGAACAGCTCGGTCGGTCGGCGGGTGAGCCACGGCACGTGATGGCGCATCGAGTCGAAATGGCCATCCAACCGGTCGAGCCAGTATTCGAGCCAGCCCAGGCCCGATTCGAGGAAGGCGACGCGCAGGTTCGGATGCCGCTCGAGCACACCGCCGGCCACGATATCGAGGCAGGCCGCCATCTGCTCGAAGGGATGGCAGATCATGTGGCTGAAGAAGAGGTTGTCGTAGCGGCTGGTGGCGAAGCTCGGCATCAGCGAGCCGAAGCTGCCGTGCACGGCGGCGAACAGGCCGTTGCCGGCGACCGCCTGCCAGAACGGTCGCAGTGAATCGTCGTAGAGAGCCAAGCCCTTGTAGCGTTCGGGACGGAAGCAGGCGCCCTTCAGTCCGAGGCGGGCGATGTGCTCGGCCTCGCGCGCGGCAGCCTCGGGGTTTTGCAGCGGCACGATGCCGACGGCTGAAAGCTTGCCGTTTCCGTCGCGGCACATGTCGGCGATCCATTCGTTGTAGCCGTAGCAGGCCGCGGCGGCGACCGCCGGATCCTCGATGTCGCCGGCCAAGAGATAGAGCGACGGGAACAGCAGGGAGCGCTCGATGCCTTCCTCTTCCAGGACTCTGGCCCGCGCGCCGCCATCGTGTGAACCGGGCAGGATGTCCTCCCAGCTCGGCACCTTGTTGGGATCGTCCATGCCCCAGGGCACGCAGGCCGCCGCGGGCCGCAGGTTGCGGCGCATCGCGCCGTTGACCGAGATCCAGTCGCGCCCGTCGGGATCGCGCTCGACGCGGATCGCGTCGGCCCGGTAGCGCTTCTCGATATAGTCATTCCACACCGCCGGCGGTTCGCAGATGTGGCCGTCGGCATCGATGACCCTTTGTCTCATGGTTTCCTCCCGGATCTCTTGCGAGACTTCGCTTGCCGCTGCGTCGGCGCAAGGAAAATTCGTATGGCTCGCCGGCCGATCCGCATCGCAGTCCTCCACTTCGCCCACGAGACCGTGACGTTCCTGAAGAACGACACCACGCTCGATGATTTCATCTACAAGGGCTCGCCGGCCAAGGGCGAGGCGCTGCTGGCGCACGACCGCAAGTCCTATATGGGCGGTTTCGTGAAGGTGGCGCGCGAGTTCGACGGCGTCAAACTTGTCGGCATCGAATCGCCGCTCTGGCCCAAGACCGGGACCGGATCCGGCTGGGTGACGCGCGAAGCCTACGAGACGTTCGTCCGCAAGATGATTGCGGAGATCGAGGCGCAAGGCCGCTTCGATGGCGTCTATCTCAGCCTGCATGGCGCCATGGGCGTGCGCGGCGTGCCGCGGCCCGAGGCCGAACTGGCGCGGCGCGTGCGGCTTGTCGTCGGGCCGCAGGCCTTCCTTGCCGCGACTTTCGATCCCCATGGCAACGAAGACGAGGAATTCCTGCGCCATGCCGACCTCGCCTTCACAGTCAAATACTTCCCGCACTACGACGGCTATCTGCAGGGCGAGCGTGCGGCGCGGACCTTGGTGCGGGCGATCCGCGGCGACTACAAGCCCAACCACGTGACCGTAAGGGTTCCGATCATCTCGCCGGGTGCCGTGCAGTGGACCGGCGCCTCGCCGTGGATGGACCTGGTGCAGCGCGCGCTCACGTGGGAGGCGCGCGAGCCCGACAGCTATGTGAACTTCTTCTTCGGCTTTCCCTTCGCCGACGTGCCCGATGTCGGGATGACGTTCCAGGTGATCACCAACGGTGAGCCAGAGCTCGCCCGCAAGATCGCCGACGACATGGCGAAAGCGGCCTGGCGCCGGCGCGAGGCGCTGCTGACCTCGACCAAGGTCCACACCATCCCCGACGGCGTCGCCCTGGCAAAACAGGCCGTGGCTCGAGGGGACGTGCCGGTCGTGCTGGCCGACCACAGCGACCGCTCGGGCTCGGCCACCTGGCTCCTGAAGGAGATCATCGAACAGGATCTTTCCGATGTCCTGATCGCTACCTTGGCCGACGCCGAGGCGAGCGACGCTCTAAAGGCCAAAGGCGTGAAGGCGGGCGATCCGTTCGA
>Ga0070698_100009688_pt1 | contig 10302 bp, 8 predicted proteins | sample KBSK1502metaG_FD_65477 | JGI IMG/M metagenome (GOLD analysis project Ga0070698, IMG submission 65477) | Corn, switchgrass and miscanthus rhizosphere microbial communities from Kellogg Biological Station, Michigan, USA - KBS K1-50-2 metaG | ecosystem: Host-associated > Plants > Roots >... | reverse complement strand
TGCGGCGATTGCTCAGAGTCAGCGCGTTGGTACTGATCCTTTACGTCGGGCTCATTACTCTCACCGGGGGCCTCTTTCGAACTGTACCCGCGGGCTTCATCCCCACGATGGACCAAGGCTACCTTATCGTTTTCGCTCAGTTACCGGACGGCGCTTCCCTGCAGCGGAACGACGAGATTCGCCGGCAGATCGGCAAACTCGGTAAGGACATCCCTGGAGTCGAGCTTACCTTCGCTATCGAAGGGTTATCGATCCTTGACAACACGACGAAATCGAACGCCTTGACCGTCTTTTTTCCGTTGAAACCGTTCAGCGAGCGGATCAGTCATCCTGAACAGTCGGCCACCGCTATACTCGGGAAACTGCAAGGGGCGGTGTCATCCATTCAAGACGCCTTTGTGGTCGCCATCCAGCCTCCTTCGGTTCGCGGCATGGGCAACGCCGGCGGATTCCAACTCGAGATCGAAGATCGCCGCAACGCGGGGCTAACCGCGTTACAACGGGTGACCGATGCCGTGACAGCAGCTGCTAACTCGGAACCGGGTTTAACCAGCGTCTTCACCACTTACCGGTCGAATGTGCCGCAGCTCTACCTCGATATCGATCGAGAGAAAGCGCAAACCCTGAACGTGCCGATGAGCTCGGTGTTTAACACCTTACAGACTTACCTCGGCACTAACTACGTCAATGATTTTAACTTCCTCGGCCGAACCTATCAGGTCAACGTCCAGGCCGATTCCGCTTTTCGCGCCGATCCGAACCAGATCCAGAGGATGTATGCACGGAACAGCTCCGGGGGAATGGTACCTTTGGGTAGTCTGATGCATGTAGAGCGAATTAAAGGTCCGGACGCCGTCGGTCATTATAATATTTATCCGTCCGCCCTGATCCAGGGAGCCACCCTGCCGGGAGTGAGCTCCGGACAAGCAATTGAGAAGATGGAACGGATTAGTCGCGAGAACTTACCCAACGGATTTGGAATCGAATGGACGCAATTGACCTATCAAGAGGTCACTGAGGGTAACACCGCCATCTTTATCTTCCCACTTTGTGTATTGTTCGTGTTTCTGGCTCTGGCGGCGCAGTATGAGAGTTGGTCCTTACCGCTCGCTGTCATTTTAATCGTGCCGATGTGCTTATTCTCGGCGATGAGCGGTGTTTATTTCCGCGGCCAGGACAATAACATTTTTACACAGATCGGCTTTGTGGTTCTGGTCGGACTCGCGTGTAAAAACGCCATTCTAATCGTGGAGTTTGCTCGCCAACAAATGCAGGTGGGGCAGGACCGGCTAGAGGCCGCAGCAGAGGCTGCCCGACTCCGACTACGCCCTATTCTCATGACTTCGTTTGCATTCATCCTCGGCGTGTTACCTTTGGTTGTGGCCAAAGGCGCCGGCGCCGAGATGGATCAGTCTTTGGGTACCGCCGTATTTGCCGGGATGATCGGAGTCACCTTTTTCGGGATATTCTTCACACCAGTCTTTTTCTCAATCATCATGAAGATCTTTGGCGGAAGAGCTAAAAGGCAATTTCGTAAGCCTGATGGGAAGAAGGAATTCCTTGGTCCAGAAGAACCTGACGAGCAGCTAGTTGGGGAGCGGGAATAGGATTGGAATAAGGTGGGACATTCCATTGAGAATTTAGAATCTAGAAGCTCGAATTTCGAATTCAGAAGTTAGCCCGAAAAAATTTCATCATGAGACGAAAAAGTAGCGAAGTCTTTTTTCTAACCTGTTAGGATTGTGGTGATTAAACAAAAACCAACAGGAAGACTTCGCTAGTCCTACCGCGAAGCGCTGCTGCCTTCTGCTCAAGAAACTATTTTGTTTTGGAGCGGTGAACCGTAGGGTTACCCGCCATGTTTGACGATTTCGGATTTCATGAGTTCGCCGGCACTGCGGGATTGCGGATGCCGTACAGACTGCTTGTACCAGCCGAGTCAGCATCAACGTATCCCCTTGTGCTCTTCTTTCACGGTTCCGGTGAGCGCGGGAACGACAATGAAAAACAGCTGGTTCATGGGGTGAAGAGATTTGCACGGCCCGATACCCGATCTCGACACCCCTGTTTTGTTTTAGCGCCGCAATGCCCGACAGATCTGGATAAACAACCGATCATGTGGAGCGGGGAACGCGAACGGATGCACTTATTGAAGTTAACACCTGAAGTCGCGATTCCGTTGCGGACCGCCCTCGAGCTGTTAAATATGATCGAGGACAACTACCCGATCGATCCGGATCGCATCTACATCACCGGAATTTCCATGGGAGGTTTCGCGGCTTGGGAAGCTCTCATGCGGCATCCGCAAAGGTTTGCCGCTGCGATCCCGGTTTGCGGCGGCGGAGATGTGAGCCACGCAGATCGAATCAAGAATGTACCCGTCTGGGCTTTTCACGGCGCCGACGATCCGGTTGTACCGGTCGAATGCAGCCGGTCAATGATCAAGATGATTAAGAACGCTGGGGGCCAGCCGCTTTACACGGAATATCCTGGAGTCGGACATAACTCCTGGGATCGCGCGTATGCCGAACCCGAATTGCTTTCCTGGTTCTTTGCGCAAAAAAGAGCCCGGCCGAAAGACTTGACTTAGCCATGCCCAACCTCATGACGGTCCAGGTTTGTCAAGCCTGTCCAATCTTTGTCCTGGCGAAGCTTTAGCGAAAGCGGGAGCCTTGGCGAAGTCTGCTTTGCGTGAGACTATTTTGTTTGGTCAAACGCGAATGACTCCGGGCGACATTTATGTCCAAGTAACCGCAACTTCCGAGGTCTCGGGAAGATGCAGGTCAGTTGTAGTGTTGGTTCCAGGGAAGACCATTGAGGGATACAAAAAGCCCGCGGCGAACAAGTACGACGATCAAGCCATTGCCCGGCAATTTGCTGATCCGTTGGTACGCTATATCTTTACGCACCGGTCCACCCTCGGCAGTTTCAAAATCGCTCATTCGTTCTCCGCGACTCCTCCGCCCGAAATTGAGCGCGAACCGCCTGACTTTACGCGAGATGACTTGAAAGCCTGGCTGCTGTGACGCCGCTTGGATCAGTTCAGTATTCTTGCGCTCGTAAAGTCGCCTCGCCTTTAGGTCTACGAATACACGATGCAAAAAGGCGTGCGTCTAGTTAGCGCGCCGATCAATTCGAAATTCTATATTCTAGATTCGAGCTTCTAGATTCGAGCTTCGGAATGGCAAGTGCCGGCGCGCCCCAGCCCATCGAATTCTTGCCAAGATGAATTATCCTAACCCGTGCTCCCATCGAAACGCCTCTTCATTGGTATCGGAGTTCCGGCGAGCTGCAAGACGGAGCTGGTCTCGCTCGATCCACATTTGAATGGCCTCCGCTGGCTTACTGCGGAACAACTTCATTTGACGCTCAGCTTTCTCGGTGATGTGGAGGCGACGCGAGAAGATGGGCTGCATGAAGCTTTGCGCCAGGTGCGGGTGCCACCGTTTTTTCTGCCCCTGTGCGGTGTCGGCGTCTTTAGTGTCCGCGGCCGCCCATCGGTCATCTGGGCAGGTGTGGGAAAAGGTCATCCTCATCTTTTTGCGCTCCATCGACGCATTCAGGACGCGGTGCTTCAGGCGGGACTCGAAGCGGATCTAAAACCTTTTCATCCGCATATCACGATCGGACGCGCAAAAGGCATTTCCCGACAAACGCTTCAGCCGTTTCTACGCAAATATGCGGAGACGGACTTCGGCATGTTCGAGGTGAAGGCCTTTGAGCTGTATTCGAGTTTGCTCGTGGCAGAAGGGGCGATTCATCAGATTGAGATGCGCCAGGAATTCTGAACCGACAATCAGCCGAAATCCGAGCGGATGATTACACCTCATTTGCCTATCGCCGCCTAAAGGATGGCACCGATCCAGCTTAGCCCAGGAATTCGACCCGCCACCCGGAATTCAGGAATATTTCGAAGTCCGAACCTCTCAGGTTTTGCGCTGATCTTTTCATTTGGTAGTCTAAGATTCTTCCGATGCTGGATCTCGTTTTGGATAACGCAAGTGCCAAGTTTCCGCAAAACGTTGCGTTGATCTTTGAAGACAAGACCTATTCTTACGCTGATCTTTTTGGTCTTACGGAGAAGTTAGCTGCAGGGCTGCGGCAGCGGGGGGTTGGGCCGGGTGACCGAATTGCTTTTCTGCTTCCGAACTGTTTAGAGGTCGTGTTGTGCTATTATGCGAGCTTCAAGATTGGTGCGATCGCTGTGCCGCTCAATATCCGCTTCCAGTCAGATCTGCTCAGGCATGTGATCAAGCACAGCGGCGCTCGTGTTCTGGTTAGTGAACCAGAACTGTTCGGACGGATCGACAGCATCAGGTCGTCGTTGCCGGGAGTTGAGCACTACTATTTGACCTCGGGTTATTCGCAGTTCCAGGAAGTTAGACCCTTCGATGAATTGCTGAGGGATAGTTCTCGTCAGAGCTACCAGCATTCTTCGGACGAGAATCAACCAGCAGCGATTTATTACACTTCGGGCACAACTGGTCTGCCAAAAGCAGTCACCCACTCCCATTTCAGCTTGTCGCGGGCAACCGAAATACAAATTGAGCAGATCAAGATCTCTTCCGATGACAAGACGCTGATCATGTTCCCCGTATGCTACTTGATCGGTTTTGGTTCCCAGATTTTGCCGTTCCATAGCAGTGGGGCGACCTGTATTCTGCTGCCGTTCTTTGAACCACGCTCGGCTTTGGAATCGATTCAAACCTATCAACCGACTAAAACATATGGCTTCCCGCAGCTTTATAACGAGTTAGTGAACTGCCCGTCAGCCAACCAATACAACGTTCGGTCGCTCAATTTTTGTTTCTCCGCTGGCGAGGCAATTGCGGTTGCAATTCAGGAGCGCTTCAAGCGAATCTTCGGCGTCGAAATTACCGAGGGCTGCGGTATGACCGAACTTCAGATTTACAGCATGAATCCGCCTTACGGTCAGAAGAAGATAGGCTCCATTGGTAAACCTATAGCTGGGATGCATGTTTCTCTGATCGACGAATCAGGACAACCGGTTTTGCGTGCTGGCGCAATCGGCGAGATGATTGTTCGCGGAGGGAGTATGACTCCAGGTTACTGGCACGATCCGAACCTTACCGCGAGGATCATCAGAGATGGATGGTTTCACACTGGCGATCTTGCCTACAAGGATAAGCAGGAGTTTCTCTGGTTCGTGAGTCGGAAATCTGAAATCATCAAGCATCGAGCCGGTCTGATATCACCCATCGAAGTTGAAGGCGCACTTTATCAACATCCTGCTGTCCGGGAGGCTGGCGTTGTGGGCGTGCCGGACGGGCACGGCTACGAACTGCCGCGGGCTTATGTGGTTCTCCAGAAAAAGAGCGCTGGGATCACGGGGCAAGAACTAATCGAGTTTACGCGAACTCATTTGCCCGAACACAAGGTTCCCGGCAGCGTCATTTTCACCGAAGACCTGCCTCACGGGCCAACCGGAAAGATCGACCGCAGGACTTTACGAGAAAACGCCATTGGCCATGCGGAACAAGGGCCACCTCAAAATGCCAGTTAATATCCAAGCGAGCGAATATACTCGCGATTCCGTTTCGCAGATTCTTTGGGTTGGCCCATGCCGGCCAGAACATCTTGTTCCACGACGCCCCAACCGTCGTAGTCGAGGTTCTCGAGTTCTTTCATGAGGGACGGAAAATCGACGTCGCCTTTGCCAAGCTCACAAAAGACACCCCGTCTTAATGCTTGAAAATAGTCCCAACCGTTTTCGGCAACTTCCTTGCCCACTCCAGGATGATAATCTTTGAAATGAAAATGCCACACCCGCTTGCCGTATTTGCGCAGGCCCTCCACCGGATCTCCCCCACCAAAGCGATAGTGGCCGCAATCGAATACGAGCCCGAGGATATTCGGGTCGGTCAGCGACATCAGTTTGGCAATCTCAGCCGGCGTCTCAACGTAACCCGCGCAGTGATGATGGAAAGCGGTGCGAAGTCCGGTCTCCTTTTTAACAGTTTCAGCAACTTTCGTTGCGCCTTCGGCAAAGTTCTGCCATTCCGCATTGTTCAAGCCCATTTCCGGAGTCACCCGACCCGCGTTATTCTTCCGCTCCGGAACCCGTCCATTTTCGTCGGCGAGGACAATCACTGGTAGGTCACCTTCTACCGAAACCATCAGGCGCGCGGTGCGCAGGGCGACTTCAATTCCGGTCTCATGGGAAGCCGGATCTTTGAGAAACACGGGCACGAACGCGCCTAGAAGCAGGAGGTTCCGTTTGTGGATTTCGTGGGAGAGTTGTTTCGGGTCAGTTGGCATGAACCCCCAGTCCCCCAATTCAGTTCCCGCGTAGCCCGTCTCAACGATCTCGTCCAACACTTGGACATAGTCAGGAGCTTGACCTTCCAACTCGAATTCGAGCGCGCCCCATGAGCAGGGAGCATTGGCGATTTTAATCATACTGTTCTCGTTCAACTGATAGCTGGGACTGTCAATTTGCGCTCGCTGAGTTCGTCACGCAGCCGAAAGGATCCATTCGTGCGCCGGGTCGTTATGAAAGTGCCAGACCCGTTTTGGACCTGCCATGACATTGAAGTAATAGGACTGGTAACCATGAGGAACGACGACGGGATGATACCCGCGAGGCACCAGAACAACATCGCGGTCTTCGACCGCCATCGATTCGTCAATGTCGCGCGCGTCGCTGTAGACGCGTTGGAAAACGAAGCCCTGCGGTGGATCGATGCGATGGTAGTAGGTTTCCTCAAGAAGACTTTCTGCCGGGATGTTATCCACGTCGTGTTTATGCGGCGGATAGCTTGATGAGTTTCCACTCGGAGTTTTAACCTCGACAACCAGCAGGGATTCGGCCGGTTGGTCCTGAGGCAGAATATCGCAGACGTACCGCGTATTTGCGCCTTTGCCCCGCACGCTCAGTCGCATGCTGGCGGCCTCAATAAGCCGAGCAGGCAGTTCACCTTTGGCGGGGGCACCGGCCACAGCGATTTCCGCATCGGTCTTAGCAGAGACCGTAAGTTTTGTCCGCGGAGGGAGATAGACAGCAGAAGGAACAGCATCTTCAAAAACGCTCTTGCGCCCGCCGATCTCCTCCCATGCCAGTCCGTCGGTCTTAGCGGAAACCGTTCCGGTCAAAACCGCCACGCAAAGCTCTTTAGCGTCCTCAAAGAGTGTCAGCGACTCGCCAGCCGCCAACAAATAGGCCGAAAAACTCACGTAGTGCCACCCGGCCGTTTCCGGAGTCACACGGACGATTTCTTCGGAGTTCTTTTTGGGTTTGATAAGCAGGTTCATAAAGCTTCTCCTTGCTTAGCGTTTTTGATTTTCCTTTCCGCGCAGGTAGGCAGCACGAGCCTCACGGACCGATTCGCTGGGAGATTCTTCCGGCACCGCGACCTCCCACCACCAGCCGCCCTCGTCAGTAGTGCGCGTGTCATCGGTTTCGATGCAGATCAGGTAGGTACGATTAGCCGCACGAGCGCGCTGGAGAGCGGCTTCCAATTCAGGGATATTGGCCACCTTCTCAGACAGAGCACCTAAGGAAGCAGCATTCGCGGCAAAATCGATATCAGGTGCTCCTTCACCAAACTGCAAACAATCATCAAACATGTTGTTGAACGGTTTTCCTCCACAGCTCTGCTGGAGCCGGTTAATGCAGCCGTACCCGTGATTGTCGAGCAGCACGATGATCAGCTTCTTGTCGAGCATCACGGAGGTGGCGATCTCATTGTTGAGCATGAGGTAGCTGCCATCGCCTACCATCACGATGATCTCGCGATCGGGTTTAGCCATTTTGACTCCCAGGCCTCCTGCGATCTCATAGCCCATACAAGAATAGCCGTACTCCATGTGGTAGCCGCCCGGTGTCGAAGTTCGCCAGAGCTTGTGCAACTCGGCGGGTAGCGTGCCGGCGGCACATACAACAATGTCGTCAGTGACGGACTTGGGACTTGAGCGCTGCACGGCGCCAATAACTTCGCCGTCGTAAGGAAGCTCTCCCTTGGGAAGTTCGCGGCGCCCGGTAATCTTATCCACCGCGGATCGCCAGGCGGCAGCCTCGGCTTTGGCCCGTTCGGTCCACCCAGTCTCAGCGTGCCATTGAGAGAGCGCTTTCGATAGTGCCTCAAGGCCCAGTCGCGCGTCAGCCTGCAATTGAACTCCGCGCCGCTTGGTCAGATCGAAAGAGTTCACATTGATTGACACCAGCCGTGCTTCAGTGAAGAGCGAATTCGATCCCGTGGTGAAGTCCTGTAAACGAGTGCCGACAGCCAGGATCAGATCAGCTTCGCTGGCCAGCGCATTGGACGCGGGCGAACCGGTCACTCCAACCGACCCAAGTTGCAAGGGGTGATCCCACGCGAGAGCGCTCTTCCCCGCCTGCGTTTCGCAAACCGGCACGCCGTGCCGCTCGGCAAACCCACGCAAGGCTTCACACGCCCCGCTATAAAGCACTCCGCCCCCGGCAACGATTACGGGACGTTTTGCCGCCATGATCGCGCGCGTTGCTGCAGCCAAGTCGTTTTCGCTCGGAGGTGAAGCACGAATCTCCAGAACCGGATTTTCAAAGAACTCAACTGGATATTCAAAGGCGTCGGCTTGCACATCCTGAGGCAACGCTAACGTGACAGGACCGCAAAGCGCCGGATCAGTTAGTGTTCGTACCGCTCGCGGTAGCGACGTGATCAGCTGCGACGGGTGAACGATCCGGTCGAAATAACGGGAGACGGGGCGAAAACAATCATTAGCCGATACCGTACCGTCGTTGAAGTTCTCGACTTGCTGTAACACTGGATCTGGATCCCTCGATACAAATATGTCGCCTGGTAGAAACAAGACGGGCAAACGATTGACATTGGCCAGGGCAGCGGCGGTCAGGAAGTTAGTCGCTCCTGGTCCGATCGAACTCGTACACGCCATCATCCGGCGCCGAAAATTCGCCTTGGCGTACGCTATTGCCGCGTGGGCCATCGCCTGTTCGTTGTGCGCGCGGTAAGTAGGTAACCGGTCCCGATACTGGTAAAGCGCTTCCCCAAGCGCGGCGACATTTCCGTGACCGAATATGGCAAATACTCCGCCGAAGAGAGGAACGATCTCGTCACCGGGGGGGCCTTCAATTCGCACACGCAATCCAGCCAGGTAGCGGACTAGTGCCTGCGCGGTCGTAAGCCGGACGGTGTTACTCCTGGACAAACTGGGCGGCTCCGAAATGGTTGCTGTTTTATTCATCACGAATTCTCCTCAACAGATTTTGGTGAGCGGAAGTCACCGGCAAACTACGCAACTAACTTTTGGATGCGCTCGCTCAGCCGCGGTGGCGACAAATGAAACGCATCGAGCAGGTAATCGTTTGGCGCCGATTCGCCCCACCGATCTTCGATCCCGAACCGGATCACGCGGTGCGGCGACGCTTCGCCCAGGATCTCCGCAACCATGCCGCCGAGCCCTCCATAGATCGTGTGCTCTTCTACTGTTACCACCAGCTTAACTTTCCCGGCTGCGTTCACGATCTCCTCTTTGTTCACCGGCTTGATCGACGGCACATGCAGGACTCCAGCGGAAATCCCCTGGCCCTGCAGCATCTCGGCTGCCTGCACACAACGGGCACTTTGTGGCCCCGTCGAAATCAACAATACATCTCCTCCTTCTCTGAGGAGAATGGTTTTGCCAGGCACAAAACGATACTTCTCGTCGAAAAAAATCGGACAGGTATCCCTGGCCAAACGCACAAACACTGGACCTTCATAATCAGTGGCCCAGCGAATGATGGCTTCAGCTTCAATCGGATCCCCGGGAGCTAATACTGTCATGTCAGGCATCGCACGCATGATCGCCAGATCTTGAACATCCTGGTGCGTTTTGCCGGTAAGTCCTGTCATTAATCCAGAGTATGCAGCACCGATCTTCACATTCGCATGGGTTTGGGCCACTAACATTCGGATTGGATCAATCGCTCGATGCGTAAAAAAGACAGTGAATGAAGAAAGCCAAGGTACGAAGCCGAGCGAAGCTAATCCAACCGCAACGCCAACAAAGTTTTGTTCGGCAATCCCCATTTGCAAAAATCTTCCCGGATACGCCATCGCGAACTTATCCGCCTTGGTCGAGTTTGCTAAATCCGCGTCTAAGACAACGACATCCGGATTAGTCGAGCCCAGGGAAACCAAGGTGTCGCCAAAAACATCTCGTAACGCTTTCATACTCCTGCCTCCGCAATGCCGAGTTCCTCCGCTACAATTTTAAGCTCGTCTTTGCTGGCTACCTTGGAATGCCATTCATGTTTGCCTTCCGTGAAGTGCACTCCCTTGCCTTTGATCGTGTGGGCGA
>Ga0070698_100009687_pt1 | contig 10302 bp, 5 predicted proteins | sample KBSK1502metaG_FD_65477 | JGI IMG/M metagenome (GOLD analysis project Ga0070698, IMG submission 65477) | Corn, switchgrass and miscanthus rhizosphere microbial communities from Kellogg Biological Station, Michigan, USA - KBS K1-50-2 metaG | ecosystem: Host-associated > Plants > Roots >... | reverse complement strand
TGGGCCAGCACCGCGCTCAGCTGGGTCCGTTCGATCGGCTTGGTGAGATACTCGGTCGCGCCCAGCGAGAAGCCGAGGTTCCGTTCGTCCATGATGGTGAGCATGACCACCGGGATGGCGGCGAGATCGGGGTCGTTCTTGAGCGCCGCCAGCACGCCCCAGCCGTCCAGCCCGGGCATCAGCACGTCCAGCGTGATGACGTCCGGTTGTTCCGCCCGGGCCAGCGCGATTCCCTCTTCGCCACCCGTCGCCTCGATGACCCGGAATCCGTCCTTGGCCAGCATTCGCGCCAGCAGCTGCCGCACCTCCGCATCGTCGTCGATCACCAGGACCGTTCCCATGGCGCCGGTCGCGGCTCCCGGCGCGCTGGGGGCAGGGACGATCTCGTGGGGATCGCGCACCTCACACGGGATCCGCACCGTGAACGTCGTGCCCGTGCCGGGCGTGCTGGCCACGCCGATCTCTCCGCCCATCATTTCGCAGAACATCTTGCTGATGGCGAGGCCCAGTCCGGTGCCGCCGTACTTGCTGGAGGTCGAGGCCTCCGCTTGCGAGAAGGCCTGGAACAGGCGCCCGAGCTGCTCCTTTGTCATGCCGATTCCGGTGTCCCGGACGGTGAAGCGGACTACCTCGCCGCCGGCGCCGGGCTCCCGTCCGGCGGACAAGGTGATGGTGCCCCGCTCGGTGAACTTGCTGGCGTTGGACAGGAGATTGAACAGCACCTGGCGCACCCGGGTCATGTCGGCGCGGATGGTGCCCAGGTCATCGGCCAGGTCGAGGCGAAGGGAATTGCCGTTCTTCTCGATGAGCGGCGCGACCGTCGTTGCGACGGCCTCGAGCGCCGGCCGGAGCTCGAAGGTGTCCAGGTGCAGCTCCATCTTGCCGGCCTCGATCTTGGAGAGATCGAGCACGTCGTTGATCAGTGCGAGGAGATGACGGCCCGCCGCCCGGATCTTCTGCAGGTCCGGCACGTAATCGGCGTGGCCCCGCTCGGCCGCCTCCTCCTCCAGCATCTCGCTGTAGCCGATGATCGCGTTGAGCGGCGTGCGAAGCTCGTGGCTCATGTTCGCCAGGAACTGACTCTTGGCGGTGTTGGCGGCTTCGGAGGCCTTCCGTGCTTCGAGCAGCTCCGTGACGTCGTGGTAGAGTCCCATCATGCCGACCCGCTCCCCGCCGACCACCACCGGAACCGCCAGGACCTCCACATCCACCATGCTGCCGTCTTTGCGGCGCCGCTGGCCGATGCCCTGAACGGTCTGGGACTCGGATGCCTTCTGCGTGTAGGACACCGCCTGCTCGCGGGTATCGGCGGTGGTGATCAGGTCGTCGAGATTCTTGCCCGCCACCTCGGGCTGGGAGTAGCCGTAGAGTTTCTCGAACGCCGGATTGCAGGACACGACCTGGTGCTCCAGATCGAGCACCACGATCGCGACCGGGCTGTTGCGCACCAGCACTTCGAAGTACTGGCGTTCCCGCTGCGCGGTGCTGAAGAGATGGGCGTTCTCCAGCGCGATCGCCGCCTGCTGCCCGAAAAGGTTGAGCAGCCGCCGGTCGGATTCGCTGAAGCTCCTCGCCGGGTCCTCGTGCCAGACGTTGATGGCACCGACCGGACGCCGGCCGATGAGCAGCGGCGCGACCACCGCGGCCCGGGCGTCGATCTTGGCGTACTGCTGGGAGCGACCCGACCAGGTCTGGTAGTCCGGGATGATGAGCTGCTCCCCGGTGCGCACCACCAGACCCATCGCGCCCTCGCCCAGCTTGAGCCGGGTGCCGCGCGAGTCTTCCTGCATGCTGTGATTGGCCGCGATGACCAGCTCGCCCTTGGCCTCGTCGTAGGTCGCCAGCTCTCCACCCGAGGCGCCGAGCAAGGTCACCGCCCGGGCCAGCACCGCCTCGAGCAGCCGGGAGAGCTCGAGCTCGGCGGAAAGGTCGGTGATGGTGGCGAGGAGAGCATCCCGCTCGTCCGCCCGTCGGCGTTCCTCGGCGACGATCCGGTGCTGGTCCTCCAGCAGCCGGATCCGGGCCAACGCGATCCCCGCATGCTGCGCCGCGGCGGTCAGGATCTCGAGATCGGCCGATCCGAACGCGTTGGGCTCGCGGCTCTCGACGACCAGCACGCCCAGCACGTCGTCTCCGGCCTTGAGGGGGACATCCACTTCGGAGCCGCTGGAGAGCCCCGGGATGTACTCCGGCTCCTTGGTGACGTCGGGCGTGTAGCGCAGCTCCCCGTTGGCCAGGGGCCGTTCGCTCAGCCCTCGCCCTTTGGGCACCCGCATGCCGGGAGGGATGTCGGCCCAGCCGACCGCCGCGCCGAGCACCCGATCACCCGAGGCGGGGTCGAGGAGAAAGACGCCGAGGAAGGCGTAGCCCAGGGCCTCGTCATGCAGGCCGTCCACCACCGCGCGGCAGACCTCCTCCTCGCTCTGGGCCGAGGCGATAGCGGAGCTCAGCCGGAGCAGGGACGATTGGCGACGTGCGAGACCACCGTCCCCTTTAGGGCGGGCGGCCGCACCACGAGGTCTTGGCGGCGTGCGGGTCCTCCGGTCGGTCACCGGAACCGGTGACGGTCGCCGTGTGCCCCCCGAAGGGCGCACCGGCCTGGGGAACCTACGGAAGTAGAGGGGGGTGTCAAGCAACCGGCTTCGGCTTGCTGGCGACCCCCCTCGGCGGGGCCTAGATTGGGCTGGCTTCACACTTTGGAGGCGCCCTTGCCGACCTGTTCTCCTCCCGATTTCCGGGCGATGCCGGAGGGTCGGAGCTAGCCGTGGCGGACGCGACCGGCAAGGCGCCCCGGCGGAAGCGGAAGCCGAAGGAGATCGAGCCCCGCGGACTCACCGCCAGGCAGGCCGGTGGGGGAGTGCCCCCGGCGCCAATCATGCGGCTCATGGAGTCCATCGAAGCCGACGGCGGATCCGTCGTCGGTCCCTACCGGGAGCCGCTCGGCGGTCTGTGGCAGGTCATCGCCGCGCTCCCGCTCGAGCGGGTCGAGCCTACTCCCTATCAGCGCGACCTGTCGGCGCCCCACGTGGCGCGGCTGGCCCAGGCGATGGAGAAGCTGGGGCGCTTCGTGGACCCGATCATCGTGGTGCGCGCGGAGGAGGGCAAATACTGGACGCCGAACGGCCATCACCGGCTCGCGGCGCTGCGCTCCATGGGAGTGCGGTCGGTGGTCGCGCTGGTGGTGCCGGAGCCCGAGGTCGCCCGCCGCATCCTGGTGCTCAACACGGAGAAGGCCCACAACGTCCGGGAGCGCGCGATGGAGGTCATCCGCCTCGCCGAAGCGCTGGCCGCCCTGGATGACCGGCCGGAACGGGATTACGCCACCGAGTTCGAGGAGCCGGCCCTGCTCACCCTCGGGCTCTGTTATCTGGAAAACGGGCGTTTTTCGGGCGGCGCCTACCATCCGGTGCTCAAGCGCACCGAGACGTTCGGCGGCGCCAGGCTTTCCAAGGCGCTGGAGACCCGGCGCGAGCGCGCCGCGCGACTGCTCGAGCTCGATGCGGCGATCGGTGAGGCGGTCACCCAGCTCAAGGCGCGCGGGCTGGAGAGCCCCTATCTCAAGGCGTTCGTGCTGGCGCGGATCAATCCGCTTCGGTTCCGCCGAGGCGCCACCGCCGATCCGGACGACATCATCGCGCAGATGCTGGCGAGTGCCCGCAAGTTCGACGCGGGCAAGGTGAAGGCCGATCAGGTCGCGCGGGCCGGGGGGCCACCTGACGAGTAAATTCCGTTCGTGCGCACCCTTTCGCACTAACCAATGAACGACCTCCGGACCAGGCTCCAGGCCACGCTCGGCGGCACCTACACCATCGAGCGTGAGCTGGGCGGCGGCGGGATGTCGCAGGTGTTCGTCGCCACGGAGAGCCGGCTCGGACGGCGGGTCGTGGTCAAGGTGCTCCGGCCGGAAATCGCGGCGGGAACCAGCGCCGAGCGATTCGAGCGGGAGATGGCCGTCTCGGCGCGCTGCAGCCACCCCCACATCGTGCCCCTGCTCACCACCGGCGAGGTCGACGGCCTTCCCTATTTCACCATGCCTCTGGTGGAAGGCGAGTCGCTGCGCGATCAGATCGTCCGGGGCGAGCGGATGACGGTCGAGGAGATCACCCGGCTGCTCACCGAAGTGGCCGACGCGCTCGACTACGCCCACCGCCTGGGGATCGTCCACCGCGACATCAAGCCGGAAAACATCCTGCTGCAGCACGGCCACGCGGTCGTCGCCGACTTCGGCGTCGCCAAGGCGCTGCACTTGGCGACGCAGGCAGGCGCCGCTCCCATGACCACCGGCATCGGAATGGTGATCGGGACTCCGGCGTATATGGCCCCCGAGCAGGCGATGGGCGATCCCACGGTCGATCATCGTGCCGACCTGTATGCGCTGGGCGCGGTCGGCTATGAGCTCCTGACCGGGCGCCCGCCGTTCACCGCGATCACGCCATCGGCGCTGCTCTCCGCCCAGATCTCCACCACTCCGGCTCCGATCGCGCGGGTGCGCGCCGATTGCCCCCCGGCGCTGGCGTCGCTGATCACCCGCCTCCTGGCAAAGGATCCGGATGATCGGCCCCAGACGGCTGCGGATGTCGTGTCGATACTTCGGAGCGGGGCCATCCCATCGGGCGGTTGGCCCGCGGCGGCACGGCGGCGAAGGCTCGCCGTGGGGGGAATGACGGTAGTTGCCGCGTTGGCGGTTCTCGGGTTCGTCTTGTTCCGCCAGCGGAGTCCGATCCCGCGCGCCTTCGCGGCGGGCGCGCCGTCCATCGCGGTGCTCCCATTCGACAACATCGGGGGCGACTCCACCACCAATTATTTCAGCGATGGGATGTCGGAGGAGCTGATCAGCGCGCTGGGACGCATCGGAGGACTGCGGGTGTCCTCCCGCACCTCGGCATTCGCCGCGCGAGCCAAGAGCGAAGACGTGCGGGAGATCGGGCAGCGGCTGTCCGTGGCAACCCTGCTCGAGGGCAGCGTGCGGCGGGACGGACCCCGGGTCAGAGTCATCGTGCGCCTGGTGGAAGTCGCCCGTGATTCCCAGCTCTGGACCGGAGAGTACGACAGTCGGCTCGAAAACGTCTTCGCGGTGCAGGACACCATCGCCCGGGCCATCGCCGCGGCGCTCAAGGTGACCTTGGCCGGAGGCATGAGTGCTACGCTCGTGGAACGAGGGACGACCGATCCGGAGGCGCACGACCTCTACCTCCAGGGCCGCTACTTCATGGCCAGCCGGAACCCGGTCGCCCTGCACAAGGCGATCGACGCCTTTCGCGCCGCCCTGGCGCGGGACTCGAATTACGCGCTGGCGCTGGCCGGGCTGGCGGATGGCTACAGCCTCGCGGTGCCCTTCGGGGGTTTCTCGCCCGCGGAGGCGATGCCGCTCGCCAAGGCCGCGGCCCGCCGGGCACTGGCGCTCGATTCCACCCTTCCCGAGGTGCACATCTCGCTCGGCATCATCGCGATGTTCAACGACTGGGACTGGCAGGAGGCCGACCGCCAGACCTCTCGCGCCATCCAGCTCAACCCGAGCTCGGCGCCGGCCCATCTCTTCCACGCCTGGTCGCTGATGCTCAGCGGCCGGTCACAGGAAGCCCTGGCTGAGCTCGAGCGGGCGCGGGCGCTGGATCCGCTCTCGCTCATCATCAACACCCGGATGGGCAGCTTCCTGCACTTCTTCGGGCGCGATGCAGAAGCGATTCCGGCGTACCAGCGGGCGCTGCAGCTCGACTCCACCTTTGCCCACGCCCAGGCGGGGCTCGCCCTCTCCTACGCGATGCTCGGGCGCTTCACGGAGGCGCTGGCGCTGCCGGTTCGACTGGAGCCGATGCTGGGCAATCAGGAAGTCAGCGAGCCGGCCGTGGTGCAGGCTCTCGCGGGCCGGCCGGCGGAAGCGAGGCGGATCCTGGCCCAGATGGAGGCGTTTCGCCGGACCCGCTACGTCGGGGCCGACGCGTTCGCCGCGGTCCACGCGGCGCTGGGAGAGACCGACGCCGCGTTCGCGGAGATGGAGCGCGCCTACCGGGAGCGATCTTTTACCATGGTGATCACCCGGGTCGAGCCGATGTACGCCTCCCTGCGCAGCGACCCGCGCTGGGCGAGTCTGATGAAACGGCTGAAGTTCCCCTGAGTCAGGGCGCCTTTCCCTGTATTCCGATATTCGCGATCGTGCCACCCTTGGTCAGCGAGGGCAGCGCGTTGATGTAGAGCACCAGCCCCGCTTCAGGCGCCACCGCATCGAAGAGCTTCCTGCCCAGGTAATCCGTCACCGAGCCGAGCTTCATTCCCGCCGTCACCCAGGTGTCCCGCGGGACCAGCGGAGTGAAGACTCCGGCCGAATCGCTCGTCACGGTCACGACCTTCTCGAACCAGATGGGATGCCGGGGAAGCTTGAATACCCGGCTCCCCATATGGAGATAGCTCATCACGTTGAGGCAGCCGTTGATGAGGGCATCCACATCCTCCGGCATGACGGTGCCCGCGTACCCGGCTTCCACCGTGATCGACGGCTTGCCACGAGTCGTGGCGGTGTTTTCGAGGTAGCGCGACGCGGCGGGATCCGTCGGCCGATCGGCGGACATGATGATATGGTCGAGACCGAAAGCCAGGACCATGGCTTTGGAGACCGAATCCTGGGCCGCCTTGCCGGTGATGGTCCAGTAGCTGTAGGGCCGAAGATTCTCGTCGAGATCGCCGCCGTGCAGATCGATGAGGTGATCACTCTGCTCGACGATCTGCTGGGTGATGAGATACGAGGCCCGCTCGGTCTGCGTGCCGCTCATGGTCCCGGGATAGAACCGGTTCATGCTCTTCCGGTCCACCGGATTCACATGCGGCACCTTTTGCTCGAAGGACGCGACGTTGACGAGCGGGACGACGATGACGGTCCCGGCGATGGTGGCCGGATCGAGCCGGCCGATGAGCCTCTGCAGGGCGATGATCGAGGCGTATTCGGTCCCATGGGCGCCCGATACCAGCGCCAGGACCGGTCCCGGCTGCGCGCCGTGCACCACCGCCACGTCGATCGAATAGCCGGAATCCGCCCCCGGCGGCACCACGATCCGGCCGAAGACCTTCTCTCCCCGCTTGGCGGTTGCGGTGCCGACGGTGAACGTCGGATGCCGGTCTTGAGCCGATGGCTGGGCCCGTCCCGTCGTGACCAGCGTAGCCGCAAGGAGCGGCAGGATCAGTGCTCTCATGGCTTTCCTCCCGGGGAATCCGGCTGCATGTTAGTGCCGCCGCTCCCCCATGGCGAGGCCGCGGAGCGGCCAATCTTCCCGAGGTCCCCATGAATCGACGCCAGTTCAGTCGCGCCCTCGTTGCCGGGGCCTCCGCGGCCGCCCTCCCCTGGCGGTTTGCGTCGGGCCAGAGCGGGCTCCGGGTGGATGGGGCGGTCATTCAGGAGCACCTCGCTGCGCTGGCCGAGTTCGGAAAGAATCCCGAGGGCGGCGTCTCCCGGGTCGCCTATGGTGAAGCCGACCGGCGCGCCCGCGAGGTGGCGCTGGGCTGGATGCGAGAAGCCAAGCTGGAGACCGCGATCGACGCCGCCGGCAATCTGGTCGGCCGCCGCGCGGGCCGGGATCCCTCCCTCAAGCCCCTGGTCCTGGGCTCCCACATCGATTCGGTTCCCGAGGGCGGCAACTTCGACGGCGATGTGGGCTCGATGTCGGCCATCGAGGTGAGTCGAACGCTCGACCGGGCCGCCACCACCCTGCGTCACCCGCTCGAGGTCCTGATCTTCCAGAACGAGGAGGGCGGCACCATCGGCAGCCATGCCCTCGCCGCCGGCCTCACTCCCGCCGACCTCGACCGGGTGGCGCAGAGCGGCAAGACCATTCGGGACGGCATCCGCTTCCTCGGCGGCGACCCGGACCGGCTGGACACGGTTCAGCGTCACCGGGGCGACATTGCCGCCTATCTCGAGCTGCACATCGAACAAGGAGGCATTCTCGATCAGCGCAGGATCCCGATCGGGGTCGTGCTTGGGATCGTGGGAATCCGGCACTGGGACGTGACGATTACCGGGTTCGCGAACCATGCCGGCACCACGCCGATGGCCGGCCGCAAGGACGCACTCCTGGTCGCGGCTCGCTGCATCGAGGCGGTGAACCGGATCGTCCGGGGCATACCCGGGAGACAGGTGGGAACCGTAGGCAGGATCCAGGTGGAGCCGGGCGCCTACAACGTGATCCCCGGCAGGGTCACCTTTGGGCTGGAGCTGCGCGACCTCGACGACGCGAAGGTCAAGAGCCTCCACGAACGCATCATGGTCGAGTGCCGGCGGCTCGCCCGGGCCGGCGGAACGACGCTCTCCGAGCGGGAGAGCCTCGCGATCACACCTGCGCTCACCGATCCGGCGATCCGCGGAGTCATCTCCGCGGCGGCCCGGGCACTGGGCCTGGCCACCTTGGCGCTGCCGAGCGGCGCCGGCCACGACGCGCAGGAGATGGCACGCCTGGGACCGGTCGGGATGATCTTCGTCCCCAGCGTCGGGGGCATCAGCCATTCGCCCCGGGAATTCACCCGCCCGCTGGACATCGAGAACGGCGCCAATGTGCTGCTCCACTCCCTCCTCGCCCTCGATGCGGCATAACTCCCTCCCTCCACGCAGGCTCCTGGCGATCGTCGGCCCGGGGGAAGACGCGCCGGCCCAGGCGATCTCGGACGCGGAGCGAATCGGTGAGCTCGCCGCGCGGGCGGGATGGGTTGTGCTGTGTGGAGGACGGAACGCCGGCGTCATGGCCGCGGCGGCGCGAGGCGCCGCACGCGGCCGCGGGCTCTCCATCGGGCTCCTGCCCTCCGAGGATGAGCGCGATGTCGCGCCGGAGCTCACCGTGGCGCTCGCGACCGGGCTCGGGGAGGCGCGCAACGCCGTGCTGGCGCGGAGCTGCCACGCCATGGCGGTGTGCGGGATGAATGCCGGTACGGCGTCGGAAGTGGCGCTCGCGCTCAAGGCGGGAAAGCCGGTGGTGCTGGTGCGGCCCGAGAGGACGGCTGAGGAATTCGTGCGCCTGCTGTCTGCCGATGGGGTTTACGTCGCGGCCGATGCGGAGGCCGCCTTGGCGCTCCTCACGACGAGCAGCTGACCACGATCTCCCGCCGGGAAGGAGTGGGAGGCTCGGCGAACCGCTCCATGCCGGGGTGATCGTCGTAGGGCGCCGCGAAGAGGCGCCGCAGCTCTTCGATCAGGCCGAAATCCTTTCGTTGGGCGTGCTCGATGGCTTCCTGGGCAATCCAGTTCCGGAGCACGTAGCCGGGGTTGGTCCGGCGCATCCGTTCGGCGCGCTCGACGGCGACGCTTCCCTCGGCACCGAGGCGCGTGGCGTAGCGGTCGAGCCAGCTGGTGATCGCCGCCCGGTCGGCGAACAGGGCCGGCACATCGACGTGCTCCGTCGGTCGCCGTTCGTCGAACCCGCCGAGGGCCCGAAAGAACCGCGTGTAATCGACATGGTTTGCTTGCAGCGTCACCAGCAGATCGCGCAGCAGCGTCGCATCGTCCTCTCGCTGGGTGCGGAGTCCGAGCTTGGCGCGCATCAGCCGGGCGTACTCCGGGACGAACGCATCCCAGTAGGTCTCCAGCTCGTTCTGAGCCTCGGCGACGTCGATCAGGCCGAGCAGCGCTTCTCCCAGCCGCGCGCAGTTCCACATGCCGACCGCGGGCTGCCGGTCGAAGGCGTACTGTCCGCCGGTGTCGGTATGGTTGCAGATGAAGCCTGAATCGTAGTCGTCGAGAAAGCCATACGGTCCGTAGTCGAGCGTGAGGCCAAGCACCGACATGTTGTCGGTGTTCATGACGCCGTGCGCAAATCCGGCCGCCATCCAGTGCGCCATGAGCCGCGCGGTGCGCCGGCAAACCTCGCCGAAGAACAGACGGTAATGGCCGGGCGCCTCCTCGATCTCGCTGAAGTGCCGCCCGATGATGAAATCCGTCAGCTCGCGGACTCGATCGGCCTCGCCCCTAGCCGCGAAGTACTGAAAGGTTCCGAACCGCACGTGGCTGGGCGCCAGCCGGATGATCGTGGCCGCGGTCTCAACCGTCTCCCGCTGGACCGGCTCGTCGCTCCCGACGATGCACAGGGCCCGGGTGGTCGGGATGCCGAGGCTGAACAGCGCCTCGGACGCCAGATACTCGCGGATGGCGGAGCGGAGCACCGAGCGGCCGTCGCCGAAACGAGAAAAGCGGGTCCGGCCCGCCCCCTTGAGGTGGAGGTCCCACTTGTCGCCCTTCGCATTGCGGACTTCGCCCAGCAGAAACGCCCTGCCATCTCCCAGCTGGGGTACCCAGACGCCGAACTGGTGGCCGGCATAGGCCTGGGC